>Ga0209413_1000120_pt1 | contig 13276 bp, 17 predicted proteins | sample JTO22cmmetaG_FD_184157 | JGI IMG/M metagenome (GOLD analysis project Ga0209413, IMG submission 184157) | Freshwater bacterial and archeal communities from Indian Creek, Illinois, USA - JTO22cm metaG (SPAdes) (version 3) | ecosystem: Environmental > Aquatic > Freshwater > Unclassified ...
GAGCGGGCGCTGCGGGAAGAACTGGCGAAGGCCCAGTGATCGTCGCTGACGCATCTGACACATATAACGGGGCCTCCTGGGCGATTTTGAAAGCGGGGGACGCGCGAGGCGCGGCGCTTGCCTAGCGCCAGCGATAAAAATAGGTTGCCAGCTTCCCACCACAGGTTTCCACACCGAGAGGCGCCGCAGCGCTCCAGCCGCTGCCCACGTGAATCGCCGCCCAGCCCGGAGGAATGCGATGGGACTATCCATCCGGGCCTACGCCCGACACCGTGGCGTGAGCCACACCGCTGTGGCCAAGGCCCTAAATGCCGGACGCATAAGCAAAAACGCCGACGGCACCATCGATCCAGCCACGGCCGACGCGCAATGGGATCGGAACACGCTGCCATCGCAGAGCCTGAACACGGGCGCAGCAAAACCTGCGCCCAAAGTGGAAACCTCCCCGGTTTCCACCCGTGATGCGCCAGCGCCGCCAGAAACCCGCTCGGGCGCACCGGACTACCAGACCAGCCGCGCCATTCGCGAGGCCTACACCGCGCGCCTAACCAAGCTCGACTACGAAGAGCGCACAGGCAAGCTGCTCAATGCCGACGAAGTCAAGGTCAAGCAATTCAACCTCGCGCGGCTGCTGCGCGAGCGCCTCCAGCAAATCCCGCGCAAGGTCGCCCCGCTGATCGTGGCGGCCGTGATTGCACAACCCGACCAGCGCGCCGTGGAAGAACTGCTGCTGGACTCAATCCGCGAAGCCCTAGAGGAACTCACCCGATGACTTTCACACCCGCCATGGCTCAACGCATCGATCTGTGGCCACTGGATCGGCTCGTGCCCTATGCCAAGAACGCCCGCACGCACTCCGAGGCGCAAATCGCCCAGATCGCCGCATCGATAGTCGAGTTCGGCTTCACTGCGCCGCTGCTGGTGTCGCAAGATGGCGGCATCCTTGCCGGGCACGGGCGCTTGGCTGCCGCCAAAAAGCTCAACCTAGACGCCGTGCCCGTGGTGGTGCTCGATCACCTCACACCCACCCAGCGCCGCGCCTACATGCTGGCCGACAACCAGCTGGCGCTGCAGGCCGGATGGGATCAAGAACTGCTCGCAGGTGAGTTGGCCGACCTGTCGTCGGCTGGCTTCGATCTGGCGCTGACCGGCTTTAGCGACGAGGAACTGGCCGACTTGCTTGGCGATGCCCAAGAGGCAGAGAGCGCCCAGGAGGCAGAGACCGCTGACGAGTCCGCCCAAGAGGACATACCCGAAGCGCCCGTCACGCCGGTCAGCCAGCCAGGCGATGTGTGGCGGCTTGGCGCACACCGCCTGATCTGCGGCGACTCGACCGTCCCGGCTGTGGTGGCGGCGCTGATGCAGGGCGAGCGCGCCAGCCTGTGCTTTACCAGCCCGCCCTACGGCAACCAGCGCGACTACACCAGCGGCGGCATCGGCGATTGGGAGGGTCTGATGCGCGGCGTGTTTGCCCCGCTGCCGCTGGCCGACGGCGGCCAGGTGCTGGTCAACCTTGGCCTCATCCACCGCGACAACGAAGTCATCCCCTATTGGGACGGCTGGCTGGCCTGGATGCGCACCCAAGGCTGGCGGCGCTTTGCCTGGTACGTCTGGGATCAGGGGCCGGGCATGCCGGGTGATTGGGCGGGGCGGCTCGCGCCGAGTTTCGAGTTCGTCTTTCACTTCAACCGCGCCAGCCGCAAGCCCAACAAGATCGTGCCCTGCAAGCACGCTGGCCAAGAATCGCACCTGCGCGCCGATGGATCATCCACGGCCATGCGCGGCAAAGACGGCGAGATCGGCGGCTGGACGCACACAGGGCTGCCGACCCAAGACACCCGGATTCCCGACTCGGTGATCCGCGTGATGCGCCACAAGGGCAAGATCGGCCAGGACATCGACCACCCGGCCGTGTTCCCGGTGGCGCTGCCCGAACACATCTTGCTGGCCTATACGAACGCGGGCGACATCGTGTTCGAGCCCTTTGGCGGCAGCGGCACCACGATGCTGGCTGCGCAGCGCACCGGGCGGGTGTGCCGCAGCGTGGAGATCGCGCCGCAGTACGTGGACGTGGCGGTTCGTCGCTTCCAGCAAAACCACCCCGACGCGCCCGTCACCCTGCTGGCCACTGGCCAGACCTTTGACGATGTCGATGCACAACGCCAAGTCAGTAGTGGTAGCGCCCCTGTAGAAACTCGATCCGATCGGCTTTCACCAGATACACGCAGCGGTGTTCTTGCGTGATGCGGCGTGACCAGACATCCGAGCCGAGGTACTTCAGCGGCTCGGGATTGCCGATGCCCTTGAAGGGATCGCGCAGCACCGCCTTGACCAGTTCCAGCAAGCGCTTGGCCGTGCGACGTTCTGTCTCGACCCAGTAGCTCAAGTCCTCCAGAAACTCGGGCTGAAACACCGCGACCCGCTTGGCTTCAGGCTTGGAGGCCATGGTGCTGCTCAAGGGCATCAACAGCGGTCGGGGCCACATCGCCAGCCCGGGCGCGTGCCAAAGCGGCCAGCAGACGCTGGGCATTCTTGGGCGAGCGCAGCAGATGCGCCGTCTCCATCAGGCTTTGCAACTCATCGGCAGCAATCAAGGCAACCGCAGCGCCCGAGCGGCGGCGCACCAGAACCACTTCGCGGTCATTGACCGCACGGTCCATGAGCGCCTTGAGCTGCTCGCGGGCTTGGCTGTAGGTGGTTTCGATGGTCATGGCGGCTTCCCATTATTTGGACAGAGAAATTGTACAACTATGAAACAGCAAGTGCTCGCCGATAGGATCGAACTCTGGCCGACCAGTCGGCTGATCCCGTATGCCAGAAATCCGAGGAAGAACGATCACGCCGTCGAACAGATGGCGGCTGTCATCGCCGAATTCGGGTTCCGCATCCCGATCATCGCCAAGAGCACGGCAGAAGTGGTCGACGGCCATCTGCGCCTTAAAGCCGCGCTGCGGCTGGGTCTTGAGCAGGTCCCGGTGATCCTGGCCGATGACCTGACACCCACACAGATCAAGGCCTTGCGTATCCTCGCCAATCGCTCGGCCACTTGGGCGGACTGGGACGAGGATCTGCTACGGCTCGAACTCGAAGAACTCAAGCTCGATGACTTCGATCTGGCGCTGACCGGCTTTGATGCCGATGAGTTGCTGGATATCATGGCCGGCGATGAGCCCAACCACGAGGGTCAGACCGACGAGGATGTGGCACCCGAGGCGCCGGTCACGCCGGTGTCAAAGAGCGGCGACGTCTGGATCATGGGCGGGCACCGGCTGCTGTGCGGCGACTCCACCGATGCCGCCAGCTACGTGCTGCTGCTCGAAGGCCGGCCAGTGGACATGGTGTTTACCGACCCGCCCTACAACGTGAACTACGCCAACAGCGCCAAGGACAAGATGCGCGGCAAGGAGCGCGCCATCCTCAACGACAACCTCGGCGAGGGCTTCTACGACTTCCTGCTGGCCGCGCTCGCGCCCACCGTGGCGCACTGCAAGGGCGGCATTTACGTGGCCATGTCGTCGAGCGAACTCGACGTGCTGCAAGCCGCCTTTCGCGCCGCTGGTGGCAAGTGGTCAACCTTCGTCATCTGGGCCAAGAACACCTTCACGATGGGGCGCTCGGACTACCAGCGCCAGTACGAGCCGATCCTATACGGCTGGCGCGAGGGCGCCAAGCGCCACTGGTGCGGCGACCGCGACCAGGGCGATGTGTGGCAGATCAAGAAGCCGTACAAGAACGACCTGCACCCGACCATGAAGCCGGTGGAATTGGTCGAGCGCGCGATCCGCAATTCGAGCCGCCCGGGCGATGTGGTGCTCGACCCCTTCGGCGGCTCGGGCACGACCCTGATCGCGGCCGAGAAGACTGGTCGCAGCGCGCGGCTGATCGAGCTCGACCCGAAGTACGTGGATGTGATCGTGCGCCGTTGGCAGGACTGGACTGGCCAGCAGGCCACCCGGGAGTCGGATGGCGCGCTGTTCGATGATCAGGCCGCCAGCGAGTCCTCAACGATCTCGGCGTAAATCACGAAGCCCGTCAGGTAGGGCAGACCGCGCGGGATGCCGTATTGCTTGCTGGTCAGGCGGCCAATTGTCCAGCCCATCCATTGCTGGGTGGCGGCGTTGATGGCGTCTGCCAGGGGCTGGCCCGCGTGATGCTGGTTGAGGACATCGTCCGCAAAGTGGCGACCGTGGCGGCTGTCGAGGAAGATCTGGACTGATTCGAGGGGCTGGCTGGTGGCGTTCGAGATGGCGGTCATCGCCAGGGGCCAAGCGGCATCGGCTTGCTCGCTCATGCCGTTGTAAAAGCCCCAGGATTCGTTCTGGCTGGCGGGGATTTGGGTGGTGTTCATCTCTGGCTCCTGCTTGGCTTGGTGGTTTGTCGTTTGCGACAACTCCATTAACACGCTGTTCGGGAGTAAAGCCAAGCGTTTTCTGCTTGGCTTTGCTTTATTTTTTGTGCAACAAAGCCACGCTTTATTAGGTGCTCAGGCAATGCGATAAACCCGTTCGCCGCCCTGGGGTTTGTCCGAAACGATGGCCAGCCCGAGCTTCTTTTTGAAGGTATTGGCAAAGGTGCCGCGCACCGTGTGCGCCTGCCAGCCGGTGGATGCGCAAATCTGCTGCACCGTGGCGCCCTCGAGCCTTTGCAGCATCTGAATCACGCTGGCCTGCTTGCTGTGCTCGCGACCACGCTTGGGTGCGGCATCGGGCTGGCTTGGCTGCCAATTGGCCTCTGCTGCGGCCACGGCGGCCTCGATCTCTGGGTCTGTGGCCGGGGGCGGGGCGGGGCTGCCCATTGCGCCTATGGGCGGGAGCACATCCTCTGGCTGGGCCTGGCCCTGGATGATGGCAAGGGCGGCGCGCGTGATGCGCCATTGGCCATCGGCCTGCTCGATCAAGCCGCGCCTCTCAAGACTGGCAATCATCTTCAATTTGGCCCCGCCTTTGAGAGTCAGCAGCGGCTCGACCAAGCCAGCGGCATCGCCATGCGCGCGGGTGATGAGATCGAGTTGGCGTTCGGTGATGGGTGTGGTTTGTGCGGACATGGGTGCGCTCCTGGTGGTGGTGGTCGTCGTCGTTAAGGGTCAGGCGCTGGGCTGGCTGCTTGCAAGGCCTGCTGCATGGGCAGCGGCGCTGTGGCTTGCGGCCATTCCCGCTTGGTAGGCGGCCAGCAGGGCGCTCTTGACGGCCCAGACGCTGACGTCATGAAAGTCCAGCCTGTCGCTGTGGCGCGTGGCCAAGGTCTCGATAAAGAGGTGATCCAGTGCAATGCGTTCGAGCAAGGGTTCGATCTGCTGAACGGCATTGTGGGCGGGGATTTGGGTGGTGTTCATCTCTGGCTCCTGCTTGGCTTGGCGGTTTGTCGTTTGCGACAACTCCATTAACACGCTGTGCGAGGGCAAAGCCAAGCGTTTTTTGCTGGGCTTGGCTTTATTTTGCACCGGAGTGGCTTATGTTCGACACCGCTGAAGCGGCCGCAGCGCGCATCGTGGAGCAGGCCTGGAAACAAGGCCTGGCACCCGATCCCGTCCTCACCGTGGACGAATGGGCCAGCCGGCACCGGGTGCTCTCATCGGTGTCATCGGCCGAGCCGGGGCGCTGGTCAACGGGCCGCACGCCCTACCTCAAGGCCGTGATGGATGCGCTGTCGGCTACCACGCGAGCGCAGCGCGTGGTGCTCATGGCGGGCGCGCAAATCGGCAAGACCGAGGCGGGCTTGAACTGGCTGGGCTACGTGATCCACCACAGCCCTGGCCCGATGCTGCTGGTGCAGCCCACGGTGGAGGGCGCCAAGCGCGTCTCCAAGCAGCGCATCGATGCGCTGATCGAATCCAGCCCCGAACTGGCCAGCCGGGTCAAAGACCCGCGCGCGCGCGATTCGGGCAACACCCAGCTGATGAAGGAGTTCCCGGGCGGCGTGCTGGTTATGACCGGGGCCAACTCGGCGGTGGGCCTGCGCTCAATGCCGGTGCGCTACCTGTTTCTCGACGAGGTGGACGGCTACCCGGGCGACGCCGACGGCGAAGGCGATCCGGTGGCCTTGGCCGTGCAGCGCGCCGCCACCTTCCTCAACCGCAAAATCTACCTGTGCTCGACACCCACGATCAAAGGCCACTCGCGCATCGAGAAGGCTTACCTGGAGTCGAACCAACAGGTGCACGAAGTGCCCTGCGATTACTGCGGGGCGTACAGCCCCATGTACTGGCGCAACATCCGCTGGGAGCACAACAAGATGGCGCAAGCCGCCTGGCACTGTCCGCATTGCGAGGGTGCGCACCCCGAGTACCGCAAACCGGCGCTGCTGGCCAAGGGCCGCTGGACGGCCACGGCCGAGGGCGATGGCAACACGCTGGGCTTTCACCTCTCCAGCCTCTACAGCCCCTGGCTGAGCTGGGGCGAGATCGCCCTAGAGCACCACGCCGCCAAGGAAGATCCGGTGCGCCTAAAGGTCTGGGTCAACACCAAGCTGGCCGAGTCTTGGGAGGAGCGCGAGAGCGAGACCTTAGACGCCGAGGGCCTGATGACACGCCGTAAAGCCTACGGGCCAGCCATACCGGCCGAGGTGGCGCTGCTCACCTGCGGCATCGACGTGCAAGATGACCGGCTGGAGTTGGAGGTGGTCGGCTGGGGCCGCGACGAGGAGTCTTGGTCGATTGATTACAAGGTGCTCTGGGGCGACCCATCGGCACCGGACACTTGGGTGCAACTCGACGCCTATCTGGGCAGCCGCTTCGAGCACGAGACGCTGGCCAATGGCCTGACCATCGAGGCCGCGTGCCTGGACACTGGCGGGCACCACACGCTGGCGGCCTACGCCTTTTGCAAGGGCCGCGAGCGCAGGCGCATCTGGGCGATCAAGGGCGCTGGCGGGTCTGGTGCGGGCAAGCGCCCGATCTGGCCCAAGCGCCCGAGCAAGGCCAACAAGGGCCGGGTCAACTTGTTCACGGTGGGCGTGGATGCGGCCAAAGAGGCGATCTACGCCCGGCTCAAGAAGGAGACCGGTGCCGGGGCGATGCACTTTCCGCTGGATCGTGATGCGCAGTATTTCGAGCAGCTCACCGCCGAGCGCGTGCGCACCCGGTACGTGAAGGGCTTTGCGCTGCGCTACTGGTGCAAGCCCGATGGGCGGCGCAATGAGGCGCTGGACTGCCGGGTGTACGCCTACGCCGCGCTGCACGGCTTGCTGTCGATGGGGCTCAATCTGAACAAGCGGGCGCAGGCGCTGCCGCCCATGCCCGTCAATCGCCAGCCCAGCGCTGGCAACAACGCGCCCGTGACCGCGCCCATGACGCCCAGCCCAAGGCGGCGGCGCATGGCGATCCCGTCGAACTATATGTGATACCGCGCCAGCCTCGCTCTGGCCAGGAGTTCTGCCCATGACACTCGAACAACTCAAGGCCCAGCGTGAGGCGCTGCAGGCTGCGCGCTTCAACGGCGTGCTCACCGTGCGCGCGGGCGACAAGTTGGTTACCTACAAGTCCGACGCCGATCTGCGCGCGGCCATGGGCGATCTGGAGCAAGAGATCGCCAAGGCCGAGGGCCGCGCGCGTGCGCGCAGCATCCGCACCTACTGCAGCAAGGAGCTGTGATGGCCGGCGCATTGGCAAACCTGCGCCGCAAAGTGGGTGCGATGTTCGGCGGCATCGCCGGCGGCTTTGAGGGCGGCCTGTCGGCCCGCCGCCTCAAGAGCTTTGCGGCCAGCCGCGCGCACGTCAATACCTTGATCCAGGCTGCCGGGGCCGACATGACGGCGCGCGCCCGCTTCCTGATTCGCAACAACGGCTACGCCGTCAATGCGGTCGAGTCCTGGGCTGGCAACGCCGTGGGCACGGGCATCAAGCCATCGTCTGGCATCACCGATGCGGCGCTCAAAGACCGGGTGCAGCGCCTGTGGCTGCGCTGGACGGATGAGTCCGACGCCGAGGGCCTGACGGATTTCTACGGCCAGCAGCGGCGCGCCGCACGCGAACTCTTCATTGCCGGTGAGGTGTTTTTTAGGGTACGGCCGCGCCGACCCGATGACGGCCTGAGCGTGCCGCTGCAGCTGCAAATGCTGCCCTCCGAGATGCTGCCCTTGAACCACAATCGGCTGCTGGAGAACGGGCACCGCATACGCCAGGGCATCGAGTTCGACCAGATCGGCCGGCGTGTGGCCTACCACTTCCTGCGCCGCCACCCGGGCGACATCACCGATCCAGGTCTGGCGGGCGAGACCGCACGGGTGCCGGCCGAGTCGGTGCTGCACATTGTCGATCCGGTTGATGCCGGGCAACTGCGGGGCGCCTCGCGCTTCGCACCGGCGCTGGTCAAGCTGTTTTTGCTGGATCAGTACGACGACGCCGAGCTCGACCGCAAGAAGGTCGCTGCCATGTTTGCGGGCTTTGTGCGCCGACCCGAGGGCGGGCTGGGCGGCGAAGATGCCGATGAGCACGACGGGTCGCTGCTGCCGCTTGCACCAGGCCAGTTGCAGTACCTCGGCGACGGCGAGGACATCACCTTCTCGGCTCCGGCCGATGTGGGCGGCAACTACGAGAGCTTCCAGTACCGCACGCTGCTGCAAGTGGCGGCCGCACTGGGCTTGCCCTACGCCAACCTGTCGGCCGATATGTTGAAGGCCAACTACTCCAACACGCGCGCTGCGCTCTTGGAGTTTCGCCGCCGCATCGAAGCCTTCCAGCACTCGGTGCTGGTTTACCAGCTGTGCCGGGCGGTGTGGGGGCGCTGGATGGACGTGGCGGTGCTCTCTGGAGCCCTTGATCTTGAGGGCTACGAGCAACGTCGGCCCAGCTTTCTGGACTGCTCCTGGCTGCCGCCGCGCTGGGACTGGGTCGATCCCCTGAAGGACATCCGCGCCGAGATCAACGCCATTGAGGCCGGGCTCAAGTCGCGCACCCAAGCAATTGCCGAGCGCGGCTTTGATGCGGCCATGGTGGACGCTGAGATCGCGGGCGATCAGCGGCGTGAGGACAGCCTAGGGCTGCACTTTGGGCGTGCGCCCGCACCCGCACCCGCACCCGCACCGAGTCAAACGCAATCAAACCCATGACCGATCTACCTTACCTGACGTCCCGCCTCTACGGCACACCGCTGCTGATTGCAGGCCCTAAGCTCGAGCTCATTTTGGGCGTGCTGGCGCGCAAGATGGACGGCATTAACTTGGCCACGCCGCCGCCGCCGGCTGAGCGGGCTTTGCTGTCAGACCGCATAGACGGCGGCATTGCCGTGCTGCCCATCGTGGGCACCCTGGTGCGGCGCTCCAGTTATCTGGGAGCGGCCAGCGGCTTGCTCAGCTACCACGAGATCGAAGCCCTGGCCGAGAGCGCCTTTGCCAATCCCATGGTCAAGGCGGTGCTGCTCGAGATCGACTCCAGCGGCGGCGAGGCCGGTGGCGTGTTCGACCTGGCGCAGCGCCTGCGGCAACTGGCCCAAGCCCACGGCAAGCCGCTGTGGGCCATTGCCGATGAGGCGGCGCTGTCGGCTGCCTACGCCCTAGCCTGCGCCGCTGAGCGCCTCTGGCTCACCGGCACCGCCGAGGTGGGATCCATCGGGGTGGTGGCGGTGCACGTCGATGAGTCGGCCGCCGATGCCAAGGCGGGGCGCAACTACACCTTCTTGCACGCCGGTGCCCACAAGGTAGATGGGCACGCGCACGCGCCGCTGCCGCTGCCGGTGGCCGCGGGCATCCAGGCCGACATCGAGCAACTGCACGAGCAGTTCGTCGCGCTGGTTGCGGGCCTGCGCCGCAGCACACCGGCGGCGATCCGCGACACCGAGGCGCGTGTCTATCGCGGCCAAGCGGCCATCCAGGCAGGCTTGGCCGACCAGGTCGGCACCCGCACCGAAGCCATCACGGCACTGCAGCGGCATCTGGCGCTGGCCGCTGAGCGCAGTTTGCGCAAACCCAGCGCCGCCCAGGCGCGCGCAATTCCTTCAACCCTTCAATCCCTACGTTTTACCAAGGAGCCTTCCATGCATGAGCCGAGCACCGATGCGCCAGAGCCGCACCCAGCCCCACCAGCCCCACAAACCCCAGCGCTCGACGAAGCGGCCATCACCGCCCAGGTCGAGCAGCGACTGCGCCGCCAACTGGCCGAGCTGGCCGAGATCGCAGCCCAGGCCAAGCGCCTCGGCGTGACCGTCGATCCGGCCCAGGCCCTGGCCCGAGGCCTGAGCCCAGATGCGCTGCGCCAGGCGGTGCTGCAGCAGGCCGCCGAGCGCGACTTGGCGCACGACATCGTGGCGCAGGCCGATGCGCCGCGCAGCGCAAACAAACCACAAACCGTCGCTGACAGCCCCTTGGTCAAAGCGGCACAAACCTTTGGAGAGCGCAAATGAGCACCCCTTTGATTTCCCCTGCCAGCCTGGGCGACCTGATCAAGAGCGAGCACGACACGAACTACACCCGCGAGAGCGTCAGCCTGCGGGCGGGCGCGGCTTACCCGCTGGGCGCCGTGCTCGGGCGCATCAGCGCATCGGGCGTGTACGCCCTTTCGCCCGCTGCCGCTGTCGCTGGACAGGAGGGCGCTGAGGTGGCATGCGCCGTGCTGCTGCACGCAGTGCCCGCCAGCAACACCGCCACCCAGGCACTGGTGCTCGCACGCGGCCCGGCGATTGTGGCCGACCGCGCCTTGGCCTTCGACGCTTCGGTGACCAGCACCGCCGACCAAACCCGCAAACACCAGCAACTGGCCGCCTTTGGCGTGGTCGTGCGCGCGGTGGCCTGATTCAGCAATTTCTGGAGACTCCAATGACCGTGATCGTCAACCCCTTTGATGCCGGCGGCTTTGCGCTGGCCGAAATGTCTGCCGCCATCCAGCTGCTGCCCAACGCCTATGGCCGCGTAGGCCAACTGGGGCTGTTTGCACCCGAGCCCCTGATGCAGCGCAACGTCATCATCGAAGCGACCGAGGGCGAGTTGCGCCTGCTGCCGTCGGTCGCACTTGGTGCACCGGCCAGCGTGGGCACGACCGATAAACGCGGAGTGCGCTCCTTTGCCGTGCCGCACATCCCGCACAACGATGTGGTGCTGCCCGAGGAGGTGCAAGGCGTCCGCGGTCTGGGCCTAGCCGCTGGCCAAGACCCGCTGGTGACCGTGATGATGCGCAAGCTCGCCCGCATGCGCGCCAAGCACGCGCAGACGCTGGAGTACATGCGCGTCAACGCCTTGCTGGGCGTGACCAAGGACGGTGCGGGCAACACCCTCTACGACTGGCACCAGGAGTTTGGCATTGCCAAGACCAGCGTGGACTTCAAGTTCGCCGAGGCCAAGGGCGATATGCTCACGCACTGCACGGCGGTGGCGCGCAGCATCGAAGAGAGCCTGCGCGGCGAGATGATGAGCGGCATTCATGCCCTGGTCAGCCCCGAGTTCTTCGACAAGCTGGTCGGGCACGAAAGCGTCAAGACGGCCTACACCTTCTACCAGGGTCTGGCCGGCACCAACCCGATGCGCGACGATGTGCGCCGGGGCTTTCGCTTTGGCTCGATTCTGTTCGAGGAGTACTTTGGCACCGTCACGCTGGCCAACGGCAGCACCTCGCGCCTGATTCCGCAGCGCGAAGGGGTGGCCTTCCCGCTGGGCACGCTCGATACCTTCCGCACCTACTTCGCACCCGCGAACCTGATGGAAGCGGTGGGCACCTACGGGCAAGAGCTCTACGCCTACCAACTGGCGCGAGCCAACGGCACTGGCGTGGACATCTACACCCAATCCAACCCGCTGCCCATCGTGAAACGCCCGGCCCTGACCGTGCGGCTCACGTCGAGCAGCGGCTGGTAACCCGGCCAAGGAGCGCAGACGTGACGCTCTTTGCTGCCCTGACCCGATCCATGACGGCCACCGTGCTCGACACCTTTGGTGAGCCGGTGCGGTTGCACCTTGAGGGGCAGGAGCCGGACTTGCCCGGCAGGGGCGTGTTCACGGCTGCGCACCAGGAGGTGGATGCCAGCACCGGGGTGGCAGTGTCGATGGTGCAGCCGGTGCTGGAGGTGCGCCAGGCAGACCTGCCCAGCGTGCCCACCGATGGCGATGCCGTAACGGTGCAAGGCCAACGCTACCTGATCGTCGAGGTGCGACCAGACGGCCATGGCCTGCTCAAGCTGCTGCTGCACAAAGGAGGGCGAGGATGATGAAGCACCCGCGCACCCTGATTCGTGAGGCGGTGGCGGCGCGGCTCATCGAGGGCTTGCCCAAGATCGACGCGCGCATCAGCGCCGCACGCATCAGCATACACCGCAGCACCCCGCTGTTTGCGGGCAAGCTGCCCGCGCTCTTGATCTACACCCGCGACGAGCGCATCGAGGAGCAGCCCCAAGCCGATCCGGGTCTGCGCCAGCGCAAGCTGGAGCTGGCCATCGAGATCGTGGCCAGCGGCGATGCCGCTGCCCAAGAGGCCGACACCCTGGCGCTGGCGGTCGAGACCATACTCGATGCCGACCAGACCCTGGGGCTGCTGGTAGAGGGGATGCGCCTGACCCGCACCGAGGTCGATCAAGGCGGCGATGGCGATCTGCCCATTCTGGCGGCGCGCATGCTGTTCGAGGTGATGTACTGGACGCAGCCGCTGCAAGCGCCCGATGCGCCCGATGCGCCCTTGCCGCTGCAGGTGCTGGCCAGTTGGGTGCCTGCGATTGGCGCTGAGCACGAGCACAACTACCAAGCGCTGGGTGCCCTGCACCTGGAGGGCCGGTCATGACCGAGCGCAATCTACCAATGGGTCTGACCGATGCCGAGCGGCGCATCAGCAACAGCGCCATGATGGGCCAGGTGGTGGCACTCGATGCGGCCCGCGCCCGCGTGCGTGTGCAGGCCGGGCCGATCACCACCGGCTGGCTGCCCTTTACCACCGCGCGCGCCGGCCCTGACCGCACTTGGCACGCCCCAGAGCCGGGCGAGCAGGTGCTGATCGTCGCGCCGTGCGGCGACCTCAACCAAGGCGTGGTGGTGGGATCGATCTACCGCGCCGAGCACCCGGCAGCAGCCGATTCGGCAGACATCTCGCGCACGCTGTTCAAAGACGGGGCGGTGGTGGAGTACGACCGGGCGCAGCACCTCTGGCGCTTGGCTGTGCCAGCGGGCGGCAAGATCGTGTTCGAGATCGGCCCGACCCGGCTGGAGCTCAGCGCGCAGGGCGTGCGCATCAGCGGGCCGCGGATCGATCTGAACTGATCCGCGCAAGCACTGCAACCTTGCGCAAATTTGCGCAAGGTTCTCGCCACAAGCACAGGAGAGCAAGCCATGCCAGCGGCCACACGATTGGGCGACACCTGCACTGGGC
>Ga0209413_1000124_pt1 | contig 12968 bp, 11 predicted proteins | sample JTO22cmmetaG_FD_184157 | JGI IMG/M metagenome (GOLD analysis project Ga0209413, IMG submission 184157) | Freshwater bacterial and archeal communities from Indian Creek, Illinois, USA - JTO22cm metaG (SPAdes) (version 3) | ecosystem: Environmental > Aquatic > Freshwater > Unclassified ...
GTCACCCGGCACCCGTCGAAGATCACCGCGCTGGCCAGGGCCGCCCTCGTCCTGGTTCATCACCTCACCGACCGCCAAGTCTGACCCCGGCCCGCGCACCGCTCAGATCGTTACTGGGACAGGCTCAGTGTCAACCGGTAGGCCGATCCGGTGGCCCCTCGGGGCCCTCAGCCGCGCAGCGCCTCGCGGGCCTCCGCCGACGTCGCGAGGGCCGCGGCGCGCAGGGCACCCGCGTCGGGGCCGGCCGCCAGCACTCCCCGGGAGGAGGACGCCAGCACCTGGTGACGGGCCCGGCCGAAGACGGCGGCCAGCTCCGCGGCCCCGGCCCCCTGCGCACCCACGCCGGGGGCGAGCAGCGGGCCGTTGACCGCCTCCAGGTCGGTGCCGGTGCGGGTCACGGCGTCCCCGACGGTGGCGCCCACGACCAACCCGACCGACCCCATCGGCTCGGCACCCGCATTGAGCCGGGCCGCTTGGGCGGCCAGCTCGGCGGCGACCGAGCGGCCCGACGCGGTGGTCGCGTGCTGGACCTCGTGCCCTTCGGGGTTGGAGGTCAGGCACAGCACGAACAGGCCACGACCGGTCTCGGCGGCCAGGTCCGCCGCCGGGGCGAGCGAGCCGAAGCCGAGGAACGGCGAGACCGTCAGCGCATCACCGGCCAGCGGGGAGCCCTCGTGCAGGAACGCCTGCGCGTAGGCGCCCATCGTGGAGCCGATGTCACCACGCTTGGCATCGACGATCGTCAGCGCGCCGGCGGCTCGGGCGGCGGCGATCGTCTCCTCGAGCACCGCCATCCCGGCCGCGCCGTGCCGCTCGTAGAAGGCCGTCTGCGGCTTGAGTGCCGCGACACGGCCACCCACGGCGTCCACCACCCGCAGCGAGAACTCACGCAGCCCGGCGACGTCGTCGCCCAGGCCCCACGCCGCGAGCAGCGAGGCGTGCGGGTCGATGCCGACGCACAGGGGGCCGTGGTCGTCCATCGCGGCATGCAGCCGACGCCCGAACGGCACGGGCGTGCCCCCGGCCGCCGGTGCGGGCCCGTGCTCAGACACGCAGGCCCTCCCGGTCGAGGCGGGCGTGGGTGGCGGCCGTGTGCTCCTGCAGCGAACCGACGGCGAAGGGGCCCGACAGAATCGCCTCGATGCCCTGGACAGCGGCGCCGAGCTGGTCGACCGTGGTGACGATCGGCTTGTCGGTGGCCGTCGTGGCGGCGCGGATCTCATAGCCGTCGGCGCGGGCACCCTGACCGGACGGGGTGTTGACCACCATGTCGACGGCACCCTCGGTGATGAGGTCCACGATGGTGGGCTCGCCGTCCGGGCCGCGGCCCTCGGAGTGCTTGCGCACGATGGTGGCCGGGATGCCGGAGCGGCGCAGCACCTGGGCGGTGCCGGCCGTCGCGAGGATCTCGAAGCCCAGCTCGGTGAGCCTCTTGACGGGGAAGACCATCGCGCGCTTGTCGCGGTCCGCCATCGAGACGAAGACCTTGCCGGAGGTGGGCAGGCCGCCGAAGGCCGCGGCTGCCGACTTGGCGAAGGCGCGCGGGAAGTCGGCGTCGAAGCCCATGACCTCACCGGTGGAGCGCATCTCCGGGCCGAGCACCGTGTCCACGGCCTGGCCGGTGGTGGTGCGGAATCGCTTGAACGGCAGCACCGCCTCCTTGACCGCGATCGGCGCGTGGAGGTCCAGGGACCCGCCGTCGCCCGTGGCGGGCAGCATGCCCTCGCGGCGCAGGTCCGCGATGGACTCGCCCACCATGACGCGGGCGGCGGCCTTGGCCAGCGAGACACCCGTGGCCTTGGAGACGAAGGGCACCGTGCGCGAGGCGCGCGGGTTGGCCTCCAGGACGTAGAGCACGTCGGAGACCAGCGCGTACTGCACGTTGAGCAGGCCGCGCACGCCCACACCCTTGGCGATGGCCTCGGTCGAGCGGCGGATGCGCTCGATCAGGTCCTCGCTCAGCGAGACCGGGGGCAGCACGCAGGAGGAGTCGCCCGAGTGGATCCCGGCCTCCTCGATGTGCTCCATGACGCCGCCGAGGAAGAGCTCCTCGCCGTCGTACAGGGCGTCGACGTCGATCTCGATGCCGTTGTCGAGGAAACGGTCGATCAGCAGCGGAGCCGCGAGCATGGTTCCCGAGGCCACCGCGGTCGCATGGGCCGCCTCGAGCGCGCGGTGGACATACGTGGTCAGCTGCTCGCGGGAGTAGACGATCTCCATGCCGCGGCCGCCGAGCACGTACGAGGGGCGCACGAGCACCGGGTAGCCGATGTTCTCGGCCACCTCGATGGCCTGGGCGAGCGTGCGCGCGGTGCCGAAGGCCGGGGCCGGCAGGCCGGCGTCGACCAGCACCTGGCCGAAGAGGCCGCGGTCCTCGGCGGCGTCGATGGCCTCCGGGGTGGTGCCGAGGACCGGCAGGCCAGCGTCGGCGAGGCGCTGGGCCAGCGACAGGGGCGTCTGGCCGCCGAGCTGGACGATGATGCCCTTGACCGGGCCGGCCGCGAGCTCGGCGTGGTAGACCTCGAGCACGTCCTCGAAGGTGAGCGGCTCGAAGTACAGGCGGTCCGAGGTGTCGTAGTCGGTCGAGACCGTCTCCGGGTTGCAGTTGACCATGACGGTCTCGTACTTCTCGGCCAGCGTGAGGGTGGCGTGCACGCACGAGTAGTCGAACTCGATGCCCTGGCCGATGCGGTTCGGGCCCGAGCCGAGGATGATGACGGCCTCGCGCTCGCGCGGCGCCACCTCGGTCTCCTGGTCGTACGAGGAGTAGTGGTACGGCGTCGTGGCGGCGAACTCCGCGGCGCAGGTGTCGACCGTCTTGAAGACCGGGCGCACTCCGAGCGCGTGACGGATCTCGCGCACCGAGGCCTCGCCCGTCGACCCCATGCCGCGCAGCGAGGCGATCTGGCGGTCGGAGAGGCCGTGCCGCTTGGCGTCGCGCAGCACGTCCTCGGTCAGGGTCGGCGCGGCGGCGATCGCGGCGGCCTTCTCGTTCATGAGCTGGATCTGGTCCAGGAACCACGGGTCGATCTTGGTGGCCTCGAAGACCTGCTCGATCGTCGCTCCGCCGCGCAGGGCCTGCTGCACGCCGACCAGGCGGAACTCGGTCGGCCGCTGGATCTGCTCGAGGAGCGCGTCGAGCTCGGCGCCCGACGGCGCCTCGCCGTCCCAGTGGAACTGCACGCCGGGCTTGTCGATCGAACGCAGCGCCTTGCCCAGGGCCTCGGTGAAGTTCCGGCCGAGCGCCATCGCCTCACCCACCGACTTCATGGTGGTGGTCAGCGTGTCGTCCGCCGCCGGGAACTTCTCGAAGGCGAACCGCGGCACCTTCGCGACGACGTAGTCGATCGACGGCTCGAAGGACGCCGGGGTGACCTGGGTGATGTCGTTGGTGATCTCGTCCAGCGTGTACCCGATGGCGAGCTTTGCGGCAATCTTCGCGATCGGGAAGCCCGTGGCCTTCGACGCCAGTGCCGAGGACCGCGACACCCGCGGGTTCATCTCGATCACGATGACGCGGCCCGTGGCGGGGTCCACGGCGAACTGGATGTTGCAGCCGCCGGCCGCGACGCCCACCTCCCGGATGACGGCGATGCCGATGTCCCGCAGCTTCTGGTACTCGCGGTCCGTGAGCGTCAACGCCGGGGCCACCGTCACCGAGTCGCCCGTGTGCACGCCCACGGCGTCCACGTTCTCGATCGAGCAGATGACCACCACGTTGTCCGCGGAGTCACGCACCAGCTCGAGCTCGTACTCCTTCCACCCCAGGATCGACTCCTCCAGGAGCACCTCGGTGGTCGGCGAGTAGTGCAGGCCCTGTCCCACGATGCGGCGCAGGTCCACCTCGTCGTACGCGATCCCCGAACCCAGGCCGCCCATCGTGAACGAGGGGCGCACCACCATCGGGTAGCCGAGGTCCTCGGCCGCCACCAGGGCCTCGTCGATCGTGTGGATGATGTGCGAGCGGGCCGACTCGCCACCGCACCGCGCCACCACCTCCTTGAACCGCTCGCGGTCCTCGCCCTTCTGGATGGCGGGGATGTTCGCGCCGATGAGCTCGACGTCGTACTTCTCCAGGACGCCGGCCTCGTCGAGCGCGATCGCCGCGTTGAGCGCGGTCTGACCGCCCAGGGTGGACAGGATCGCGTCCGGGCGCTCCTTGGCGATGATCGTCTCGAGGACCTCGGTGGTGATCGGCTCGACGTAGGTGGCGTCGGCGAACTCCGGGTCGGTCATGATCGTCGCCGGGTTCGAGTTCACGAGGACGACCCGCAGGCCCTCCTCCTTGAGCACGCGGCACGCCTGGGTGCCGGAGTAGTCGAACTCGCAGGCCTGACCGATGACGATCGGGCCCGAGCCGATGACGAGGACGGACTGGATGTCGGTACGGCGGGGCATCAGCTCTCCTGCTGCGGGGCGGTCGCGAGGGCGGACAGCGCCTCGTCGGGGACGTTCACGGGCCGGCGGGTCGTCATGACCTCGATGAAGCGGTCGAACAGGTAGTCGGAGTCGTGCGGTCCGGCCGCAGCCTCCGGGTGGTACTGGACCGAGAAGGCGGGGATGTCCAGGGCCGTGAGGCCCTCGACGGTGTCGTCGTTCAGGCCGACGTGGGTGACCGCGACGCGGCCGTAGCTCGTGCCGTCGGTGCGCTCGGCATCGTGCGGGGCGACCGAGACGGCGTGCAGCGGCGCGTCGACCGCGAAGCCGTGGTTGTGCGCCGTGATCTCGACCTTGCCGGTGGTGCGGTCCATGACCGGCTGGTTCACACCGCGGTGGCCGTAGCCCAGCTTGTAGGTGCCGTAGCCGAGCGCCCGGCCGAAGAGCTGGTTGCCGAAGCAGATGCCGAAGAACGGCAGGCCGGCGTCGAGCACCTGACGCAGCAGGCTCACCTCGTGCTCGGCGGCCGCCGGGTCGCCGGGGCCGTTGGAGAAGAACACCCCGTGCGGCTCGCCCGCGGGCAGCAGCGCCTGGATCTCCTCGAACGTCGACCACTGCGGCACCACGTGCACGCGCACGCCGCGCAGCGCCAGGCGCTCGTTCGTCATCCCCTTGATGCCGAGGTCCAGCGCGACGACGGTCGCCACCGGCTCCTTGCCAGCGAAGTCCCCCATCGGCTCGACCGTGTACGGCTCGGTGCAGGAGACCTCGGCGGCCAGGTTGGCGCCCACCATCGTGGGCGAGGCCTGGACCTCGGCGAGCAGCTCGCCGACCGGGCGCTCGCGGCCGGCGCCGTCGGTCAGCGCGTCGCCGGAGAAGATCCCGGCGCGCATGACTCCGGCCTCGCGCAGGCGGCGGGTCAGGAAGCGGGTGTCGACGTCGCTGATGCCGACGATGCCCTGGGCGACCAGGTCCTGGTCGAGCGAACGGTCCGCGCGCCAGTTCGACACGCGGCGGGCCGCGTCGCGCACGACCACGCCGGAGACCCAGATCCGGCCCGACTCCGAGTCCTCGTCGTTGACGCCGGTGTTGCCGATGTGCGGTGCCGTCATGACGACGATCTGCTTGTGGTACGAGGGGTCGGTGAAGGTCTCCTGATAGCCGGACATGCCGGTGTTGAAGACGATCTCGCCGAACGTGGTACCGGTGGCGCCGTAGGCGCGGCCTCGGACGACGGTGCCGTCCTCGAGCACGAGCACGGCCGCGGCGGCCGGGGTGATGGTCGGGTCGGTCACGAGGTCTCCTCAGGGTGATGGTCGGCAGGGTGATGGTCGGCAGCCTGATGGTCAGCAGCCTGATGGTCGGAAAGGTCGGGTGCCCGTGGAGGGGGCGTGGCCGCGATCAGGTGCGTGACGGCGTCCACGAGGCGGGACCTGTCCTCGGGGTGACGGGTGCGCAGGCCGGTGTCGAGGTCAAGGGCGCCGACCTGCGGGTCGGGCGGGACGGTCCAGGTCAGCACCACGAGACCGTCGGTCCCGACGTACTTCCCGGCCATCCCGGGCGCCAGCGACGCCCGGTGCAGGGCCGCGGCGGGAAGGAACAGGGGGTCGGCACCGTCGCGGTCGATCACCACGCCGGCGTCGTGCACGCTCACACGTGCGGTGGCGCGGTCGCCGAGGCCGTGCGCCCCCACCCGGGCCAGCCAGTAGCCGGCGAGCGTCGACGAGACGTACGTGGCCTCGACCGGCCCGAGGCGCAGGGCGCCCAGGGCGCCCGGCGCGGCCGGTGGGGCGGGCACGAGCCGGCCGGTGCGCTGCGCGAGCCGGCGGCGCCCGGTGAGCACCACGAGCAGCAGCAGCACGCCGACGACGACCCAGAAGCCGACGGCGAGGGGGAAGGGAAGGTTCACCCGGCCCCCTCGGCGGGGACCGGGGTGCCACCCAGCACGGTGGCCCGGCCCCGCAGGAACGTGGCAACGACGCGGCCGGGCAGCTCGCGACCTTGGAACGGGGTGTTCGCCGACGCCGTCTGCTGGGCGCCACCGTCGACCGCCCGGGTGGCCGCCGGGTCCACGAGGACGAGGTTCGCCGGTTCGCCGACCGCGATGGGGCGGCCGTGGTGCTCGTCGATCCGGCCGATGCGCGCCGGGGCCGCCGACAGGACGCGGGCGACGTCGGCCCAGGTCAGACGGCCGGTGTCGACCATGGTCTGCTGGACCACGCCGAGCGCAGTCTCCAGGCCGGTCATGCCGAAGGCGGCCGCGCCCCACTCGCAGTCCTTGTCCTCGCGGGCGTGCGGGGCGTGGTCGGTGGCGACGATGTCGATCGTGCCGTCGGCGAGGCCTTCGCGGACCGCCGCGACGTCGTCGGCCGTGCGCAGCGGCGGGTTGACCTTGAAGGCCGGGTCGTAGCCGCGGGCCAGCTCGTCGGTCAGCACCAGGTGGTGCGGGGTGACCTCGGCGGTGACGTCGATGCCGCGGGCCTTGGCCCACCGCACGATCTCGACCGAGCCGCGGGTGGAGAGGTGGCAGACGTGCAGGCGCGAGCCCACGTGCTCGGCGAGCAGCACGTCGCGGGCGATGATCGCCTCCTCCGCGACGGCCGGCCAGCCGGCCAGGCCGATCTGCGCCGAGACGATGCCCTCGTGCATCTGGGCCCCCTCCGTCAGGCGGGGCTCCTGCGCGTGCTGGGCGACGACGCCGTCGAAGGCCTTGACGTACTCGAGCGCGCGGCGCATCAGCACCGGGTCGTGGACGCACTTGCCGTCGTCGGAGAAGACCCGCACGCGGGCCTTCGACTCGGCCATCGCGCCGAGCTCGGAGAGGCGCTCGCCGTCGAGGCCGACAGTCACGGCACCGACCGGGTGCACGTCGACCCAGCCCGCCTCCTGGCCGAGGCGCCACACCTGCTCGACGACGCCCGCGGTGTCGGCGACGGGCGAGGTGTTGGCCATGGCGTGCACGGCGGTGAAGCCGCCAGCCGCGGCGGCCCGGGTGCCGGACTCCACGGTCTCGGTGTCCTCGCGGCCAGGCTCGCGCAGATGCGTGTGCAGGTCCACGAGGCCGGGCAGGAGCACGTGCTCCGCGGCGTCGACCACGACGGCGCCGGCGGGGGCGTCCACCGTGCCGGGGGCGCCGAGCGCGCCGATGACGCCGTCGGCGAGGAGGACGTCGACGGGTGACTCCCCGAGCGGACTGACGTCCTTGAGCAGGTAGGCGGGCATCACAGGGTCCCCTCTGCCGAGCTTCCCCCGGCGAGCAGCAGGTACAGGGCGGCCATGCGCACGGCGACGCCGTTCGCCACCTGCTCGACGATCACCGAGCGGGGCGAGTCGGCGGCCGCGGCGGAGATCTCCAGGCCGCGGTTCATGGGTCCGGGGTGCAGGACGATCGCGTGCTCGGGCAGCAGCGCGAGGCGGCGCTGGTCGAGGCCGTAACGGCGCGCGTACTCCAGCGGGCTCGGGAAGAAGGCCCCGGCCCCGCCGGACATCCGCTCACGCTGCACGCGCAGCATCATGACGGCGTCGGGGTGCCAGCGCGCGAGCGTCTCATCCAGGTCGTACGACGTCGCGCACGGCCAGGCCTCGATGCCGATCGGGAGCAGCGTGGGCGGCGCGACGAGCGTGACCTCGGCCCCGAGCGTGTGCAGCAGGCGCACGTTCGAGCGGGCCACCCGCGAGTGCAGGACGTCGCCCACGATCGCGATCCGCAGGCCCTTGAGGTCCGCGCCGACGCCGTCGCCGCCCGCTCCGCCGTGCCTGCCCCCGCGTCTGCCCCCGCGTCTGCCCACGAGGTGGCGGCGGATGGTGAAGGCGTCCAGCAGTGCCTGGGTCGGGTGGGCGTGCGTGCCGTCGCCGGCATTCAGCACTGCCGCGTCGAGCCAGCCGGCGTGGGCGAGCTGGTACGGGGCGCCCGAGGCCCAGTGCCGCACGACCACCGCGTCCGCGCCCATCGCGTGCAGCGTGAGCGCCGTGTCCTTGAGCGACTCGCCCTTGGACACGCTCGAGCCCTTGGCCGAGAAGTTGATGACGTCGGCCGAGAGACGCTTGGCCGCCGTCTCGAACGAGATGCGGGTGCGGGTCGAGTCCTCGAAGAAGAGGTTGACCACCGTCCGACCGCGCAGCGTCGGGAGCTTCTTGATCTCGCGCGACTGGGTCGCGGCCATCTGCGAAGCCGTGTCGAGGATGAGGATCGCCTCGTCGAGGCTCAGGTCGTGGGCGGCGAGGAGGTGCTTCACTGCTCGGCTCCGTCCCGGCCGGCGTCGTCGGCGCGACCGCGGATGGAGACCGAGTCCGCCCCGCCGTCGACCTCGGTCAGGCGCACCTGGACCCGTTCGCTCGTCGAGGTGGGCAGGTTCTTGCCCACGAAGTCCGGGCGGATCGGCAGTTCCCGGTGCCCGCGGTCCACCAGGCACGCCAGGCGGACGGCGCGCGGCCGGCCCAGGCCGCTGATCGCGTCCAGCGCGGCCCGGATGGTGCGGCCCGAGTACAGCACGTCGTCCACCAGGACGACGATCTTCCCGTCGATGCCGGCCGCCGGCAGGTGCGTCACGCCGAGCGCGCGCGTGGGGTTGCGGTGCAGGTCGTCGCGGTACATCGTCACGTCGAGCTCGCCCACCGCGGTGGCGGGGTCGAACGCGGGGTCGATGGCGGCCAGGCGCTCTGCGAGCCGCTGCGCGAGCGGGACGCCGCGCGTCGGGATGCCCAGGAGGACCAGGTCGGCGGCGCCCTTGGAGCGCTCGACCACCTCGTGGGCGATGCGGGTCACTGCCCGCTGGATGTCCTCGGCTCCGAGGACTGTCGTGACTGACGGCGTGCCGAAACTCACCGGGCCTCCTTCTCCGCCTCTCCGGACGGGGTTAAAGGGTGTCTTGCTCGGGGCTCAGACTATCCCGGCCGCGAGCCTGCCCCACCGCGTGTCCATCCCCGCACACCACGCCGACGCCCAGCAGACCACCACGCCCGCCCTCCTGGATCGGCGGACGCCACGGGAACAGAGCCCGTGAAAAGACGATGCCGCCGCGTCACACAAGGTGGCGCGGCGGCATCGTCGTCATGCTCAGGGCACGATGTCAGGCGAGCAGGGTGGGCTTCAGCTCCACGATGCGGCCCAGCAGGCCGTTGACGAAGGAGGGCGAGTCGTCCGTCGACAGCGCCGATGCCAGGTCGACCGCCTCGTCGATCGCCACGGGGTCGGGCACCTCGTCGTTCCAGAGGATCTCCCACGTGCCGATCCGCAGCAGGGCGCGGTCGACGGCCGGCATGCGCTCGAGGGTCCAGCCGTTCGAGTACGTCTCCAGCAGCTCGTCGATGCGCTCGCGGTGCGCGACCACCCCCTCGACGACGTCGACCGTGTACTGCGGGACCGGCGACTCCACGAGCGGGCGCTCGACCCGCTCGCGCAGGAGGCGCAGCGGGTCGACGTCACGCTGCTCGCCCTCGAAGAGGATGTCGGCGGCGCGCTTGCGCGCCTTGGTGCGGGCGCCCATCAGTCGTTGACGCGACCCAGGAACGAACCGTCGCGGGTGTCCACCTTGATGCGCACGCCGGACTCCAGGTACAGCGGCACCTGGATCTCGCGGCCGGTCTCGATGGTCGCCGGCTTGGTGCCGCCGGTGGAGCGGTCGCCCTGCAGGCCCGGGTCGGTGTGGGTGACCGTGTAGACGGCGTTGAGCGGCAGCTCGAGGTAGAGCGGGGTGCCGTCGTTCGACGCGATGATGACGTCCATCGACTCGAGGAGGAAGTCGGTGGCGTCGCCGACGATGGCGGACGAGACGTGGATCTGGTCGTACGTCGTCTTGTCCATGAAGACGTAGTCGTCACCGTCCTGGTACAGGTACTGGTAGTCGCTGCGGTCGACCGTGGCGGTCTCCACCTTGGCGCCCGCGTTGTAGGTCTTGTCGACGATCTTGCCCGACGTCACGTTCCGCATCTTGGTGCGGACGAAGGCCGGCCCCTTGCCAGGCTTGACGTGCTGGAACTCGAGGATCTGCCAGAGCTGGCCGTCGATCCGCAGCACGGTGCCGTTCTTGATGTCGTTGGTGGTAGCCACGTTCGGATATCCCTAGGGGTCGGTGAGGGGGGTCGGTCAGGGGGTCGTCAAGGTGCGTGCCCACGAGAGGCCCGGCCGATTCTACCGGCTCGTCGCGCAGGCCTCTCGGACTATCGGCGCAGGCGCGCCGCCACGGCGTCGAGCGCCAGCCGGTAGGACTGGAAGCCGAAGCCCGCGATGGTGCCCGTCGCGACGCCCGAGACCACCGAGTAGTGACGGAACGACTCGCGCGTGTGCGGGTTGGACAGGTGCACCTCGATCAACAGCAGGCCCGAGGCGGTGATCTGCGCCGCGGCGTCGCGCAGCGCGTAGCTGTAGTGCGTGAAGGCCGCCGGGTTGAGGACGACGTGCGAGCGGGTGTCGACGGCCTCGTGCAGCCAGCCCACGAGCCGCGACTCGTCGTCGGTCTGCCGGGCGTCGACGTCCAGCCCGAGGTCCCTCCCCCAGGCGCCGCTAGCGGCCACCAGGTCGGCGAACGTGTCGGCGCCGTAGATCTCCGGCTCGCGCACACCGAGCCGGCCGAGGTTGGGTCCGTTGAGGACGAGCACGCGGGTCACGGCGGTCAGGCTAGCCGTTCGGGGCCGGTTCTCGGTGGTGGGCCGACGTCGACCGGACACGCTTGGCACACTATTTCGCGGTGGCCTCGCCGCGCAGGGCGACGAACATCACCAGGCCCACGATGATCACCAGCAGGATGCCGAGGGTCCCCCAGATGGTGGCCCCGGTGATCGTGATGAACAGGGTCCACATCGCGGGCGCCATGAACGACGCCGCCTTGCCCGTCGTCGCGTAGAGCGCGAACATCTCCGACTCGTGCCCGGCCGGGATCTCGCGCGCCAGGTAGGAGCGCGAGGCCGACTGCGCCGGGCCGACCGTGCAGCACAGCAGCAGGCCGCCGATCCAGAAGACGATCGGGCCGGCGTCGTGGAGTGCGACGATGACGACGCCCGTGACCACGAGGACGGACAGCGCGCCGATGATGACCCGGCGCGGACCGAGGCGGTCGTCGAGGCGGCCGACGACGATGGTCGAGATACCCGCCACGAGGTTCGCCGCGATGCCGAAGATCAGCACCTCGGTGCCAGAGAAGCCGAAGGCCGCCGACGCGATGACCGCGCCGAAGGTGAAGACGCCGCTGAGGCCGTCGCGGAAGATCGCCGACGAGACCAGGAACCAGAACGTCCGGCGTGAGGTGCGGTACAGGTCCTGGACCGTGCGGAAGAGCTCGACGTAGGCGGCGACCAAGCCGCGGCGCGGGCGCTGCTCGACGACGACCTCCGGCACGTTGCGGAAGATCGGCCACCCGAACACGACGCCCCACACCACGCCGGCGACGGCGATCAGACGGAAGGTCATACCGTTTGCGGCGTCGAGGTCCGCGATGCCGGTGAGATCACCGACCGCGATGAGGATGAGCGCGAGGACGCCGCCCGAGTATCCGAGGCCCCAGCCGAGGCCCGAGACCCGGCCGATCGTCGTCGGCGTCGCGACCGAGACGATCATCGCGTTGTAGTTGGTCTCGGAGATCTGGCTGAGCACCGCACCCAGGGCGATGAGCCCGGCGCCGAGCCAGAAGAAGGTCGGCCGCGCCTCGACGAAGAACAGCGCGGCCATGGTCGCGAGCAGCGCCGTCGTCGACCAGAGCAGCCACGTCTTGCGGCGGCCCGTCGCGTCGGCCCACTGGCCGAGGATCGGCGCGACCAGGGCTATCAGGATGCCGGCGATCGTCGTTGCCAGTCCGAGGCCCGAGGACAGCTGCGCGATGGCCGCGTCACGGCCCTGCTCGGCCAGGACCACCGGGTCGACGAACGAGTCCGAGACCAGGTACATCGCCGTGAAGACGAAGGTCAGGATGACCGTGTTGAACGGTTGCATCGCCCAGTCGAAGATCGCCCAGGACCAGACCTTCTTCGGTGCGACGGGCCCGCCCGTCTGGAACTCGAGGCCCGTCACTCGCCGGGCCGGGACGGGGGTGGCTGCGGCCGGCGGCGGCACGGCCGCGGGCGACGGTTCAGTCATGGGCGTCAGTGTGCACGACGGGGGTGGCGCGGAGAAGCAGCAGGCGCGTCGAGGGTGCAGATCTCCGCACTACAGTGCGGGGGTGATCGTGGACCTGACCTGGAAGGCGGACCCGCTGCTCGGCGCGCCCTTCGAGGCGGCGGCGCTGGGGCCGGCCACGCTCGTGCGGCTGACGCCCTCCGCGACCGAGCGCGCCGCTGCCCGCGGGGTGGTGCTGCACGTGCACGGCTACAACGACTACTTCTTCCACGAGCACCTGGCGCGCTCCTTCGCCGACGCGGGCTTCCTCTTCTACGCGGTGGACCTGCGGACGGCGGGACGGTCGCTGCTGCCCGGCCAGGTGCCTCACTTCGTGACCGACCTGCGCGAGCAGGCGTCCGACGTCGCGGCCGCGGCCGCCGCGGTGCGGGCCGCCCACCCGGACCTGGCGCTGGTGGTGCACGCGCACTCCACGGGCGGCCTGACGACGTCGCTGTGGGCGCATGCACACCGACACGGACACGGGACGGCAGCCGGGCCGGAC
>Ga0209413_1000128_pt1 | contig 12389 bp, 9 predicted proteins | sample JTO22cmmetaG_FD_184157 | JGI IMG/M metagenome (GOLD analysis project Ga0209413, IMG submission 184157) | Freshwater bacterial and archeal communities from Indian Creek, Illinois, USA - JTO22cm metaG (SPAdes) (version 3) | ecosystem: Environmental > Aquatic > Freshwater > Unclassified ...
TCTGGGCGAGCCCGGCCGTCCCAGCGACGCCGGAGCCGCCGCGCAGCGTCGTCGTCGTCGGCGCCGGCCTGGCGGGGGCGCAGACCGTGGCCGCACTGCGGCAGCACGGCTTCGACGGGCAGCTGACGCTGCTGGGGGCCGAGGGGGTGCCGCCGTACGACCGGCCGCCGCTGTCGAAGGAGCTGCTCTCGCGCCGGGACCCGGTGTGGCTTGCCGAGGACCTCGGCGTCGACGTCTCCCGGCTCGCCGACGAGGTCCGGCTCGGAGATCCCGCCGTCGGCCTCGACCCCTCGCCCGCGGGCGTCCGGGTGCGCACCGACTCCGGCGCCGACGTGCGCACCGACGCGGTGGTGCTCGCCATGGGTTCGACGCCGGTGGTGCCGCGGGGCTGGGAGCCGGCGTGGACGCTGCACACCGCCGCCGACGCGGCCTGGCTGCGCGAGGCGCTCGCGCCCGGCGTGCGGCTGGTGATCGCCGGGGCCGGCTGGATCGGCGCCGAGCTCGCCGGGGTTGCCGCGAGCGCCGGGGCGCAGGTGACGGTGGTCGAGGCGGCCCCGGTCCCGCTCGCGCGGCAGCTCGGCCCGACGGTCGGCAAGCACCTGGACCGTTGGTACGAGGCGGCGGGCGTGCGACTTCTGACCGGATCGCCGGTGGCGGCGGTGCACGCGAGCGACGGCGCCGGTCCGAGCGGTCCGGACCGCGACGGTGACGGCTCCCTCCGCAAGGGTGGCGCCACGGCCGTCGGCTGCGTCGTCGAGCTCGCCGACGGGACGCGGCTCGAGGCCGACGTCGTGCTCGCGGCCGTCGGCGCACGTCCGGCATCGGCCTGGCTCGCGGGCAGGCTCCCGCTCGACGCCACCGGGAGGCTCCGCGTCGACCGCGCGGGCCGTCTGGCCGGACACGCGTCTCCTACCGACCCCGCGGGCTACCTGTCGGCGCCGACGCTGGCGCGGCTGTGGGCTGTCGGCGACGTGGCGGTGCGCGAGCACCCTGTCTTCGGGCCGGTGCCGGGAGGTCATTGGTCGGCGGCGCTGCACGACCCGGAGATCACCGTGCGCGCGATGCTCGGCGTCGACGCGGCGCCGTCGGACCCCGAGGAGGTGCGCGCACGCCTGGGCCTGGAGCCGATCCCCCGCCATGCGCCCTACGTGTTCTCGCGGCAGCTCGGTCACGACCTCGCGCTGCTGGGCCTGCCCACCCCGACCGACGAGGTGCTGCTGCGCGGCGACCCCGAGGGCGGAGGATCCTGGGCGGCCCTCTACGTGGAGCGCGCCCTCGACCGTCATCCGCGCACGACGCCGGACGGGCATCCGATCGCCACGATCCGCGCGGTCCTGCTCGTCGACGCGCCGCGCGAGGTGGGGGCGGTGCGCCGCCTGATGAACGGCTCGGAGCCGCTGCGGCTGGACCTCGTGAAGGCCCTGGACCCGGGCACGCGCCTGCGCGACGCCGTCGTCTGAAGTGCCCGCCGGAATCAGTGCGCGAAGTGCCGCGTCCCCGTGAGGTACAGCGTCGCGCCGGCGGCCTGCGCGGCGGCGACGACCTCCTCGTCGCGGATCGAGCCGCCCGGCTGGACGACGGCGCGCACGCCCGCGTCGAGCAGGACCTGGAGGCCGTCGGCGAAGGGGAAGAACGCGTCGGACGCCGCGACGGCGCCGCGCGCCCGCTCCTCGCCGCCGGCGAGGGTGTTGGCGCGCTCGACCGCGAGGCGGCACGAGTCGACGCGGTTGACCTGTCCCATGCCGATGCCGACGGCGGCGCCGCCCTTGGCGAGCAGGATCGCGTTCGACTTCGCGGCCCGGACGGCGCGCCAGGCGAAGGCGAGCTCGGCGAGGGTCGCCTCGTCGGCGGCCCCACCGGCGGCGAGCGTCCAGCGTGCCGGGTCGTCGCCCTCGGCCTGGAAGCGGTCGGCCTCCTGGACGAGCAGGCCGCCCGAGATCGGGCGCGTCTCGACGGCCACCTGCGCCGGCGGCTCCGCGACGACGAGCCGGATGTTCTTCTTCTGGGTCAGGATCTCGAGCGCCGCTGGCTCGAAGCCCGGGGCCACGACCACCTCGGTGAACACGGGAGCGATCTGCTCGGCCGCCTCCTTGGTGATCACCCCGTTGGCCGCGATGACGCCGCCGAACGCCGAGACCGGGTCGGTCGCGTGGGCGTGGCGGTGGGCGTCCGCGATGGTGGTGCCGACGGCGATGCCGCATGGGTTGGCGTGCTTGATGATCGCGACGGCAGGCTCGCCGTGGTCCCAGGCCGCGCGCCAGGCCGCGTCAGCGTCCTGGTAGTTGTTGTAGCTCATGGCCTTGCCGTGCAGCACCTTGCCCTGGGCCAGTCCGAGCGAGCCGTCGCCGGCCGTGTAGACCGCGGCGCGCTGGTGCGGGTTCTCGCCGTAGCGCAGCACGTCGGCGCGCTCGTAGGTGCCGCCGATCCACTCCGGGAAGTCCGGGTCGTCGCCGGACGCGGCGACGACGGTCGTCATCCAGGTGGCGACGGCGACGTCGTAGGTGGCGGTGTGCACGAAGGCGGCCGCCGCCAACGCCTTGCGCTGCGCGTACGTGAAACCGCCGCCGTCCACCGCGGCGACCACCTCGGCGTAGCGGGCGGGGTCGACGACGACGGCGACCGACGGGTGGTTCTTCGCGGCCGCGCGGACCATCGACGGGCCGCCGATGTCGATCTGCTCGACCTGCTCGTCCTGCGGGAGGCCCGCGGCGAGCGAGGCGGCGAACGGGTAGAGGTTCACGACGACGAGCTCGAACGGCGCGATGCCGAGGTCGGCGAGCTGGCGCAGGTGCTCGGCCTTGCGGGAATCGGCGAGGATCCCGGCGTGGACGCTCGGGTGCAGCGTCTTGACGCGGCCCTCCAGGCACTCGGGGAAGCCCGTGAGGTCCTCGACCCGCGTGACGGGCAGGCCGGCGCCGGCGATGGTCGACGCCGTCGAGCCGGTCGACACGAGCTCGACGCCCGCCGCGTGAAGGGCGGTGGCGAGCTCGACCAGGCCGGTCTTGTCGAAGACGGACAGCAGCGCGCGCCTGACGGGGCGCCGAGCGTCGTCGGCGAGCTGAACGTCGGGGGCAGAGGAATGGACCTTCTCGGATCCGGACATCGAGGTCTCCTAGAGCGGGGTGAACGCGGGGACCCCGGGCGCCCAGGCGGGCGGCGCTCGAAGGCGGCTGCGCCCGCTCGCGGAACCCGCGGAGGCTGGCGCCCGGCCGCTCCCCGGTGGTGCCCCACCTTCGCCAGTCACGGCCGCGGCCAGTCTAGCCACGGCCCCGAATGGCGCCGCGAGCTCCGGACAGGAATGTCGGTTCAGGGGCACGCGGCCGATGAGCCCGTTCCGCCTCACTGCCATCAGGAGCTCGCGCCGGCGCCGCCCGTGCGCGGGTCGCGGGGTGTCCGGGGCCCACGCACCGAGCAACCCGCGCCACCCGCATGCCGTCGCGGACGCCGGGCCCGCATGCCGTCGCGGCGCCCGACACACTGGGCGCACGAGCACACGAGTCGGGCGACGGCGCCCGGGAGCTGGAGGCAGCCATGGCCCTGACCGCACACTCGACCGTCGGAGAGTGGCTCGACCACCCCGTCGGCGGACCCATCTTCGCCCGGCTGCTCGCAGCCGGCGGCGGCACCCCCGACTCCCTCGCGCCGGCGCGCGGAGTCCCGCTCGCCCAGCTGGTCAAGATCTCCGGCGGGAAGTTCCCGCAGGACGCCGTCGACGCGATGCTCGCCGCCTACCGCGAGGCCGCTCCCGAGGAGGCCGCGGCCAAGGAAGAGTCGGTCGCCGCCGCCGGCTGGGCCGAGGTCGTCACCCTGCACCGCTTCGACGGCGAGACCGTCATCGTCACGGGCGCCGCCTCGGGCATCGGCCGGGCGGTCGCCTCCCGCGTTGCCCGCGAGGGCGGACGGGTCGTCGCCGCCGACGTCTCGAAGGAGAAGCTCGACCAGCTGGTGGAGTCGCTGTCCGGGGCTCTGCCCGGCGGCGCCGAGATCGTCGCCGTCGCGGGCGACATCTCGGACCCGGACGACGTCGCGCAGATCCTGCGGGCGGCCGGGGAGCGGGTCCACGCGCTGGCCAACGTGGCCGGCGTCATGGACGACATGTCCGCCGTCCACGAGGTCTCCGACGAGATGTGGGAGCGCGTGCTGCGGATCAACCTCACCGGCACCATGCGGCTCTCGCGTGCCGTGGTCCCCGGGATGCTCGAGGCAGGCGGCGGCCGGATCGTCAACGTCACCTCGGAGGCCGGCCTGCGCGGCTCCGCGGCCGGCGCCGCCTACACGGCGTCCAAGCACGCCGTCGTCGGGCTGACCAAGTCGATGGCCGTCATGTACGCACAGAGCGGCATCCGCACCAACGCGCTCGCGCCCGGTGGCGTGGCGACCGGCATCCACGTGCCGGGCGCGGCGGCCCTCGGCGCGCGGGTCCTCGGCGGCTACCAGCGCAACATCCCGGCCATCGCCATGGCGGAGGAGCTCGCGGCGTCGATCACGTTCCTGCTCAGCAAGGACTCGGTGAACATCAACGGCGCGGTCCTCGCGTCCGACGGCGGGTGGTCCGCCGTCTGAGCGCCAGTCTCAGGACCTGCGCGGGGCCCTGGCCAGGCGGCCGACCGTCTCGACGAGCAGTCCACGCTCCGCGACCTTGATCCGCTCGTGGAGCGTGGCCTCGTCGTCGCCGTCGAGGACGGGCACGGCGGCCTGCGCGAGGATCGGGCCCGTGTCCACGCCCGCGTCGACCAGGTGGACCGTGCACCCGGTGATCTTCACGCCGTGCGCGAGGGCGTCGCGCACGCCGTGCGCGCCCGGGAACGAGGGCAGCAGCGCCGGGTGGGTGTTGATGACCTTGCCGGGGAACCGGTCGAGGAAGGCGGGCGCCAGGATGCGCATGAAGCCCGCGAGCACCACGAGGTCGGGCTGGAAGACGGCGACCGCCTGGGCCAGCCCGCGGTTCCAGGCGGGCCGGTCCTCGAAGCCGGCCGGGGCGACGACGGCGGTCGCGATCCCAGCCGCGCGCGCGAGGTCGAGCGCGCCCGCCTCGGGCTTGTCGCTGACGACGCCGACGACGCGGGCCCCGAACGCCGGGTCGCCGTGCGCGGCGAGGAGCGCCGCACAGGTGGAGCCACCGCCGGAGGCCAGGACGACGACGCGGGCGGCCGGGCTGGACGCGACGACGTGACCCGACGGGGTCCGCACGGCGGGACGGCTCTGCATGGGGGAAGGTTAGCCGCTGCGCGCGTACTGCCACGGCCGGGAGTGGGCGAGCAGGAGCACCGTCGCCGCGCCGACCAGCGTCGCGGCGGCCACCAGCGAGCCGGTGACGAGCGGGTCCGCGCCGACGTCGGCGAGCCGTCCCGCGCCCACGGCGCCGCCCGCCCAGAGCTGAAGCAGCGCCGTCCCGGTCCCGGCCGTGCCGGCCAGTCCCAGCAGCACCAGGCCGACGTCGGACCACTGCACCAGCGACGGCTCGAGCCGTCGCCACGCGAAGAAGGCCGCGACGACGCCGCACCCGACCACCAGCACCGGCGCGGCGGTGTACGGGACGCCGGTCCAGCCGCCGGTCGGCAGCGCGCCGAGCATCGGCAGGGCGGGCAGCGGTCCGTCGATCACGGCCTGCGGGGAGAACTCGGCGCCCGTCCCGATCGCGAAACCGGGGCCCGCGAGCCACGCCGAGGCCCAGACCACGAGGTTGGGCAGCAGCGCGAGCTGCGCCAGCCCGAGCACGAGGCCGCCGATCCAGCCGGGATCAAGCATCGCCAGCACGTCGTGGGAGGTGTTCCGCCCGGCGAAGAGCCACACGACCACGAGCAACGCGCTGATCCCGATGAGCAGGGCGAGCGCCACGAACCCCGCGCGGACGCCGAGCCGCAGCACGGGCGGCACCCGCCCGAGGAAGCGCTCGGTCACCTCGGAGACCAGGGGCGCCCCGGGCTGCGCGAGCATCCCGGCGACCATCGCTCCCCCGCCGATCACCACCGCGCCCAGGGCTGCGAGAGCCAGGCCGCGGCCGTCCGCGCCGACGCCGGCCGACATCGCCAGGACGACGACGAGGTAGGTCGCGGCGCCGGCGGCGACCGCGGGAAGCGACGCGACGGCCGACCGCTTCGCGCACACGAAGGTGGTGAAGAGCACGAGGGCGCTGATCCCGAGCGGCACGAGGTCGACGACGACGGCGTCGATCGGCACCGGCACGCCGTGCCCGAGAAGCCAGAGGCCCCCGGCCACCTGCCCCGCCGCGGTCCAGGGGACCTCGGCGGCGCCGGCGTCGGGGGCTCCGAGCAGGGCGACGACGGCGAGCAGCAGCACGACGGCGAAGCTGAGCACCATCCCCTGGAGCACCGACCACGCCCCCGACAGTGCGGGGGCGAAGCGGGCTGCTCGTCCGTCGTGGCCGTCGGCACCGTCATCGACGGTGCGCGGTGGGGTGCGGGTGGCGCTCACCTCAGCATCGTGACGCACGCTCGCGTCGGGTCGGTGTTCCCACCCCGCGAGTCCCGCGGTTCTCCTGTCAGAGGGTGGCCAGGATCTCCCGCATGAGCGCGGCCGTCTCGGACGGTGTCTTGCCGACCTTGACGCCGACAGCCTCGAGGGCCTCCTTCTTGGCCTGGGCGGTGCCGGTCGAGCCGGAGACGATGGCGCCGGCGTGGCCCATCGTCTTGCCCTCGGGCGCCGTGAAGCCGGAGACGTAGCCGACGACCGGCTTGGTGAGGTGCTCGGCGATGTACGCAGCGGCCCGCTCCTCGGCGTCGCCGCCGATCTCGCCGATCATCACGATCGCCTTGGTCTCAGGGTCGTTCTCGAAGGCCTCGAGCGCGTCGATGTGCGTCGTGCCGACGATCGGGTCACCACCGATGCCGATGGCGGTCGAGAAGCCGAGGTCACGCAGCTCGTACATCATCTGGTAGGTCAGCGTGCCCGACTTCGAGACCAGGCCGACGGGGCCCTTGCCCGTGATGGTGTGTGGGGTGATGCCGGCCAGCGACTCGCCCGGCGTGATGATGCCCGGGCAGTTCGGGCCGATCATGCGGGTCTTCGTGCCCTGGAGGTACGCCCAGATCTCGAGCGTGTCCTGGACCGGGACGCCCTCGGTGATGACCACGATGAGCGGCATCTCAGCGTCGACGGCCTCGACGGCGGCGTCCTTGGTGAACGCCGGCGGCACGAAGAGCACGGAGACGTTGGCACCGGTCTCGGCCATCGCCTCCTTGACCGTGCCAAAGACGGGGAGCGTGACGTCGTTGCCGTCCGCGTCCTGGTGGGTCACGGTAGTGCCGGCCTTGCGGGCGTTGACGCCGCCCACGATCGTGGCGCCCGAGTCGAGCATGAGGGCGGTGTGCTTGGCACCCATGCCGCCCGTGATGCCCTGGACGATGATCCGCGAGTCCTTGTTCAGGTAGATCGACATTGCTTCTTCAGTCCTTCGCAGTACGTCGTCGGGCGGCGGTCACGCGGCGACGGCCGCGGCGGCGAGCTCGGCGGCCTTCTCCGCGCCGCCGTCCATGGACTCGGCGATCGTGATGAGGGGGTGGGCGGCCTCGCGCAGGATGGCACGGCCGAGCTCCACGTTGTTGCCGTCGAGGCGCACGACCAGCGGTTTGGAGGCTTCGTCGCCGAGGATCTCGAGCGCGCCGACGATCCCCTTGGCGACCTCGTCGCAGGCGGTGATGCCGCCGAAGACGTTGACGAAGACGGCCCGAACCTGCGGGTCGTGGAGGATGACGTCGAGGCCGTTGGCCATGACCTGGGCGTTGGCGCCGCCGCCGATGTCCAGGAAGTTGGCGGGCTTGATGCCGCCGTGCTTCTCGCCGGCGTAGGCGACGACGTCGAGGCTGCTCATGACGAGGCCCGCGCCGTTGCCGATGATGCCGACCTCGCCGTCGAGCTTGACGTAGTTGAGGCCGTTCGCCTTGGCCTTGGCCTCGAGCGGGTCGGACGCCTCCGTGTCGGCGAGCGCCTCGTGGTCGGGGTGGCGGACCGCGGAGGCGTTGTCGTCCAGCGTGACCTTGCCGTCGAGCGCGATGATCGCGCCGTCCTCCGTGCGGACGAGCGGGTTGACCTCGACGAGCGTGGCGTCCTCGGCCTTGAAGACCTGCCAGAGCTGGCGGATCACCGCGGCGACCGGCTCGCGGAGGTCCTCCGGGAAGCGGGCCTCGGCGACGATCTCGGCGGCCTTGGCCTCGTCGATCCCCGTGATCGGGTCCACGGTCACGCGGGCGAGGGCCTCGGGGCGCTCGACGGCGAGCTGCTCGATCTCCATGCCGCCCTCGACCGAGCACATGGCCAGGTAGCTGCGCTGGGCACGGTCGAGGAGCACGGAGAAGTAGAACTCCTCGGCGATCTTCGCGCCCTCGGCGACCATCACGCGCTGGACGGTGTGGCCCTTGATGTCCATGCCGAGGATCTGCCCGGCCTTCTCGGCGGCCTCCTCCGGGGAGTGCGCGAGCTTCACGCCGCCGGCCTTGCCGCGTCCGCCCGTCTTGACCTGGGCCTTCACCACGACCGTGCCGCCACCCAGCTGCTGCGCTGCAGCGCGGGCCTCCTCGGGCGTCGTGGCGACGACTCCGCCCAGCACGGGCACGCCGTGCTTCTCGAACATGTCACGCGCCTGGTACTCGAACAGGTCCACCCTGCTGCGTCCTTCCCTCGGTTGCGCCCCGTCCCTCGTGGCGGAGGGGCCTTCCTTCGATGCCACGAGCGTTCGCCGACTGAGTCGTCTCGACATCCTGAGTGTCTCGACGTCAAGACATCTCGCACAGCCTAGCCCCGGCGGACACTGCGCCGTACCCGCCCAGCACCCGACCAGCGTGACGCACGACACGCCGACGGCAAGCCCGTCGCTCGACACGAGTCGTCAACATGGTTGACAGCCGGGCCGAGGTCAACCATAGTTGACGCATGGCCAACGACCAGACTCTCGTCGCCTCGGCGGCGAGCGACGACCCCCGCAAGGGCCTGCGTGCCGTGCGCGCGCTCCGCGAGCTCGCCGACCGCCTCGAGACGCTCCAGGTCGAGCGCGCCCGGAGCCTCGGGTGGTCGTGGCAGGAGATCGCGGACGTGCTCGGCGTGAGCAAGCAGGCCGTCCACAAGAAGTTCGGCAGGAGGATCTGATGTTCGAGCAGTTCACCAAGGAGGCCCGCGGGGTCGTCGTCGATGCCCAGACGGTCGCCCGCTCCCTGCACACCCGCACCATCGACACGCGTCATCTCGTCGTCGCCCTGTGCGAGTCCGACGGCGGAACCGCCCGCGCCGCCCTCGAGGCCGTCGGCGTCTCCCCCGCCGCCCTGGCGGGCGCCGTCCGTGCCGACCTCGCGAGCACGGGCCTCGACGCCGACGCGCTCGCCGCCGTCGGCATCGACCTGGAGGAGGTCCGTCGCACCACCGACGCCACGTTCGGCGCGGGCGCGCTCGAGGGCGTCGCCGGCCGCGGCCGGGGAGCGCGCAAGCACATCCCCTTCACACCGGACGCCAAGAAGACCCTCGAGCTCTCGCTGCGCGAGGCGATCCGCCTCGGCTCGAAGGGCATCAACTCCGGCCACCTGCTGCTCGGGATCCTGCGGTCGCGCACGCCGGCGACGCCGGTGGTCGAGGAGGCGCTGCGAACCGCCGGCGTCGACGCCCCGGCGCTGCGCACGGCGGCGGAGCAGCAGTCCCGCCCCGCCTGAGCCGTTCCCGCCTGAGCCGTCAGGAAGGTAGCGCAGCCCGGGCCCTACAGCTTGGTCACCGGCGAGTAGCGCAGCAGCAGCCGCTTGGTGCCCTCGGAGCCGAAGTCGATCTTCGCGACGGCGTTCGTCCCCGCTCCCTCGACGGCCACGACCTTGCCGAGACCGTAGGCGTCGTGGGTCACCCGGTCGCCGACAGACAGGCTCGGGATCTCCGCGTCCTTGCGGGGGGTCGCGCTGCCGAAGCGCGCGCCCGTCGACTCCGCCGGCGCGTTCTTGGGACGCCCGAGACGGGTCGGCCCGTACCCCGAGCTCCCGGACCCGCGGGACCCCCACGCCGACCCGCCGCCGCGCAGGTAGGCCGTCGACGACTCCCGCCGCCGCCAGTCCCACAATTCCTCCGGGATGTCGCCGAGGAAGCGGCTCTCCGGCATCTCGTTCGCCATGCCCCACGCCGAGCGCTGGCCGGCGCGGGAGATGTAGAGCCGCTCCCGGGCGCGCGTGATGCCCACGTAGGCGAGGCGCCGCTCCTCGGCGAGCTCCGTGTCGTCGTGGAGGGAGCGCAGGTGCGGGAAGGTCCCGTCCTCCATGCCGGTGAGGAAGACGACGGGGAACTCGAGGCCCTTGGCGGTGTGCAGGGTCATGAGCGTGACGACGCCCGGGTCCGCCTTGGGTGCCTGCTCGGCCTCGCCGTCCGCGACGTCCTCCGCAGGGATCTGGTCGGCGTCGGCCACGAGCGAGACGCGCTCGAGGAAGTCGTCGAGGGAGCCCTCCGGGTCGGCCTCCGAGAACTCCGTCGCAACGGCGTGCAGCTCGGCGAGGTTCTCGACCCGCGAGGCGTCCTGCGGGTCGTCGCTGGCGCGGAGCTCGGCGAGGTAGCCCGTCCGGTCGAGGACGGCGCCGAGGATCACGGCCGGCGGCTCCCCCGCCTCGACCAGGTCGCGCAGGCCTCCCATGAGGTCGCGGAACGCCTTGAGGGGGTTGAGCGAGCGCGTCGACATGCCGGGCACGTCCTCGGCGCGCTCGAGCGCGGCCCCGAACGAGATCCTCTCCCGCTCCGCGAACCCCGCGACCAGCGACTCCGCCTTGTCGCCGAGCCCACGCTTGGGCACGTTGAGCACCCGACGCAGGTTCACGTCGTCGTCCGGGTTGGCCAGGGCGCGCAGGTACGCGATGGCGTCCTTGATCTCGCGGCGCTCGTAGAAGCGGGTGCCGCCGACCACCTGGTACGGCAGGCCGACGCGGACGAGCACCTCCTCCAGGGCACGGGACTGCGCGTTGGTCCGGTAGAAGATCGCGACGTCGCCCGGGCGCACGCCCTCGGTGTCCCCGAGCCGGTCGATCTCCTCGGCGACGAAGCGGGCCTCCTGGTGCTCGTCGTCGGCCACGTAACCGACGATCTGCGGGCCGGTGCCCGCGGCCGTCCACAGACGCTTGGGCTTGCGGTCGCGGTTGCGCGAGATGACGGCGTTCGCCGCGGTGAGGATGTTCTGCGTCGAACGGTAGTTCTGCTCCAACAGGATCGTGGTGGCGTCCCGGTAGTCCTGCTCGAACTCCTGGATGTTGCGGATCGTCGCGCCGCGGAACGCGTAGATGGACTGGTCGGCGTCGCCGACCACCGTGAGCTCGGCCGGCTCCAGCCCGTCCTCGTCCTCCGTGCCGGTCGTCCCGGTCAGCTCACGCACCAGCACGTACTGCGCGTGGTTCGTGTCCTGGTACTCGTCGACCAGCACGTGCCGGAAGCGGCGCCGGTAGTGCTCGGCCACCGCGGGAAAGGCCTGGAGCAGGTGGACGGTGGTCATGATGATGTCGTCGAAGTCCAGCGCCGAGGCCTGCTGGAGGCGGGCCTGGTAGCGGGTGTAGACGTCGGAGAGGACGGGGTCGTGCCCCTCGGCATCGGCCCCCTGCGCCGCATACTCGTCCGGCGTGACGAGCTCGTTCTTCAGGTCGCTGATGCGGTGTGCCAGGCTCCGGGCCGGGTGCTTCTTCGGGTCCAGGTTGAGCTCGCGCGTGACCAGGGTGACGAGGCGCTGGGAGTCGGCGGCGTCGTAGATCGAGAAGCTCGAGCGCAGCCCGATCACCTTGTACTCGCGGCGCAGGATCCGCACGCACGCGGAGTGGAACGTCGAGACCCACATGCGCGACGCGGACGGCCCGACCAGGTGCGCGACGCGCTCGCGCATCTCTGCGGCCGCCTTGTTGGTGAAGGTGATCGCGAGGATCTCCCCGGCCCGCGCCCGCCCGGTTGCCAGCAGGTGCGCGATGCGGTGGGTCAGCACCCGGGTCTTGCCCGAGCCGGCGCCGGCGACGATCAGCAGCGGCGACCCGTGGTGCACGACGGCGGCCCGCTGCTGCGGATTCAGACCGACGAGCAGCTCCGTCGGGTCGAGGTGCGCGTACGGTCCCCGGCGCGGGGCGTCGTCGTGCCCGACATGCCCGTCGGTGCCGCGGTCGGCGACGGCGGCCCGCACCCAGTCCGGGGCGCCCGAGCGAGCGGCGTCGTTCTCCCACGCGTCCCAGCGGGGCGCGGCGGTGGGCAGGCGCGAGGTGTCGCCGACCTCGGCGGTGCCGAGTCCGGGCAGAGGCAGGTGATCGAAGAGAGAGGTCATCGCACCCGCAAGCGTAGGCCGCGGGACCGACACTCAGGGCGGGCCGCTGCCGACTGCACGGGATCGTGGCCGGGGGCTACGGCAGCGGCCCGCCCTGAGTGTCGGTCCCGCGGCCTACGCTTGCGGG
>Ga0209413_1000135_pt1 | contig 12063 bp, 8 predicted proteins | sample JTO22cmmetaG_FD_184157 | JGI IMG/M metagenome (GOLD analysis project Ga0209413, IMG submission 184157) | Freshwater bacterial and archeal communities from Indian Creek, Illinois, USA - JTO22cm metaG (SPAdes) (version 3) | ecosystem: Environmental > Aquatic > Freshwater > Unclassified ...
GGCGTGGTGCGCGCGTTCTTGTGCAGGGCTATCATCATGTAGACTCTCCTTGAGCTTGCGTCAGATCGTACACCAGCGCCCTCATCGCCTCACGAGCGATGAACAACGGATAACGCTTCGAGTCTATACAATCATCGGGGATGCGACACCTAGATAATTTGAAGGCCAGCGCAAAGCGTAGGCTGCGACAGCTTACGATGACAATGAGAGCACGATGATCGATCGAAATTTATTGCTGGATGCAGCCAGCTTCGTCCCGGAGTTCATGAACTTCCCTGATGCTTGGTGCGGACATCTACCGTTCGCAGCTTGGTTGATTGCTACTCGCCGTCCGGACTGCCTTGTCGAGCTTGGCACACATACCGGCAACTCCTATCTTGGTTTTTGTCAAGCAGTTCGTGATTACAGAACACCGACGAGATGTCATGCTGTCGACACCTGGCGGGGTGACGAGCATGCTGGTTACTACGGCGAAGAGGTCTACCAAACATTAAGGGTACGGCACGACAAGCGCTACGGCTCGTTCTCCACGCTGATCCGCTCCACCTTCGACGACGCGCTCAATCACTTTGAGTCTTCCAGCGTAGATCTGCTTCATATTGATGGCCTGCACACCTACGAGGCAGTCCGCCATGATTTTGAATCTTGGGTATCCAAAGTGGCCCCCGGAGGAATCGTTCTTTTCCACGATACTGTGGTACGTCAGCGAGGATTTGGAGTACATCAATATTGGCAGGAGTTGTGCGAGCGTTATCCGGCGCACATGGAGTTTCCTCATTCCAATGGCTTGGGCGTACTCCAGGTGGGCGTTACGGTTGAACAATCCTTGCCTTGGTTGCGTCCGGGCGCGGCCGAGCAACACGCAGTGCGCGAGTATTTCCGCTCTCTGGGTGATTCGATGCTCGAACGCTACCGCGCTCGAGAGCAGACCGCGCGTACGCAGTTCCTTGAATCAGAAATTGCCGTGATGAAGGCATGGGAGTTGAGGCAAGGTGCGGCCATCGCTGAGAAGGATGCGGCCATAGTCGAGAAGGATGCAGCCATCGCTGAGAAGGATGCGGCCATCGCCGAGAAGGATATGGCCATCGCCGAGAAGGATATGGCCATCGCTGAGAAGGATGCGGCCATAGTCGAGAAGGATGCAGCCATAGCTGAGAAGGATGCGGCCATAGTCGAGAAGGATGCAGCCATCGCTGAGAAGGATGCGGCCATCGCCGAGAAGGATATGGCCATCGCTGAGAAGGATGCGGCCATAGTCGAGAAGGATGCGGCCATAGTCGAGAAGGATGCAGCCATAGCCGAGAAGGATGCGGCCATCGCCGAGAAGGATGCAGCCATAGCGCAGTTACGGGGCGAGCGTGACGCTGCCGTGGAACAGTTCGGCGAGATGCGGGCATCTGTCTCATGGCGTGCAACGTCACCGATACGCTTTGCGGGCCATCTAGCCCGCGGAAATTTCGGCCTCGTGGCTCGATTGCTAAATCACAGCTTGGCCCAACTCGTAGCGTGCCTGCCGCCGCCCCTCACCACTTGGGCGCGAAGGCTGCTCGATCACGTTTCCAACGCCACTGGCATTCTGCCCAACTCCAGCGCCAACTTCTCAGCTATCGCAGCGCTAGTCACCGATCGCTGCGAGTTCACACTTGCCCCGATAACAGTCGATCCGATGTGCGCGCCGCCACTCACTGACTGGCCATTTATAGACATAAACATCGTTACATACAACAGCAAGCGCTGGATTGCTGGTTTTATCGACAGCTTGCTAATGCTCAACTATCCCAAGGATCGGCTGACGGTACGCTTCGTCGACAACAGTTCGACCGACGACACCGAGTCAACTCTGCTCGCCGTTTCTCCACGCTTGCGGGATTCGGGCTACACCATCCACGTGATCCGTCGTCCTAACCGCGGTTTCGGCGCTGGTCACAATGTAGCTATTCGAGATGGTCGAGCGACGTTTTGCTTGGTCACCAACATCGACCTGACCTTCGAGCCCGACAGCCTGCGCCGCGTGGTTGCGATGGCGGTAGCCGACGTACCCAAGGCAGCCGCTTGGGAACTGCGGCAGAAGCCGTACGAGCATCCGAAGTTCTACGACCCGGTTACCGGCACCACCAATTGGAACGCACATGCATGTGTGCTGCTGCGCCGCTCAGCGGTCGAAGCGATCGGCGGTTACGACGAAACGCTGTTCATGTACGGTGAGGACGTAGAGCTATCCTATCGCCTACGCCGCGCCGGCCATCTGCTACGTTACTGCCCGATCGCAACGGTATGGCACTACAGTTATGAGACCAGTAACCAGGTTAAACCACTACAATACACCGGCAGCACCTTCGGCAACCTGTATCTCCGCCTTAAGTACGGAAAACCCACCGATATTGCCGCGGTGCCGCTTATGGCACTGCGCCTACTGGCTGCACCTGAAGCATTTCCGGGTTCGCGGTGGCTAGTTGCAAAGAACTTACTGCGACTGATCGCCGTGGTGCCGAAGGCGCTGATGGCCCGTCGTGCATCGGCGGCTTACTTCCCGTTCCGCACTTGGGATTACGAATTGATTCGAGATGGCGCCTTCGTTGAGCAGAAATCACTACCAACAGAAGCGCCAATGGTAAGCATTATCACCCGCACCTACCGCGGCCGCGACCTATACCTGCGCCAAGCGTTATTGACGGGTGCACACCAGACTTGGCCAAACCTAGAGCACATTGTGGTCGAGGACGGCGGCGATACAATGCGCGCTCTTTGCGAAGAGATGGGAAACATAACGGGCCGAAAGATCCATTTCATCCCTAATGGAAAGCATGGTCGTTCCAGCGCTGGAAATATTGGTATGGCCGCCGCTCGAGGTCGTTGGTGCGTCTTTCTTGATGATGATGATCTCTTATTCGCCGAGCACGTTGAGGTGCTGGTCAGCGCGTTGCTCGCTAACCCCAACGCTGTAGCCAGCTACTCGCTGTCCTATGAGGTTGTTACCGACTCAGCCGAGTTGGCGCAGGGCCGCTATATTGAGACTACCCATAGACTCCCATCAGTGTTACGTCAGGATTTTGACTACGATGTGCTTCGCCACCATAACTATTTTCCTATCCAGTCGGTGTTGTTCAAACGCAGTCTGTTTGAGGAGCGTGGCGGATTCGAGGAGGACATGGATGCACTCGAAGACTGGGTCTTGTGGCTTCGCTATGCTCGACACAACCGCTTCGTCTATGTACCTAAGGTAACCTCCATTTTTCGCACACCATTCGACCCGGCCAAAAAGCTGGAAAGAAATGCTGCATTCGAAAAGGCCTATCCACTGGCGCTAGCGCGAGTCAACTCGTTGGCCATCGATGGAGGGGGCTGAGTTCGCATAAACCGTGTACGCCCTCACTGATACGAAGTTCGTAGCGCATGAAACAGGAATTGCTCGGGTGTGAGCTGGTCTTTGAAGCGGTCCAGCAGTCGGCGCCAGCCCAGGTAGTTCGCCAGATACTTGGTGGCGACGCCGCGAAAGCGTTTCATTCAAGACTTCAGGCTGGAGTCGTAGCGGTTGACGCTCTGCACATGCCAAGGCCCATGCCCTCCCTTGCCGTGGTACTGCGAGACAAAGTAGCCCGACTCCACGTTAAGTTGCTCGGCCACCGTCCAGTAAGCGGCGTTGCCGTCGGTACTCAGCACCGCATCTGTGCCCAGCACCGGACGCAGCGCTTCGGTCAGGTCTGCCGCCGTGGTCCGCTCCAGCACTTGGTCAAAGACCACTTGGGTGCCGCGCTGCACCGCCACGACCACAGCGGTCTTGTCCGTGCCAGCGCCGTCTTTGGCCTTGCCGCCGCGCTTCTTGGGCGTGCGCGGCATGGACTTGCGCTGGCCTTTGTAGGACACCGGGAAAAAGGTTTCATCAACCTCCACAATGCCAGCCAGAGCGCTGGGTTTTTGCTGGTTGAGGAAGTCCAGAAACCTGTGCCGCCAGCGAAAGGTTTTTTGCACCGACAGCCCCAAGCGCGCAGCGGTCTTGCGCACCGACAGACCATCGGCCATGCAAGCGGCGTTCTCCAGCAGCTTGCTCTTGTCGCGCAAGCGGTGAAATGGGGTGCCGGTGGTGGCGGTGAAGGTCTTGCCGCAGTCTTTGCAGCGAAAGCGCTGCGCGCCAAACTCGGTGCCGTGCTTGACCTTGCGGCTGCTTTGGCAGTGTGGGCAGGCGCCTTGTTCGGCCATGCGCGCCATGATCAGGCGCTGCACACCGTCGACCTCTTGGCGCTGGTGCAGGACTTGGCGCAACTCATCGAACTGCGCCTCGGTCAAGCCTTCAAGGCTGGCTATCAACTGCTTGTACTGAGCTTGTTCCATGTTGATTTTCCTAAGAAAATTGAACAGAGTAAGATTGTACACGGTTTAGACGAACTCAGCCATGGAGGGGGGTGCAGCTCTGAGCATGGCGAAGTGAACCGTCCCGGGAATTGAGGAAGCACTAACGACTGAGATGATGGAGCCATGACCAAGTCAAACAAGTTCTCACCCAAGGTCCGCGAAACCCGGGGCTGTTCAAGGCGGATTTGGCGCTCAATTTTTCAACGGCCTAGGGACACTGTGCAAAACCCACCACTTGGCACGGGTCGTGCATCATTGAAGCCATGAAACAGATGAGCCTAGACAGCACCGCAACGGGATTCGAGCGCAAGACCAAGAGGACGCGCAAGCGCGAGTTCTTGGACGAGATGAACCTGGTGGTGCCGTGGGCAGATCTGGTGGCGCTGATTGTTCCGCACGCACCGACGCGCAACGCCAAGGGTGGCCGACCAGCGTTTGCCGTGCAAACCATGCTGCGCATCCACTTCCTTCAACAGTGGTTCAACCTGTCGGACCCAGCGAAGGAAGATGCACTGTACGACACGCCCATGTTTCGCGACTTTGCCGGCCTTGACATGGGCCAAGACCATCTGCCTGACGAGAGCAACATCCTGCGGTTTCGCCACCTGCTGGAGGCACATGACCTGAGCGTTCAAATCCTGGCCACCGTCAACGCCACCTTGACGGCCAAGAGCTTGCTGCTCAAGCAGGGCACGGTGGTCGACGCCACGCTGATTGCTGCCCCAACGTCGACCAAGAACAGCAGCGGCTGCCGTGACCCCGAAATGCACCAGACCAAGAAGGGCAACCAGTGGTATCACGGCATGAAGGCGCATATCGGCTCGGATGCGGATTCGGGCCTGGTGCACAGCGTGCCCACCACCGCAGCCAACGCCCACGACATCACACAGGCCCATGCGTTGCTGTACGGTGAAGAAACCGTTGTCTTTGCCGACTCGGGCTGCCGAGGTGTTGAGAAACGTGAGGACATCCAGGCCCAACACCCCGATGTGAATTGGCACATCGCCATGATGCCGGGCAAGCGCAAAGCACTGGACAAGGACACGCCCATGGGCGCCGTACTGGAGAAGCTGGAGCAGACCAAGGCCAGCATCCGGGCAAAGGTGGAGCACCCGTTTCGGGTCCTCAAGCGGCAGTTCGGCTACGTCAAGGTCAAGTACCGGGGACTGGCCAAGAACACAGCCAATCTGCTGACGTATTTTGCGCTGTCCAACCTGTGGATGGTGCGCAAACGGCTGCTGAACATGGGGGCACAGGGATGAGTGCGCCTGAAAGCCTGAAAAGGCTGCGCGAAATCGACAAAAAGGCTAGGAGCGGGGCAAAAATTGCCTCCGAGCTGAGCCTTGAACGCCGAAATATGTCGTCATTTAAAATTTTCACCGACAACGGCCGCGTCAGCGGTGGTTGTGCAGACCATCCCTAGTAATGACAATTAACACTACTAGTAAAACACTTGCGAGCGACAAGCAATCACAGGTTACCGCAATCATCGTTAATTGGAACGCAGGTGATTTGCTCGAGCGGTGTATTTCGTCGCTCATGGAGCAAACCGTATTGCCTCACGAAATCATAGTGGTTGATAACGCCAGTATTGACAGCTCGGTTAAACGGATTATCGATAAATTCCCAATCGTTCGGGTCATTGAATCAACACGGAACCTTGGTTTTGCTGCTGCAAACAATCTTGCCGTTCTGGAAACTTCTCCAGCAAGCGAGTGGATCGCTTTTCTAAATCCCGACGCTTTCCCGGAACCAGGTTGGTTAGGGGCTTTGTTGAGGGCGGCGACCGACCATCCGGAGTTTGTCGTTTTTGGCAGCCGCTTGATGGACGCCAATTTAACTGCAGTCGTAGATGGTATTGGTGATGTATATCACTTAAGCGGTCTCGTATGGCGTGCTAGGCACGGCATTTCACTTGGCTCATGCGACGGAGTGGCGAGGGAAATTTTCTCACCCTGTGCAGCTGCAGCGATGTTCCAGAAGGATGCTTTGCTTGCCGCTGGTTGCTTCGATGAAGATTTTTTCTGTTATGTCGAGGATGTTGATCTCGGTTTTCGAATGCGCCTGTTGGGTCATGGGTGTTGGTATGTTCCGGATTCGGTTGTGCTTCATGTAGGTTCGGCGGTAACCGGGAAGCGCAGCAATTTCTCTGCTTACCACGGGCACCGCAATCTGGTTTGGACTTTTGTAAAAAGCATGCCAGGATTGTTGTTCTGGCTGTTGTTGCCATTGCATATTGCGTTGAATGTCGTGAGCATCATCTATTTTGTCTTTCGTGGCCAAGGAGCAATAATTCTGAGAGCCAAGCTTGATGCTTTACTGGGTTTGCCAAAGATGTGGCGCAAACGGCAGCTGATCCAAAAAACTCGTGTTGCTTCAGTCAGGGATATCTGGCGTATGCTGGATAAACGCCTCTTGCCATTTAGAAGAAAAACATGAGCCATGTTGTTTCCGCCATCATTATCAATTACAACGCAGGCCAGTTGCTGCGCTGCTGCGTGGATTCCTTGCAGGCCTCTTCCTTGGCTGTTGAGGTCATCGTGGTGGATAACGCGTCGCATGACAGCAGCCTAGATATCCTTCCGGACTCACCGCTAATTCGCGTTATCCGCAACAAGACCAATGTAGGCTTTGCAGCGGCTTGCAACATTGGGATGCGCGAATCTAGTGCGCCGTTTTTTTTGTTTGTGAATCCAGACTGTTTTTTTCAGCCCGGTGTTGTCGACACGTTGTTAGCCGGTTTGAGGTCTGACGACTGCGTGGGCATGGTGGGTGGCTTGCTGGTGAATGAGGATGGCTCCGAACAGGGTGGTGGGCGGCGGGCGGTGCCCACACCGTGGCGTTCTTTCGTTCGAGCTTTTGGTTTGCATCGTTTAGCCAATCGCTGGCCCAAGCTGTTTTACGATTTTCATCTGCACAAGCAACCCTTGCCTAAAGAGCCGATCGAGGTCGAGGCCATTTCCGGCGCCTGCATGTTGGTGAAGCGCGAGGCCGTGGAGGATGTGGGCCAGTGGGACGATGGGTATTTTCTGCACTGCGAGGATTTGGACTGGTGCATGCGTTTTAGGCAAAAGGGCTGGAAGATTTTATTTGTACCTGATGCGCGCATTTTTCATGCCTTGGGTGCTTGTAGCCGGTCGCGCCGTGTGTTTGTCGAGTGGCACAAGCACAAGGGCATGGTTCGGTTCTATGGCAAGTTTTTTCGCAATCAGTATCCTGGCGCGTTGATGTGGTTGGTTACGCTTGGGGTGTGGCTGCGCTTTGGCCTAGTTGCTGCATTTTTGACTGCGAAGCGTTTGCTTGCCGGGTTGAGTGCGCCCCGTGGTTGAGCTCCGTGTTGGCGTGCTGGGTGCCAGCAGTTTCGTGGGCAGATGCATGTTGCCGTTATTGCGTGCTGTCGGGTGGCAGGTTGTGGCGTTTTCTCGTAAACCGGTGGATACCTGTGATGGTATTGAATGGCGGGTGCTTTCCCCCTTCCCTGCTCCCCCTCTCCCGCAAGAGGAGCGGGGCGTTGATTACTGGATTTGTGTGGCCCCCATCTGGGTGTTGCCAGATTATTTTTCGCTCATCGAGGCCAGTGGCGCACGGCGCGTGGTGGCGCTGTCTTCCACCAGCCGTTTCACCAAAGTGGCCTCTTGCGATCCGGCAGAAACTGCCATGGCTGCAAAGTTGAGCGAGAGCGAGGCTCGGGTGCAGGCGTGGGCTGAGGCGCGTGGTATCGAATGGGTGGTTTTGCGGCCCACGCTGATTTATGGTTTGGGGAGAGACAAGAACATCACTGAGATGGCGCGCTTTGTCTGCCGGTTTGGCTTATTTCCCTTGCTGGGCCGCGCTCAAGGCCAGCGCCAACCCATACATGTCGAAGATGTGGCGGCGGCTTGTGTGGCAGCTTTGCAAGCGTCAGATGCGGCGAATCGCGCCTACAACCTCTCTGGTGGCGAAACCTTACCGTATCGCGAAATGGTTGCGCGTGTTTTTGTCGCGCTGGGTCGGCCTGTGCGCTTTGTCACCGTGCCTCTGTGGGCCTTTCGCGTGGCCGTGTCTATGCTGTGTTGCCTGCCGCGTTATCGGCACTGGTCGGCGGCCATGGCCGAGCGCATGAACAGCGATATGGTGTTCGACCATGCAGACGCCGCACGCGATTTGGGCTTCAAGCCCAGGGGTTTTGCCCTTACAGCCAAGGATGTGCAGCAATGAGCGTGTTGGTTCTCATGGTTGCCCTGCTTGCTGCGATCACCTTGCTTGCTTGGTGCGTGTCGGTTTGGGTGCTTCGCCGTGCCGAAGCTCTGCGCTTGGTGCAAATTCCCAATCACCGTTCGTCACACGTGCGGCCTACCCCAAACGGCGGCGGTCTGGGCATTGTGGTGGCAGGCAGCCTCGGCGGCCTCGGCTTGGTGCTGTTTTTTGGTTGGATGGTCGGTGGGTGGGTGCTCGGGCTTGCTGCTGTGCTGGCTGCGGTGGGGCTTCGCGATGATGTAGCGCACTTGCCCGCTCGGGTAAGGTTTGGGGTTCAGGTGGTGGTTTGCGCAGCGCTGCTGGTTGTACTGGGTGATTTGCCGGCCTTGATCTTGAGCTGGGGGCTGCACTTGACACTGATGGGTTGGGTGTTGTTCGCGCTGTTGCTGCTGGCCGGCGTGTGGTGGATCAACCTCTTCAACTTCATGGACGGCATCGACGGTATTGCCGGTGTGCAGGCGGTCTTCATGTTGCTGGCCGGTGGGGTGTTGGCGGTGTGGGCAGTGCCAGAGGCAGTAAATGATCCTGTTTGGCTGTGGATGCTGTGCGTCGCAGCGGCAGCGTTGGGTTTTCTGCTGCTCAATTGGCCGCCCGCAAAAATCTTCATGGGCGATGTGGGCAGCACTTGGCTGGCGTTCATGGTGTTTGCCCTGGCGTTGCTTTCTGTTCAAGCCGATTGGTTGAGTTACGCAGTCTGGCTGGTGCTGGCGGCGGTGTTTGTGGCCGATGCCAGCGTCACGCTGCTTACCCGCATCCTGCGCGGCGAGCGTTGGTATGAAGCGCACCGCAGCCATGCCTACCAACGTTTGTCCCGGCGCTGGCAGGGCGACCGCAAGACTGGTCATCGATCAGTCACCTTGCTTGTGGCTGGGGTCAATGGTTTGTGGCTTGCACCTTTGGCTTGGGCGTGTGTGCTATGGCCAGCATGGTCGGTTGCGCTCGTGTTGGCGGCTTATTTGCCAATCGTTTTGGCGGTGCTGCTCTTGGGGGCCGGCAGACCTGAACCCTGTTCGCCTGTCGAGCAGCACGTGCGGAGCTAAAACATGCCATCGTTAAAACTGGCGCTCCCCTTGCTGGCCCTGCCGCGCCCTGCCAAGCGCGCGGTCGCGCTGGCCGTGGATGCCAGTTTGATCGTCCTGACGGTTTGGCTCGCGTTCTACCTGCGTCTGGATGAATGGGTGCGTTTGTCGGGCGATGGGCTTTTCCAGCCTATGTGGGCGATAGCGGCGTCGGTGGCCATCGCCTTGCCGCTGTTCGTCGCTCATGGGTTTTACCGGGTGATCTTCCGCTACTCGGGCACGGCCGCCATGCGCATGGTGCTGCGCGCCTTTGCCTTGTACGCTCTGTTGTACGCCACGGTTGTGACAGCCATAGGCGTGCCCGGTGTGCCGCGCAGCGTGGGCATTATCCAGCCCATGCTGCTGCTGCTGGCCGTAGGTGCCTCGCGGGCGCTGGCCCGCTATTGGTTGGGCGGCCTGTACCAGACCATTTTTGCGCGTATGAACCTGCCCAAAGCGGTGATTTATGGCGCTGGGGACACGGGACGCCAATTGGCCACGGCCATGGCCAACAACTCCGAGATGCAGGTGATCGCGTTTCTGGACGACGACGACCGCCTGCATGGCCATGTGCTCAATGGTCTGCCTATACACAGCCCGCACGACTTGGCTGGGCTGGTGCAAACGCGTGGTGTGCGCACGGTGTTGCTGGCCATGCCGTCGCTGGGGCGGCAGCGGCGCAACGCCATTTTGGCTCAGCTGCGCCCCATTCGCGTGGCGGTGCGCACGCTGCCCAGCTTGAACGATATGGCCCAAGGGCGCGTGAGCACGGTCGACCTGCACGAGTTAGATATCGACGACCTACTTGGCCGCGAACCCGTGATGCCCAACCACATCCTACTGGCCAAAAACATCAGCAGCAAAGTGGTGTTGGTGACGGGTGCTGGGGGATCTATAGGCAGCGAGCTTTGCCGCCAGATTCTGGCTGTGACGCCAGCCAAACTGCTGCTGATCGAGCAAGGCGAATTTGCGCTCTACACTTTGCACCAAGAGTTGGAGCCCAAGGCGCAGGCGCGCGGGGTGGCCCTGGTGCCGCTGCTGGTCTCGGTGCAAGACGATGACCGCATGCGCGAAATCATGTCCACTTGGCACCCCGACACGGTGTACCACGCCGCCGCCTACAAGCATGTGCCGCTGGTGGAGCACAACCCGGCAGCCGGCATCAAGAACAACGTGCTGGGCACTTTGACCACTGCGCTGGCCGCCGCCGACCACGGCGTGACCGACTTTGTGCTCATCAGCACCGACAAGGCGGTGCGACCCACCAACGTGATGGGGGCGAGCAAGCGGTTGGCCGAAATGGCGCTGCAGGCCCTTGCCGCCCGCTCCAAAGAAGAAGGCCGAGATGGCACCCGGTTCAGCATGGTGCGCTTTGGCAACGTGCTGGGCTCGTCGGGCTCGGTGGTGCCCAAGTTTCGCCAGCAGATCCGCGATGGCGGCCCAGTGACGCTTACCCACCCCGAGGTGACGCGCTACTTCATGACCACCCCCGAAGCCGCGCAACTGGTGATTCAGGCAGGTGCCATGGCCAAAGGGGGCGACGTGTTCGTGCTCGACATGGGCCAGCCGGTCAAGATCATCGACTTGGCGCGGCGCATGGTGGAGTTGTCGGGCCTGTCGGTAAAGGACGAGCACAACCCCGAGGGGGACATTGCGCTGGAAGTGACCGGGTTGCGCCCCGGCGAGAAGCTGTACGAAGAGCTGCTGATCGGTGACAACCCCGAGCGCACCATGCACCCGCGCATCATGAAAGCGCACGAAGAATTCATGCCGTGGTCAGCGTTTGAGGTCCCTCTGAAGGCCTTGCAACTGGCGTTGAACGTGAACGACGTGGGCGTGATTCGGCTGCTGATGCAGCAACTGGTAGCGGGCTACACCCCCAGCGATGACATAGTGGACTGGGTGCACCTAGAACAGGAGTCTGTAGCCAAGGCGATTGCATGAAGACCAATGGTTTATCCTTTGAGTGGCTGCGCCGTTGCTGGCGCTACCGCTACCCCGGCCTGCTCCAGAATCCACGCCTCGATGCGCTCATGGTGGACGCGCAGCAGATCCACCGGGCGGCGCTTGTAGTGCTTTTCAGCCGTGGCGCTGGGTTTGTGGCCCTGAATCTGCGCCACCACCCCGGCAGGTGTTTCCAGCCACTCAGTCAGGGTAGAAAAGCTGCGGCGCAAGCCGTGCAGGGTCAGCCCCTCCAGCCCGGCGCTGGCGCAGGCTCTACGGTGCAGGTCGGCCGCGTTCGTCGGCATTTCACCTGCTTGGTTCGTAAAGCACCACTCGCTGCGACGGGGTAGGGCGTTCAGTAGATGCTCCACGTAAGGCGTCAGGGGAATGGTGCGCTCACCCTCTACTTTGTCGCGTATGGTCAGGGTCTTCCAAGGAAAGCCCACATCTTCCCAACGCAGGGTGAGAACTTCGC
>Ga0209413_1000143_pt1 | contig 11858 bp, 13 predicted proteins | sample JTO22cmmetaG_FD_184157 | JGI IMG/M metagenome (GOLD analysis project Ga0209413, IMG submission 184157) | Freshwater bacterial and archeal communities from Indian Creek, Illinois, USA - JTO22cm metaG (SPAdes) (version 3) | ecosystem: Environmental > Aquatic > Freshwater > Unclassified ...
GCGAGCGCGGCATGGGCATGGCCATTTACCTTCCCACGGCCCTGACGCAAGACGAACTGACCCTGCAACTGCTCGATGTGTTGTGCGTCAACCTCAGCGCCTGCCTGCGCAACCTCAACCTCGTGCAACGGTTGCAGCAGGTGGCTTACCAAGATGCGCTGCTCGGCATCGCCAACCGGACCCGGCTGATCGAATGCATCGAGGCTGCTGTGCACAGCGACGCTGCCCCCCACCTGCTGATCTTGGCCGACATCGACGACTTCAACGGCATCAACGAGCTCATGGGACACCCCTTCGGCGACCGGGTGCTGCAGGCCCTGACGCGGCGCCTGATCGACTCGCTGCCCACCGCCGTGCTGGTGGCGCGGGTCGCGGGCAACTCCTTTGGCTTGTTTGGCACCGCCGATCTGCTGCAAGCCGCGCAGGTGCAACAGGCCCTCGATGCGCCCCTGGTCATCGACGGCCAGCCCTTCAAGGTGCGGGCTTCCATGGGCAGTTGCGCGGGTGCCGACCTGAGCAGCTCGGGCGCCGACGCGCTCAAGAACGCCTCCATCGCCCTCAAGCACGCCAAGTTGCAGCACCGTGGCGACTTGGTGTGTTTCGACTCGGCCATGGCGCAGCGCTCGCGCAACCACGCCGAACTGCTGGCGCGGCTCAATGCCGCCTTCAACGACCAGCAGTTGTTCCTCGTCTATCAACCGCAAGTCAACCTCGACACGCGCGCCGTGATCGGCCTCGAAGCCCTGCTGCGCTGGCGGCGCGAAGACGGCACCATGGTGCCGCCCGACCGCTTCATCCCGGTGGCCGAGCAGTCGGGGCTGATCGACACCCTCGGGTTGTGGGTGTTCAAGACCGCCTGCCTCGACATGCAGCGCCTGATCGCCGCCGGCTTGGCCCCCCAGTTGATGGCGGTCAACGTCTCGGTGGCGCAGTTCAAGAGCCCCACCTTTGTGGCACAGATCGAGCAGACTTTGCTCGACACGGGTTTGGCCGCCGGGCGAATCGAACTCGAAATCACCGAGTCGGTGGCGGCGCTGGGGCTGGGGGTGGTCGAACCCATCTTGGAGCGCTTGCGCCGCCTTGGGCTGTCGGTGGCCATCGACGACTTCGGCACCGGCTACTCCTCGCTCGCCTATATCGAGCGGCTGCCGCTGGATCGCATCAAGATCGACCGCGAATTTGCGCGCCAACTGCAAACCGGCGAAGAAGCACGCATCGCGGCGCTGATCGCGCAGCTTGGCTCCACGCTCGGTCTGCGGGTGTTGGCCGAAGGCATCGAAGACGCCCAAGTGTGGCGCAAGCTGCAAGAAATCGGTTGCCACGAAGGCCAGGGTTTTCACATCGCCCGCCCCATGCCCTTTGCCGACTTACCCGCCTGGCTGCGCCAGTGGAATCGCTGAACGCCATGAACTCCCCCCCAAGCCGCCGCCGCCTGCTCCGGCACGCCGTCGCTTGGCCCTTGGGGGCTGCGCTGGCTGCGACCGGGTTGCACGCTTGCGCACTACATGCGCCGGTGCGGTTGGCCCTGCTGGCGGGCCTGACCGGTGCCATCAGCGATTTGGGTGTGGGGGTGCGCGACGGTGCGCTGCTGGCCATCGAACAGGCCCGCGCCGCCGGCCGGGCGCTCGAACTGCTGGAATTCGACGACGCCCAACGCCCCGAGATGCTGCCCGTGGTGGCGCTGCGCATCGCCAGCGCCCAAGTTGCGGCCGTCATCGGGCCAGCCACCAGCAGCATCGCGCAAACCTGGATTCCGCTGGCCCAGGAGCACGGGCTGCTGAGCGTTTCGCCGACCGTGGCCAGCCACGACTTCAGTGGCCTCGACGACTTGTTTTTTCGCGTCTGCGCCAGCACGCGCCTGTACGCCACCCACAGCGCCACCTTCGCCGTGCAGCGGCGCGGCTGGCGCCGGCTGGCCCTGATCCGCGACGACGCCAACGCCGTCTACACTCGCAGTTGGGCCGATTTTTTTCTGGCCCAGGCGCGTGCGCTGGGGGCGGCGGTGATCGAACCGGTGGTTTACCGCGGGCCGCTGCAACCGCAGCAGGCGCACACGGTGGTGCAGCAAGCGCTGGCACAACAGCCCGATGCGCTGGTGCTGGTGGCCAGCGCCAGCGACACCGCCATGATGGCCTGGTTGGCCCGGCGCAGCCCGCAAACTCCGGCGCTGCAAGCCGCCGAGTGGGCCTCGACCGACCAACTCATCGTGCGCGGCGGGCGCGCGGTGGAGGGCATGGTGGTGTCGCAATACTTTGACCGCGAAAGCCGCACCCCGGCCTATCTGGATTTTTTGCAGCACTTTGAGCAGCGCTTCAGGCGCGCGCCGGGTTTTGCCGAAGTCGCCGCCCACGACGCCGCCCAGGTGCTACTGCAGGCGCTGCAGCAGCAAGCGGCTGGCGAAGCGCTCAACGCCACCTTGTTGCGCGTGCGCCGCTTCAATGGCTTGCAAGACCCGATCGTCTTCGACGCCTACGGCGACCACCTGCGCCCGCTGGTGATGACCGAGATTCGCAACGGCCGCTTTCGCACCGTGGCCGCATGAAAGCCCCGCGCGTGCTCTCGATCCGCTGGCTGCTGGTGGGCCAGTTCGTGCTGGTGATTGCCTTGTCGGTCGCCTTGGTGGTGGCACTGATGCTGTTCTGGCGCCTGCCGCTGGAACGGGAGAGGCAGCATCACGAGCAGCAGCGCATGGCCACCGTGGTGGTGCAGCAGTTGCAGGACCTGCTCAACGCCACCGAACTGCAGCTCGAAATGCTCCGTGCTGCCAGCCCAGGCGACCCGATTCAGGGCAAGCGGGTTGACCCCCTCGTGCGTCGCTTTGCGCAGCAGTTGGTCGATCAGGCCGGCACTTTTAAAGCCATCTACTGGGTCCGCTACGACGGGTTGCTGCTCGATTTTGTCTTACCCTTTGCTTTCGGCTACCCTCATACCACTGGGCGCGCTGGGGCCGACCTCAGCAACCTGCCCATTTTGCGCTTGGCTGCTCAAGGCGAGCACCTGGTCTGGAGCGACCAGTACCTCTCGCCCTTGGTGGAGCAGCCGGTGGCGGGCATCGCCCTGCCCTTGGCCAACGGGTTCATGGTCGCCGAAGTCTCGGTGCAGGCGCTGGTCACGGGCAGCGTCGAATGGGGCCAGCGCGGCGACCTGCTGGTGCTGCTCACCGACAGCCGGGGCGAACTGGTCGGCTCGCCCGACCCGCTCGACCCCCTGCACCGGCGCAACATCGCCCACCTAGAGCCCATTGCTGGCGCCCTTGACTCGGCACGGTCTCATGGCCGTATTGAACACCAAGGCGCAGCGTTTGAAGGGCATGCCCAACGCCTCGATCGCCTTGGATGGGTCATTTTTACGGGCAAACCGCTGGATCTGGCACGGGCCTCGGAACGCGCCGCCACCGCCCTCACCGCCGTGGTGGTGTTGTTTGCGATCGGCTTTGGCTTGCTGCTCAACCTGCTGGTGGCCACCCGGATCGGGCGCCACCTGCGCCGCAGCGTGGACTACTCCGAGGCGCTGGCGCGCGGCGACTACGAGGCCACCACGCCGCGCAGCCGCATCGCCGAGGTGCAGCAGCTCGAACACAGCCTGAGCCAGATGGCGCAGGAAGTGCGCCGCCGCGAGCAGCAACTGCGCGCCATCATCGACCTCGGGCCCACGGTGGCGGTGCAGATCTACGACCGCGACAGCCGGGTGGTGGACTGGAACCCGGCCTCGGAACGCATGTTGGGCTACAGCCGCGCTCAGGCCCTGGGCAAGCGGCCGGTCGATCTGTACTACGACGCCCAGCAACAGGCCAATTTCGAAGCCATTCTGGAGCGCATTGCCGGCACCGGCGAACCCTTCGGCCCCTTCGAGGGCGTCTTGCGCGGCTCAGACGGCGCCCTGCACTGGATTTACTCCAGCACCTTTGCGATCCCCGGGCCACAAGCGGACGAATTGCGCTTCGTCTGCATGGACATCGACATCAGCGAAATCAAACGCCTCGAAGCCGAACTGCGCAGCCTCAACAGCGAGCTCGAAGACCGGGTGCAGCAGCGCACCCAAAGCCTCGAACAAGCCAACAGCGAACTGCAGCGCACCCTGAACCAACTGCGCTCCACCCAAGACCGGCTGGTTCAGGCCGACAAACTGGCCGCTCTGGGCAGCCTGGTGGCCGGGGTGGCGCACGAGCTCAACACCCCGATCGGCAACGCCCTGATGGCGGTGAGCACGCTGCAAGAAAGCCTGCGCCAGTTCCGCGAGCGCCTGCAGCAGGGGCTGCGGCGCAGCGAGCTCGACGCCTTTGTGCAACAAGTGGGCACGGCCGACGACATCGCCACGCGCAACCTCGAGCGCGCCGCCGAGCTCATCAGCTCGTTCAAACAGGTGGCGGTGGACCAGGCCAGTTCGCAGCGGCGCCGGTTTCAGTTGGCCGAACTGGTGCACGAAATCGTGCTAACCCTGCAGCCGATGCTCAAGCATAGCCCCTATGCGCTCGAGGTCGAGGTGCCCGCCGGCATCTGGCTCGACAGCTTTCCCGGCCCGCTCGGGCAGGTGCTGGCCAATCTGGTGCAAAACGCCCTGGTGCACGGGCTGCAAGGGCGCGCCAGCGGCCGCATCCGCATCGAGGCGGCGGCCCTCGAGGGCGAGCAATTCGCACTCAGCGTGAGCGACGACGGCCAAGGCATTGCGCAGCACCTACAAGACCGCGTGTTCGAGCCCTTCTTCACCACCCGGCTGGGCCAAGGCGGCAGCGGGCTGGGCCTGCACATCGTGCACAACCTGGTGACGGGGGTGCTGGGTGGACGCTTGGCGCTCGAGAGCAGCCCCGGCCAAGGGGCCCGCTTCACCCTCACCTGCCCGCTGGTTGCCCCCCGGGAAGCCGCCCCATGATCGCCCTCGACCTGCTGCTGGCCTTGGCCTTGCTGCTGCTGGCCGTGCTGGGCATCGCGCCGCTGGGGCTGCCACTGCCATTCGCTGCAGCGCCCGCGCTGGCCTACCCAGCCTTCAGCTTTGCCCTGGCAATGCTGCCGCTGCTGCTCTGTGCGGTGCTGGCTGGTATCGCGCTGCACTGGTCGGGCCATACCCTGACGAGCCGCCCGCACAGCCCGCACAGCCCGCACAGCAGCCACAGCCAACCCTTACGCACCCTGCCCCAGATCACCCCCGGCGACCTGCTGGGCCTGATCGAAGCGCCGCTGCTGCGTTTTTGGCTCGCCATGCTGGCGCTGTCGGCGCAGCTGGACCGCTACCGCGGCCCCAGCCCCACGCCCGCTCACCGCTGGCCGCGCACCCTGTGGCTCGAAGAGCGCCAGTTGCGCCGCCTGCCCGTGGCCGGAGCGGCGCTGCTGGCGCTGCTGCTGCTCATGGCGCTGTTGATGCGCTGATCGACTGCCAGCCCGTCGGCAGCCGCTTTGTCATTCCTCGGTGTCGCATCCCGGGGGAGCGCTTCCAGCAACCCAGTCGCCTCGGCAGGTGTCACGATGCGCACGCCCAAGTAGTTGCCGCCCAGGCTGTGCAAATGCCGATCCAATGTGACCGCGCAGTGCTCCCCAACCTACCCCATCGACTGTTCTGGATGCTGTTTGGCCCGGCGCGCGTTCAGCCAAGCGCTGCGCACCAAAACCCAAAGCACGCCCAGCATGGCTGCGGCCATGGCCGCCACCACGAGCATCATCAAGCGCGCGGGTGAGACCGGGTGAGCAGGGGCAAAAACCGGCTCGATCGTGCGCGTGGGCTGCGTCAAGGGGCTCTGCAATGCGGTCTCGTACATAGAAATCGTACTGCGCACAGCAAAAACCTCGGCTTGCATTTGCGTCAGAATCATGTTGGCAAGCATGATCTGATTGAACCTGGCATCTGGAACCCGATCGACAACGGCCAGTTGCGACAACTTATTCAGGCGCATTTGACTCGCCTCCAACTGCTCCCGGTTTGAAGCCAGTTCGCTGCGCAGGTTGTCAATTCTGGGTTGGGCAAATTCATTGTGTATGCGCACCAGTTCGGCCAAAGTTGCTTCGGTTTGCATTTTTGCCTGCTCGCGGCTCGGAGCGCGCACTTTGAGCTCGATCAACGGCGATGCATCGGCTTGGGTTGCTCGAACCAGTTGCGCTTAAATTCGACCGGCATCAGCGCCAGAGCGGATTGCATTGATCCAATCTTGGCCTGTGGTTGCTTCAGCAATACGCTGCTGAAAAGTCAAAGACCGCAGACGCTCAACCGCAAGCAACGGCGACTCGACCGGCTGGCGCGTCACATTTACCTGCCCAACCTGCCCAACCTGCCCAACCTGCCCAACCTGAATCAGTGCCGTGGCCTGATAAACAGACGGACTGAGCATGCCAATGCCCACGCCCAAGGCAATACCAACTGCCAAGAAAGCGAGCAGCGTCTTCCACGCCCCGATCAAGGTATCCCACAAGTCAAGCAGGCTGATTTCGTCGTCGTTTGAATTCATTGTTTGATTCTACCGCACCACCCCCTGCCCCACCGCCTGCTCTAGGTGCACCCAATCGACGATCTCGCCCTCGGGGGTGTAGCCTTCGACCAGCTCTTGCAGCAGCAAGCGCAGCAGCGCGGCGTCGCGCAGCTCAACGCTGTCACCCTGTTTGCAGCCCGCTAAGGGCTGGCGCCGCTGCCAACGGGGCAACGCAAAACACTGTTGCAAAAGCGCTTTGAAGAGTTGTTGACGTAAGACCTGAAAAACCGTAGCTACGGCGTTTCCAGCAACCCCGCCGCCTCGGCAGGTGTCACGATGCGCACGCCCAGGTAGTTGCCGCCCAGGCTGTGCAAATGCTGATCGCCAGAGGCAATCAAATGGGCGCGTGCTTCCACTGCACACGCCAAAACCTGATCATCATCGGCATCCTTGGCAATCACTCTTGGCACCTGCTGGGGCACCACCAGCGTGACCATGGCGCTGTAGTGCGCCACCAGTGCCTGCGCCGTGGTTTGCAGCGCTGTGATGCGCTTGGTCAGCTTGGCATAGTGCAGGGTCTGACTCAACTCATCGACCAGCACCGGGCTGCTGTACAGCGCAATGGTGTCAGTTAGCGCCAGCTCCAGCAAGCGGCGCGCATGGCCGCCCCACAACAAACCAGACACCACCACATTGGTATCGAGCACCAGGCGCAGCCGGATGCCTCTGAGGCTGCTACCGCTCAATGGGCCTCCTGCTTGCTGCGCTGGGCACGCACTGCCTGCACCTGTTCATCAATCATCTGCTCGATCTCGGGCGTCAATTCCTCGGGCGGTGCGCTGGCCCATAGGGCGCGCAAGGATTCGCCTGCCTGGCGCTTGAGCTGCTCGCGTAGCATGGCCTCCAGCGCTTGCGGTGTGAGCAGGCCAGCGGCTTGTGCGCTTTGTGCCAGCACATCGGGCAATTCAACTTGAACGGTGGTCATGGGGATTCCTTTGTTAGCGGCCAAAAACCAAGTCTACAACGTGACCGTGGGCGACAGCGCCGAAGTCCAAGCACTGGCGTTTTTTTGCTTGCAGCGCCCTGCGGGCAGCTCACAGTCGGCCCTGCCCCACCGCCTGCTCTAGGTGCACCCAATCGACGATCTCGCCGTCGGGGGTGTAGCCTTCGACCAGCTCTTGCAGCAGCAGGCGCAGCAGCGCCACGTCGTTGACTTGCAGCGCCAGTTCGAGCGTGGCCAGCTTGGGCTGCAGCTGCGGCCAGGGCCAGCTGGCTTCGTGCGCTTTCATGATGCGTGGGTGCACCGTGGGCTGGGGGTCGTTGCCGATGAGCAGCTCTTCGTACAGCTTTTCGCCCGGGCGCAAGCCGCTGATCTCGATGCCTATGTCTCCCTGCGGGTGTGCGGCGTCGCGCAGCGTCAGGCCCGAGAGCTCGACCATGCGCTGCGCGAGGTCGTAAATGCGCACCGGCTGGCCCATGTCGAGCACGAACACGTCGCCGCCCTTGGCCATGGCGCCGGCTTGGATCACCAGCTGCGCCGCCTCGGGTATGGTCATAAAAAAACGCGTCACCTCGGGGTGCGTGAGCGTGATCGGGCCGCCGTCGCGGATCTGCTGCCGAAACAGCGGCACCACCGAACCCGACGAACCCAACACATTGCCAAAGCGCACCATGCACATGCGGGTGCGGCCACGCAGCGCCGGTTCGGCGGCCAGCGCCTGCAAGGCGAGCTCGGCCAAGCGCTTGCTGGCGCCCATGACGTTGGTCGGGCGCACGGCTTTGTCGGTGCTCACCAGCACAAAATCGCTCACCCCATTGGCCGCCGCCGCCTGCGCCGCGCGCAGCGTGCCCCAGACGTTGTTGCGTATGCCCTCGGCCGGGTTGTGCTCCACCAGCGGCACATGCTTGTAGGCCGCGGCGTGATAGACCGTGTCGGGGCGCCAAGTGCGCATGATCTCGTCGAGCCGCGCCGCGTCTTGCACATTGGCCAGCAGCGGCACCCGGCGCACGCCGCCACAGAATGAGTCGTCTGGGTTGGTTGGGCTTGTGGATAAGCCATCGGCGCCGCCTGCGCCGCCCTCGCCTGCTTCGGCGTCATCAGCTCCATCGGCGCACAAGGCATGGAGCTCGCGCTCCAGCGCATAGAGCGCGTACTCGTTGTTTTCGAGCAGCAGCAGCACCGCCGGGCGCTGGCGCACGATCTGGCGGCAGATCTCGCTCCCGATCGAGCCCCCGGCACCGGTCACCAGCACCACCTTGCCGACGATGTTTTTGGCCAGCAAAATGTGGTTGGGCGCCACCGGCTCGCGCCCCAGCAGGTCGTCCACATCCAGTTCGTGCAGATCGGCGCTGCTGATGCGGCCGTGCGCTGCGTCGCTCCAGCGCGGCAGCGTGCGCAGCGCCACCCGCAGCGGGCGCAGGGTCTCGAGGATCTGGTTGCGGCGCGCGCGCTCCAGCTTGGGCATGGCCAGCAGCACCGTGCGCACCCCGGCTTTGTTGACCAGTGCGGGCACATCGGCCGGCGACACGATCGGCAAACCGCCTAGCACCTGGCCATGCAAGCGCTCGTCGTCGTCGATGTAGCCGGCCAATTTCAGCTCTTGGCTGTGTGCCAGCACCCGGGCCAGTTCGCGCCCGGTTTGGCCAGCGCCGTAGATCAGCGCCTTGGGCAAGCTGCTGCGCGCCGACATATCTTGATAAAGGCCACCCAGCCAATAGCGCGCCAGCGCCCGCGTAGCCCCCACCGCCACCCCCAGCAGCAAGGGCTGAATGATGCCCACACTGCGCGGCACCCCGGGCAGCCCCAGCACCGTGACCACACCGGCGTACAACACGGCATAAAGCGCAAACACGCGCAACAGCGTCTGCGCTGCCGCCCAATCGGTGTAGCGGAAAATGACGCGGTAAAAGCCATTGACCACAAACAACGGCAGCGCAATGGCCAGCGCCGCCAGCGCCGCCAAATAGGGGCGAAACACACCATCGCCCGAGCCCTGCCACGGCAACCAGACATCGAGCCGCAAAAAAAACGCCAGCCACACCGTGAGCACGCACAACGCCCCATCCACCACCAGCGCCAGCGTGCGCTTGAGCGGGCGCGGCAGCGCCAATACGGTTTGCGCTGTACGCACCAGGTGTGAGCTCAATGCATTGCCTCGGTTTCAAACACTGCACTAGTGCTGATGTGCGCCGTAACACAAACCGAAACGCTGGGCCAACGAAGCCAAACGCTTGTCGAGGGTCCATAAACTGGCCCCCGGCGTCAGCAGCGTCGAGGCCAGCAGCTGCATGTCCACCAAGCCACAGCCCAGCCCAAACAACCGTTCACGCTCCACAAAGTCCACCGTTTCGGCGAGAGATGCCTGCTGGACTTGCCGCAAACTGCGCAGGTCTTTCAGGGTATCGGTCCTGTTGGGTGGCGTACCACAAGCCAGCTCGCCCCACACCAGAGGGTGTATGCTCACCTCGTCCAAGGCCAGCAAAGTCACCAAGCTCGGGTTGCCATGCCGAAAATGCGCAACCCATACCGAGGTATCCACCAGCACGCTTCTCATGCTTGGTGGGCCTCTTGCCTTCTGGGCACTTCATCCATATTCGGGGCAGAGCCGCCCAGCGCAGCCAGACGTCGCGCCGCCTGAATGCGCACAAATGTCATCACGGCCTCGCGAAACAGATCGGACTTGTCCATGCCGGGGTCAGCCACTTCCAAGGCGCGCTGGTACAAGGCATCGTCGATGGTGATGGTGGTTCGCATGGCGGTTTTTGTCATCAAATTCGATGCAATCTTACATCGGTTTTGATTCTGCCCGTTGGCATGCGCGTAGAGCCGCGCACCTCGTCGCCTGCATGGTATGTGCACTCAATGCGCCACCCCGTCGCGTTGCAGCACCTTGAGGGCCGTGAGCCATAGGATTTTGATAACAATCAAGACCAACGGGTTTGCGCCAACACCAGCAGGCGCCGGGCCTGCTTGATGCACTCGTCCAGCATCGCCTGGCTGACCGGTTCGCCGTCGTAGTCGCTCAAGTTGCGTTGCTTGCGCAGTCCGTCCAGCACGCGGATCTCCGCAGGCGCCACGTCCAATGTGTGGATCAGACATTGCAGTGTGGTCTGGTGGTGGCCGGGCTTGCTTGTCGACGTGCGATAGCCCTTGTCCAGCAAAGCCGCGTCGGCCACCGCCCGGATGGCGGTGTACGCGCAGTCAAAACGCGTTTCGGCGCTGTTGTCGGTACGCAGTGCATCGGCCAGACGGCTCTGCGCAGCCTGCAGCATGCGCCCGCGCAGTTGGGGCGATGGCGGCACCGCGTCCAGCAAACCAATCCGGTGCAGGTTGGCCAACGGCTCAGAGCTCATCGTCTGCACCCATCACCAGCAGCCTGGGCTTGTTCAGCAAGTCCTGCACAAAACTGTCGCCGGCCGTCTTGCGGCTGTGCCACTCGGTCGGCGACATCACCTTCGGGTTCACCTCGCGCCCCAGCACAGCCTGACTGTCGAACAGCGCATTCACCACATCGCCATACCCCACGTCGCCCAACACCATCACGTCCACATCGCTGTGCGCGCCTTCGCAGCCCTTCGCCACCGATCCATAGACAAAAACCACCCGAATCTGCCCGGCCAATGGCGCCAGCGCCGCCTGCAGCACATCCACCAGCCCGATGCTCTTGCGCACAAGGCCCAGCAATTCTGGGTACACCGGGTGGTCGGTGTTGGCACAGAACTGTGTCTGATTGCCCACTTTCTGCACCTTGAGCAGGCCCACTCCCTCCAGCAGGTCCAGCTCCCTCTTGAGCGAACCCACCGAGGCCGATGCCGTCAGGCGTTCCAGCTCGCGCATGTGAAACCACTGCCCTGCACGCATGAACAGCACCGCCAACAAGCGGCGCCGGTATTGCAGTGGAAAAAGCACATGGCCGAGCAATATGTTCTTCATGAGAGATCAATAGTTCTTTCCGGGAGAACATTTTACCTCGAATCGAGCGCGCTCAATGCGTCACCCCGTCGCGCCGCAGCACCTTGAGCGCCGTGAGCCATATGATTTTGATGTCAAAGCGCAGCGATTGGCGCTGGGCGTATTCGGCATCAAAGCGCACCTTGATGGGGATGGGCAGTTCGTCGCGGCCGTTTACTTGGGCCCAGCCGGTCAGGCCGGGGCGCAGGTGGTGGGCACCGGCTTGGGTGCGCAGCGCGATCAGGTCGTGCTGGTTGAATAGCGCCGGGCGCGGCCCGACAAAGCTCATGTCGCCCTTGAGGATGCTCCAGAGCTGGGGCAGTTCGTCGAGGCTGCTGCGGCGCAAAAAGGGGCCTATGGGCGTGAGCCAGCGCTGCGGGTCGGTGAGCAGGTGCGCGGCCAAAGCCCCAGCATCTGCGCCACCTTGATGGCGTTTTCGCGCGTGTTGCGGGCACCGCCTTCAAGCTGCACGCGGCGCATGTCCAGCCCCTGCTGTGCAAAAAACACGCCTGC
>Ga0209413_1000145_pt1 | contig 11697 bp, 14 predicted proteins | sample JTO22cmmetaG_FD_184157 | JGI IMG/M metagenome (GOLD analysis project Ga0209413, IMG submission 184157) | Freshwater bacterial and archeal communities from Indian Creek, Illinois, USA - JTO22cm metaG (SPAdes) (version 3) | ecosystem: Environmental > Aquatic > Freshwater > Unclassified ...
ATTCCCCCCATGGGGGGAATAGGGGGGACAACACCCCCTTGACCGACTAAACGCACCCCCAGAGTTTGTCGAACTTGTTGCACCCCTTTGCCAAGGGTGGGGTTGCATTTACTTTGTCGTTTAGCTTACGTCAGAGTGATGAGAAGATAACGATTGTTCCCCGGTTAACTTTCATGCTCTTTTCGTGTATAATCAGAGCGTGAAAGTTAGGTGATGATATATGGGTAAATTTGAAGTGCTTGATGGTCTCTTAGAGAAGAATAACGGCTTTCTTAAATCGTCCGAAGCTGTAGCCGCTGGAATCTCTAGACCCTATTTTCGTGAATATGTATGCCATCGTGGACTCGAACGTGTCGCCCATGGCCTCTATATGTCTCAAGATGCTTGGGAAGATGGGATGTACGTCATTCAAACGCGATACCCGCAAGCTGTGTTTTCCCATGAGACTGCGCTGTACCTCTTAAGTCTTGCTGAGCGTGAGCCACTTAAGTATTCCATTACCCTTAAGGCTGGAACAAACGCAAGTGGGCTCACAAGCCTGGGTGTAAAGGTATACAAAATCAAAGAAGGCCTATTCTATGAGGGCATTGCCGAAGCGAAGTCTCCTGCTAGACATTCGCTGAGGGTTTATAACCCTGAACGCACAATCTGTGACCTGATCCGGAGCAGAAGGAACGTAGAAATTCAGGATATTCAAAGCGCCTTTCGGGAGTATGTGCGGCGAAGTGACAAGAACTTACCATTGCTAATGCGTTATGCAAGCGCATTCTCGGTTGAAAAAACGGTTCGGCAATACTTGCAGGTGCTCCTACCATGATCCAGACATCCCGCCAACTCAAAGCACTAGTACGCAATATGTCAAAAGGGGACAGCACAAGAGCACAGATTATCCTGCGTAACTATGCTATGGAGCGATTTCTTGAGCGCGTCTCCCTGTCACAGCATCGGAATAATTTGATCCTGAAGGGCGGTACGCTAGTGGCCGCTATGGTTGGGCTTGATAGCCGCTCCACAATGGACATTGACGCGACCATAAAAAACACCGCCTTAAGTGTTGAGAACGCGCGCAGGATAATCGACGAGATTACGTCTGTTCAGATTGAGGACGGGATGAAATTTGAGGTTAAGAACGTTACACCGATCATGGATGATGCCGACTATCTCGGCGTAAGAGCGATGCTCGACACCACACTTGAAATGATGCACATCCCGTTGAAGGTTGATTTCTCGACGGGAGACATAATTACGCCCCAGGAAATCTCCTACTCGTTCAAGCTATTGTTTGAGGATCGATCTTTTTCAATACTTGCTTATAATCTCGAAACCGTTCTAGCAGAGAAGCTAGAAACGCTCCTGTCACGGGGAACGGCCAACACTCGCATGAGGGATTTCTATGACATTTACGTACTTGCCTTGACCCAGCATCACAATATCGATTCCGCTGTATTGCGCAACGCCTTTACCAATACTACTAAAAGACGCGGTTCCATTGCAGTGGTAGAAGAAGCAGAGTCTATACTACATGGGATTAAGAGGAGTGCAGAGATGGTAGTGCTTTGGAAGAACTACCAGCGCAAGTTTGAATATGCCACTGATGTCAGCTGGGAGGATACAATGGCAGGGGTTAGACATCTGTGTAATATCATAATGAGATAAACGTGCGGTAGTGCTGGCGAATGCAAAGCGCTGTGCGGATGAAAACCTAGGCCACAGCCTATATGACGAAACCGGAAAAGTTATCTACTCCGAAGAGCTACTAAGGCCTATGATACTTACACGGTCGCTAAGGGTGACTCGCTTTGGAAAATAGCAGCCGCTAAGCTGGGCAAAGGGAGCCGTTACCCCGGAATCATGAAGGTTAACGAGCTTGCTGCGAGCAGCATCAGCCCCGGACAGCATCTGAAGACCCTGAAGTCACTAACAAAGACTCATGGCGAGGAAAGTCTTCTTCCGCTCTATGGGTCTTGTTGTTTCGCACACCGATACTCTCTCAGCGTCGACGGCAAGCTTGTGCGGACAATTCTTGCGTCTTACGCACAGGAAGAGATCCTGTCGGTAAGTGAGAACTGTAAATGGCGTATCCGCAAACAGTTCGAAAATGGAGAGCTCGTCACCCTTCGGTTTATGTTTGGCTACCACATCGTCAAGGCAGCGTGGAGTTCAACCCGGAGGACGCTGCCGTAGTGCACATGATTTTTGAGGAATATCTGAGCGGCATGGGAGGCAGCGCCATTGCACGGAAACTAAGAACCATGAATGTTCCCAAAGTACGCACTGGTGATTTGAAAAGCCAGCGAGTGTTGGAAATCTTCAGAAATGAGAAGTACAAGGGTGAAAATAGGTGCAAAACTCCACACGCCACCGAGGATGAGGTAAAGCAGCGATTCCTGAATACGGTTAACGCGCTGATGGGCGGCCGCGATGAACTAATCGCCAACTGTCGCCTTGCCAAGCAGGATTTATGCGACTGTTCGGAGATTGATGCTCAGCTTGCGGAGCTGGGGCAGGAGATTGAGATGGTCACCGAACTGTCCAAGAAGGCAATCTACGAGAACGCCCGTGTAGTAGTCAGTCAAGATGAGTGGAATGAGCGTAACAACAGCTGCCTAGAGCGGCACCGCAAAGCCACGGAACGCGTCACTGAGCTTGGAAGGCTGAGGCGTGAACGACAAGGCAAATTACTGATGCTTGATGGTTTTATAAGGGCGATGGAGACACGTCCGCTGGTTCTGGAGAAATTCGACGAGAAGCTGTGGGTGGTGGCGGTCGAGAAGGTTACCGTAACAACCAAAGGTAAAGCAGTTTTTGGCTTTAGAGGTGGAATTGAAATTGAGGACTAAAAGGCAAACAGCCTATAAACGGTTAACACCGTCTATAGGCTGTTCATTTAAGGGCGTTCTTTCTACGGATGGGAGAATACTTGGGGAGTTGATAGACGTATTTACTTCCATCGATGAAATACATGATCATCTCTTGCTCTCGTGTAATGACAGCACGATCTGTCAATACACGCCATGCGGCATCATCAAAGATCTGTTCATTGTGGCGATCCAAAAGATCTGCTAAGCAGTCCAAGATTAGCTGCGCTCTTCGCTTTTCAGGAGATAAGGCTTCTTCGAGTATTCCGTCTTGGAGAACTATAAAGACCTTACTGATAAGGGCATTGTCTTGGGGCGCGAATCCTGATGGGAAGAAACTTTGGGAAGCAGAGCGTTTGGGTTAAACGCAAACTGATTAGCCGCTATGGGGGTTAACCCGGTTAAGGCGAAGTTGGTTATTGATGCGTCCGAGTATAGATGGAGTAGTTACAGAGAGTACCTTGGTGTGCCCCCTATGTCTCGGCGGGACAGAGGGATTTCGTCTGGTCTCTTTTTGATGGAAATGAAAAGCGTTTCCTTGCGCATCATGCACAGGACGATGACCTTGACTACTTAGATACCAAGGAGGACAGCGAGAGGAACAGGGAGGATCGGGCATTCCGTCTGATCGAGGAGTTCTGTCGCGCGAATGGTATAGTTCATGTTGACGAAATCCATGGTCGACGTGAGCTCTTTCAGCTTGTTTGCCGGAGCCTCGTTACCGATGCGGGTCTTACACTGCGTAAGGCGGCAGAGTATGTCGACGACTCACCAAAGAGTGCACGAGGCAATGAAGGACTAACTTGTCGGACAGATGGACCCGCCCGTCCCCTATGTCCGCCTCAGATGAACAAAGCCCTCGGACTGGCCTTCTGGGCCAACCAAGGGCTCTTGAGCTTAACACAGAGATACGACCAATACCGTAGTGTTTCGTGAACCGCCGTGTACCGAACGGTACGTACGGCGGTGTGAGAGGACGGGGATTAATCACCCCCTCCTACTCGATTAATCAAATCCTTCTCTGGGAATCAAACCTTTTTGACTAAGCGATTTGCATGATAACAAGATGCGCTGAAACGGGCTCTGTTCCTCCAGCGAGGGGGGTAATTGTTAGTGCTGTGGAATTATCAGCGGGGTTTCGTACAGTGAGTATTGAGTTTATTTCTGATGTTTCCACAAGCGCCATGCCTATTATTTGAGATGTGCCTGTTGCCCGCCCTACTACAGTATAGGCTAGTTCATCACCGTCCAGAGTTAGTACCAGTTGGCCTGCCTCGGTCACACTCACCTGAAACAGTACCTGATAAACTCCGGGTATACTCAATTCAAACTCGTCGACGCTTAGGCGGGTAATTGAAGTGCCGCTGGTAGGCCCGTCTTGAGGAAAGTCAACATCAGCACCGGGGGCAACTGTCGCAGCATTATCAGGAGGCATCAACGCATAAAAATCTGCATATGCTAGCACACCTCCAGTACCAGTTGGCCCCTCAGGTCCCTTTGGCCCCATTGGTCCCTCAGGCCCCATTGGTCCCTCAGGCCCCATTGGTCCCTCAGGTCCCTCAGGTCCCATTGGTCCCATTGGTCCCATTGGTCCTTCCGGTCCAGGGGGGCAAACACATTTTTTCTTGCCCATATTTTCACATCCTTTCACTGGGACTCATCCTAACTACTCAGAAGTCAGGTAAAAGAACACGCATTTCACAACGAAAACCTGACATTAGCCTTGCATCTCTGGAGTAATTACGACTAGTTCATTCTATTCACCTTTAACTATAGGGGTGCAGAGCCAGGATACATTGGATAGGCCCCCATGTTACCAGCATGTTGACATACCGCATAAAATGAATAAGGAGGTCAAAGAGGAGGCGGGTATGGGGGTGGATAGTTACCCAATAATAGGAATTCTAGTTCCGAATAAGATCAGAAGAAAACGTGCTTTGGAGCTTCACCACCGGCATTGCAATCTGCCACTGAAGCTTTACGCGTTTACTCCGACAGACATCCTGTGGAGGAAACGTAAAATAGTGGGACTTTGTCTTATTGGTCATAAGTTGGAGGAGAGGATTTTTCCATTTCCTCACGCCGTGTATAACCAGTGTTACAATAAGAAAGCAACAGTAATCGAGCACATAAACAGTATAATTGGTAAGGACAAGTGTTTTAATAGTATTAACTGGTTTAATAAATGGGATGTATATAACTTATTGACGCATTCTAACGTTATAACATATTTGCCAGAAACCTTTATGCTACATGACGTGGACGTCCTAGAATTCTTGAAATATTACAAACTGGCGTACATCAAGCCGTGCTATGGATTTCAGGGAAACGGCGTATATAGGATTGAGCTAAAGGAGAATGGAGATATCCACATATCGCTGGACAGTATAGCCCCTAGATTTATTTGCCGAAAAAATGAAGATATTGAGCACTTACTAGTCAAGGTGCTGGGCGACCGAAAGTTCATAGTGCAGCGGGGAGTAAGGTCGAGTCTGTTGAAGCATAAGTATTACGATATTCGGGTCCTTGTGCAAAAGGATGGGCGCGGGGAATGGATGGTCTCAAGTATGGTATGTAGAGTGGCTAATGAACTATTATTTAACACGACAGCATATGGATCAATTTGGAACGTAGAGGAAGTCTACGCCCAATTGTATGCGAATAAGATTGTGAAAGAAATCGCTATTCGCTCCATCAGGAGGATAAGCGTCAGTGCTGCAGAGGCGCTAGAGCCGTACATGGGACTGCTAGGAGAGTTAAGTGTAGATTTCTTGCTAGATCAGAACAAGAGGGCGTGGATTATTGAGCTTAACGGGAAACCTCAAAAAAGCATATACAAAGACGTTGAAAACTTTCAGTGCGAAGAACTTATGTATCGCAGGCCTTTGGAGTATGCATACTACCTTAGTCAATGACAGGGAGCACGGGGCTGTTGTGCCTATCACGCCGAAAATCTTGCTGTTGACAGTAGGCTCAGGACTTTAAGGTAAGGAGGTGGGAGTTCTTTGAGCACTAAGCCAGTACCAGCCCCTAAGCCTGTGTACGTTGTGGAATACGACGCAAATTGGCCTAGAGTATTTTGCTCGATCCGGGACGAAATAGCCCCGGCGATAGGGGGGTAGCCATCGCTATAGAGCACGTGGGTAGCACCTCAGTGCCCGGGCTTGCCGCCAAACCAGTTATTGACATGAACATTGTGGTTCGACGTGACGATGTTCCCAAAGCAACTGAGATCTTAGCCACTCTGAGATATGTCCATGTTGGAAATCAGGGGATTGCGGACCGAGAGGCATTCAAGTACTCATTTAATAAACCTGCCCACCATCTCTACGTCACACCCGATGATAGTGCCGAGTTACAACGACAGATACTCTTCCGCGATTACCTGCGTGCAAATCCCGAGGTGGCGCAGCAATACGGCGAATTAAAGCAGAAACTGGCCAAGCAGTACCACGACGATCGTGTAGCCTACACTGATGCCAAAACAGAGTTCATTGTAGGTGTGATGCAAAAGGCCCTGACGGATAAAGAAAGGCAGATCTCCTCCTACCTGTGAGTGCGCAGGGGGATCGGCCTTTCTTTATTAATAGTTGTCTATCTCGCTACGCGTTGGCTCAGACTGGCAAGCAGCCCGAGATCGTCCGGTTGAGCGGTGTCAGTTGCGACGATATTAGCCTGCTTGTGTCTGCATCTCGTGCACAGGTGAATGATTTGCCAGCCTTTTTTGGGGTGGTACTTGAGGCCGGCTGGTTCCATGAACCCCTGGCAGTCGCTCTTTCTATCACCCGGAAAGACATCCACATGCTTGGAGTGCAGGCAAAATGGACAGTGGTTTCTGTAACTCCCATTGTTCAGTGGTTCAACTGCTGCGCCACAATACTCACAACTAAAGCTTACGTTTTCAGTTCTTCTACTCATACCCATCCTCCTCGATTTTAGTTAAATCAAGGAGTCGGGTTCCGTTTGTTCTTCCTTAGGGCTCCAGGCTTAGTATAACCAGTGACTTATTCACCGCCGACCTTTAGAGTCTGCGATTACTTCCGGTTCCCGCTTCATCGGGGCGTCTTTCATCCCCGAATCCGAACCACAGCTGGTTTTATTGTTGGGCCGGCCACTGTAAGACGGGCCTCCCCACCTTCCACCGGTAGGTGTGTGTCATACTTCACTGGCATGGGCGTCGTCCCCGTCAGGCATGAGTAGAAATGATGTTTACTCTGTTGTAGTTCTCTGGTGTTTCACTTTTTATGATTAGCGAGCTCAGTTAATCATCTCCCTTATTATCTTTACTGTCTCTTCAACAGGCATCTGCTTACTGTACTTTTGTCCACTCCCGGGGGGCCGCAAATGATAATGACCCGCATAGTACCTCTCCCTACTAAGTCTTCAGCAATTATTCTAATGGCAGTAAGGAATGCAGTTAAGGGTACAGCTTTATTCCACACAAACTATATCATAACGTATCCTGCCTCGCGACAGAGGGGACAGGTACTTCTGTCGGGAGATACTTAGGCTAGTAAGATCATGTTGAGATGATGGCAAGTGTACAGACAGGCACGGAATGCAAGCGAGTCAGGGTATGACAGAACGAAGCCGACTTCATGGAGATGGTAAGCGAGCGGTAATCAAAGGCGCACTTAAGGTTTCGCGATAATCATACATAGCGGCCTGATAAGAAAAAAGTCCTCTCACCCCCTGACGAAATGCGCACCCCCTCTCGTAAGTGGTTGAACCATAGCCAAGGGGTGTGCATTTTATCATTTTATAGTAGACAAGCTAAATTAAGTACCATCTATTGATACAAGGGATTGTGTCGGTAGGTGGTTTTTGTTTTGCCCGGAAACCCAGCATTTAAGCCACTCCTGCGGTTTTGCTCTGAATGTCAATGAGTAAATTCGAGCTGCTTGACGCCCTTCTGCAGAATAACAACGGATTTTTGAAGTCGTCGGAAGCAGTAGCAGCCGGAATATCCAGACCTTATTTGCGTGAATATGTCCAGGATAGGGGACTCGAACGTGTCGCCCATGGCCTCTATATGTCTCAGGATGCTTGGGAAGATGGAATGTACGTCATTCAAACAAGATACCCTCAAGCTGTGTTCTCCCATGAGACTGCGCTATACCTCCTAAACCTTGCTGAGCGTGAGCCACTTAAGTGCTCCATCACCCTTAAGTCTGGGACAAATGCCAGTGGGCTTACAAGGCAGGGTGTAAGGGTATTTAAAATAAAAGAAAGTCTTTTTTGGGATGGCATTACCGAGGCGAGGTCCCTCGCGGGCCATGCGCTGAGGGTCTATAATCCTGAACTGACAATCTGTGACCTGATCCGCAGCAGAAGGAGCATAGAGATTCAGGACATTCAAAGTGCCTTCCGGGAGTATGTGCGTCGAGCGGACAAGAACATTCCGTTGCTAATGCGGTATGCAAAAGCATTGGTAGTTGAGAGGCTGGTCACACAATACCTGCAGGTGCTACTCCCATGATCAAAACACCGCAGCAACTCAAAGCATTAGTCCGCAATCTGTCGAAGGGGGACAGCACACGAGCACAGATTATCCTCCGCAAATTTTTCAACAATATTTTCCGAGTGCTTTTCCAGTTGATTGCTCAAAAAAATGAATTCCCCCTACTGTTTAGTAGGAGGAACTCAACACGGATGGCTCAAACAAAACCTTGTACCATCTACCTCGGCGAATTCCGAGAGGCTATTTAGTTGGAAAATTATCTTTCTTCATGGGGACATTGTAAGGAAGCTTTGTGCACTTTCCGTATCTCCTCTTGCCACCTTGCAGGAGGGCGGAGATTTTTCTATATGCGCTTCTTCCTTTTTCTGGCCCTCCCGATAAGACCCATCGCGATCTGGGCAACTTCCTGGGCGATGGTGATGTAAGTGCCTATATTGCTGGCACTATCCTTGACCGCGGTCACTGTCTGGGTTATACCGCTACCTACATTGGCAATAGAGGAGTCAATGTTCTTAACGCTGCTGCTGACCGAAGCAGTTATGCTATTAACGTTGTGGAGTATGTCTGGGACAGCATCACCCGTTTTTTGCACACTCTTCTTCATGCTTCCCGTTATCTCAGCGGCATCGCTGGTTATCGTCCTCAAGGCCTTTTCGTTGTCGGCGATAACCCTGTTTGCAACGGTTAGGATATCTGAGAGCTTCTTCAATAACACTGTCAGGTAAAGCAGTGCCGCCAACAGGGCAGCAAAAAGCAGGACTATGCCCAAATCCCTCAGCGATACTACCATTTCGAGCATTTCTCCACCTCTTTCTCACGAGCGGGATACAAGCAGTTGCAGAGTAACTGTACAGGCTCCTGCTCCCGCCTCTTCTTAATGTCCCGCTTCCTCGTGAATGCCCTCCTGCAGCTGCTCGGCTACGCCATATGCGCTGCGTTCTATGGAGCTGACTTTGCTCTTGATCTTCTCAATCGCTTCAGACACGAGTTGTTTCCCTTGGCCTGAAATCTCAACTGTTTTATCAGCGATGGCCTGGCGGGTTTCTTTTCCGGACTTCGGCGCAAAAAGTATCCCAGCAGTAAGCCCTATAATTGTTCCTATGGCGACTCCGGTTGCTAGGTTGCGGCAAGCCTCTTTCCTGCGCTCTGTCTCTTTTTGCCTTTGAAAGTGCCCTCTCAGCTCACTAAAAAACATATCTCATCCTCCTTGTTATTATTGTATTTTCTTGGGAGCTCGCAAGCACGCTGTCACGCTGTGTCACGCTGTTCCTCGGTCTGGAGCCCTATAATCTTCTTTCAGGCATCCTCTCCTTCAGTCAGATATCCCTCCGTCCTGGTTCTATCTTACACTATTGTCTGCGACGGCGGCAATGGGATGATCCCGTAGCGACGAAAATGCAGAACGGCTCAATCCCCTAATTTTAGCGCCTATCCCCCTTATTCTCGCGATTGCACAGTATTTCAAAAAAAACCTAAATCTTTTCATCCGGATAGCCGCTTGCTGCAAGGTCCTTAAACTAGGCTCGTGCCGCACCGGCGCCTAGGGGTGCTTTGTAAACATGGGTAAATTATGCATTTCGTAGAGAATCCAAAAAATAATTCGTAAAATAATAGCATATATATGTGCACAAATAGGTCGAAATATTTATTGACAAATTATTAGCATTGGTATACTATTTATCTAATAGCAAAGGAAGGATGGTGTGGGCCTTAATGAATGTCCCAACGAAAGCGATAGTATCGAATTCCGACATGATAAAGTTTTATAAACTATGTAGGGATAAAGCGGAGTGCTTTGGCAAAATTTTCGTCTTTAAGAACAACCAGCCGGATGCGGTATTGTTTTCGATTGCTGAGTACGAGAGGCTATCGCCGTTCTTCGAGTACCTAGAAGCCCTGAGCGATGTAGAGTTTGAGGTAGTTATTAGCTCCCTGCCACCTGCGGCAATGAAAAAAACATGTGGCGTAGAAGCCAAAAATTCCGTCCAAGTAGTCTTGCCAGTAGAATAGAGGAAGTGGGATTACAATGTTTAGACATGCAAAAAAGAACATGTTGTCTACGGTGGTAAAAATCCTGTTATACGGAGGAGTGAATTTCGCTCTGGTACTAACGCTGATTCCTATCGCCCAATACAAGATAGGGGGTGCAATTGAGGGGCAACTTGTCCCAATAGCCATCATAGTAACTGTAACTGGGCTAGTGAACTACATGATGGTGAATAGCAAGTATTAATAGCTTGAGACGAACGCTGCGGCAGAAACCAAGCATCAATTGTAGTAGCAAGCTAATGTGGCTTGCGATAAGGCAACAACATTTGACGAAATAAGGAGATGTTATAACAATGGAAAAACGTGAAGTATACCTAGAAAAGATCAATGCTCAACTCGCACAGTACGGCGCTAAAATCTCAGAAATGAAGGCCAAGGCTGCCGAGGTCAATGCAGATGTGAAGTTGGAATACCTCAATCAAGTAGAGAAGCTTGAGGGGCAGAGAGATGGCCTTAGAGAAAAATACGCGCAACTAAAGGATTCCAGCGAAAGCACTTGGGAGTCCCTTAAAGAAGGAACCGAGAATGCTTGGAATGATCTTAAGGAAGCCATTGCGAAGGTAGCAAGGTAGCATCAAATAAGAATCTTACTTTTTGCTGAGTAACGCAGCTGCATGCGCCTTTTTTCCCCCTCCACCCTCTTGAGGGGGGAGGGGGAAAAAATCAAAAATAGAGGAGAAGTGGAATGTTATGAAAAACCGCAATAAGAAGAGGCTTGCATCATTACTGCTAACGCTGTTGCTGTTAGTAATCATTGCGACGCCTACGATGGCATCCCAAACGCCCGTGAATCTTGGAACAACATCTAGCTTTGCAGTCTTAGCCGGCTCTACCATCACTAATACTGGGACGACCACAATTACCGGAAATATAGGGCTGCATCCAGGAACTGCATTCACGGGGCAGGCAAGCGTAACAGTGATTGGGACGGTACACTTAACTAATGCAGTCGCACTTCAGGCTAAGGACGATCTGGTAATCGCGTATAATGACGCCGCTGGAAGAACGCCAGTCATTACCATCCCCTCTGAGCTTGGTGGGACTACCTTGACTCCTGGCGTATACAACTCTGCCGACGGCACTTTCCAGATTACAGGCACTCTCACGCTAGACGCCCAGGGCGACCCCGAGGCTGTCTTTGTATTCAAAACTGCCGCCACGCTTATCACGGCAGCAGGCAGCAATGTTAACCTCATCGGCAGGGCTCAGTTCTGCCGAATCTTTTGGCAAACAGGAAGTTCTGCGACCTTAGGAACAAACTCTCGTTTCGTGGGACATATCTTGGCATTGGAATCCATCACAGCGAATACTGGCGCGACGGTGCAAGGA
>Ga0209413_1000147_pt1 | contig 11662 bp, 8 predicted proteins | sample JTO22cmmetaG_FD_184157 | JGI IMG/M metagenome (GOLD analysis project Ga0209413, IMG submission 184157) | Freshwater bacterial and archeal communities from Indian Creek, Illinois, USA - JTO22cm metaG (SPAdes) (version 3) | ecosystem: Environmental > Aquatic > Freshwater > Unclassified ...
CCCAAGCGCAGCCCCCGAAGGCCGCAGCGCCCAGACACAGCCGCTGCTGCTGGTGCTCGACGGCGTGACCGACCCGCACAACCTCGGGGCCTGCCTGCGCGTGGCCGACGGGGCCGGGGTGCACGCCGTGATCGCGCCCAAAGACCACGCCGCTGGCATCAACGCCACCGTGGCCAAGGTGGCCAGCGGCGCCGCCGACACCGTGCCCTATTTCATGGTCACCAATCTCGCCCGCACCCTGGGCGAGCTCAAAGAGCGCAACATCTGGGTCGTGGGCGCCAGCGATCAGGCCAGCAAAACGCTCTATCAGACCGATCTGCGCGGCCCGCTGGCCTTGGTTCTGGGTGCCGAGGGGCACGGGCTGCGCCAGCTCACGAGCAAGAGCTGCGACGAACTGGTGCGCATCCCCATGCACGGCGCGGTCGAGAGCCTCAACGTCTCGGTCGCCAGCGCGATCTGCCTCTACGAGGCCTTGCGCCAGCGCGGCTGAAACTTGGTGGCACGTGGACGGGGTTCGTGTCGGCTGGCGCTCGCTGAGCACAGCTTGGACTGCAAATCCTGCTCGTCGATCTCGGTTTAGAGCCCCTGCCAGCGCCAGGACTTGTATTGCAAATCCACAGACTTCGCTGCTGACGCAAAGCCCAAAGATCAGGGCCGGCGGCTGCGCTGCAGCGCTTGCGCCACCTCGAGCACCAGCGCCGGCCCGCGGTAGATCAGGCCGCTGTAGAGCTGCACCAGATCGGCGCCGGCTTCGATTTTGCTGATCGCGTCGGCGCCGCTCAAAATGCCGCCCACGCCGATGATCGGAAAGTGCGGCCCCAGGCGCTGGCGCAGCGCGCGCACGACGGCGTTGCTGGCTTGCAGCAGCGGCGCACCCGATAGGCCTCCAGCTTCGTCGGCGTGCGGCTGGCCCTGCACGGCGCTGCGGTTCAGGGTGGTGTTGGTGGCGATGACGCCGTCCATGCCGTGGCGCAGCAGGGCGGCGGCGATGGCCTCGATCTGCTCGGCCTCGAGGTCGGGCGCGATCTTGATGAACAACGGCCGGCGCACGCCGCTGGCCGCGCTGAGTTCGGCGCGGCGCTGGGCCAAGGCGGCCAGCAGTTGTTCCAGCGCGGCGTCGCTTTGCAGGGCGCGCAGGTTTTGCGTGTTGGGGCTGGAGATGTTCACCGCCACGTAGTCGGCATGGGGGTAAACGGCCTCGAGCGCGGTGAGGTAGTCGTCGCTGGCGCGCTCGATCGGTGTCGCGGCGTTTTTGCCGATGTTGAGCCCCAGCACCAAGGCCGGCGCCGCGCCGTCGGTGCCAATCGCCCCATTCGAACTGGATGCACCAGCGGTGCCGCCGGGTGCTTGGGCGCGCAGGTGGCTGCGGCGCACGTTGGCCACGAAGGCCGCCAGCCCGTCGTTGTTGAAGCCGAGCCGGTTGATCAGCGCTTGGCTCTGGGGCAGGCGAAAGATGCGCGGTTTGGGGTTGCCGGCTTGCGCCAGCGGCGTCACGGTGCCCACTTCGACCAAGCCAAAGCCCAGCGCGCCCCAGGCGTCGATGCAGCGCGCGTTTTTGTCCAGCCCGGCGGCCAAGCCGACGCGGTTGGGAAAGCGCAGCCCGGCCAGCGTGATCGGGTCGGCCACGCGCGGCTGCTGGAGCAAGGCGCGCAGTGGGCTGTGTTGCAGGCGCTCGAGCTGCGTCAGCGCGAGGTCGTGCGCTTTCTCGGCGTCGAGACGGAACAAAAAAGGGCGCAGGAGCGGGTAGGGCAGCAGTGACATGGGGATAATGCGGTTTTCGTAAAAGCGTGCGGTGCAGTCGGGCCGGCGCTATTGTCCCAAATGCCGGTCAGGCTTGGGCCCGGCCACCACCACTGAGCCCATTCAATCCGCGACCGAGCAAACCCAAGCACCATGAACCAAGACCAACTCAAAACCCTCGTCGGCCAAGCCGCCTTGCAGTACGTGTTGCCGGGGGAATACGTGGGCGTGGGCACCGGCTCGACCGTGAACAAGTTCATCGACGCGCTGGCCAGCCTCAGGGGCCAGATCCGCGGCGCGGTTTCCAGTTCCGAGGCCTCGTCGGAGCGCCTGCGCGCGCTCGGCATCGAGGTGATCGACGCCAATGCGGTGGATTCGTTGGCGCTGTACGTCGATGGCGCCGACGAGATCGACCCCAGCGGCTGCATGATCAAGGGCGGCGGCGCAGCGCTGACGCGCGAAAAGATCGTGGCCGCGCTGGCCCAGCGCTTTGTCTGCATCGCCGACCAGAGCAAGTACGTGCCGGTGCTGGGGCGCTTTGCGCTGCCGGTCGAGGTGATCCCGATGGCGGCGCAGCAGATCGTGCGCCGCTTTGCCGCCCTGGGCGGTGTGGCCACGCTGCGCCTGCAAGCCGACGGCAGCGCGCTGCGCACCGACAACGGCCAGCACATCCTCGACGTGACCGGGCTGCGCATCCCAGACCCGCTGGCCTTCGAGAGCGCAGTGAACAACTGGCCGGGCGTGGTCTGCGTGGGCGTATTCGCGCACCAGAAGGCCAGCGTGTGCCTGCTGGGCACGCCCGAGGGCGTGAAGACGCTGACCTTTTGAACGCTTAAGCGGTTGCCGGTTCCAAGGCATCCGCAGCCAAGTCCGCATCCGCCATGCCCTGATGGCGCAGCAGCGCGTCGATGCGCGGCTCGCGGCCCCTGAAGGCTTGGAACGACTCCAGCGCCGGGCGGCTGCCACCCACTTCGAGGATGGTCTGGCGCAGGTGGCGGCCGGTGGCTGGGTCGAGCACGTTGCCGCCATTGTGAGCGGCGGCTTCCTCGAAGGCGGCGTAGGCGTCGGCGCTCAGCACCTCGGCCCATTTGTAGCTGTAATAACCAGCCGCGTAGCCACCGGCAAACACATGGCTGAAGCTGTGCGGCATGCGCTGCCACGGCGGCGCCTCGAGCACCGCCACTTCGGCGCGCACCTGCGCCAGCAGCGCCATGGTGTCGGCGCTGCCGTCGGCGGCCAGCGGCGCGCCGCCGCTGTGCAGCAGCAGGTCGAACAGGGCGAACTCGACCTGGCGCAGCGTTTGCAGCCCGCTCTGAAAGTTTTTCGCGGCCAGCATCTTGTCGTAGAGCGCGCGCGGCAGCGCGGCGCCGCTGTCCACGTGCGCGCTCAAATGGCGCAGCACCTCCCACTCCCAGCAGAAGTTTTCCATGAACTGGCTCGGCAGCTCGACCGCGTCCCACTCGACGCCGCTGATGCCGGCGACGTCGCGCTCTTGCACCTGCGTCAGCAGGTGGTGCAGGCCGTGGCCGAACTCATGGAACAGGGTGATCACGTCGTCGTGCGTGAGCAGGGCCGGGCGGCCATCTAGGCCCTCGGCAAAGTTGCACACGAGGTGGGCCACCGGGGTTTGCAGGCCGGCGCCGTCGGGGCGCAGCCAGCGGCAGCGGGCGCCGTCCATCCACGCGCCGCCGCGTTTGCCGTTGCGCGCGCCGGGGTCGAGGTAAAAGTGGGCGATCGGGGTGGGGGCGCTGTCCTTAGCCCCTGGGCGCTCGATACAAAAAAACTGCACGCCGGGGTGCCAGGTGGGGGCGTGGTCGGGCCGGATGCGCACCTCAAACAAGGTTTCGATGAGGCCAAACAGCCCTTCGAGCACCTTGGGCGCGGTGAAGTAGGGTTTCACTTCCTGCTCGCTGTAGGCGTAGCGCGCCAGCCGCAGTTGCTCGCCGATGTAGGTCCAGTCCCAGGCTTGGGGGTCGGGCAAGCCGAGCTGTTCGGCGGCAAAGGCGCGCAGGTCGGCCAAGTCGCGTTGCGCCCAAGGGCGTGCGCGCGTCGCCAGTTGGCGCAAAAAGGCGCTCACTTGTTCGGCGCTGTCGGCCATTTTGGGCGCCAGCGACACCGCCGCGTAGTGCGGGTAGCCCAGCAGCTGCGCCTCTTCGTGGCGCAGCGCCAGGATTTGGCTGATGAGGGCGCTGTTGTCGTGCTCGGGCGTGCTGCCGAGCTCGCTGGCGCGGGTGGCGTAGGCGCGGTAGAGGCGCTGGCGCAGCTCGCGGTGGCGGGCAAACTGCATCAAGGGCAGGTAGCAGGGCAGCTTGAGCGTGAGCAGGTGGCCCTCGGCGTGGCCGGCGGCCTGTGCAGCGGCGCGGGTGGCGGCCAGCACGTCGGGCGGCACGCCGTCGAGCTCGTCGGCGCCGGCCACATACTGCCAGGCGTCGGTGGCGTCGAGCAGGTTTTCGCTGAACTTTTGCTGCAGCTCGGCCAGTTGCTCTTGGATGGCGGCAAAGCGCTCTTTGGCCGCGCCTTGCAGCTCGGCGCCGCCGAGCACGAAGCCGCGCAGCGCCAGCGTGCGCGCCCGCGCCTGCTCGGGCGTCAGGCGCGCCGGGTCTAGGGCCTTATAGCGCGCGTACAAACGCTCGTCGCAGCCTAGGCCAGTCCAAAAGGCGGTCACGGGGGCCAGCATGGCGTTGTAGGCGGCGCGCAGTTCGGGCGTGTCGGCCACGGCGTTGAGGTGGCTCACGGCGCTCCAAGCGCGCTCCAAGCGCTCGGTGGCCACGTCGAGCACCGCCGACATGCGCTGCCAGTCGGTCGGAAAGTCGGGGGTCGTGACCTGTGCCAGTGCTGCCTCGGCCTGTTGCAGCAGCTGCTCGATGGCCGGTTGCACGTGCTCGGGCCGGATGGCGTCGAAGCGCGGCAGGCCGGCGCCGTCGAGCAGCGGGTTGGGGACGGTGGGCGAAGCGTGGGGCATGTGCAGTCGAACCTCTGGCGAGGAAGTCTAATGGGTTGGGGGGTGAAAGCGCTTGCCTGTAAGCCGATTAGCGCGACTGGCTGGCTTTTTTCACGCTCACCGGCCCTGTGGGGCGCGCGCGCTTGACCAAGCCGCCGGGCGTGAGGCGCTGGTTGCCCAGCACGCGCACGGTTTTCACTTCCGGGCGCTGGCCGCCCTTTTTGCTGTATTTGAGCACCTTGTATTCGCGCGGGCCGGGTTTGCGCTCTTCGTCGGGGGCGGCGCTGGCTTTTTCCTTGGGCGGTAGCGGGCGCCAGAGCACCAGCAGCTTGCCGATGTGCTGGATGGGGGCGGCGTTGAGCTCGGCCGCCAGCGTGTGCAGGTAGGCGTCGCGCTGGTTGCGGTCGTCGTTGAACACGCGCACCTTGATCAGGCCGTGGGCTTGCAGGGCGGCCTCGACGGCTTGCGTCACGGCGGGGGTCAGGCCTTCGTGGCCGATCAGCACCACCGGTTCGAGGTGGTGCGCGTTGGCGCGGTGGATTTTTCGGGCGGCGGGGTTGAGTTCGATTTGAGGCATGGGACAATTATCCCCGCATGAAGGTCAAAACACAAAGCAAGAAGGTCAATAAGGCCTGGCTCAATCAACACGCCAACGATCCCTGGGTCAAGCTGGCCCTAAAGGAGGGCTACCGCGCGCGCGCCGCCTTCAAGCTGCAAGAGATCGATCAAACCCTGCATCTGGTGCGCCCCGGCCAGTGCATCGTCGATCTGGGGTGCGCGCCGGGGGCTTGGTGTCAATACCTGCGCCGCCGCTTGGCGCCTAGCGGTGCTGCGTCGGGCGCGCTCAAGGGCCGCATCATCGGCATCGACCTGCTGCCCATGGAGCCGATCGAGGGCGTGCAGTTCATCCAAGGCGATTTTGGTGACGCGCCGTTGCTGACGCAGCTGCTCCAAGCGCTGGGTTTGCCGGATGCGGCTGCACTGGCGGCGGCTCCAGCGGCCGCCGCTGCGCCGCGCGTGGTCGATCTGGTGCTGTCGGACATGGCGCCCAACCTGTCGGGCATCGAGGGCGTGGATGCCGCGCGCATCGTGCATCTGGTCGAGCTGGCGCTGGATTTTGCCCAAGCCCAGCTCAAGCCCGAGGGCGCGCTGGTGGCCAAGGTCTTTCATGGCAGCGGCTACGAAGGCCTGGTGCAGGCCTTTAGGGCGGCGTTCAGGCAGGTCAAGGTGATCAAACCCAAGGCCTCGCGCGACAAATCGTCTGAAACCTTTTTGATCGGGCTTGGTCTTAAAACCACAGCATAAAGTTGTGCTATCCGCGTCATGCAGATGGATTTCATGCAGCGCCGTGCGCGGGGGCTTGAAAGCCCTAAAATCGTGCCCATGTGCAGCGCAGTGTCAGAGTCAGAATTAAGCAGGAGTTTGCCTTGAACAACCAGTGGTTTGCCAAAGTGGCGGTGTGGATGGTGGTGGCCATGGTGCTGTTCACCGTCTTCAACCAATTCCAGGGGGCGCCCACGGCCGGGGCTGCCGCCGTCCCTTACTCCGACTTTTTGGAGAAAGTGCGTGCCAACCGCATTCAGAGCGCCACCATCCAAGAGGGTCCGAACGGCACCGAGATCACCGCCGTGACCACCGACGGGCAGCGCGTGCGCACCCAAGCCACCTTCCTCGACCGGGGCCTGATCGGCGACCTGATCGCCCACAACGTGCGCTTCGACGTGCAGCCGCGCCAAGAGGCCTCGCTGCTGATGACGATTCTGGTGAGCTGGGGCCCGATGCTGCTGCTGATCGGGGTCTGGATTTATTTCATGCGCCAAATGCAGGGCGGTGGCAAGGGCGGTGCCTTCAGCTTTGGCAAGAGCAAGGCGCGCATGCTCGACGAGAGCGCCAACACCGTCTCCTTTGCCGATGTGGCCGGCTGCGACGAAGCCAAAGAGGAGGTCAAGGAGGTGGTTGACTTCCTCAAAGACCCGGCCCGCTTCCAAAAGCTGGGCGGGCGCATCCCACGCGGGCTGCTGTTGGTCGGGCCGCCGGGCACCGGCAAAACCCTGCTGGCCAAGGCCATCGCGGGCGAGGCCAAGGTGCCGTTTTTCAGCATCTCGGGTTCCGACTTTGTCGAGATGTTCGTCGGCGTCGGGGCTTCGCGGGTGCGCGACATGTTTGAGCAGGCCAAGAAAAACTCGCCCTGCATCATCTTCATCGACGAGATCGACGCCGTGGGGCGCCAGCGCGGCGCCGGCTTGGGCGGCGGCAACGACGAGCGCGAGCAGACCTTGAACCAGATGCTGGTCGAGATGGACGGCTTCGAGACCAACTTGGGCGTGATCGTGATCGCCGCCACCAACCGGCCCGACATCCTCGACGCCGCGCTGCTGCGCCCAGGGCGCTTCGACCGCCAGGTCTATGTCACGCTGCCCGACATCCGCGGCCGCGAGCAAATCCTCAACGTGCACATGCGCAAAGTGCCGCTGGGTGCCGATGTGAGCGCCAGCGTGATCGCGCGCGGCACCCCCGGCATGAGCGGGGCAGATCTGGCCAACCTGTGCAACGAAGCCGCGCTGATGGCGGCGCGCCGCAACGCACGCCTGGTCGAAATGCAAGACTTCGAGAAGGCCAAGGACAAAATCCTCATGGGCCCCGAGCGCAAGAGCATGGTCATGCCCGAAGAAGAGCGGCGCAACACCGCCTACCACGAGTCCGGCCACGCCCTGATCGGCAAGCTGCTGCCCAAGTGCGACCCGGTGCACAAAGTAACCATCATCCCACGTGGCCGCGCCTTGGGCGTGACCATGAGCCTGCCCGAGAAAGACCGCTATAGCTTCGACAAGCTCTATATGCTGAACCAGATCAGCATGCTGTTTGGTGGCCGAATTGCCGAAGAGGTGTTCATGAACCAGATGACCACCGGTGCCTCCAACGACTTCGAGCGCGCCACCCACATCGCCCGCGACATGGTGATGCGCTACGGCATGAGCGACGCGCTCGGCCCCATGGTCTATGCCGAAAACGAGGGCGAGGTGTTTTTGGGCCGCTCGATCACCAAGACCACCAACATCAGCGAAGAGACCATGCGCCGCGTCGATGCCGAGGTGCGCCGCATCATCGACGAGCAGTACGCGCAGGCGCGCAAGCTGATCGAGGACAACGCCGACAAAATGCACGCCATGGCCAAGGCGCTGCTCGATTGGGAAACCATAGACAGCGAGCAGCTCGACGACATCATGGCCGGCAAACCGCCGCGCGCGCCCAAAGACTGGACGCCACGCAACCCCAGCGTTGACGGTAGCGGTGGCGGCGGTTCGGCCGCGGCCAAACCCGAGCCGGCCCCGACGGCGGCCTGAGCCGCAGCGCGCATCGCACCGGGTGCGGGGTGTAGGGGATAGGCTGGAGCCTCCGCCCTTTCCCCGCCCCATGCCCTTGCGGCCTTAGGTGTTCGAGTTGCCCAACGCCCCCATCAGCCAGCCAGCCTGTTGGCAGACCAGCCGCTTTGCGCTCTCGCTGCAGCGCCCGCTGGTGCTGGGGATACTCAACCTCACACCCGATTCCTTTTCCGACGGCGGCCAGTACCTGCGGCCCGAGGCCGCGCTGCGCCAGGCCGAGCGCCTGCTGGCCGAAGGGGCCGATGTGCTCGATCTGGGGGCCGAGTCCACCCGGCCCGGTGCCACCCCGCTGCCGCTGGCCGAGGAATTGCAGCGCCTGCTGCCGCTGCTGCGCGAATTGCTGCGCTGGCAGGTGCCGCTGTCGATCGACACCTACAAGCCCGAAGTGATGCAAGCTTGCCTCGATGCAGGGGCGGACATCATCAACGACGTCTGGGCGCTGCGCCACCCGGCACTGCACGGCCCCAGCGCCGAGGCGGTGCTGGCGCAGCACCCCAACTGCGGCGTCTGCCTGATGCACATGCACCGCGAGCCGCAGACCATGCAGAGCGCGCCCATGAGCGGCGACGTGCTGCCCCAGGTGCGCGACTTTCTGGCCCAGCGCGCCCAGGCGCTGCAATTGCTTGGGGTTGAGCGCGCGCGCATCGTGCTCGACCCCGGCATCGGCTTTGGCAAAACGGTGGCGCAAAACTTTGCCCTGCTGGCGCGCCAGCGCGAGCTGCTGGCGCTGGGCTACCCGCTGCTGCTGGGGTGGTCGCGCAAATCCTCGCTGGGCGCGGTCACGGGTTGCACCCAAGCCGCCGAGCGCCTGCACGCCAGCGTGGCCGCCGCGCTGCTGGCGGTCGAGCGAGGTGCCAGCATCGTGCGCGTACACGATGTGGCACCCACGGTGCAGGCGCTCAAGGTCTGGCAGGCGCTGCGCGAGCAGGCTGGATAATTCGTGCTTTTGCAAGCTTGGGAGCAGCCCGTTTCTATGAGCAGACAATACTTCGGCACCGACGGCATCCGTGGCACGGTTGGCCAGCCCCCCATCACCCCCGATTTCGTGCTGCGCCTGGCCCATGCGGTCGGGCGCGTGCTCAAGCGCAGCCAGTCGCACCCCAGGGTGCTGATCGGCAAAGACACGCGCATCTCGGGCTATATGCTGGAGTCGGCGCTGGAGTCGGGCTTCAACTCAGCCGGGGTCGATGTGGTCTTGCTCGGGCCGCTGCCCACCCCGGCGGTTGCCTACCTCACGCGGGCCCAGCGCGCCAGCCTCGGGGTGGTGATCTCGGCCAGCCACAACCCCTTTGCCGACAACGGCATCAAGTTTTTCAGCGCCCAGGGCAGCAAGCTGAGCGACGAGTGGGAGCTGGACGTGGAAGCCGTGCTGCGCCAAGAGCCGCAGTGGGTTCCTTCGGCGCAACTGGGCAAGGCGCAGCGCCTCAACGACGCCGCCGGGCGCTACATCGAGTTTTGCAAAAGCACCTTTGGCACCGAGCTGAGCTTGAGCGGGCTCAAAATCGTCGTCGATGCGGCGCACGGGGCCGCCTACCACATCGCGCCCAAGGTGTTGCACGAGCTCGGGGCCGAGGTGATCGAGATCGGCTGCCAGCCCGACGGTTTCAACATCAACCACGAGGTCGGGGCCACGCACCCGCAGGCGCTGGTAGCGGCGGTGGGCCAGCACCGCGCCGACCTCGGCATCGCGCTCGATGGCGACGCCGACCGCCTGCTGCTGGTCGATGCCAAGGGCCGGCTCTACAACGGTGACGAGCTGCTCTACCTGCTGGCCGACGACCGGCTCGGGCGCGACGAGGTGGTGCCCGGTGTGGTGGGAACGCTCATGACCAATATGGCGGTCGAGCTGGCCCTGCAGGCCAAAGGGGTGCCGCTGCGGCGTGCCCCGGTGGGCGACCGCTACGTGCTCGAAGAACTGCAGCGCCAGCGCTGGCAGCTCGGCGGCGAGGGCTCGGGCCATTTGCTGATTCTCGATAAGCAAACCACGGGCGACGCCATCGTGGCCGCCTTGCAGGTGCTGCAGGTGTGTGTGCGCAGTGGCCAATCGCTGGCGCAGTTGCTGCAGGGGCTGACGCTGTTTCCGCAAACCCTGCTCAATGTGCGGCTGCAACCGGGGCAGGATTGGAAAACCCACGCCGCGCTGGCGCGCACCCTGGAGCAGGCCGAAGCGGCGCTGCAGGGCCAAGGGCGGGTGCTGATCCGCGCCAGTGGCACCGAGCCGCTGCTGCGCGTGATGGTGGAGGCGCGCGAGGCCGCGCTGGCGCAGAGTTGGGCCGAGCGCTTGGTGGCCAGCCTGAGCACCTGATGCGCCAAGCCGGTATTCGGGTTTGTGCCATGGGTTTGCGCCAGCTTGTCACATTTTTTTCGCGCTTATCGTTCCATAATCGAGAGCTGCCATTAGGGAAAGACCCGTCACACGCATGAGCACCGCACCGCATCTCAAACACGGTTTTCTGGACCGCGATCAGAGCATTTTGGCCTTCAATGAGCGCGTGCTGCACTGGGCGCGCCGCCCCGAAGTGCCGCTGCTGGAGCGCTTGCGCTACCTGACCATCGTCTCATCCAACCTGGATGAGTTTTTCGAGGTGCGTTTTGCGCCGCAACTGGCGGCTTTTGTCAGCAACGAGCAGCGCGGGGCCATCAACGCGCAGAGCTTTCACGAGGTGGCGGCCAAGGTGCATGAGCTGGTGGCGCAGCAGTACGCGCTCTACAACGAGGAGCTGCTGCCGACGCTGGAAAAACGCGGCATCAAGATCGTCGCGCACAGCGAGCGCACCCCGGCGCAGCGGCGCTGGGTCAAGGAATACTTTGCCACCGAGGTGCAGCCGCTGCTGCTGCCGGTGGGGCTCGATCCCTCACACCCTTTTCCGCAGGTGGCCAACAAGTCGCTCAACTTCATCGTTCGCCTGGCCGGGCGCGATGCCTTTGGGCGCGAAAACGAAGTCGCCATCGTCAAGGTGCCGCGCTCGCTGCCGCGCTACTTGCGCATGCCGGGTGCGCGCAACAGCAAAACCGCGTATTTCATCTCGATCTCCAGCCTGATCCGCTCACACCTGGGCGATTTGTTCCCTGGCCGCACCGTGACCGAGTTTTCGCAGTTTCGCGTCACGCGCCACTCCGATCTGGCGGTCGATGAAGAAGAGGTGAAAAACCTGCGCACGGCGATGCGCCTGGGCCTGACGCGGCGCCACTACGGCCAAGCGCTGCGGCTCGAAGTCTCGGCCGGGTGCTCCGAATTTTTGTCCGATTTTTTGCAGCAGCAGTTCAACCTGCCACCCGAGTGCCTGTTTCGCGTGGCCGGTCCGGTGAACCTGGTGCGCATGACGCAACTGATCGATCTGCTGGATCTGCCCGCCTTGCGCTTCGAGCCCTACCTGCCGGGTTGGCCGTCGCAACTGGTGCCGGGGCAGTCTTTCTTCGAGCGCCTCAAAAAGGGCGATGTGCTCATCCATCAGCCCTACGAGAGCTTCGATGCCGTGCTGGCGTTTTTGCGCGAAGCGGTCGAAGACCCGCATGTGCTGGCGATCAAGCAAACCATCTACCGCACCGGCAGCAAGGGCGAGATGGCCGATTTGTTGCGCGAAGCGGTGCGACGCGG
>Ga0209413_1000152_pt1 | contig 11367 bp, 13 predicted proteins | sample JTO22cmmetaG_FD_184157 | JGI IMG/M metagenome (GOLD analysis project Ga0209413, IMG submission 184157) | Freshwater bacterial and archeal communities from Indian Creek, Illinois, USA - JTO22cm metaG (SPAdes) (version 3) | ecosystem: Environmental > Aquatic > Freshwater > Unclassified ...
CCGCGTCGGTGGCGGCGCTGATGCTGACCACCGAGGCCATGGTGGCCGAAGCCCCCAAAGACGACGCACCGGCCATGCCGGGCGGCGGCATGGGTGGTATGGGCGGCATGGGCGGCATGGACATGTGATGTCGCTGGCGTGAGCCACTGGTCGCCAGCACGGGCCTTCTGGGTTCGGGGCTGGCGAACCAAAATAGCCGGGGAGCCGCAGAGCCTCCCGGCTTTTTTTGTGCGCGCCGCAAACTCAGGCGATGAACTGAAACAACGACAAACGCTGCACCTGAGCGTAAGACTGCAGCGCTGCTTGCAGCCCCAGTTGCCGCGTCTGGAAATCGGAGATCGCGCGCACCATGTCGAGGTCGGTGAGTTGCGACAGGGCCTGCTGCCCAGCCAGCGAGCGGTCTTGCAACATGCTGTCGATGCTGTCGGCACGTTGCAGCAATTCGCCCAAACGGCCGCGCACCAGCAGCAAACGGTCTTGGCCGGTTTGTAAATCGGCGTTGACATGCGCCAGCGCTGCCGTGCGCGCGGTTGCGCTCAAGCCCGTGTCTTCGAGCGTGTCAATGGCGCGCTGCATGATGGCAAACAGGTCGGTGTTGCCCACCACTCCAGGGTCGGCTGAGGCCAAGTTGTTCAAGGCAAAATCGCCATCGACGCGGTTGGGCAGCCCGACTTCGGTCGCCGCCGCCTGTCCGGCCAGCAGGTGCGGCGTGACGCTGGTCGGCGGCCCGACTTGCTCGAACGGCCGGCCGCTGGCGTGCGTCACGCAAGCATGGTGGCAAGGATTGCGTGGCATGCTTGGCGCCTGGCGATACCCCTGGTACGTGTGCAGGGACAGCCGCCCGGTTTGCCGAAATTGCAAAAGATTCATACGATATGAACATTAAAACCATGCTTCAGCCATGACCTCACAAACTGCCACCCTTGGCGCACCGGCCACGAGCCAGGATGTCCAGCCAGTCCAGCAGGCGCCGGCCCTGGAGCAGGCGCTTGCCCGCCCCTACCAGCATGGCTTTGTCACCGACATCGAGTCCGACAGCCTGCCGCCGGGTCTCGATGAAGACACGATCCGTGCCATCTCGCGCAAGAAAAAGGAGCCCGAATTCCTGCTCAACTGGCGCCTGGCGGCGTTTGCGCGCTGGCGCGCCATGGAGCTGCCCGACTGGGCGCATCTGAAGATAGCGCCGATCGACTTCCAGGCGCTGTCCTACTATTCGGCGCCCAAGTCCATGAAGGACCGCCCTAAGAGCCTGGACGAGGTCGACCCCAAGCTGCTGGAAACCTACGAAAAGCTCGGCGTGCCGCTGCACGAGCGCGCGGCGCTGGCCGGGGTGGCGGTGGATGCGGTGTTCGACTCGGTCTCGGTGGGCACGACGTTTCGCAAGCAGCTGGCCGACGTGGGCGTGATCTTCTGCTCGTTCTCGCACGCGGTGCAGAACCACCCCGAGCTGGTGGAAAAATACCTGGGCACGGTGGTGCCGCAGGGTGACAACTTCTATGCGGCGCTGAACTCGGCCGTGTTCTCCGATGGCTCGTTCGTCTACATCCCCAAGGGCGTGCGCTGCCCGATGGAGTTGTCGTCCTACTTCCGCATCAACGCGCAGAACACGGGCCAGTTCGAACGCACGCTGATCATTGCCGAGGAGGGCAGCTCGGTCAGCTATCTGGAGGGCTGCACGGCGCCGCAGCGCGACGAGAACCAGCTGCACGCCGCCGTGGTCGAGCTGATCGCGCACGACGATGCCTTCATCAAGTATTCGACGGTGCAGAACTGGTACCCCGGCGACGAGAACGGCCGGGGCGGCATCTACAACTTCGTCACCAAGCGCGGATTGGCCGCGGGCAGGCGCTCGCGCATTGCCTGGACGCAGATCGAGACCGGCTCGGCCATCACCTGGAAGTACCCCAGCGTGGTGCTGCGCGGCGATGAGTCCAACGGCGAGTTCCATTCGATTGCCGTGTCCAACCACTGGCAGCAGGCGGACACCGGCACGAAGATGATCCACCTGGGCAAGAACACCACCAGCCGCATCGTCTCCAAGGGCATCAGTGCCGGCCACGCGCACAACAGCTACCGCGGCCTGGTGCGCGTGAACCCCGGCGCTGCCGGCGCGCGCAACCACACGCAGTGCGACTCGCTGCTCATCGGGCCGCATTGCGGCGCCCACACCTTCCCCTATGTGGACACCGCGCGTGGCGACGCCGTGGTGGAGCATGAGGCGACGACCACGCGCATCTCCGAGGAGCGGCTGTTCTACTGCGAGCAGCGCGGCATCGACGCGCAGGAGGCCACGGCCCTCATCGTCGGCGGCTTCTGCCAGGCCGTGCTGGAGGAGCTGCCGATGGAGTTTGCCCTGGAGGCCAAGGCGCTGCTGGCCGTGTCGCTGGAAGGCGCCGTCGGCTGATATTTATCGATAAAAAGGCTTTATCGCTTGTGTATACGGCGTAAGCAGCTATCAAAATAATAGGAACCCACATGACCCACACCCCACCCCTGCTGCAAGTGCGCGACCTGCGCGTTCAAGTTGGCGAGCGCACCGTGCTGCACTCGGTGTCGCTGGATGTCCAGCCCGGCCAGCTCGTCGTGCTGATGGGCGCCAACGGCAGCGGCAAGAGCACGCTGGGCATGGCGCTGGCGGGGCATCCGCATTACGCCGTGCAGGGCGGGCAGGCGCTGCTCGCCGGGCAGGACCTGCTGCAGCTGCCGGCGCATGAGCGCGCGCGCGCGGGGCTGTTCGTCTCCTTTCAGTCGCCGCCCGACGTGCCGGGCGTGAAGAACAATCTTTTCATCCGCACCGCCTTGAATGCCCAGCACGAGGCGCGCGGCCAGGAGCCGCTCGACGCCTTTGACTTCCTGGCCAGCGCCAAGAAGGCTGCCAAGGAACTGGGCCTGCCCGAGGCCATGCTGTCGCGTCCGGTGAACGAGGGCTTCTCCGGCGGCGAGAGAAAGCGCAACGAGCTGTTGCAGCTGTCGCTGTTGAAGCCGCGCCTGACGCTGCTCGATGAGATCGACTCCGGCATGGACGTGGACGGCGTGCGCGCCGTGGTCGCCCTGGTGCAGAAGCTGCGTGCCGAGGGCACGGCCTTCATCGTCGTCTCGCATTACCTGACGATGATCGAGCAGCTGCAGCCCGACGCGGTGCTGCGCCTCGATCAGGGCTGCATTGCCGAGACCGGCGACCTGGAGCTGGCGCGCCGCATTGCCCGCACCGGTTTCGCCCGCGCGCAGCAAACGGTGGAGGCCTGAGGCCATGGACAGCGCAAGAGCCGACATCCTCGCCGCACGCCAGCACCTGCAGCAGCAGGGCTGGATTGCGCGGCGCAGCGAAGCCTTTCACCACCTGCCGCCGCCCGCGCTCGACCAATGGCTGGGAGCGCAACTGGAGGGCGGCTGCGAGGCCCCGGCCCTGGACGGGTCGGGCTGGACGCTGCATCCCATCCACAACCAGTTTGGCAACCATGCCTCCAGCGGCATCCACGCCCGCTGGCTGGACGCCCTGGCACCGGCCGAGCGCGCCGAGCTGTTCGCCGGCCTGCCGCTGCCCGGCGAGGGCGAGGCCGCGCCCTTTGCCTGGGCGCAACGCGCGCTGTGCCGCCTGGGGCTGCGCGTGCGCATCAGCGCCACGCCCGGCCGTGAGCGTGAGCCCGTCTGGCTGGAGCTGCGCCACCAGCCGCGCGCCCAGGCCGAGGCGCCGCTGCTGGTGCTGGACGTGGAGCCCGGCGTGCGCTGCGTGCTGATAGAGACCCATGAACGCCAGGCGGATGCCTGCCGCCATCCGGTGGCGCAAAACCTGCACGCCCATGTGCGCCTGGGCGCCGGTGCCGAGCTGCAGCACCTGCGCATCGTCAGCCCGGCCGCGGACGACAGCGTGGCGCACCATGTGCACGCCAGCCTGGCCGCGGGTGCGCAGTACGCGCAGGCGTTGGTGGCGAGCAGCAGCGGCTACCACCTGCAGCGCAGCTGCATCACGCTAGAGGGCCGGGGCGCCCGGGCGCGCAGCGCCGCCCTGCTGCTGGCGGCGGCGCACAAGATCGACCTGCAAACCTACACCCGCATGCAGGCCGCGCATGGCGCCAGCAGCGTGGAGGCCCTGGCCCTGGCCCAGGGCCGGGCGCAGGCCGTGGCCAACGCCCACACGCGCATAGCGCCCGGCGCCGACGAGGCCAACGTGCGCCAGCGCCTCATGGGCGTGCCGCTGGCGGGCAGCCCGCGGCTCGTCCTGCGTCCGCACCTGGAGATCCTGCACGACAACGTGCAGGCCGCGCACGGCGCCACCTGGGGCGCGCTGCCCGAGGATGCGCTGTTCTACGCGCGCCAGCGCGGCCTGGACGAGGCCCGCGCCCGCGCCCTGATCATCGAAGGCATGGCGCACGCATTGCTGGAACGCTGCCTGGGCGGCGAGGACGACGGCCTGCTGGCGCAGTGGCTGCAAGGCGGCTGGCTGGCGCGTGCCATTGGCGGGCAACTGCAAGCGAATGCGGAGGTGCAGCATGCTTGATACGGTGCGTGATCTTCCCTTGGCCGACCTGCGCGCGCAGTTCCCCCTCCTCGCGCAGTCCATCCACGGCCACCCTCTGGCCTACCTGGACAACGCCGCCACCACGCAAACCCCGCTGGCCGTGCAGCAGGCCATGCAGCGCTTCGAGCAGCATGACCGCGCCAACATCCACCGCGGCGTGCACAGCCTGAGCCAGCGCGCCACCGACGCCTTCGAGGCGGCGCGCGCCACGCTCAAGGGCTTCATCGGCGCGGGCCAGGAGCACGAGCTCATCTTCACCAGCGGCACCACCGAGGCGCTGAACCTGGTTGCCCAGGGCCTGTGGGCCGCCGGCCCTGCCAAGGCCTGGCTGCGCCCGGGCGAGCGCATCATCGTCAGCGGCCTGGAGCACCATGCCAACCTCGTGCCCTGGCAGCAGGCGGCGCGCATGAGCGGGGCCGAGCTGGTGATCCTGCGGCCCGACGCGCAGGGCCGCGTGCATGTGCAGGACCTGCAGGCCCTGCTCACGCCGGCCACGCGCGTGCTGGCCATCACCGCAGGCGCCAACGCCACGGGCGAGCGTCCGCCCTACGAGCAGATGCTGGCCCTGGCGCGCGCCGCAGGGGCGCTGACGGTGCTGGACGCGGCCCAGGCCGTGGGCCACGAGATGCTGCCGCTCACCGCGCTGGACTGCGACTTCATGGCCTTCTCCGGCCACAAGATGTATGGCCCCATGGGCACGGGAGCCTTGGTAGGCAAGCGCGAAGCGCTACAATTTTTATATCCGGTGCGCCTCGGTGGCGACATGGTGGACTGGGTCAGCTACGAAGCGGCCGGCTATGCCCAGCTCCCTGCGCGCCTGGAGGGCGGCACGCCCAACGTCGCCGGGGCCGTGGGCCTGGCGGCGGCGGCGCAGTTCATCGCCGGCGTAGGGCGCAGCGCCATCGACCGGTACCTGCACGCGCTGCGCGCGCAGGCGCTGGCGGGCCTCTCGGCCATCGACGGCATCACCGTGCTGGCGCCGCACGCCACGCAGGCCACGCTGGTGTCCTTCGTGGCGCGCGACGTGCATCCGCACGACATCGGCACGCTGCTGGACGAGCGCGGCATTGCCGTGCGCACCGGCCACCACTGCGCCCAGCCGCTGCTCGATCACCTGGGCCTGGGGCCGACCACGCGTGCCTCTTTCGCGCTCTACAACACCGCCGAGGAGGTCGATCGCCTCATCGCCGCCGTGGCCCACGCCATCAAGGTCTTTCAATGAACAACGCCGAAAACGACCTGTACCAGGAAGTGGTACTGGAGCACAAGCGCGCGCCGCGCAACTTCGGCACGCTGGAACATGCCACGCACCAGGCCCAGGGCACCAACCCCTCCTGCGGCGACCGCGTCGCTGTGCAGTTGCGGCTGGACGGCGAGCGGGTCGCCGACATCCGCTTCACGGGCCAGGGCTGCGCCATCTGCATGGCCTCCACGTCCATGATGACCGAGGCCGTCAAGGGCCGGGAGCTGGCCGCGGCCCAGGCGCTGCAGCAGCATTTTCGCGCCGTACTCACCGGCGAGGAGGAGCCCGAGGACGCCCCGCTGGGCAAGCTGGTCAGCCTGGCCGGCGTGCGCCAATACCCGAGCCGCATCAAGTGCGCACTGCTCGGCTGGCACGCCCTGATGCACGCCATTGCCGACAACGACGGCCAGACGGTATCGACCGAGGAGGGCCGGCCATGATGCACCGCCGCCACCGCGAGGACGTGCTGGTGCGCCGCAACGTGATGGTCGAGACCATCCCCAGCGGCCACCCCGTGGAGCTGGAGCAGGGCATGCTGGCGCAGATCACGCAGGCGCTGGGTTCCTCCTTCACGCTGCTGGTCGAGGGCCAGCTCATGCGCCTGAAAGGCTCGGACGCCGACGCCATCGGCAAGCAGCCGCCCGAGTCCATTCCCGTGCCCGAGGACCTGCCCATCGATGACCTGGAGCCGCTGATCTGGGACACGCTGCGCACCTGCTACGACCCCGAGATCCCGGTGAACATCGTCGATCTGGGCCTGATCTACCGCCTGGACTTCGAGCCCTCGGACGAGCCCGACAAGCTGCGCGTGGTCATCGACATGACGCTCACCGCCCCCGGCTGCGGCATGGGCGAATCCATCGCCAACGAGGTCTGCGACAAGGTGCTGGCGCTGCCGCGCGTGGGCGACATCACCGTGAACCTGGTGTTCGACCCGCCCTGGGACCGCTCCATGATGAGCGAGGAGGCGCAGCTGGCGCTGGGCCTGTAACCGTTACTCCCCGGGCAAGGCCTGCGCGCAGGCTGCGGCGCTGGACCAGGCCCACTGGAAGTTGTAGCCACCCAGCCAGCCGGTGATGTCCACCACCTCGCCGATGAAGTACAGGCCGGGCTGGCTCTTGCACTCCATGGTCTGCTGCGACAGGGCGCGCGTGTCCACGCCGCCCAGCGTGACCTCGGCCTTCTTGTAGCCCTCGGTCCCCATGGGCGTCAGCTGCCAGCGCGCCAGCCGCTCGGCCAGGCGCGCCAGGGCCTTGTCGCTGGCCTCGTTGATGGGGCGCTGCCAGTCGGCGTCGGTGCTGGCCCAGGCGTCGGCCAGGCGGGCGGGCACCAGGGTGGCGAGCTCGTTGGCGATGCGCTTGCGGGAGCGCGCCTTGGCCTGCACCAGGGCCTCGGACAGATCGACGCCCGGCGCCAGGTTGATGGCCAGCGGCGCTCCCTCCTGCCAGTAGCTGGAGATTTGCAGCACCGCCGGCCCCGACAGGCCGCGGTGCGTGAACAGCAGGTCCTCGTGGAAGGCCATGCGTTCCTTCTTGGCGCCAGTACTGATCTCCACTGGCAGCGCCAGGCCGGCCAGCTGCGCATAGGGCGCCCAGTCCGCGCCGTCAAAGGTCAGCGGCACCAGGCCGGGGCGCTGCGCCACCAGCGGCAGCTTGAACTGCCGGGCCAGCCGGTAGCCGAAATCGCTGGCGCCTATTTTCGGGATGGACAGTCCGCCCGTGGCGATGACCAGGCTACGCGCCTGCACCGGGCCGCGGTCGGTATTGATTTGATAGCTGCCAGCGCTTTCTGTATAAGCGTTAGAACCGGAAAAAACCTGAATATGTTCGGGGCGTTGCTGCCCCTCACCCCTCCCTCTCCCCAAAGGGGCGAGGGCGATCGCTTGCGCCGGTTTTACTCCCTCTCCCTCTGGGAGAGGGCAGGGGTGAGGGCTTGCCGCTGGGGTTGCGGCATACCGTTCAGTGGCCTCATACGCAATGCTTTTCACACCACAGGGCTGCCAGCGCTCCACGCGCCCATCGGCGCATTCGGCCAGCAGCATGGCGATGATGTCCTCGGCCGAGCGGTCGGCAAACAGCTGGCCCTTGTGCTTTTCGTGAAAGGCAATGCCGTGGCGCTGCACCAGCGCGATGAAGTCCTGCGGCGTGTAGCGCGACAGGGCGGAGCGGCAGAACTGCGGGTTCTGGCCCACGAAGTGCCGCTGCGGCGCGCGCGGGTCGAGTTCGCGGTTGGTGAAGTTGCAGCGCCCGCCGCCCGAGATGCGGATTTTCTCGGCCACCTTGTCGGCATGGTCGATGAGCAGCACTTTCAGGCCGCGCTGGCCTGCCCGGGCGGCGCAGAACAGGCCGGCGGCGCCGGCGCCGATGATGACGGCGTCAAAGAATGGTGTGGGCATGGGGTGGGGCGGGCTGGCAAAGCCGGACATTGTCGCCGCGTCTGCGCTCGTCACTTTCTACAATGCGCCGCATGAACCTGCCTGCCCACCAACTCAACATGACCGTGCTCATGTCGCCCGACATGGCCAACTTCTCCGGCAACGTGCATGGCGGCGCCATCCTCAAGCTGCTCGACCAGGTGGCCTACGCCTGCGCCAGCCGCTACTCGGGGCGCTACGTGGTCACGCTCAGCGTGGATCAGGTGATGTTCCTGCAGCCCATCCATGTGGGCGAGCTGGTGAGCTTTCTGGCCAGCGTGAACCACACGGGCAAGTCGTCGATGGAGATCGGCATCAAGGTCGTGGCCGAGGACATTCGCAGCCAGGTGGTGCGCCATGTGAACAGCTGCTTCTTCTCGATGGTGGCGGTGGATGATGACTCCAAGCCCACGCCCGTGCCGCCGCTCACCCCCAGCAGCCCCGACGAGCGCCGCCGCTGGGAGGCCGCCCTGCTGCGCAAGGCGCTGCGCAAGGAGCAGGCCGAGCGCTTCGAGCAGATCCGCCAGGCGGCGCAGGCCAGCACCGGTTGATCAGGCGAGGGCGCCGTCCGCAACGGCGATGCCGCGCACCACGTCGCCGATCACGATCACCGAGGGGCTGGCCAGGCGCTCGCGCGCTATGGCCCCCTGCAGCTCGCCCAGCGTGGTGACCACATGGCGCTGCTGCGGCAGGCTTGCGTGCTGGATCACCGCCGCCGGCGTGTGCGCGGGCAGGGCGGTGAGCAGCTCCTGCTGGATGCGCGCGCAGCTGGCCACGCCCATGTAGATCACCAAGGTGAGGCGTGCATCGCGCACCGTGGCCGCCAGCTGGCGCCAGTCGGTGTCGGCGCCCCCCGGCTGGCTGTGGCCGGTGATGAAGACCACGCCATGGGCATGCCGGCGGTGCGTGAGCGGCGCGCCCAGCAGGGTCATGCCGGCCAGGCCTGCCGTGATGCCGTTGACCACCTGCACGGCGATGCCGGCCGCGCGCAGGTGCTGCACCTCTTCGCCGCCACGGCCGAAGATGAAGGGGTCGCCGCCCTTGAGGCGCACCACGCTCTCGCCGGCGCGCACGGCCGCAATCATGCGCGCCTCGATATCGGCCTGGGGCGTGCTCTTGCAGCCGCCGCGCTTGCCCACATGCTCGATGCGCGCGCCGGCCGGTGCCAGGGCCACGATGGCCTCGCTCACCAGGTCGTCCACCAGCAGCAGCGTGGCCGCCTGGATCGCCTTCAGGGCCTTCAGGGTGAGCAGCTCCGGGTCGCCCGGGCCGGCGCCGACCAGGGTGCAGCTGCCGGATGTGGGTGCAGCGTTGGGCGCGGTCATGGCTGGGCCTGCGTGGTGATCTGGCGGGCGAGCCGCACGATGTGCGCGACCTGCTGGCGTAGCGGCGCCGGCACGGGCGCCTGGCCCGCGAGCACGCGGCGCGTGTAGGCGGCGGTGCTCGCCACGTCGATCTCGGCCGGCAGCCCCGGCACCTCGGCGGCCGTGCCCGGCTGCTGCTCCTGCAGCAATTGATGCCGGCCGGCGATGAAGGCGTCGTAGCGCGGTGTGCGCCGCGGGTCGGCCGCCACCTCGCCCTCCAGCCCGCGCGACAGCAGCGCGTGCACCCCCCGCCTGGCGAAGGTGGCGCCCAGCAGCTCGAAATACTCGGGGTGGGTATAGCTGGCCAGCAGCAGCGCCGGGCCCGCGCAGGGGGCGATGAGCTTGACCACGCTGTGGCCCGGGGTGCGCAGGCCGATGGCCTCGCGCACCGCCAAGAGGCGCGCCAGCACAAGCTCATCCTCGTGCCCAAGGAGATGTTCAGCGCGATCGACAAATTCCCGCTCGCGGCCATCCCCTTCTTCATCCTCGCGGGCAACCTCATGGAAACGGGCGGCATCTCGCGCCGCCTGGTCAACTTCGCCAAGTCGCTGGTGGGCGGCGTGCAAGGCGGCCTGCCCATGACCTGCGTGCTCACCTGCATGATCTTCGCGGCCGTCTCGGGCTCGTCGGTGGCCACCACCTTCGCCATCGGCTCCATCCTCATTCCCGCGCTCATCAAGCACGGCTACCGGTACTGACCCCGGTGCGCAAGATTGGCCCAGCACTGGCCTACGGGTGTACCACGGTGTTCAAGCCCTCAAACCTGACGCCATGGTCCACCGTCAGGCTGTTTGAGGTATTCCGGGAGGCCGGCGTGCCAAAAGGTGTGCTGAATCTTGTGCTCGGTGACGGACAAAGCGTCGGCGAAGCGTTGATCAAGCACCCTCTGGTTCGCGGTATAAGCTTCACCGGATCCACCAAAACCGGTACTGACATCAACGTACAGGCAGCGCGCCGATTGGTCAGAACCCAGTTGGAGCTGGGCGGAAAAAATCCGGCTGTGGTTCTCGGCTATGCGGACGCCGCCAGCATCGCCAGGCAAATTTCACAAGCTGCTTTCACCACGAGTGGCCAACGCTGCACTGCAGTTAGTCGCGTCATCGTGCTAAAGAATCTCGCCAGCGAACTGACCGAGGCGTTGGTGGCCGAACTTGCTGCGATCGAGGTCGGCCCCGCTTGGGACCCTGGCAGCAAGATGGGCCCACTGATCACCGACCAGCATCGCGCATCTGTCCTGCGCAATCTCGCCGCAGGCCTTGATCAAGGTGCACGTATCCGCTTCGGCGGTAGAGTGCTGGAAGACGGCGGACTGGCGCGCGGTAACTTTCTGGAGCCCGCACTGATTGAGAATGTTGCGCCGGACAACCTACTGGCCCGTCACGAAGTGTTCGGTCCGGTGCTGTCCGTAATCGCTGTCAACGACGTGAATGAAGCGATGGCTGTGGCGAACTCCGTTCAATACGGCTTGGCGGCATCGGTCTTCACTCGCGACGTCGATGAGGCACTGCGCTTCGTGCGCGACAGTGAAAGCGGCATGGTGCACGTCAACCATGGCACCAACAGCGAGGCCCACATGCCGTTCGGTGGTATCAAGAGCTCCGGCCTCGGTGCCTACTCGATTGGCCACCAGACCAGCAGGCGCTGCTCAGCTGAACCCGCCGCGCATCAAAACCGCCACCTCACCGGCGAATAGAGGCGGTTCCTGACCAGCGTTCACACGGCTGAGGAGAAGTCTGCAAAATACTGTGTATTTGCGCAGTATTCATGCCAGCCACCGCCAAACCCAAGCGCTACAACCCCCGCCACCCCGAACGCACTCTGCTCTACC
>Ga0209413_1000153_pt1 | contig 11349 bp, 11 predicted proteins | sample JTO22cmmetaG_FD_184157 | JGI IMG/M metagenome (GOLD analysis project Ga0209413, IMG submission 184157) | Freshwater bacterial and archeal communities from Indian Creek, Illinois, USA - JTO22cm metaG (SPAdes) (version 3) | ecosystem: Environmental > Aquatic > Freshwater > Unclassified ...
GGCTGACCATCCAACTGCCGGGCGCCTACCCGGCGCTCGGACTCGGTAAGTATATATATACATACCGATCACAAGCGAATAGTAGCAGACTTTTGCGCTTTTGCGTCCTAGTTCCACACATACGCAAATCACTAAAAGAAGAGAGCTTCGTTCATGCAGTTCAAGACCGTTCGCCACCGTGACCAAGATGGCAAGTACCACAACGGGAGCACCGTGCAGTGCCTACGCCGCGGCGGGAGGCGCGACGCCAGACCACCACGATGGGAAGAACGTGCAGTGCGTGGCCGTGGCCCACGACGACACCGACGTGCAGGTCATCAGCGACCACAAGCGCCCAAGCGCTGCCCAGCGGTGAGCCGTTGGTGGTGGCAGGCGTCGAGTTCGAGCTGTTCGAGTAGGTATATAGGTATTTATATAGGTATATATATACAACCCACAAGAGTCATTGTCTTTGACGCCTTCGGCACCCTGATCTGCTACACCGTGCGCCCTATGGCGTCTCGTGGACGCGCGGCCGGGCGCCGGTGGATCGGGCCAGTCTGCATCACGCGCGACGTGCCGATGGCGACGTTCGCCGTCGAGCTGGGCGCAGAAGGCAGCTTGGATATCATGGAAGCCGACTTGGCCGAAGACCGGTATAGTCACAATCCGACCGTCCTGCTTGGAGCAGTTTGAGGTGGCCATTGGGGCTGATACAGATCGTCCACATCGGCACTGAGCGGGCGCAGCAGATCGTACAGCTACGACCCGTGCCTATCCGGTTAGCACAGAAGGACACTACCTATGGTGGCGATACTCGTAGCCAAACCCCTATCCGTAGCGTTTTGTCTGTGGCAACCGGATAGGCACGGTTTAATCTAGGCGCAAGGCGCTCTCGCCAGAATCGACGCCGCCCTTGGCCGCCTCGTCGCGGAGCCAGTGCGCAAACTTGAGCAGCGCGGTCCGTTTGCCGTGGTTTGGCGGGAAGACGAGATGATGTTGGTGGACTTGGATTCCCTTGCCGTCCGGGAAGACGGGAACTAGGCGTCCGCTGGCGAGGAGCTGGTTCGCCAAGACGTTGCTCTCCAGGATGATGCCGAGGTCGCCCGCCGCCGCGTCCAGCCCCAAACCGGCCCGATCGACGCACAGCGCGTACTGGCTGGGACACACGCCGAGCCCGATGCTGGCGAACCATTGCGGCCATTGCACTAGGTTTGACTCGCATTCGATCAGGTCCTGCATCAGCAGGCTCTCTGGCGTGCCAAGGTCGAGTTTGGCCTTCAGCTTCGGGCTGATCAGCGGCAGCATGCTTTCCGTGAACAGCGTCTCAACATGCAGATTGGGCCAGTGCGCGGTGCCGTAACGGATGTCCGCGTCGATCTCGCCGTGGGAGAAATCGGAATCGACTGGTGACGCCGAGAGTCGGATTCGGACGTCTGGATTGGCCGCCATGAAACGCGGCAGGCGCGGCATCAACCATTGACTGGCGAGGGTGGGGACGGAGTGGATCCGTAACACCTTGGTGCTGTTGCCGAGCCGAGCGCTGTCGATCGCATCAGCGATGATCGCCAGCGCCCCGGACAATCTTTGCCGGAACCGCTCTCCCGCCGCGGTCAGCGTCACTCCGCGAGGACTGCGGACGAATAGCTGGCAGCCGATGTGATCCTCTAAGGCGGCGATCTGATGGCTGACCGCCGAAATAGTCACATATAACTCGTCCGCTGCCTTGCCGAAGCTCCCGTGCCGCGCAACGACTTCAAACGCTACCACCGCTCTCATCGACGGAAGACGGTTCATCAGGATGCGTTCCTTACATAAATTTCAACACGAGTTGAACGTTTCCAGAGTACCCGGTACGCCGTAAAAAGCTCTACCATCTTACACTGATTCGGCTGCTTTCTGGGCAGATCGAAGCTCGGGCCACTGCAGTGTGGTATTAATTCGTTCTGTGTGCCGGATATCGACGCACTAAGAGGAGCTGTTCTTGAATCAATTTTTCGTATTCGGTTCACCTTCGACAGTCTTGTACGGCGTAGGGTGTCTTGATGCGGTTGGTGAGCGAGTTATGCAGTTTGCCGCCACGCGCGCACTCATCGTCACCGACGACTCCGCCGTCCGGACCGGAAAGGTCGAGAGATTGATGAGCATCTTGGCTGCGTCCGGGCTTGGGGCTTCGGTCTATTCCGCCGTCAACACTGAACCCACCACCCTGCATGTCGACGAAAGCCTCGCGCTACTGCGCGCCGACGGCTGCAATCTCGTCATCGGATTCGGTGGAGGAAGCCCCATCGATACCGCGAAGGCAGTCGCCGTCCTCGCGACCAACCCAGGGACGTTCTTCGACTATCACGGCCAGTTTGTCGACATTCCAAATCCGCGACTGCCGCTCGTGGCTATCACAACCACCGCGGGAACCGGCAGCGAAGTAACCAAGGCATCAGTGATCACCGACACACAGCGCGACGTAAAAATGGTTATGCGCGGCGATAGAGTGCGCCCTGACCTTGCGGTATGCGATCCGCTGATGACTCTCTCCATGCCGCCCGTCGTGACGGCGGCGACCGGTATGGACGCCCTAGCCCATGCGATCGAGGGCTCGGTCAGTTCGGAAACGCAGCCAATGTCGGAAGTCTTCGCCCTAGAGGCGATCAAACGAATCAGCAGGAGCCTTCCCATCGCCTGCGCGAATGGCAATGACATTGAGGCCCGCAGCGACATGATGCTAGGTCAGCTTCTCGCCGGCTACGCCTTCGGTATTTCGTCGACAGCTTCGGGGCACGGTATGGCGCGGCCGCTAGGCGGTCGATTTCACATCCCACACGGCCTGTGCAACGCTCTGTGCCTCCCGATCTTCATGGAATACACGCTTCCGGCGTGCCCCCACATGTTCGCGAAGATGGCCGTCGCGATGGGCGAGGACATCAGCGGCCTCGTCGTTTGGGACGCTGCCCGGAAGGCGATCGATGCTGTGAAGCGTATTAAGCGGCTGATCAATATACCCACAATCCGGGAAATCGGCGTAGACGTCGAAGAATTCCGGCGGCTCATCCCTATTATGGCGCAGGACGGGATTGACGCTGGGAGCCACCAAGTCAACCCGCGCGTACCCACGCACAAGGAACTGTGCGCGATGTACGAATTGTTGCTGGCGGAGTAAGATAAGTCGAAAGGCGAGAATAATCATGATAACGATCACCACCAGCATGGAATCTTTGGGAGAAGATCGACTTACGACGGAACAGCGGCGGGAGCTGAATGATGTGCTTGCGCGCGCCCGTGCGGCCGCCGTGATCGCCGAGACTTATGATCAGGAACGCGTTGATTCCCTGTGCCAAGCTGCTGCTTGGGCCGTGGCGAACAAGAAGTCTTTTCAGCGCCTTGCCGAAATGGGCGTAGCCGAAAGCGGGATCGGCGACCCGGTCAGCCGCGTGGGCAAGCGATTCAGGCTGCGTGGCATCCTTCGCGACGCGCTCCGCGAGAAGAGCGTCGGCCTCGTTGAGGAAATCCCAGAGAAGGGCATCTTCAAGTACGCCAAGCCAGTCGGTGTCGTTGCTTCCATCATCCCGATGACCAACCCCGATCTGACAGCGGCGGGAAACTCAATCTGTGCGATTAAGGCCCGAGATGCGATCATCTTCTCGCCGCATCCGCGCGCCCGGAATACGTCATTTGAGACAATCCGCCTGATGCGCGAGGCGCTGGTGCGCGAAGGTGCCCCAGCCGACTTGCTGCAATGCCTCCTCAATGTCAACATTCCGATGGCACAAGCCCTAATGGAAAGGGTCGACCTAGTCACTGCGACCGGCGGCAAGGCGATGGTCCGGGCCGCCTATAGCTCCGGCACTCCGGCATTTGGCGTGGGGGCTGGCAACGCCACGGTCATCATCGACGAAACCGCAAATGTCGAGGAGGCAGCGCGCAACGTCATGATCAGCAAGACCGCTGATTTCGGGTCCGGCTGCTCGTGCGACGGCAATGTACTGATCGAGGAGAGCATATTCGACCGGGTTATTGAACGACTAGCCGCGGAGGGCGGCTACCTCGCTGAAGATGCTCAAAAGAGCAAGCTGCAGGCGGCGATGTGGGACGCCGAAGGGCGCCGGTTGGAAGACACCATCGCCATCTCACCCCAGAAGCTCGCCGAGCGCGCCGGCTTCACCATTCCGTCCGATCGCAAGTTTATCATAGTAATTGGCGACAGGATCGGCAAGGCACACCCCTTCTCGTCAGAAAAGCTAACGAGCCTTCTGGCAGTTTACAAATATCGCGGTTTCGACAATGCTTTAGAGATGATGAAAGCCATCTTCGAAGTGGGCGGCAAGGGTCACTCCTGCGGACTGTATTCATTCGACCAAGATCACATCCACCGGCTGGCAATGGCGGCACCGGTCAGCCGAATCATGATTCGTCAAGCGAATTCAGCCGGCAACGCTGGCGCCTTCAACAATGGAATGCCCATGACATCGAATTTGGGCTGTGGATCCTGGGGCGGCAATATCGTTAGCGAGAACATCCACCTTAAGCATTACCTCAACATGACGTGGGTATCGGTTCCGATCCCAGAGGATAGGCCCTCTGACGGCGAGTTGTTCGGAAGATTCTATGATCCCACCCTAGAAGGGTGAAACTTGTCTATGGCAAATGCACCGAAAATTCCATTCTGTAGAGATGAGAGACACCGCGAATGCTGTTCAAAAATGCACCTCAACGGGTTTATGTCAACGAAGTGGCGACCCGCGACGGTTTCCAGAACGAGGACGCGTTCGTCCCAACCGTCGACAAGATACATATCATCGACCGCCTGTCGCTGGCGGGGCTAGCGAAGATTGAAGTGACTTCCTTCGTTTCGTCGAAAGCGATACCAAATCTTCGTGACGCGGCCGATGTGATGGCTGGCATCACGCGTCGGCAGGGCGTCGTCTACTCCGCTTTGGTGCCAAATCGACAAGGCGCGCTGCGTGCCTTAGAGGCCAAAGTCGACGAGGTTAACCTCGTAATGTCGATCGGAGAAAAACATAATCTCGCTAATCTGCGCATGACATGTGCTCAGTCGTTCGTCGCCTTCCGAGATATCATGGGAGTCGTAAAGGGGTCCGGCGTCCGAACGATGGGGTCGGTTGCAACCGCCTTCGGATGCCCATTCGAGGGCGAGCAGCCACTGAGCCGCCTGCTTTGGGCCGTGGAGCAGTATCTCGAACTAGGGATCCAGAGCGTCGACTTGTGCGATACCGTCGGGACGGGTCATCCTCGGATGATTTACACGTATTGTCGTGCGGTGAAGGAGGCCTTCCCAGATTTACCCGTGACCGTCCACTTCCACGATACTAGAGGCATGGGTTTGGCGAATGTCGTTGCCGCACTGGAGGCCGGAATAAACAGTTTTGATACGTCCTTGGGCGGTATTGGCGGATGCCCCTATGCCCCCGACGCGACAGGTAACATCAGCACTGAGGATACTGTGCATATGTTGGAGGCGTGCGGCGTGGCGACTGGCGTCGACCTCGACGCGCTGATAGCACTCGGTCGAGAATTGCCGGCCCTACTCGGCCACGACGTGCCAAGCCGTCTCGGCAAGGTGGGAAAGCGAACTGATCTCAAGCCGTTTCCTGCGTCTCTGGAGCAGCGAGGGCGTATCGAGGCAGCCCCCTCCACGGAGGCATATCGGGTACCGAGCGTATAGAGGTTTTCACTTATGTTTGGTCAAAAGTAGTGCAAATTCAATTGGCTATAGTTGCCTATCGATTCGATTTGCAGTTCATTTGATGCAAGGCGCGCAAAGGAGCGGTGTCAACGGCGGAATTTTCACATCTAAAGTTGATCAAAAGCCAAGCCGCAATGCGGCTGGCTCCATGCGGCCGTCCCCCGCCCAGTCCCGAACTGGTAGATTCACTCAACTACAGGAGACAGACACCATGGCATTCGCAAACCCTCCCCGCCGCACCTTCCTGCGCGGCACCATCGGCCTCGGCGCCGCTGCAATCATCGGTGCCCCGACCTTCTCGCACGCCTCGCCGATCCGGCTGTCGTTCGGCCACGCCCTCGGGCCCGGCAACCCGCGCTCGGTGGCGGCCGAGGCATTCGCTGCAGCGGTCAGGACCCGCACGGGTGGCGCGGTCGAGGTCATGGTTACCGGTGCCGAGCAGCTCGGCACCGACGTTGCGATGATGACCAGCCTGCGCACCGGCGCCCTGGCCATTTCAGCTAACGCCCAGGGACCAGCCTCGGCCATTGTGCCCGAGATGGCTGCCCTGGGGTTGCCGTTCCTGTTCGCCGACAGCGCGGCAGCGTTGAGGGTGCTGAACGGCAGCGTCGGTGAGCAGTTGCGGGCCAGGTTTGAGGCCGTCGGTATCGTGACGCTCGGCTGGTGGGACAACGGCATCCGCCACATCACCAACAGAGTGCGACCGATTCGTACGCCCGAGGACCTGCGAGGCCTAAGGATACGCACGCCGGCTAACCCGGCCACCATTGACATCTTTCGGGCGCTCGGGGCAGCCACCACGCAGATTGCCTTCTCAGAGCTCTACGGCGCCCTGCAGCAGGGCGTGGTCGACGGCCAAGAGAATCCGCTCGTCAACATTGCCAGCGCCAGACTTTACGAGGTCAACCGGTTCATCAGCCTGTCAGCGCACAAGTGGGAGTCGACACCGGTGCTGATGTCTAGGATGGCCTGGAACAGGCTCGATGCCGCCGGCAGGCAGGCGGTGCAGGAGGCGATGGCCGAAGCCACGACTCTGCAGGTCTCGCTGGTCGAACAGGGCAACGCCAGGTTGCTGACCCAATTCAAGGCCAACCCGAATATCGCCGTCAACGAGGTCGATCGCGCCGCGTTCCGCCAGCGCACCGCGGTCGTGGTTGATCAGTGGGAGAGGAAGCCGATCGGCGCCTTCGTCAGGGAGTTGCGGGGCGCCGTCGGTGCGTGACCGCGATGCCCCCCCGCCACAGCGGACGCGGGGCGGTTGGCCACGCCTTGCGATTGCATGTCTCGACGTGGCAGACCGCGGCATCGGCACGGTCTGCCGCGCCGTGATCTTGACCACCGGCATCACCTTGCTCGTATCGATCACGATCGGTGTCGTTGCGCGCTACGTCATCGAGGTCGGTGGCGTCGACTGGGCCGTGGAGTTGCCGAGGCAGCTCTTCGCCTGGTTCATCATGGCTGGCGTGGTGCTCGCGCTGCAGACCGGTAACCACATCGCGGTCGACCTGATGCTGCACGCGCTCAGGCCGCGTGCGCGACGCGTTCAGATCGTGCTGATCAACCTGCTGATCGTGGCTGCCTACGCCTACCTTACGGTGGTGGCACTGCAGGTGGCCGAGATCGCCTCGATCGAGCGCAACCCTATGCTCGGCACCCCGGGCAGCCTGCCGTTCTACGCACTGGCGGTCGGGGCGGCGCTGACCGGGCTGGCCGCGCTGTCCCTAGCGCTGAGGGTCGCGATCCTTGGCGCCGGCGCAGCCCCGAGCGGCAACCCGCAGGAGGAGAGCATCACATGATCGGCGTCATGATCCTCGTGTTCTTCGTGCTGCTGGCGCTGTCGGTGCCGGTAGCGCACGTGCTGGTGATCGCCTCGGGCAGCGCTATCCTGTTCGGCGGCGAGTTGCCGGTGGTGCTCGCGGCGCAGCAGATGGTCAGCCAGACGCTGTCCTTCCCGATGCTGGCGCTGCCCTTCTTCATCTTCTCGGGTACCCTGATGATGAGCGGCCGGCTCGGCGAGAAGCTGATCGGTTTCGCCACCGAGCTGGTGCAGCGCTACCGCGGCGGCCTAGGCTCCGTCAGCGTGGTCGGTAGCTGCGTGTTCGGCGGCGCATCCGGCTCGGCGGTGGCAGACGCCAGCGCCCTAGGCAGCATGCTGATTCCCTGGCAGAAGCGCGAAGGCTATCCCGCCGGCTTCTGCGCTGCCCTCAACGCGTCCTCGTCGACGATCTCGATCCTGATCCCGCCGTCGATCCCGTTCATTCTGTACTCGCTCGTGTCCGACGAGTCGATCGCCGACCTGTTCCTTGCCGGCATCGTTCCCGGCCTGTTGCTGGCCGCGGGCTTCATCGCCGTGTGCAACATCTCTGCGAGACTGCGCGGGTTCCCGCTGTTCCACGGGAAGTTCGACGCCCGACGCACAGCAATACTCTTCGTGCAGGCCCTACCGGCACTGGCGATGCCGGTCATGATCATCGTGCTGCTGCGCTTTGGCTTCGCCACGCCGACCGAGGTGTCGGTGATCGCCGTGCTGTACGCGCTGTTTGCCGGCGTCGCCATCTACCGCGACATGACCTTCCTGCGCTTTTACCAGGCCCTGATCACCGCCGGCACAACCACCGGTGTGGTGATGCTGGTAATCATGGGCTCGGCGATCGTAGGCTGGCTGTTGACCTACGCCCAGGTGCCGCAGGCGTTCGCCGCATGGATCCTAGAGACGCTCAAGGAACCGTGGCTGATCATCCTGGCTCTGATCGCGATCATGCTGGTGGTCGGCATGTTCATGGACTTGCCAGTCGCGATCCTGCTGCTCGGGCCGATCTTCGTTCCCTTGGCGACGACCATCGGCCTCGACCTCACGCAACTCGGGGTGGTAATGGTGCTGACGCTCGCCATAGGGCTGTACACCCCGCCGGTGGGCACGACGCTGTTCATCAGCAGCTCGATCGCCCGTGTGTCGATCCTGCGTGCCACGCGCGAGCTGTGGCCGTTCTATCTGGTTGGGCTCGGTACTGCCCTAGCGTTTGCCTACATCCCGGCCCTGACCCTGTACTGAAGTTCCGCTCCCATGCCTGATATAGATGCCTCTCGGCTTGCCCATGCCATCCGGCTCCTCTCGCAAGGTCAACGCGGTGGCTACAGCGCGCGGCTGTTCGACGAGAACGCCCGGATCCTCGCTGCGCTGCGCGCCATGCCCAACATGCAGGTGATGCGCCCGGCCGATGCCGTCGAGGCAGACGAGTGTTGGGAGATCTCCCTTGAACACCGCAGCGGCCCGACCAGCCTGGTGTTCGCGCGGCAAGAGCTGCCGCTGGTGCGGCATGAGCACCGGGCCGAGAACCTGTCGCACCGCGGTGCCTATGTGCTGTCCGAGGCCGAGTGCGGCCCGCGGCGCGTGACGCTGCTGGCCACCGGCTCCGAGGTCGCCATCGCGGTCAAGGCACGGCGCACGCTGGAAGCCGAGGGCATCGGAACCGCGGTGGTGTCGATGCCATGCTGGGATATGTTCAACGCGCAGGACACCGCCTATCGCGACGCCGTGCTCGGACCCCGGGACGTTCGCGTGGGAGTGGAAACCGCGGTGCGCTTCGGCTGGGATCAGTACATCGGCATCGACGGCGGCTTCGGCGGCATGTCCGGATTCGGCGCCAGCGGCCCGGCCGACGCACTGTACCGGCACTTCGGCATCACGCCGGCGGCCGTGGTGGCGACCGCCAGACAGCGACTGTAACAGCAGGGCCGCCATGGACCGCATCGTCTTCCTCGACCGTGCCACGCTGGCGCCGCACATCCGCCTGCGCGCACCCGCCTTCCCGCACGAACTGATCTCACATGAGCGCACGGCCCCGAATGAGGTCGTGCCGCGGCTGCGCGGCGCCACGGTGGCGGTCGTCAACAAGGTTCGGTTGACGGCAGACGCCATCGCCCGACTGCCCGACCTGCGGCTGATCGCCGTCGCCGCCACTGGCACCGACTGCGTCGACAAGGCCGCCTGCGCGGCGCACGGCGTCGATATCTCGAACATCCGCGGTTACGCGCTCAACACCGTGCCGGAGCACACGTTCGCCCTGATCCTAGCCCTGCGCCGCAACGTGGTCGCCTATCGCCATGACGTCATCGCCGGCGCATGGCAGCGCGCCGGTCAGTTCTGCTTCTTCGACCACCCGATCCGGGATCTGGCGGGTGCCAGGCTCGGCATCATCGGCTCAGGCGCGCTCGGCCAGCGCGTGGCCGAACTCGGGCGCGCGTTCGGCATGCAGCCGATGTTCGCTGCCCGCAAGGGCGTGCCTGACCCCGGTTCGCTGTACACGCCGTGGGATGAAGTGCTCGCCACCGCCGATGTGATCACGCTGCACAGTCCACTGACCCCGGCCACGCGCGGCATGATCGGCATGGCCGAGTTCCGTGCCATGGCGCGCTGCCCGCTGCTGGTCAACACCGCGCGCGGCGGCCTCGTCGTCGAGACCGATCTAGAACGGGTGCTCGACGAGAGGTTAATCGCCGGCGCCGGATTCGACGTCGCCGAAGACGAACCGCCCCCGCTGGACAGCCCGCTGATGCGCATCGCCAGTCGGCCGAACGTGATCCTTACGCCGCATGTCGCCTGGGCCTCCGATGCCGCTCAGCAGGCCCTGGCCGATCAGTTGATCGACAACATCGAGCGCTGGTTTGCCGGCAGCCCCGTGAACCTGGTTCAGGAGACGTTATGACCCGCCGGCTCGCAGCGCTGCCGGGCAGCGCGTGCCTCACGTACCGCGCGAACTGTTGCGGATCTGTGTAGCTGCACGACGCAGTGCGGGACGACCCAGCCGGAGCACGAAGCCCACATGACCCACCACACCCGAGCAGAGCCCGCACATCAAGATCTGGTGGGAAGACCTGACCGGGCACAGTGTCGCCGACCAAGGAAGATTACTCAATTTTCGGACAAGCTCTCGACATACTCTGTAAGCAGTTGCTTGATGCTCCTGCCCTGTTTTGCCGCGTAGATTTTCAGCTTCGTGTGCTGGTCGGCAGTCAGCTCGAAATTCACACGCTTCGTGCTGACTTCATCGGCGAGGCTGGCGAGGGTGACGGACTTGTTGCTTCGGGCACTCGGGCGACCGGCGGTAAGGGCGTTTACGGTTTTATTCATTGCTTCATTTCCTCAAATTATCAAATGAGTTTTAACCTGATCTCCGCCGCCAGTGCGCGAATCTCGGCTGCTGCATCACCCTCTGGCTCGGAATCCATGACGGTCGTGCCGACAGCAGCCGTGCCGGGATAGCTCACGCGCTGCGTGATGCGGGTTTCCAGGATTGGCAGCTCGTAGCCGGCCAGCGCCTCGGCAACCTCGCCGCCAATGCGGGTGCCCTTGATCGCACGCGACACGACAAAGGCGGCCTGTAGCTTCCCGTCCGTGACCTCGATGCGCTGCTTGACCAGCTCCACCAGGTCGGCTGTGGCCCAGATGTCGTAGGGCGACGGTTGCACCGGGATCAGCACAAAGTCGGCCGCCTTGATCGCCGACACGGCCAAGTCAGCCGCTTGGGGTGCGCCGTCGATCACTACAAAATCCTTGCGGGCGATCTGCTTTAGATCGCGGTCGATGGTCGGGCGGTCGATGCCGACCACGGTTAGCGGTTGATCCTCCCGCACCGCCGCCCAATCGCGGGCACTGCCTTGGGGGTCGG
>Ga0209413_1000155_pt1 | contig 11296 bp, 10 predicted proteins | sample JTO22cmmetaG_FD_184157 | JGI IMG/M metagenome (GOLD analysis project Ga0209413, IMG submission 184157) | Freshwater bacterial and archeal communities from Indian Creek, Illinois, USA - JTO22cm metaG (SPAdes) (version 3) | ecosystem: Environmental > Aquatic > Freshwater > Unclassified ...
CCTTGCACATATATGACCACGCCGCTCACTGCCTGCGCTTTGAAGTGATCTACAGCGGCCCTCCCTTGCCGGGCTTGGTTTTTTTGCCCCGCCTCTGGAACGAGCAGACGGTGCCTTTGGTGCCACCGAGGCTGAGCACCCGCACCCCCACCGAACCATGATTGAACTGCGCGCGCTCTCAGACCCTGAGCTCGAGCTCATTGCTCCGCTCTTTGAGCAGGTTTTTGGCAGCCCCATCAGCGCCGCCATGCTGCACTGGAAGTACGCCCAAGGCCGCGGCGAGTCGTGGACCGCATGGGAAGACTCCACCCTGTTGATGCACTGCGGGGCGATGTTTCGCACCGTGCTGCTCCAAGGCCAAGCGGTGCGCGCAGCCCAATTGATGGATTCGATGGCCACCCCAAAAATGGCCACACTGCGCCGCGAAGGTTCGCCGTTTGCCTTGCTGATCCGGCATTTGATTGCGCAGCGCCTACCCAGCCCAGACAGCCCACTGCGCCTGGTGTATGGCTTGCCCAGCGGGCGCGCCTTCCGCTTGCACGAGTCCCTAGGGCTGGGGCAGTCGGCCGGGGCGATGGTGAACTTGGTGTTTGGCCCCGCCGCAGACGCTGGCGTGCGCTGGAGCGCAATCAACCCCGCCGACCCCAGTTGGCTGGGCGCAGCCGAGCGCAGTTGGCTCGGCATGGCCGCCGATTTGCGCCACCTGTGCGTGTGCGAGCGCGACCCAAGCTACCTGCAACAGCGTTTTGTGCTCCACCCCGAGCGCCCCTATACCCTGCTGCGGGTGCAAAGCCGCTGGCTGCGCCGCCTCTGTGGCCTAGCGGTGCTGCGCTCGAGCGGCAACACCGCAGAACTGCTGGACGTGATAGCGCCACTGCAGCAGCAGGCGGCGGTGTTGGCGGGTGTGCGTGCCTGGATGGCCCACAGCGGGCACCAGAGCACCAGTTTCTTGGTTTCGCCGCCGGTGGCCGCCCATTTGGGTGCGCTGGCTGAGCGCTGCGAGCCGACAGAGTTTCACCTCATCGCCAGCGCGCTGCTGCCCGAGCCGGTATTGGCACAAGTGCGCGACCGCTGGTGGTTTACAGGCGGCGACACGGAGTACCGCTAAATGGCTGCAATCGCATGGGCTGAGCCAGACTGGGGGATTGGAGCAGGCCGCGCTGCAAGGTTTGGGTATGGCTGGCTGCGCAGATCAGGCCCAAACGGGGTACGGCGGCCACAGAAGCTCCGGGGGCGATTTAGATAAACACGTTCATGAGGTCGGTGCTGCTGAAGTCTTCGGTGCGCAGCCCTACAAAGCGCGCAATCGGTATCAGCTCGTCGGGCGTGACACGGTTGTCGGCACCGGAGTCGTCACGGAACAGGTACAAGGCGGAATCGGCCGTGCCTACATTGACCAAAAAGTAGTGCTGCAGCCTGTGCCCAAAGGTGTGGTTGTTGCCGTAGGGGTCCAGAAAAGCGGCCACGCTGGTCGAGTCGTCTGCGCTGGCCGCAGCGCCCCGAATGGCAAAAAATCCTTTGCCGTGCTCGTCGAAGGTGCGCGGGGTGGCCGCCGCACGCGAAAAAGGCTGGCTGGGATCGGTCACAATTTGGGCATAGTTGACGAGGACGCTGCCGTTCCACGATCTTTCGGCGACACTCCACCAACCAGTGGTTTGAAAAGCGGTATTGAAGTTTCCAATATCAAACTGGTCGTTTTGCAGATTAAAGCCGCGGACATGAAGCACTGGCGCTGTCAGGCCGTGACTAAGTGCCAAGTTCCAAGCAATCACATCACGGCTTTGGACGGTTTCAGCCAAGTCCAGCACCAGCCCATGCGAAGCGCGCATTGAACTGAAATCGATGGTGTCTGCACCCTCGCCGGCCCGCACCACCCCTGCACGGGGAACGGCGGCTGTATCCGCGTGAAACAACACATCAATGCGGTCGTTGCCGGTGCCCGCATCGACGTTGTCGTTGTTGTGGGCCCAGATTCTGTCGTTGCCCGCACCGCCCACAACGGTATCATTGGCGGTATCGTTGCCCGAATCGATAGAGTCGTCGCCATCGCCGCCAAGCAGGCTGTCCGCACCGCTACCGCCGCTTAGGTTATCGGTGCCGGCTCCGCCCAGCAACACATCATCCCCTTCGTGGCCAGTAAGTCGATCTGCACCATCGCCCCCGTCGAGCCGGTCTGGTCCAAAACCACCAAACAACTCGTCATCGCCACCGCCGCCGAGCAGAACGTTGGCAGACAAATCTTGCACAAAACGGCCCGGAACCCACTGGTTGCCCGCAAAACGGCCACCCTCAAAAAATTCCTCCCGCCCGGCACGCAAAGTATCAGCACCCAAGCCGCCTTCGAGGTAATCGCTCCCCCAACCACCGTTCAAAGAGTCGTTGCCGCTGCCGCCGATTAAAATGTCGTCCCCGGCCAAGCCGTTGATGGTGTCGTTGCCTGCGCCGCCGTCGAAGTGGTCGGCACCGGCGGTACCCGTGATGGAGTCGTGACTCAAACCGCTTTCAACGCGTACAATTGAGTTGCGCAAGCCTTCGAAGTAAGCGCTGTCGAGTTCGCCGGCGTCGAGTTGGTGCGCGGCAAAAAAGTTGCGCACGTCGGCACCCGTAATGTGAGTAAACCGGGACTGCACGATCTGCGCCACCATGTCGGACCCCACGCCAGCACCGCGCAAGGTAGCGAACAGCCCCGTGGGGTTGTGCAGGTTATCCAATATAAAGTTTGTCGCCTGGTCAACTGTGAAGCCAAACCGACCCAAAAAAACCGCTGCTTGCATGAACTTCTCCTTGATTGAAAATAAAAACCACTCAACCCCCATTCAGCCCCTTGGGTGCGACAGTCCGGCCCAGTGACCGGGATGGCTTGCCAAGGCATGACTTGCCTACCCAGGGCGAGCTAGCACTTGCACCAGATCAGGCAAGCCATTGTATGGACTTGAACAGTGGCTTGGGGCTACTGGGCGGCATGAATTTGTAACCGTTTTGCACCCGCACCAAGGGGGCGGACCTTGCTTGGACACCCCATACCTCAAGGAAATCATAGTTCCTTTGGCCTGGCTTTCAGCGTAAATGCCGAACCAGCCAGCGCAGCCATGCAGTCATCCGCCAAGAGGTGGATTGCTCCATGGCGCGCAAAGCGCCTTGTTTTTCCTGGTAAGCGGCTCGCAGCTCGATTAGCTCCTGGTAAGCAACTCGAAGCTCGACCACTTCCTGGTAAGCGGCTCGCAGCTCGATCAGCTCCTGCGCACTAGCCTCAGCCTGCACCACGCAGCGGTTCATGAGTTCCAGTAAACGCTCTTCAGACCAGCGCACACGCCACTTGCGATAGATGATTCTGACCGCCTCGCCATAAACCCGTTGAATATTATGTACGCCCGACTCACCCGCTAGCCGGTAATACGCGCTGACTCCCGAAACAAAAACAAAACGGGCTTTTTCGCTCACTTGCAGCCAGAAGTCCCAGTCCTCAAAGAGATCCAGTTTTTCATCAAAACAGCAGCCCTCATCCCTGAGTTTTCGGGAAAACAGGACGCCGTGTATGGGCAGGCTGTTGCCACACATCAGCAGCACCGGGTCCATGGCACAGTTAAAAACCGGGCCTTCCGGCTCACCCGCGGAGTTAACGCAAGCCACCCCAGTATGCACTGCCAACACGTCGGGATTTTGGCGCGTCGCAGCCACCAGTCGGGCAATGTGATCTGGCGCCAGATAGTCGTCGTCATCGAGAAACAGACACCAGTCACCGCCCGCCGAAGCCAGTGCTACATTGGCTGCCGCCGCCCGAGCCAGACGCCCACCTTTTTCAATTCGACGCAAGGGAAACAGCCCACAACGCTCAGGCAAGTCCGGATGCGCCTCACCCAGCGCATTGACCACCACCACCTCGATATTTGAATAAGTCTGCAGCGCCACCGAATCCAGCGCTTCAGCCAGCAGATCCCTTCCCATGCTGCGGATCAAGATGCTGACCAGTGGCACATCCAGCGCGCCGGTGAGCGGCAAACCCAAACGCTGCTGCCGCTGGTATTCCGGCTGAAACAATTCTCGCCAAGCCAGCGGTTCGAGCGCAGGATTCCATAAATGAAATGCCTCGGCCGCCGCCACCTCTGCGCGCAGCGTATAAGAACGAAAACGATTTAGCGCCGTGATGTGCTCGTCGTAACGCTGCAGCGCCAGTTGCGAGGGAAAGCAGGCCATTGCTTCAGTCTTGCGCGCGAGCACCGGGGTAATGTCAACCAGCAAACTGGGTGAAGGCATCGCCACGCCAATTTCGTACATCATCAGACGCACGGTGCCATTGAGCCGCCGCACTGCCTCAACCCCAGCCATCGCCAGTGCTCGATGATCCGGATGCATCTCGGTCAGTGCCGTAGTGAGCACCAGATCTGCCGCATGCTCCTGAATCGCCGCCAGCATCAGCGTGATCACGGACTCGCCATAAGCCAGCTCCCGATCCGGATAATCCCAGAAAATCGGTGGCGCGATTCCCAGCACTTCGGCTGCTGCCACGCTTTCGCTTTGACGCAGCCTTTGCCAGCGGGTTTTTTCTTCACCAGTTCGGCCAACTGCGCCATCTGTAAGCACTATCACCTGAACTGGCGTACCCTGCATTGCATAAAGCGCCAACGTGCCGCCAGGACCGAAAACCTCATCGTCTGGATGCGGGGCAAATACCAGTATCTGGCTAGCGGTAGGCAGTGGCGCGGCTTGGTAGGGAACGAGGCTATTTTCCATGAATTTGAATCCGTGACCAGCACAAGAACTAATGATCAACCGGGGTGTGACAGCTACCTTGCACTGCGGCTGCTCGAAACCTCCCTTGGCGGCCAGGCCAAGCTGAAGTCTTCAAAATCTAAGGTTAGATTGGGGCTGTACGCTGGGTCATTCAGCAGCGCATCTCCCCAGCGCTGCTTCATGTACTGGGTTTCTTTGGCGAAACGCGCCTGTTTTTCTGGCGTGTTCTCGTAGCCGCGAGTAGCAGATTCGTGGTGGTACAACTCGGCATACGGTGTCCAGACATTGCGGTAGCCCGCTTCCCGAACGCGCAGACAGAAATCGACGTCATTATAAGCCACTTGAAGTTCGGCCTCGTTCAGCGCCCCAACTTCTTCAAAAATATTTTTCTGCACCACCAAGCATGCCGCAGTGACAGCCGACACAGTTTGAATTAAGCGTGCACGCCCAAAAAATCCAAAGTCGGCTTGCGGCAGATGCTTGTGGGCGTGCCCTGCTACGCCCCCAATGCCAAGAATCACTCCGCCATGTTGCAACGTATCGTTGGGGTACCAAAGCCGCGCCCCAACCGCCCCTACACCTGGCTGCAATGCAATACTGACCAGCTCCGAAAGCCACTCTGGCGAGATGACTTCCAGATCGTTGTTAAGTAAGCCTAGCACCTCGCCGCGGGCTAATTTTACTGCCGCGTTATTTAGAGCGGAGTAATTGAAAGGCCTGACATCACGCACGACCCGCACCTGTGTTTTCGCTTTCAGTGTGTCGAAATATGCAAGGGTTGCGGGATCGTCCGAGCCGTTGTCAACGATGAGGATCTCGTAATTGGAGTAAGTGGTTTTAGCCAGTATGCTTTCGATACATGTTCTGACTAATTCGAGGCCATTGCGCGTCGGGATAATCAGGCTAACAAGTGGCGGTGTTGCTGGCAGGGCATAGCGCACCCGATAACCAAAGTTAAGAAGTTTGGCTTTCGCTTTGATGCTTCGCCGCTGAAAGTGCTCGTTGATCGCCCTTTCCCCCGCCAACATGGCATAGGGTTTGGCGTCAGCCGATTGCGCCGTGCTCTCGGCATGTATGCGCCAGTGATAGAGCACGCGAGATATGTGATGAATCTGCTTGGGCTTTATGCGCTCTATGCAGCGCAATGCCAGATCGTAATCCTGCGCACCTTCCACCCCCTTTCTGAATCCTCCGATATCATGCAAAAGGTCTTTGCGATAAACGCCCAGATGGGTAATCAGATTGTGGGAATAGAACAAATCCAGATTCCAGTCGCACTTAAAGTAGGGATCAAACCTTCGGCCTGCTTCGTCTATCTTGTCCTCATCGCTATAAATCAAACGCGCCTCAGGATGCTGATTGATAGCCTCTGCCACCCAAAACAGGGCATGCTCCGCCAGCAGATCGTCGTGATCCAGCAGCGCCACCCACTCCCCGGTGGCCAATTTCAGTGCACTGTTGGAGGCTTCCGAGATATGGCCATTTTGCTCCCGGAAAACAAGCTTGATGCGTGAGTCATCCTTGGTGTAGCGCTCTAGAATGGGCTGGATGGATGTGTTGGTGGAGGCATCGTCGGCAATGCACAACTCCCAATTTGGGTAAATCTGTTGGCGCACAGATTCGATGGCTTCAATCAGCCATGCTGGTTTGGAGTTGTACACGGGCATAACCACCGAGATCAGTGGCTTGCGCTCAAAAGCGTCGATATGTGCGCGCAGTGCGGCGCGGGCTGGATCGGTCAGGGTATCGTAACGGCGTATCCATTGAGCGTAGTCGTTTCTATCGAATTCACCGGAATTTCGCGTGGGTTTCACCTGGCCCGATGTGGCCACTATTCTGAAACCACGCCGGATCCCTGCCAAACCTTCGAGCCGGTAGAGTTGTATGGCCTTCTTGAGCGTGTTTTTCAAACCGCCGCCACGCTTAATGGCTGGCAATGCAAGCTCGACAACACGTAGGACGCGCTTGAACTGGTGCGCGCCAAAGTGCAGTGGCCGTGTAAGGCGCGAACTGCTGGTGCTGTGCGGGGGCGCGACGAGCTGGCCATCGCGATTGGTCACGGTTTGGGTGAGATTATTGGCGTGCTGCTTGGCCTCGATTAACTCATCACGCTTCAACTGCTGTGCGCCGTGTGCGGCAAAATGGCTTATCATTCGCTGTTTTTCAGGGTAGTTGGATTGTAGCCATTTTAGTTTTGCATTTTCTGTTGCATTATTTAATTGCAATACCCCGATCCAGCGAGAGTACGCAATTTTTAAATTATTCGGGTATTGCTGCTCTAGCTCGCCCCAAAGCTTGGCCACACCAGAATTGATCTCGGGCGCATTTGTAGCGTAACAGATCACCACTGCGCCAGGCGCAAGTTTTGGCAGCCATGTTTCAAAATCATGGCGAACAGCTTCATAACTGTTCAGCCCGTTGATGTGCAATAAGCCTATAGATTCATCCGCGAAATGCGTTGCGGCATCATCAAATGCCATGCGCAGCAGGTGCGAAAATCTCGTGTAGTGCGCTTGATGATAGGCGTTAAATTTGGTGAAAACTTCATCGCCGTATAATCTTGGGTGTTTGTCGCCCGGCCAGGTACCAACGGCGTAACATTTGGTTGAAAGACCCGCTGCAACGACTGATTGACAGTACGAAAAATAGGAGCTTTCGCTATGAGTGCCCAGCTCGACAAATATCTTTGGCTCGACCTCTTGTATAACCCATGCAGCAAAAGGCAAATGCCCCACCCATCCATTTGGAAGCTGAACTGATTCCGGGTCAAATGAACCTGCTGCAATGATATTGCTTTCTATCATGTTATCGCTTCAACTGGGTGTGGTTTTACTGCCCAGCAAGCGGCGCCAGATCGACACCGAACGCCTTGGCGAGCAACGAGCCTAGCAAGGCTGTGAGCCCTCAGGCAAAGCACTCCGCCTGCGCCAGCAGCGGAGCGGCGGCGTCTTTGGCTGCCAGCAGGGGCGCGCTGTGGGGTGCCAGCGGCCAGTGTATGCCCAGCGCCGGGTCGCTCCAGAGCAGGCTGCGCTCGTGCGCGGGGCTGTAATAGTCGGTGGTTTTGTAGAGGAACTCGGCCGATTCGGTGAGGGTGAGAAAGCCGTGTGCAAAGCCGGGCGGCACCCAGAGCTGGCGGCAGTTGCTGGCCGACAGCTCCACCCCCTCCCAGCGGCCGAAGGTGGGTGAGGAGCGGCGCAGATCCACCACCACATCGAACACGGCGCCGTGGGTGACGCGCACCAGCTTGCCCTGCGCCTTGGGCGGCATTTGGTAGTGCAGGCCGCGCAGCACGCCCTGGGCGGAGCGGCTGTGGTTGTCTTGCACGAAGTGCAGCCCGGCCAGGCCGGTGGCGGCTTCGAAGTCGATCTGGTTGAAGCTCTCGTAAAAAAAGCCGCGCGCATCGCCAAACACCTTGGGGGTGAGCACGAGCACGCCGGGCAAGGCAGTGGGGGTGACGGTGTAGGGCATGGGGAAATTATTCTAGCAGGCCGAGCAGGTACTGGCCGTAGCCGCTTTTTTGCAAGGGGGCGGCCAGACGCTGGAGCTGGGCCGCGTCGATCCAGCCGTTGCGCCAGGCGATTTCTTCGGGGCAGGCGATTTTTAGGCCCTGGCGGCGCTCCAGCGTGGCGATGAAGTGGCTGGCTTCGAGCAGGCTGTCGTGGGTGCCGGTGTCGAGCCAGGCGTAGCCGCGCCCCATGGTCTGCACGCTAAGATGGCCCAGATCGAGGTAGGCTTGGTTGACGGCGGTGATTTCGAGCTCGCCGCGCGCGCTCGGACGCACCGCCTTGGCGATTTCGACCACTTGCGCGTCGTAAAAATACAGGCCGGTGACGGCGTAGTTGCTTTTGGGCTGCGCCGGCTTTTCTTCGATGCTCACGGCGCGGCCCTGCGCATCAAACTCGACCACGCCGTAGCGCTGCGGGTCGTGCACGTGGTAGGCAAAGACGGTGGCGCCGTGGGGCTGCGCATCGGCGGCGCGCAGCAGCGGCTGCAAATCGTGCCCGTGGTAGATGTTGTCGCCCAGCACCAGCGCGCTGGAGGCGTTGCCTATGTAGCCTTCGCCGATGAGGAAGGCTTGCGCCAGCCCGTCCGGGCTGGGCTGCACGGCGTAGTGCAGGCTCATGCCCCACTGGGAGCCGTCGCCCAGCAGTTGGGCAAAGCGCGGCGTGTCTTGCGGGGTGCTGATGACGAGTATGTCTCGGATACCCGCCAGCATCAGCGTGCTCAAGGGGTAATAGACCATCGGTTTGTCATAGACCGGCAGCAACTGCTTGCTGATGGCCAAGGTAGCCGGGTGCAGCCGGGTGCCGGAGCCGCCGGCGAGGAGTAGGCCTTTGCGTGGGGTCATGGGGCTTGAAGTGGAGTATGTAAAAAGTCGAGCACAAAAACATGCCGATCCTCTTGGACGATGGCGGCGATTTGTGCCATGTCTATATTCATGTAGTCGTGCACGATGCGGTTGCGCAAGCCCACCACGGCGTTCCAGCGGGCCAGGTCGTGGGGCGGGATCAGGCCACGCTGGGTCAGCGCAGCAAAGGCATCGTAGGCCGAAACCGGAACCTCGGCCCCAAGCGCTTTGATCTGGTGTTTGGCTTTGCCGATGGCGTTTTCGATCAGCACCTGCAGAGCGTGCAGCACACCGCCCTGCTCTAGGAGCGTCAAAGATCGGCCGGGGGTGGCAAACAACGCTTTGGCTTGGCCCAACATGGCGGCGCAATCTTGCGCAATGCGCTCGCATTCGGCCTGATAGAGCTCAAGCTGCATGTTGCTGCCTCCAGTGGAAGTCCTCGATTTCGGCCCAGGTGCGTTGCAAAAAACGCATCCATGGCAAGCTGCCGGCGCCAGCCAGCACCCGCCCCTCTTGCGCCACCAGCGCGCGCATGGCCAAGCGCGCCTGCGCCAGATCGATGAGGTCGATGGCTTCGGGCGCCACCGCCAAGGCCTGAGCCAACTGCAGACGCAAGGACTCGGTGGCTTGCAGACGCTGCCAAGGGTGGATGCCGCGCTGCCAGCGGATGGCCACGTCCCAGTCGCTGTGGGCGTGGGCGCGCCCCTTGGCGCGGCTGCCCACCAGGGCGGCAAACTCCAGACCGGGGCAACGCTGCAGCACGGCGGCCAGCGCAGCGTGTTCGGGCTGCTCGGGCTGCTCGACACGCTCGGCGCTGGCACCGGCGTCGGCACCGGCGGCTGAAGATTTTGCGTCCGTCACGCCAGCACCTCAGCCAACATGCGCTGCACGCCCTGCTGCCACGGCGGCAGGTGCAGGCCGAAGCGGCTTTGCAGCAAGGCGCAGTCGAGGCGCGAGTTGTGCGGGCGCTGCGCCGGGGTAGGGAAGGCGCTGCTGGGCACGGGGTCGATGGCTTGCGCGCGCCAGTCGAGCTCGGGGCGCAAGCGCCGGGCCTGCTCGATCACGGCGCTGGCGTAGCCGTGCCAAGTGGTTTCGCCAGCCGCGGCAAGGTGGTAGGTGCCGGGTTCGGCAGCGCCTCTGAGCACCAGGGCCACGGCGTGCGCGCTCACATCGGCGATCAGCTCGGCGCCGGTGGGGGCGCCGTATTGGTCGTCAACCACGCTCAGGCGCTCGCGCTGCTGCGCCAGGCGCAGCATGGTTTTGGCGAAGTTGGCGCCGCGCGCGGCATAGACCCAGCTGGTGCGCAAGATCAGGTGCCGGCGGCCGGCGGCGACGATGGCCGCCTCGCCCGCCAGTTTGCTGTGGCCATAGACGTTGAGCGGGCCGGTCGGGCTGCCCTCGGCCCAAGGCAGGTGGCCGCTGCCGTTGAACACGTAGTCGGTGCTGTAGTGCAGCAGCCAGGCCCCGCTCTGGTGCGCCAGTTGCGCCAGCAGGCCCGGCGCGTCGGCGTTGATGCGCTGCGCCAGCGCCGGCTCGCTCTCGGCTTTGTCAACTGCGGTGTAAGCAGCGGCGTTGACGATCAGCTGCGGGCGCAGCTGCTGCACCGTGCGTGCCAGCGCTTCGAGGTCGGCGAGGTCGCCGCACAGCGGCGGCGCGTGCGGGTCGTTCGGGTGCGGGCACGGGTGGCGATCGAGGGCGATGAGCTCGCCCAGTGGCGCCAGGCTGCGTTGCAGCTCCCAGCCCACTTGGCCGTTTTTGCCCAGCAGCAGGATGCGCGGTGGGTGGCTCATAACGCCTCCTGCGTTTGGCCGTAGTGCTGGCGCAGCCAGTCGCGGTAGCTACCGCTTTGCACGTGCGCCACCCAGTCGGGGTGGTCGAGGTACCAGCGCACGGTTTGGCGGATACCGGTCTCAAAGGTGTGCGCCGGCTGCCAGCCGATCTCGCGCGCTATTTTGCTGGCGTCGATGGCGTAGCGCCGGTCGTGGCCGGGGCGGTCGGCCACGTGGGTGATTTGGCTGGCGTAGGGCTGGCCGTCGGGGCGCGGGCGCAGTTCATCGAGCAAGGCGCAGACGCTGTGCACGATCTCGAGGTTGGTTTTTTCGTTGCCGCCGCCCACGTTATAGACCTCGCCCACGCGCCCGGCGGCGAGCACGCGGCGGATGGCGCTGCAGTGGTCTTGCACGTAGAGCCAGTCGCGCACCTGCAGGCCGTCGCCGT
>Ga0209413_1000162_pt1 | contig 11043 bp, 10 predicted proteins | sample JTO22cmmetaG_FD_184157 | JGI IMG/M metagenome (GOLD analysis project Ga0209413, IMG submission 184157) | Freshwater bacterial and archeal communities from Indian Creek, Illinois, USA - JTO22cm metaG (SPAdes) (version 3) | ecosystem: Environmental > Aquatic > Freshwater > Unclassified ...
CGCGACATGGTGACCCTACAGAAGTCACTTACTGCGGTAGGCGAGCTTAGTTCCCTGCTAGGCGCGGCAGAGGACTACCTGCTGGCGGAAATTGCCCTGGAACTAAACCCCCATACTGAATTACAGCGTTTGCTGCTGGAGGCGCTCTTAGAGAATCCCCCTGTCAGTTATCGCGAGGGTGGGGTGATTAAAGACGGCTTTCACATGGAAGTGGACGCCTTGCGCTCCACTTGTCGCGACGCCAAGACTCTTTTGGTTTCATTTGAGGCCGAGGAACGTCTTTCCACAGGTATTAAATCCCTTAAAGTTGGCTTTAATAGAGTTTTTGGCTACTACATCGAAGTCACCCAAACCAATCTTGACTTGGTGCCCCCGCGTTATCACCGCAAGCAGACACTAGCCAATGGGGAGCGCTATATAACTGCCGAGCTGAAGGAGCTCGAGAACACCATCATGACCGCAGAAGAACGTCTACTCGCCTTAGAAGAAGAACTCTTTGTTTCTCTGCGCCAGCAAACCAACGCCCAGTCCCGCAGTATGATGTCGGTGGCCCGGCGCATAGGCGAGCTCGATGTGCTGCAATCGTTCGCGGAGGCAGCTAACCGCCACCGCTTCACAAAGCCTAATGTCACTGCGACGAAAATTATCGCTATCAGTGGCGGCCGACACCCCGTTGTGGAGCGCGTGGTCGGCAGCCACCATTTTGTACCCAATGACACTCATTTGGGGCAGGGCGAGTTGGCCGTCATAACCGGGCCAAATATGGCCGGAAAGTCAACATATATGCGACAAGTTGCCCTAATTGTGCTTATGGCGCAAGTCGGAAGCTTTGTTCCCGCGGAAAAAGCCACTATCGGCTATGTCGACCGGATTTTTACGAGGGTTGGCGCAGCGGACGATCTCTATGGTGGCCAGAGCACTTTTATGGTGGAGATGTTGGAGACAAGCTTGGCCTTAGCTGAGGCCACCGAGAGAAGCCTCTTGCTCTTTGACGAAGTTGGTCGTGGCACCAGCACCTATGATGGCATGGCGCTAGCACAAGCAATTATGGAATATGTACATGATCAAGTTCGCGCGCGCACACTGTTTTCTACTCACTATCATGAGTTGACCCGCATGTCGGAACATCTGGCGCGCTGCAATAATTATGTGGTGGCCATTTTAGAAAGCGGCAAAGAGGTTGTTTTTCTCCACCGTGTTCAGCCGGGCAAGGCCAGTAAGAGTTATGGCGTGCATGTGGCGCGCATGGCGGGCCTACCGCGCTCGGTCATCAGCCGGGCCATTGCTCTACTCAAAGAATACGAGAGTCGCCAACTACAGCCCTTTCAACAAACCTCTTTTTTGCAGAATGTGGCAGAAGCCCCTCTCTACTTAGAACCAGACCCGCGTGCAAAAAATGCTTTAGCAATATATGATGAACTAGCGCAGCTCACCCCTGAGGCTTTGACCCCTCTACAGGCCTTGAACCTAATTTATGAGCTGAAGCAGAAGACCCAGAGAGTTGGTGAGGCCCTTGTCGATTAATGTCTTATCAACGGAATTAGCTAATCAAATTGCCGCGGGCGAAGTAATAGAAAGACCTAGCTCCGCCGTCAAAGAGCTAATCGAGAACTCACTTGATGCGGGTGCAACCCATATTAGCATTGAGATTGCCCAGGGGGGTTTGACTTTACTTCGCGTGACCGATGATGGCTTGGGCATGAGTGGCGACGATTTGCGGCTCTGCCTATTGCGCCATGCCACCAGCAAGCTACAGACCATTGATGATCTCTTTTCCATTACAACTTTAGGCTTTCGCGGCGAGGCCTTGCCGAGCATTGCCGCAGTCAGCCACTTGACCCTGCAAAGTCGCCTGCGCGTCGCAGAAGAGGGGCAAGAAATTATCTGTAGCGGGGGACAAATACTAGACTCGCGCCCCGTAGGGATGCCCCCCGGCACTACGGTAGCAGTGCGTGATCTCTTTTTTAATACACCGGCTCGACTCAAGTTTATGAAAAGCGCGAGTGCCGAGGGACAAAAAGTGCTGCAAGTGGTGGAAAAAATTGCTCTATCGCACCCCAGCACAAGATTTACCCTGAAGATTGACGATAGGGTGGTACTGCAGACGCAGGGGAATAATAACCTTGTCGACGCCGCTCTCTCTGTCTACGGCGTAGCTGTAGCCAAGCAATTACATTACTTTGCACCTCAGGGCGCGCGTTTACTGACCCTCTCCGGGGTGTTAGGAGACTTCTCGCTGCACCGCCACAATCGTCTGTGGCAAACAATATATCTTAACGGCCGTTACATTGAAAGCAGACGCCTCTCGGCCATTCTAGAGCAAGCCTATCGCACACTATTGCCACCAAAGCGCAGTCCTGTGGCCATACTACATCTACAGGTGCCCGCCAGTGAGGTCGATGTCAATGTGCATCCCACCAAGGTAGAGGTGCGTTTTCGTGATGAACAGGCCATTTGCGGGGCGTTCATGACTATCTTGCGCCAGCAGCTGGAGGTAATTGCGGGCCGACAGGTGGGGCGAGACCAGACTCCTGTCGCAGGGAAAGTGACAAGACCGGAATTGATTCCTTGGCAACAGGCCGCACCCCATATTTTTGCGGAGCGCCGCGAGCAGTCTATCCCTAGTCAGTTGACTATTCTGCTGCCGACAGCACCTTACCGACTGATTGGTCAATTTGGCCTGAGCTACATTCTCATTGAAAAACAGGGCCGGCTCCTTATCGTAGATCAGCACGCTGCCCACGAAAGAGTGCTGTGGGAACAATTCATGACACATAGCCATGGGGTACAGGCACTGTCCATACCCATACCCATCGACTTTGGCCCCGCGGGGTACGAGTTAGCTCCACAGCTTACGCAGCTAGAAAATCTCGGCTTCGCCTTGGAGCATTTTGGCGGCAACACCTACTTGCTTAGAACCATGCCCACCACTTATCTCGGGAACTTTAATGCCGAGGTTGTGCGCGAAATTGCCCTAGGCATCGAATCAGACCATGCTCCCAACTGGGAAGAGACTTTCGCCGCCAAACTAGCCTGTCGGGCCGCCATCAAGGCCGGAACGAGGCTCTCCCCGAGCGAAATGGTGGAGCTCCTAGACAAACTCTACGCGACTAATCTGCCAGTGACATGCCCGCATGGCAGGCCAATAGAGATATCTTTTACGGAAGACGAGCTCTACAAACTTTTTCACCCGAAATGAGGAACAGCATGAAGTCACGCGTACTAGTAATAGTTGGCCCCACGGCAGTAGGTAAGACAGCTCTTTCCCTGCAAATTGCGGCCAAGGTCTGCGGCGAGATCATTTCTGCCGATTCCATGCAAGTTTATCGTGGTATGGATATCGGTACGGCGAAACCGACTGCATCGGAGCGCGCCAATGTGCCGCATCATCTGATCGATGTGGTGGACCCCGGACAGTCCTTTAGCGCCGCAGATTACCAGCGTCTGGCGCGAGCCGCAGTTGACGACATCCTAGCGAGAGGCCGGCTACCTATCTTCTCTGGTGGTACCGGGCTCTACATTAGGGCGGCCATCGATGATTATAACTTTACCGAGAACGCTAACAATCCTGAGGTGCGCCAGAAACTCCAACAAGAACTGCTGGAAGCGGGGCTAGACGCTCTCTACACCCGCCTTAAGCAAGTTGACCCGCGTGTCGCCTCTCGCCTGCCTGCCACAGACCAACGCCGCATTATTCGCGCTCTAGAGGTTTTCGAAACAACGGGGCGAGCACTCAGTTCATGGGAAGCAGAGAAGGACATTAAAAACGCGCTTTACGACGTTGTTATGGTCGGTCTATTGCGCCCACGCGCGGAATTATATGCCCGTATCGATGAGCGGGTAGAGCAAATGTTTACCGCTGGATTAGTCCTCGAGGCCAAACGGTTTTATGACACAGGGATCAGCCTAGCTGCGGGGCAAGCGCTTGGCTACAAGGAGTTACTTGCCTACCTAGAAGGCCGTTCCTCCCTAGAAGAGGCTAAGGCCCTCCTTAAGCAACAGACTAGGAGATATGCCAAACGGCAACTGAGCTGGTTTCGCGCAGACAGTCGTGTGCGCTGGGTGGATGCACAGGACGCGCAGCAAGCAACAGCGTGCATCTTGGAAATTCTTGCAAAGGAGTGGCACATGTATTAGAATTAGTCTGATTAGAGAGAGATGGGAGGCCAAAAATGTCTAAAGTAGTTTTGAATCTGCAAGACCAATTTCTAAATCAGGTGCGCAAGGAAAATCTACCCGTAACGATTTTTCTTGTCAATGGATACCAGCTAAAGGGCATCGTAAAAGGCTTTGATAATTTCACCATCGCTATGATGGATTCAGAAGGTCGTCAACAGTTAGTCTATAAACACGCCATTTCCACCGTGCAGCCGGTACGTCCCGTAAATATCGGCCTAGTAGAAGGGGATAGTTAGACAATCTCAAAATAGAAGAGTTAGGAGACGATTTCAACCACAGAGTGCACAGAGAAGGCAAGAGAGGAACATGGAACGAGGGAATTTGTTTGTCAAATCCTAGTTTCTCTGTGATCCCTTCGTTGCAGCGCGCTTCCCTCCCCGCACAATTCTAGGAGGGATTTTTGGGGGAGACGATTTCAACCACAGAGTACACAGAGAAGGCAAGAGAGGAACATGGAACGAGAGCGTTTGCTTTTTAACTCCTTGTTCCTCTGTGCCCTCTGTGGTTAAAAAAGGTCCCCACTCCTCGTCCAACTTCCAACTTCTAACCTCCAACCTCTAGTTATCGTGGCCTCTGTGGTTAGAAAAATTCCCACTCCTCGTCCAATTTCCAACTTCCAACCTCCAACCTCTAGTTACCGGTGCACAGAGAAAGCAAGAGAGGAACATGGAACGAGCGCATTGGCTTAGCAACTCTCTCATGCGCCAACCAGACTAAGAAAATTCCCCACCGGTGCCTGGGGAAAAATCCTTGCAAAACTGGGGAAATTCCTATTGCAAAAAACACCTGTCCCCTTTGTTGAGTGTCGAGGGGGATTAATGGTCCCATACCCCCACTTTGCCCTCTGGCAAGGTGGGGGTTACTTGACGCTTGCGGTTTTTGCTCCCTTGGCGTTTTGCGTTCCTAACGCCTTTTGCTTAAAGTTTTCTCCACCAGTTTTTCGGAAGCCCTTTACGAACAACTCTGCGGCGGGTGGTTTCCTAAGAAGCTTATGTGCCAGCTCTGAGTTGTCACATATATCCTTGACAAGCAGGGGGGGTGATAAAATAGAATATGGCAACAACTGCTAAATATTAGGTCGGAAGGAGGACTGCAGAGCGCTTGCGGTAGTTGCCGAAAAAATGACGGAGGAGGATGAATCTCTATGGTGGCAGGAAAAGGCCCTTGGCTCGCGAATAGATCTGCGAAACGTCTAGTGTTTGTAGTGCTGTGTGGTTTGCTGCTGGTATCTGTTTTTGCTGGGCTTACTTTCTCCGCTCCGGCTGACCTCGCGCCTGAAATGGCCATTCTAGGGCCGTATGTTCAGACTTATGACCTTGATGCTCTACAGTACAGTGGGAATTTCCCTTTACTTTGGTCGGGTTTGGCCCCGGTGCGCGTACAGCTCGCTTGGCAGAGTTTAGTATTGACGGTCACGACTTGCTGAGAAATGTCCCCATGCCGCAAAGAACCATGACCGTTCATCGGTTGGATGATGAAATCAGCCGCGCAGCGTTTAGGGACTGGAACAATTATCGCCGGCGGGCATCAGTCCTGCGTGTGCGCAATGACGAGCGAGTTTCCCTATCCGCCGCCGAAGAGCACGACTTTAGGGAAGGCAATGCGCGTATGCGCGGGGTGATGCGGCGGCGTGGGGAGATGGCACCGGTGCTGTTCCCCGTCGATGTGTCCGACCTGCCTTTCAAAGTTGCTTCTGACGGTCATTACAGAGTTAGGGCGGTTGTGGAAAGAGGCGGGATAACTGCGACTTGGGAAGGCGAATGGAATTTCATTAAATACTGAAATTCCCCAAGTTCTGATCGTAGACATAGAACCGCTAGCCGTTAACTATTTTTGGACTCCGGCAGACTTGCATCTTCACAGCACGTTTGCCTTAGATGGGCGATTCACGCCTGAAGAGCTTGCACCGAGACTGGCAAACAGAGGATATGCCATCGGCTATATTACCGATGAGCCAGCAGGCCAGTATATTACTACCCAACCGCTAGCCCCGCTGATGAGTGGGACTGGTCGTCGGGGGGCATGGCCCATACCAACAATGGGGACAAATATTTGGTTGACGAATACTTTTGGCAGCAACCGGGCACAGTATTTGCCTTGGTTAGCAACTTGGGAAACATACCGTGATACAGTCAGAGCTGCGTCGACCGCTCAAGTGGCCATGTTCCCAGGGCTTGAAGTCGCCGCTTCTACAGTAAATCAGTCGCATACCGGACACAACGGGCATGCTTTGGCATACGGCATACGAGACCTAGTTGGGTGGGGTTCTTTTGATACAGCAGGACTAAGATATAACTGGTTTTTGCCAGACAACTTGCTTTCGAACATCAATGCGAATCGACTCGGCTGGTCATCGGCGACCATTGCGCACCCCGCTGGGCATTTTGAATGGGATGCTTGGTCAGTGCCAGGGTCTCCAGGGGGTGTAATTAACGCTCGTTACGACGGCTTTGAGTTGATGAGTGGTGTGCAGACCAGTTTCTGTCCGAGTTCCGCTCATGTAGGCCGTTGGCGGCAAGAGATAGTTGCGCGTCTCAGCAATGCTTTTGCAGGCCAAGGGTTCCCCTCTGCTAGGACCGGCAGCGACTGGGGCGGCGCTGGCAGTGAATTGTTTGGCATCTCCTATTTTACCTTTATCGGTCTACCCTCATGGACGAGTGACATGCGGCACCTACCACAAGATACTGTGAGCGCATCTTTACGCGCTGGGAGAACGGTCGCTAGCCGGTTGGGCGGTTTTGCTACGCTAAGGCTTAGGAACGCTCAAGGGGTCTTGCAGGAATTAGGCTCCCAGTTTACCATGTCGGCTAACGCCGCAGTAAGCGGAGAGATAGTGTTGCGGGCGGCTCGTGCAGGGAACTATCGGGTGAGAATCGTCGAAAATAGTAGCGGGCGTATTGGGTTAGAAGATGTAAGAGTCAACCAGGTGCACGCCTTGACTTCCGGTCAAACTATAGCGATTCCTGTAAATTTCACCTTTTTTGGGGGACAACGCGCGTATCATGTGGTAGTGGAACAAATTTGTATCGACGGACAGACTACCGATACCATTTACACCAGCCCAATTTTTATCAGGCAGTAACAGCCTTTTGAAGATTTACGCATCCATTGGGGAGTTTAAGTGTTCACTGAAACTCCATTAGAGAGATCTTGAGGGAAGGGCTGCCGGGTATATAATTTTTAAGGCTTGCCCATCGCCCTTCCCATTTTTATTTCTGAGGATTACTCCGTACCGAGATAGATTATGTCTAGAAGGGGACGTGCAGCCTAATATGCTGGACAGAGCTAAGACTTGGTTTGCTTTGAGGACGAAAACTGCCCGTGCCTGCACCTTGTCCACGGAGGATAGCGTCGTACTGTCTATTCTCTCTTCTCTGCTGGTCTGTTTTTGGATCATAGTATATGTAGGTTTTTTGCCTCCACTCATTCAGTCAGGGTTGTTCCATCCGCTGCATCATCTGGTGTTCCATCTGTTGTTCTTAATACCGACGAGTTTGGCCATAGCACTTAAAAGCGGCATATCGTTTTTGCTTGTCATACCCTACCTCATCTTGCTCGGCTTTAGTCTTATTCAGATTCTTCTTGGTATAGTCTCCGGCGCATTTTTGTATGGTGACATACTTGCGAATTACGCAATTTTCTTCTTTGTTGCCGCTGTTGCTGTGCCAACTGTTCTTGCGACCCGCTTTGGAAACATAGACGAGGCGAAAAAGAAAAAAGTCTACCAAACCCTCTTGTTGCTGCAACTTACGCTGGCGGCAGGCCTCGCATACTACTATACCTATCACTACGGGGTGTGGCACCTATCTGAGGAGCCGATCAGCGTACGGCGTATTAGGCTGGGCGACGGCAACCTTAGCCTTCCCCTAATTGAGCAAGATACGGCCTATATTGTCGATCGAGAGGGCCGCCTTTACCGGGTCGATCTCACCTTAGGTCGCAAGCGACTGCTGGCACGAATCCCTAGGCCCACGGCAGCGGAGGCCGGTTTTCCTGAGCTGGTCCTTCGCGACGACATAATAGAGCACCCTATGAGCCCTTTTAGCGGTGTGTTGACCCGGGTTGGTGACGATGAACTTTCCTTCAGATACCTTTATGATCTGTGGAGGCGGGTTGAGCATGGTTACAACCATGCAGCCAGACCGACGATAGAGGTCAGGATTAACCAGAAATCCGGTCATGTTTCCTGGCGCGTGGAAGGTAGAGATGAAGCGCCTGTTGAATTTACTTCTCCCAATGTAACTGTAGCCCAAGGGAGGAGGATTGGGGTAGGTACTCATTTGATCCAGTACCGCCCCTTTACCGTCCAAATCGGAGATGGAGGGGGCATAAAGACAGCAATTGATCCTCTGGGCAGGGAGACTTGGGAGCACGCCAAACATGGCTGGTTACTGGTGGGGACAAATCGCGGCGGGCTGATCATTGCGACAACGAAAGATCGGTAGTTACCAGCCGTTACTGTCAAAGCTGGCTACGACAGTTTTACCATGTCTGCGAAGCAACCTTGTGGTACATGCAGGCTTGAAACTGCCCTAGCTTGCCACCCCATCGCAAGGCTAGTGTCCAAGGACGAAGTTAACCGATACACTTAAAGGTAACCCAGGCACAGGAAAGACTACCGTGGCGCGACTTTTAGGCAAGATTTTGCGCTTAATGGGAGTACTCGCCAAAGGGCACTTGATCGAGGTGGAGCGTGCTGATGTGGTGGGAGAATATATAGGCCATACAGCGCAAAAGACGCGCGAGCAGATTAAGAAGGCCCTAGGAGGCATCCTCTTTATAGATGTGGCCTACGCCTTGGCGCGGGGTGGGGAGAAAGACTTTGGCAAGGAAGCGATCGATACCTTGGTCAAAAGCATGGAAGACCACAAAGATAATCTAGTGGTCATCTTGGCCGGCTACCGCCGTGAGATGGAAGACTTCCTCAAGACAAACCCTGGGCTAAATTCACGCTTCCCCATTCATGTCGACTTCAAAGACTACTGCATCGATGAACTACTCGAAATTGCCGCGCATTTGCTGGACAAAAAACAGTATCGCCTGAGCACAGGGTCTGTGGCCAAGCTTGGCGCTATCTTGTCGCAGCAATTGCACAGCAACCGCGAAAACTTCGGCAACGCCCGCCTAGTGCGAAACCTCATAGAGCGAGGCATCCGCAAGCAGGCCCTCAGGCTCTTTAAGAAAGAACGGTCGTCACGCGACGAACTGATGCTCATTCTGCCGCAAGATATTAAGGAGGAAGAAGAGTAAAATGTAGGGCCAGTGGCATGGGGAGACGATTTCAACCACAGAGTAGACAGTTCCTCTGTGCCCTCTGTGGTTAGAAAAGTCCCTTCTCTCGTCTAGGCTCTAACATCTAACCTCCAACCTCTAGTTATGTTCCCTCTCCTTGCCACAAGGTTAGGATACGATTTCAACCACAGAGTGCACAGAGAAAGCAAGAGAGGAACATGGAGCGGGGGTATTTGATTGTCATTTCCTTGTTCCTCTGTGACCTCTGTGCCCTCTGTGGTTAAGAAAAGTCCCCACTCCTCGTCCAACTTCCAACTTCTAACCTCCAACCTCTAGTTATCGTGGCCTCTGTGGTTAGAAAAATTCCCACTCCTCGTCCAATTTCCAACTTCCAACCTCCAACCTCTAGTTACCGGTGCACAGAGAAAGCAAGAGAGGAACATGGAACGAGCGCATTGGCTTAGCAACTCTCTCATGCGCCAACCAGACTAAGAAAATTCCCCACCGGTGCCTGGGGAAAAATCCTTGCAAAACTGGGGAAATTCCTATTGCAAAAAACACCTGTCCCCTTTGTTGAGTGTCGAGGGGGATTAATGGTCCCATACCCCCACTTTGCCCTCTGGCAAGGTGGGGGTTATTTGACGCTTACGGGTTTTGCTCACTTGGTGTTTTGCGTTCCTAACGCCTTTTGCTTAAAGTTTTCTCCACCAGTTTTTCGGAAACCCTTTGCGAACAACTCTGCGGCGGGTGGTTTCCTAAGAAGCTTATGTGCCAACTCTGAGTTGTCACATATATCCTTGACAAGTAAGGGGGGGGTGATAAAATTGAATATGGCAACAACTGCTAAATATTAGGTCGGAAGGAGGACTGCAGAGAGCTTGCGGTAATTGCCGAAAAAATGACGGAGGAGGATGAATTTCTATGGTGGCAGGCAAAGGTCTTTGGCTCACGAATAGACCTGCGAAACGTCTAGTTTTTGTAGTGCTGTGTTGTTTGCTGCTGGTATCTGTTTTTGCTGGGCTTACTTTCTCCGCTCCGGCTGACCTCGCGCCTGAAATGGCCATTCTAGGGCCGTATGTTCAGACTTACGATCTTGATGCTCTACAGTGGGAATTTCCCTTTACTTTGGTCGGGTTTGGGCCCGGTGCGCGTACAGCTCGCTTGGCAGAGTTTAGTATTGACGGGCACGACTTGCTGAGAAATGTCCCCATGCCGCAAAGAACCATGACCGTTCATCGGTTGGATGACGAAATCAGCCGCGCAGCGTTTAGGGACTGGAACAATTATCGCCGGCGGGCATCAGTCCTGCGTGTGCGCAATGACGAGCGAGTTTCCCTATCCGCCGCCGAGTAAACGCTGTGGCCCATCGCCGCACCGATAATTAGGAGGTTGCCAAGGTTGTTTCCTCAATCGGCAATCCCGTGCCCGTCAGTGGTAACAGGATAAGGCACTTGTGGGGGCGAATACGACGGGAAGGCGTAGCGGCGAAAGGCAAGCCGCTAAAGAGGGAGGCGATTTCATGCTCGGGCAGCGCGTTAAGCAGGCGCGATTAGCGAAGGGCCTCACCCAGGCAGAACTGGCCCACGGCAAGTTTTCACGATCCTACATTGGGGCTATCGAAAGAGGCAGAAT
>Ga0209413_1000166_pt1 | contig 10986 bp, 8 predicted proteins | sample JTO22cmmetaG_FD_184157 | JGI IMG/M metagenome (GOLD analysis project Ga0209413, IMG submission 184157) | Freshwater bacterial and archeal communities from Indian Creek, Illinois, USA - JTO22cm metaG (SPAdes) (version 3) | ecosystem: Environmental > Aquatic > Freshwater > Unclassified ...
CCTCTCTCGCCCCATCGCCTGACTCAGCAACGTCAAATTGCGTTTGAGCGGCGCCTGCGGACTACAGGGGATGACCACCTTGCCAAACTCGTAACCAAAAAACTCGAGGATTTCAGCAGCGCGCTCCAGCTTGCGCTCATAGTCGGCATCGCCCTGCCAGGCTTCGTCCTTCACCTCTAGCGCCGTTCTGGTGGTCCGGCCTGACCAGTGGATGAGATGGTCAGGGGTGTAGAACCACGGGCCGGCACGGCCTGCATGCTTGCGACGCGCCTGTGCCACCGCCTCTTTGGAGTAATGCAAGCCGCCGTCTATCAGGTCGACCGTCAGTGGCTGCGGCTCATAGGTCTGCACGGACGGGTCCACGTTCAGAGCACAGCATGTCAGCCGCTCCGCGTGTCCATCCACGGTGATGCTGCTCTGCACTTTGGCATGGCGCGTCTGTATGCGCACCCGTCCAAAGGTGGGCGCCACCCGGCGTATGCCGGCATCGTTGCCGGTTCTGCCTCTCGTACCGAAGTTGTTGCTGCTCATTTCTTGCCTACCCATCCTTCTTGCCAGGGTCCCTGTTCACACAACAACACTGGCAGCTTCGTTGGAAAGTCCGCAAGTGTACGCGATTCGCCTACATTGTTTCCTGATGTCTGTTTTCCAAACTGCGAAAATGCGGCACGAAACACCTGCTTTTCAAAGCATCACTGACTGTGTCTGTCGTCTACCGGAACGACCTGCCGCGCTGGCTCGCGGTGGGCTTGCACCTGCTTGCTCTGCAGCGCTCAGGTGACGCCGCGGCATGGGAAGAAGCCATGCGGACGCAGGCAGACTCCGCGCAGACTCTCAAGCGCTTCATGCGCGTGGCAGCTTTTCTAGAACAGCGCTATGCCGCGTCCATCGTGCCGGGACAGAATTTCCAGGCAGGCTCGGCCGTGATGCTCGAGTTTGTACAGCTGCACGAGGCCTCGGCGCAGGCCGCACAGCAGGCGGCGGCGGGGGTTTTCAGTGGGGAAACGTCGGTTCGTGAGTTACGCAGGTTGTTGGCCACGCTGCGAGAGTCCTCACCCGTGCAAGTCGCCTCACACCACGCGCAACGCTATGCGGACTTTAGCCAGCAGGCCATCGAACTGTTCCTTAAAAAGCCTGAGCTTTTAAATTTAGGACCCGACGTCGTTCTTAAAGTCACGCAGGTGCGCAGCACCTTGATGCCCAAGCTCGTGGCACAGACCCCAGAGGGGGAGGTGGCCATCGACATACGCGCACCTGACGTGAACGCCGCCAGAACGGCGGCAGCGGCAGCAGCGGCGCTGGCGTCGCGGATTGCGGTTTTGAGGCTGCGGTTTTCTAAAGTCGTGGTGGTGCTGCCAGAAAGGTCTGCTGGCTATGCTGATGAGACCTTAAAGCTGCTGCAGGATTGGGCGAATGAGCCGGCCAAGCTACTTGCAAATGTTCGTTTTGCATTACTCAGCCAAGACGGCACAGATAACAGCGAATCGGCCGACGCTTCTCGACCCAGTACTTGTCAATGGTTGTTGAAAGAGTTGTAAGGCGTTTCGAGGCACACAGAAGCATACATCTCAAGCAATGCCTGACGATTCGGGTCCGCCTCACCTACAACCCTGATGTCCATAGTCCTGAGACGGGCCTTTTGGTTATCAAAAATTTCCTTGAAGGAGTCCAGGGACATCAAATGCTTGCGCGACCCTTCCGGCTTGTATGTGGCCTTTAGAGCGCCGGATGCTTCACGCGCCAAAAGAAACGCAAAGGCCGCTTGGTTATCGTTAGAGCTGGGCCGACAGTGGTTCTGGAGTCGTTTTCTGATGCTATTGCTGCGACCAACGTAGAGGTGCTTCTGAGCTTCAGTGAAAAGGTAGATACCAGACACAGGCAAGTCCTTGAGGTCCGAAAGCTGCTCAAATTTGAACGGACGACAAGCGAGTAGGGCCTGATACCTTTGCTCCAACCCATCAAGCAGACTGGAAAATTTGGGATTCATGCGCGAGATTCCATCTGCTTTTGACCGTCCGGGTGAGAGGACACAAAGAACCAGTCGTTTATCAAAGCCTGCAGCCTAGATTGGCCATTACCATCGGGCAGGCACTCGTAGATGACCCCCACACGGTTGGCGGTCAAGTATTGGTCGCTCGCTATCTCTGGCACATCGGATAGTCCTGGTGCCAACAGCAAGCAAAGACCAGGCTGCTTACCCTGAATTCTCAAGGCATCGTGGTAAAGATGCGCCGACTCCATCGCCTCCAGAAGATTCGTACGGCCGCTGCGCCACTTTGCGTCCAGCACCAAGGACCGAGCCGACTCATCATGAATATCCAGCACCAGTATGTCGGGATAGCGTTCGCGCGAGATGCTCCAGCAGGCCTTACCCTTCAGGGGCGAAAGTGCGGGAAACTTAGCCTGAAAATGCACCTGCAAACGGCGGCTTGATGTGACTTCGAACTCATAGCAAACGTCCGATGTGACCCAGGTCGAATGGGTGCGCCTGAATTGCGAGCCGGTTGCCACTCCGCAGGCCGTCAAGACGGCAAACAGGCACCAAGTCTCGTAAATACCCCAGCTGTAGTTGACAGACAAAGCGTCAAGTTGTTCACCTTTTAGACCTGTTGCCAAGGCCAAGCTACCGAGGCGGTAGGCTTGCTGGTAAAGAGGGGAGGCGGCAATTTGTGTAAGCCCTGCAGCACTCGTTTGAACTTGCCCCTTGAACGCATTAAAGGGCTCTTTCAGAGAGATACCCAACAGGCTGCCGGACAGACCCAGAAGTGCCTCTTCACGGCGGGGCTGACGAGCCAAGTTCTCAGTCGGGTCGCCCGGCAAGCCTTGCTGCAGAGACTCGAGCAGCGAATGATTCCTTGCCTTCACGCGGCGCAGTAGGGCTGTCAAAGTCCGGTTGGCCGGTGTGTCGACGCTGCGGACAGGGTTACGGCTACGCACCTGCGTCGATTCCAGCTCCTCCACATCCAGCTGTGACGAGACAAGCAACGCAGCAACCCGTCTGTCCTTCAAGCTGTCAGGACTCAGCTGACGCACACGGGTCAGCGGAACCCATTGGGATTCAGATACAAAGCTTTGATGGGGCGTCTTGGCTAAACGCCTGAGTGCCTGAACAAACTGGGGGCCGTAACGCCGCATGCGCTGTATCTGGACTAGAGCTGCAAATGCATCATGCATTTCTTCCTTGCCAAAGCCCATTTTTCCGGCCGAATCACCCACCAACAAGTTCACATCGAACTCGCGTACAGCCTCCACCATCGCAAGCAGTTGTGCGTCCGTTGCCTTTGATGTGGGGGGTGAGACACTCAGCAAAAACTCAGCTGTATGACTTGCTGCAAGGTCTACCGATACGGTCGCCATCCCCGCAAAAAAGCCTGGCGTCCACTCATAACCTCCGGTTTTGGAAGGAGGAATGAGCACATCGTCAACATAGAGCCGCTGTGGGGATGGGTGACACTGAAGGACATACGTACTGCCTTCATGCGATCCCTTGGCCACCTCGTCAGGGCCCAGCTCCGCCAGGAGCGACTGACCTTGCCCATCTAGGACGCTGAGCCGAGCGGCCATGTCAACGCCAGAATCTGGCCGACCCCGATTCTTTTAGGTCATCCAGCATGTCCGCAGCTTTTGCGGCCGAGCGCTGTAGGCCGTGCTGCTGCAGCACCGCAATCGTTGCTCGTAACGCAGTATCGAAACGAGTCGAACTCTCGCCGCGCAGCTTGGGTAAAACCTTTGCGTAGATGACGTCATCCAACGCTGTCACTGGCGGCTTGCCGTAATCCTTCGTAAAAACCAAAAACTGAATCACGTCGGAAATCGTGCGCCAGCCAAAGTGCATCTTCACCGGTGCCAATATTCGGTTGAGTTCAGCCATGACTTGGAGGGCCGGTTCCTTGAGGTTAGAAGACAAGGCGGGGTTGGACCACCCAGCAAAAGCATTGACATCGATGTCCCAAAATTCCAGCGTGTAAGCACGGTCCAGTACTTTGTCCGAGAGTCCGTGCGTGGTCTCGTCCATGTTGACGGTACCGACAATCGCCAGGTTGGCTGGGTATTTGAGTCGCTGCTGAATTTGGACCTGGCTTTCATCGAGCTGATGCAACTCTATCCACCCGTGGGTCTCCATCGCTGACAGGACAGGAGCCAGATACTGCTCTGGATGCGAAAGATTCATCTCGTCCAGAATGGCGACGTAGGGTTGCCCTGGGTCTTCAACCGCCCGTTGCAGCAGGTCCAAAAAAGGCGTGGTCCTATAAGAGGACTCCTGTAGCGGGTTCACGTATCCCAGCAGGTGCGAGGGGTCGTACCAACCCGGCTGCACTGGGATGACTTGCACCCTGCCGTGCTTGTCGTCAATGTCATCACACAATGCACGTGCGTAGCTCAATGCAAGCTGTGTCTTTCCCGACCCCGATATGCCTGAAAGGACGACAAAGTGACGGACCGGATGCGACCACAACCCGCCATGAAGCTGCTCCACCAGTTCGTCTGCAAAAGCCATCCGACCGGCGACCAGGGCTTTCAAGCGACTCAGAATATCCGCTCTGTGCGGCAGATGCACCCCGACGGCCACTGTTGCCGGCTCGACAGTTGTGCTGCATACAGAGGTTGTGGCTTCAGGCTCCCAGCTGATGCGCTCACACCAGCGTTGACCACGCTCAGTGAGCGCAATCTTTCCATCGGGCATGGTTTTGATGACGTCTAGGCTCATCAGCCACCCCAATAGGGCGCTAGGGGCGTATGTGGAGGTCCATCCAGAATGCACGCCCTGCAACTTCGCGATGAGCTCGCCCTTGGGAGTGGGTTCTTTTGATGCCCACATCAGCACATGGTCTATGCCAAGTATCCTAGTCAACAGGTGGTCGCTGAGCTCATCTGGGTCTTGGGTTTCCAACAGGTTGATGCCCCTTGGCGTCAGCACGTAGGTGTCGCCCTGCCTTCTGCAAAGGTCGAACTCGCGCGCGACCGCGTTGATATTGACACCTATGCTGGCCTTGGATAGGCCCGGGTTTCGCTGAGCAATCAGGTCTTCGAACTCGGTACGCGAAACGCCTTCCTGCAACTCGGGGAGAAGCTCTAGGAGGGCATTGAAGTTCCCTTTGGTGGCTGTCAATCCCTTGCGTCTGAGCACTGCCGGCCATGGCTTGAGCGTATTGTCCGTAGGCTGCTGAACAACTGCAGAATCTTGGTCGAGTTGTCGCATGGCCTTGTCATACAGAAACCACGGCAAGCTCAAGCGTGAGCAATACGCCTGAGAAAACCCATCCTTGGGAACCTTGCCCAGCAGTTTTTCAATGCGGGCCCGGATGGTGCTGTGCATGTGGACGATTTCGTCCTTGCCATTGCCCCCCATTGCCTTGTATAGAAAAGTCAGAGCCCCCTGGTCTGCAATCGTGGTGAAGAAATCGGGGTACAAAGCACAGAAAACTCGATTAACCTTGAGACGTGGCGTTCGGGTGCACAGAACTCTCAGCCGCTCATTGGTCTCACGATGAAACTGAACCAAAAAATTTTGCGCTTCAGCAAAATCTGTCGGAATCGGCTTGCTCGCCATTCCATGAAACCATTCCCGAAACGACTGATTGGCCATTGCCGGCGCAATGATGACGCTGCCGTTGCCTGTAGACGAAACCGTGGTGTCCTCGAAGAGCTCCTTGAGGGTATCTTCTTTCAACAAGTTGCCCGGCAAACCTGCGTGAATCTTGTTCAAGAATGCGGACAGACTTTGCACCCACTTTGCATCCACTTGGCCGCTGTCAGGATTCTGCTTGATGGACTCAATGGCAGAACGCAACTGGTCATCGGTTTCGTACAGCTTGTTCATGTGGCTCCCTTATCGTTTACTGGTTCAAAAACACTCGGCTGCTGCCTGCACCACTAAGACACCGCCCGAGCCCAGATGCAATCCAGCAGCTGCACAATCTGCGTCACCTTCGCCAGCGCAAACACCCCCAGCGGACCCGTGCATTCACTTAGAAAAGCGGTGAGCTGATAAGAATTTAGGGGCACTACGTGTCCTAGTCAATCTTAAATTGCGCCTGAAAATTCAGCTCGCTCAAGTTCTGTGTGCTGGCGTTGCCAGTCAGGCATATGCCGCGCCACCAGCGACCAGAATGCCTTGGTATGACTTTTCTCGACGGTGTGGCATAGCTCATGGACGATGACATAGTCCTGCACGCTGGTCGGCAGCTCCATCACTCGAGGGTGAAACTCTAACACGTTGTGTGAACTGCAACTGGCCCACCGGCTTTGGAACAGGCGAATACGGGCGCCATGGGCCTGCATACCGGTTTGCCGCTCCCAGTGGCGCACACGAACTAGCAGCTTTTCATTGGCGCGTTCACGGTAGAACTGCTCCAACACCGGCGCAAGGTTTTCAGGTTGGATGCTCAAGCCCTGAGGCGACTCAACAATGAAGCGCGATGCTGTAAATGTCAGGCGTGGCATCTCCAAGCCAGGGGTGTGCCGAACTTCAGCGAAGTAGCTGCGGCCGCAATATCGCAAGCGGCTGCCGGTGACAATGTCGTCACTCACCAGTGGCTGGTTGACCAGCACCAGCTTATGGCGAATCCAACGGGCACGGCGACGGACCAGAGCCTCTTGCTCGGTCGAATCGACTGTCGGCCCGCGCAGTAGCACCGGCCGTCCTCTCTCAACGGTCACGTAGTGCCGTTTGAGCTTGGCGTCGGGCTGGAACTGCCACTCGATGGTGGATTGGCCGTATTGGAGCAGCGGCATCGTCAGTTCTTCAACAGGATGTCGATGATGCGTTTGGCGTGCTCCCGCGCCAACGAGCGCTCCCACCCCGCCAGCGGAATCAGCAGCTTGTGCAGCAGTGCCCGCAACTCGGGGTGCAGGTCGTGCATCTGCTTCCAGTTTGTTGCGGCCATGGTGCGGCTCAAGTCGGTATCCTCGAACAGCTTGGTCGTGGCAATGCGGGCTGTCTCTTCACTGAGCAGCGAGGTCAGATAGTGATAGACCGCCGAATGGGCAGGGTGGTCGAAGCCGGTGTTATCCTTGTCCTTGATGCGTTGTCCGAACAGGTCCAGTTGCTCCAAAAACTGTGCCTGACTGACCCGTCCGGCCGCTTCCTCGGCCAGCAGCTTTTCCAACTCCTCGGCCAACTTGTCGAAAAAGGCCGGGTCCTTGTCTCGGCCGGTGACGATGGTGTGCTTCAACTGGTTCTTCATGACCAGCGCCTGGCTACCGGGGTTCGCCAGCTTCTTCAGCCGGGCCATGTCGCTGGCATCCAGAATTGACACCTCTTTGGCAAGCAAGCTCTTGGCCGGGCTGGCGTCGATGTACTCATCCAGCAACTGCTGCAGCAGTGCAGATTCCAGTCGCGTGATGCGCTCGCGGTGGGTGGTGCCGGGCAGCTTGTCGCGCAACATCAGCCTGATTTCAGCGAACAGCGTAAAGTAGGGTTTGAATGGCACACCGCGCACATCCGGCAGAATGATGTCAATACTGCGGTTGAATCGTTTCACCAAGTCTAGGAAGTCCTCTACCGCATCGAGCCGCGTCGCAGGGTCGAGAAAGCGTTCGGCGGCGTCCTTGTAGTCCTCACGCTGGCAAAGCGGGTTGTGCTTTTTGGGCAGCAGGTTCAAGAGGCGGTCCAGGGTGGCCTGAAGCTTAGGCAGTTCGCTTTCCACCCCCTCCCATACTTGGGCTGGTTGAACCTCGCCGCCGTAAATCTTCAGGGCGTGGTCAAGGTGCTCAACCACACCGTGGTAGTCCACGATGTAGCCGGCATTTTTCCCAGCCATCGTCCGGTTCACCCGCGCGATGGCCTGCAGCAGCGTGTGCTCCTTCAACGGTTTGTCGAGGAACATGGTGCCCACGATGGGGGCATCCCACCCCGTGAGCAACATGTCAGACACGATGATGAGCCCCACGTTGTTGGCGTGTGGCTGCCCATCCTTGCCCTTGGCCTCATCGCCATAGGGCAGCGGGAACAGCTTGGAAATGAAGTTGGCAACCTGCTCGGCGGGCAGCGCAACAGGCGGCCTGCCCGCCTTGATGTCCGTTTTGACCCGCTCTTCGATGGTCTGAATGGCTTCTTTGTCCGCCCCTCGTGCAGCGGCCTCTTCCTGTTCGCTGGCGCCCGAGCGTGATACTGTGGCACTGGCCAGCGAGATGACCACGCGGCTCTCAAAGGTCGGCAAACACTTGGCCCTCCGGTCCTGCATCAGCTCATCCAGCAGGTCCTTGTATTTCACCGCCATGTCGCGACCGTCGCACACCAGCATGGCTTTCATGCCCTTGGCCCGTACGTTAGCGCAGAAGTGCTCCACCAAATGCGCCGCCACCTGCTCCATGCGGTCCCCGGCCTGGCGCCACCGTGCCAGCAGTTCCTTCTTCAGGGCTTGCTGCCGGGCTTCGTTTTCTTGTGCAAATTGGTCCTTGAACGCTTGGTCCAGCTTGCTGTTGGGTGCGAGCTTCACCCATGCGTCATGGTACTTGATAGGTAGGGTGGCCCCGTCGGCCACTGCCTCGTGCAGGCGGTACTCGTCGATGTAGGTGTCGCCCCCGAACTCGGCCAACGTGTGTTTGTCGTCGTTCAGCAAGGGGGTGCCGGTGAACGCGATGAACTTGGCATTGGGCAGGCTGGCCCGCGTGAAGGCCGCAAGGAAGTCGTACTGGCTACGGTGCGCTTCGTCCACCAACACATAGAAGTTTGGCTTAGCGCTCAGCACCCTGAAGTTCACCTTCTCCCGGCTGACCTCTTCCCACTTAGCGTCCAGCAGCACGCCGCCCTCATCATACTGGCCGTGGTGGGCATTCCGCTCCTCCAGCATGAAGAAGTCCTTGCCCTCGCGAACCCTCCTGTGCCGGGTGGCTTGCAGGAGGTCATCCTCCGCATCCGCCACGCTGTTGCTGTTGCTGGTACTGGCGTCAGCCGCTTCTTCGTTCCCCTGAAACTTCTGCACCGTGCTGGTGAACACGCTGCCGTAGTCATTGCTAAGCAGCTTGACCAATCCATCGACGGAAACGGCCTGAATGGCCTTGATGCCCACCGCGTGGAAGGTGTCGAAGATTTGCTTGTCCAGGTCCTTGCGGTCGGTCAGCACCAACACAGTCGGGTTGTTCAAGCCCGTGCTGTCGGCCCGCAGCATCCGGGCCAGCAGCGCCATGGTGAGCGACTTGCCGCTGCCCTGCGTGTGCCAAACCACCCCGCCAAGGGGCTGGGCTGCCGTCAGCCGGGCGATGGTCTTGCGCACGGCCCGCCACTGTTGATAGCGCGGCAGCTTCTTGACCGTCTTGCCATCCCGGGTCTCGAACAACACGAAGTGGGTGATGAGTTCCAGAAACCGGCCCGGCTCGAACAAAGCCCACAGCAGTTGGTCCTGCTCACTGGGGTCAGCACCCAGCACGGCAATCACCGCCGCCAGTTCGGCGTCCTGCAGCCGGTAGCGTGCGTAGAAAGCGGGCTTGGTCAGGATGGCGCCATACAAGCCCTGTCTGCGGTTGAGGCCCACGCAGACCTGGTTGAACACGAACTGCGCCGGAAAGCTGGCCTGGTAGCCATCGAGTTGCGCCAGCGCCTCATCCAGCCGGTGGTGGCTGGCCTTGCATTCGATGGTCGCAAGCGGCAACCCGTTGACGAACAACAGCAGGTCCGGGCGAAACAGGTCACCATCGGCGTTCTTGCCAACGTACTGGTCCACCACATGGAAATCGTTGTGGGCGACCGTGCCCGCGTCGAAGAAGCGCACGCTGCGCGGCTTGCCCTCGGCATCCTTCACCTGGATGTCCGAGCGGTGCACCACCTGCTCCCAAAAGGCCTTGTTGGCGGGCAGCAAGTCGTCGTTGACGCGCTTGCGCAGTTCAATCAAGGCCGCATCCACCCCGCCAGGGGCCGTGGCCAGCCACGGGTTCAGGGCGAGCAACCGGGGCCGCAGCACATCCTCCAGCACCGGGGCGAGGTGGCGGTGCTCCACCTGCACCGCATGGCCGGGCAGATGGGTGTAGCCCAGCTTGAGCAGCGACTTGATGGCAGGCGTTTCCACGCCAGTCTTTTCAGGTGACTGGCTCATGGGCTTTTCTTCCCTTGCATGCTGGCTTCCTCCTGACGGCTGCGATACCAAACCTCGCCGCAGCCTTGTTCTGTGTTCACCGTCCTGCGAACCTCGAATTGCCGAGACTCGTGGATGACGTGACGCCAACTCCCACAGCCGTAGCGTTGGGGATGCTGGTCAGGGTGTTGTGCGCGAATCCAGGTGGTCGCGGTGTTGAGCAGAGTCCAGCCCTCCGTCGCGAAACGGGTCTCGGCTTCGCGCAAGCAGCGTACCGCCCCGCTGGCAGGCCAGTCCACCGTACTGTCTGGTGCAATGCCATTGACCAGCAGGTCTTCAAATGCCGCCGTTTTCATGAACGAGGCCATTGCCTCGTGGGCCTCGTGCATGACCTGTGCCCACCCGCGCAAGGTCAGGTAATGGCCGTCGATGGTCTCGTAGCTGGCGTCCAGATAGGCATCGGCGGCCATGCAACCTTGAGACTCAAAGATGTTGAAGCGCTGCAAGAAGTGGTGAACCAACTCATTGCGCAGGTCCACCAACTCCTTCAATGCCGCCGTGGTGGCTTGATGCTGACTGGCATCCAGCCTCAGCTGAAAGCGGAAGCAGAACCAGGGGCCACCATCGCCCTGCGGCTCGTCGGTGCTGTCATCTTCCTCGGCCGACGTCAGATGGCGCTCGGTCAGCATGCCGACCAAGGTGCCCAAGGTCTTTTTCTGGGCGCTGGCCACCTGCGCGTCTCGCACAGCCACCAACTCAGCCGGCGGGCCGGCGACGTCTCCGTGGGCCACCAATGCCTTGAGCAGGATTTCGTACTGCTGCAAGCGAAGCAGGCACCGCCCCAGCTTGCGCTGCACATCACGCTGCAGTTCAACCGGTGGGCTTGGGGTGAGCGATGCCTGCGACGCCATGCCTGCCTCTTAGCTTCCGGCCGCGCTGGCGTCCACGCTGCGTATTCCGGACGAATGTGACC
>Ga0209413_1000169_pt1 | contig 10905 bp, 4 predicted proteins | sample JTO22cmmetaG_FD_184157 | JGI IMG/M metagenome (GOLD analysis project Ga0209413, IMG submission 184157) | Freshwater bacterial and archeal communities from Indian Creek, Illinois, USA - JTO22cm metaG (SPAdes) (version 3) | ecosystem: Environmental > Aquatic > Freshwater > Unclassified ...
CTGCTCCTGCGGGTGGACGAGGCCACCTCTGCCCTAAAAAAAGCCGCTTGGTGGCTACGTAAGCGCTAAGACAAGAAGGCCGCAAGGCCTTTTTTTATTTGCGACAAGTTTCTTGTTTTTTCGCAATACACAGGCTGTACCATGACCGCATGGCAAGGTTGGAGGGAAGCTTATGCGGGCGCTTCGTCGGCTGCTCGTAGCCCTGTTCCTTTTATGGTATCGGGGGTCTGCGTAAACGCCCTGGCTATCTGTCTAGGGCAGTGCCGCATGCTCGTGTAGGTGGCCGAACGATGATGGCCTTTCGGTTGATCTTTGAACAGCCAGCCCACAGTCTCGAGTGGGTAGAGAGGCCGCGAAGTCAAGATGGGGTAGTAGTGGGTTAGATTCATAGGAGATGGTGGGAGTTGGTGTGAGTTGAGGCATCTGACGCTCTGGGTGGCGTTACCAGTCGCTGTTTCTATGATACTTTGGCTGGCAGTGCGTAGAAAAGCAATCCTGCACAAGGCCAATCGGCGAAAGACAAGTTCGTGGAAATTATCTGATTACTACAGGCTTTTTTTTGCTGGTCTTGATGCCGCAAGCCGGTCTAAATTCCTCGCCCATACGGAGCAGGAGCAGTACAGATTGTATATTGAGTGGACATTGCGCGAAGGCCTGAGGGCAAACGAAAAACAACGTAACATGTAGGCGCAGCGCTCACCTAAGTCCACCAACCGCCCGCCAGAATTCTTGTCTGGCGGCTTGTTAAGTCCCCAGTTTTAAAGGCGTCGTTCATAGATGTCTACAGTAGTCTCGTCCCTGTTGCGAGTGCTCGTAGACCAAGACAGCCCTCTACGACACCATAGGTGTCGTAGAGGGCTGTCTCCAGAACAGATACTTTAGCAAAACGTGCTTAACGAATCACTGAGAAGAGGCCGGACCTGTTGGTGGTAAAAGTGACGCCTGTCAGGACGGGGGGAACTGCTGCTTCGTCGATGGTGAAAGTTAGTGCAGACTGCACGGTGCCCGCCCCGTCGACGGCACTAAGAACGCGTAGTCTACCAAGGAAAGCGGCTCGTGCTTGGGGCTCGGTTGGCACAAAGAGGCCTAGTGGTATAGTTACTAACATGTCCCCTGTGAAATTTGCCTGCACGCTAATTGGGGACCCCACGCGTTCTGTGCCAGTTGGGCGTACAGCGTCAATTGCCTGCGGGGACGGAGAGCTGATTACAATCGAAAGCGGTCTATTGGCTGCGCCCAAAGATGTAACTAAACTTGGGGACACCTCAACAGCAGCAACCGAAGTTTGGACACGCACCGCCATGCCCGTAGCCTCACGGAGAACATTCACGGGGATGTTTGTCTCTGTCGTGCTCAAGGGTGGGGTTGCTACAGCAAAAACCGCTACCCGTCCTCCTTGTTGCTGAACATCTCTGATATGGGGCAGAGCGGCGGCATCGATGTTAGCGACAAAACCGCCCCCAGCTGCAGGTGCAGGCGCGGTGCCGATTTGCAAAACCCCGCCCGGGCCAGTAGTAACACCAGTGATGCCGGGCACGCTTGGCAGTTCATACAGGGCTACTGTTGCCGTGGCCCCCACCAACAGGGCGATTGACAGCATTCCTAAAAACAACAAAACTTTTCTCTTCAATTCATCCACCTCCTATATGAGTATTATCATCATAGTAGCGCCTAATTGTCAAGTCTACCCAGTGCGAATTGCAGAAATTTTGGGACTCTATTGTGGTAAAATAGCGCATAGAGACACATCGAATATATGTAGCTAGGAAGGTGCATGCGTTTGCGCCATGTTTTTCTAAAAGAGATATTGTCAAAGATGCCCGGTACTGGTCCGTCCTCATGGAGTGGCTTCGCTAGGGAAGCCCTGCTATATCTTCTATGCGGAACAGTAGCTGTAGCCCCCTTGCTCCAAGGTTTATATGCTGCTCGTGAGCGCTATGTGACCATGGCAGTGGTGCTCCTTTGCGCTGTTGCCATCTTGGCGTTTCTACGCACTGCCAAGTCCATGCCTGTGGTCACTATAGTTGGGGCAGGCGTAGTATTGTTGTATGCCTTAGGCGTCGCGACGCCCGCCTCAGCCAGCGGCGCTATTACTGGGTTTGTCAGCATGGCGGCCTACATGGCGGCATTTTGGGCATGGAGTGCAGGTGAACCGTCAGAACGAGAAAAGCTGCTACTAGGGGGCGCATTAGTGTGGTCGTCTCTGCTCATAGCAGTATGGGGTCTATTGGAACACGTAGGAGTAAAAGTTGCGGATGCTGCCCTCGGGGACCGTCTCGCAGTTGGTTTTGGCTACCCTAACGCAACCGCCTCATTGTTGGGCCTCGGTTTTGTGCTGGCAGTCATGTTGCAGCAAAAGTCCTTGTCCTGGACCGGGACGAGTGCCCTCACTTTCGCCTCAGTCCCCATTGGTGCTGCCTTAATCCTTACCGGTTCGCGCGGCGCATGGCTGGCAGTAGCAGTTGCTTTGGGCGTCGGCCTTGTCGCTAGGAGAAAACTTGCCGCCGGTGTGCTAGGCCAAAGCATCACTCTAGGGGTGGCTAGTCTCGTGGCCGCCATCGTCGTTCTAGTGCAACCTACTGTCCTGACCCTAGCCTCAGTCATGGTCGCAGCCTTCGGGTTTGGCCTCATTTCAGGCCTGGCCCGAACTTTTATCAAGTTTGCCGGTCTTTGGCTGACCCTACTTGGCTTGGCGTGTGGCGCTTATTTTACTGCCCAGCTCTGGCAAGGTAATAATTACACTTTGGCGAACCACTCGGAGGTCGACGCCTGGAAAGTTATTCAGTTTGATGTCTCCCGCGAATTGCTCTACAGTCAAGTTGCTTTTACTACCCATATATCTGCCTTGAATCCTGGCGAGAAACCCTTTGCGGGGCAATTAAGCATTTGGGCCACTGAGGGCGAGCGGGCGACGCAGCGCCTCTACTTCGAAGTATTGCTGCAGGGGGAAAGAGCGCTCGAACTGCCACTGGCCATACCCGACAAGGCCGAGGGTGTACGCATTGTCCTAGTAAACTTACATGCCCATACACGGGTAACCATGCAAAACCCCCGTTTTCGTTTCGAGGATGGCCGCGAGTATGTAGTGAGCGATTTAATTTTTCGGCTGCTGCCGCACCCCTTAGCGGTGCGAGCGCAGGGATTACGGCTGGAGCGAATAGTAGAAGATGGGCGCAGGCAGTTCATTGATGATGCTCTCGTGGCCGCACGGAAGGCCCCGCTGTTCGGCCGTGGCGGCGGCACATGGCAGGCGGTTTATTCTAGTGTCCAAAGTAATCTCTATGCGACGGCCCGTGTTCATTCCGACTACTTCGAAGTGCTGCTGGATACAGGCGCCGTAGGGTTGTTTCTATACAGCGCGTTCTTGGCCATTGCTTTCGGGACGGTGCTGCTAAGTGAGAAAAGCAGCCCAGTTGACATAGCTTGCGCTGTGGGAGCCTTGACCGTCTTTGTGCATAGTGGATGGGAGGCTTTGCTTAGTTTTCCGAGCCTTTACCTGGGTGCCTTTTCTTTGCTCGGCGCTGTGCAGGTGCGATTTCGGCGTGTCTCCCGCGGCATGCTGCATAGGGCTTGGGTGGGTTTAGTCACTTTGTGTTGTGCGGGTTTTCTCTTGGCGCTCTCTTTGGCTGCAGCAGAGGTCGTAGCTGCACGGGGGGACAGGGAAGACGCGCTAGTAAGGGCGATAACGCTAAATCCCTGGCATCCTGCGTGGCAGGTTGAGCTGGCGGAGCTAAAGGCATCTAGGGTTGGTGAGCGCGACGCAACCGTGACCACGCTCTATGAGGCAGCTCAAGAGCTTGAGCCCTACAGTGCTTTGTATGCTTCGCACTTGGGTCAACATTACGCTCGCGCAGGCAACCTGATTGGTGCAGTAGATGCTCTGGTAGGTGCTATTGACTTACAGCCCATGAACGTAGTGCACTACAGCAATGCTGCCCGTGTCGCCGCCCATACTGCAGAGGCCTTCTACTTTACATCGCTTGCAGACGCACAGCGCTACGCCCACAAGGTGCTCGATGTCTACTCCAGACTAACGCAAGTATTGCATGGGGCAGACGAGGCTTGGTTGCGGCAGAACCCTAGTTTTAAATTGACTCCCGCTTTGGCCGTTGACATTGGCAGAGCATTAGCGATCGTGGGTCGCCGCGACGCAGCTTGGCGATATTTAATGGCGGCTGCCGATGGAGAGGAAGGTCGCCTGTTCGAGACGGCCAATCCATGGTTAGAGCGTTTGTTCGGCTACGCCTATGCTCCGCATGATGCGCGCAACTTAATGCCCACCACGGTAAGTCTAGCTGAGCGTAACCAAGGCTTTTTGAGCCATCGCGCCACCTTGCAGCTTGACAGCGCTGTGTCTCAAGCGGGGGCAGCTGCTCTGCGCGGCGAGGCAACCGGATACGGGCTCTATGGCATCGGCACTCAGGGTTTTGTCTCGGTTAGAGCAGGGCAGGTGTACACAGCTAGCGTCTATGTTCGCCATTCGTCCGCCCGCCCCATTCTGCTGCGTATTGACTGGCATAGTGATACGGGGCGGACTGGTTTTGCGCATGGCCCTCACTTGGTCGTCAGCGATTCGTGGCTGCGCCTTATAGTCACCGGTGTCGCGCCAGAAAACACCACTCGCCTAAGGTTATTCGTTCTAACCGACAATAGCGCAAAACACAGCGAATCAATGTGGGTGGACGCGTGGATGGTAGAGCGAGGGGGCAGAGCCAGTCCATGGGTGCCAGGGCAATTTAGATGACCTAACACTGCGGCACTTGGCGCGCTAATCACCCTAGCGTCTGCGGTCGGCGGGGGCGTGGCGGTGTAGGAGCCGGGCTACTGGCCCTGCGGGTGGACGAGGCCACTTGGGCATTCACAAAGCTTACACTTCAGATTCGTAGACGTTCAAAGGCATAGTATTAGCACAAAAAAAGGGAGACTTATCGACTTATTTCTATGCGATTAGTGGGGCCGTGCCAAAACACTTCAAATCCTAGGGTTTCCGCCAAGAAACGCAAGGGAACCAAAGTGCGGCCGCGCTCGACGAAGGGGGCAACGTCAAGCAAGACTCGGTTGCCGTTTACCGTTGCCACAGGCGAGCCGATAGTCATGTTTATAGTGGTTGTTCCGTATGACACTAACACGCCATTAATGTCGTTCTGCCAAGTGACGTTAGCCCCTAAGGCCTCGGCGATAAAGCGTACGGGCACCACAGTGCGGCCCTGTATTATGCGCGGGGGCACGTCTAGAAAGAGCAAAGCGCGATTTAGTTTCACCTGCGTGCTGCCAGGGATGAGCTCAATGTGTACGGAACGGCCTAGATAACTGGCAAGGGTAAGCGACTGCTCGCTGACATTGCCTGCTTGGTCAATCTGGCGCAGACGTAACACGTTGTGTCCCGGCGGTAAAGCGCGTGAAAGACTGTAATTGCCACGGATGTCAGCTTGCACTTCGCCCAAAAACCTGTCACCAGCAAAAAACTGGAGAAAGGCAAATGGTTCTGCCCTGCCCGACAAGGTGATTTCTTGGTTGGCTACCTTTACCGTAATGTTAAAAAGCGGTTTTGGGGCGTCGGTGTCTACCAACAGGGCGAATAGTCCCGTGCGCGCGAAGCGGCCCCCCATGGTGGCGGTTTCGGCAACTAATTCACCCAAAACTCGTTGCCAGACGCCCTCAGGCTCATGGTAGTAGTAAAGTCCGAGCGCACTTGGCAGTACTGCTGCGCTTGGCACCATGACGTTAAGTATAAAGTCTGTGTCGAGCTCCGGCAGGTGAACGCCAGCCTGCTGAATCCAAAAGTGAAACGGAGTCCCGATGAGGCGGTTGTTTCCGGTCAATGCTGCCACTGTTGTGCCTTCTGCCGTCTGCAAAGTCAGCTTAGTGCCACGCGGCATGGCCGGCACGGTAGCGGCCACCCGATTTTGTTCAAGGCTAATCATTGTAGGCTGGTATGGGCTCGCCTCGGTGACGACCGTTTCCGGAGTGAATAGGGCAACAGAAAAACGAGGCGTCAACAACACAAACACCAACACCCAGACACCATAGCAGATACACAAGCGGCGTACGTCAATCGACACGGGCAAGCCCTCCTTGTCAGAATGGTAAGTGTTTTAAGAATTCTGCGGCGAAACTACTAGTCCTGCAAAGATAATTATGATATTATTTGGGTGTCATCCTTGGTTGGATTTGGTTATCTGAATGATTTGGAGGAGGTGCTGGGGAGAGCGTTGTATTTGCAGTTCTATGTTCGGCAAAGTAGCTTACAAGGAGGGTAAAGATGAAGAAACTCAGGAGAAAATTGTGGGCGCTACTAGCGGCATTAGTCTTACTGCCAAGCCTCATAACGCCGGCGCTGTCTGCTGCGCAACCGCTGACACCCATGGCTATCGCCGAAGCGCACGTGCAAGCAGCTGAGCTGCGCGCCCGCTTCACAGACCATGACCTGTCTTCGAGCCAGCCCATCTCCGTCATAGTCGAGCTGGCCAATGAACCGCTGGCAATTGTCGAAGAATCCCTGCGCGAGCAAGGTGCCCAAATGTCAGGCGCGGCACGCGCAAATTACGGGCAGACCATCGCCGCGCAACAAACACAAGTCATAAACGCCATCCAGGGTGCCGGGCTACAGGCGACTGTCGGCCACCGTTTTTGGCGCACCTTTAACGGCATGGCCATGCAGATTCCCGCCAACCAGGTAGAAAAGCTTTTAAGCATACCTGGAATTATTGACGTCTTCCCCGACATCGAAGTGCGGACCACCGGTCTTGAGCGCAGCCTGCCGGCGATTGGTGCACCACAGGCGTGGGCGCTACCACCCGGGCTTTCGGGCCGCGGCATTTTGGTAGCGGTGCTTGACACCGGCGCCGACTACATGCACCCTGACCTCGGCGGCGGAATCGGCCCCGGGTTTAAGGTCATCGGCGGCACCGACTTTGTCGATGACGACAATGACCCGATGGAGCGCAAGAATGACCCAGGCATAAACCCTGCAACGGGTAGTGACTGGAACACATCTCACGGCACGCACGTGGCCGCCACCGTGGCAGCCGTAGCGCCGGAGGCTAGCCTCTACATAATTCGCGTCCTTGGGCGCGGGGGTGCCGGTTTTAGCTCTGACGTTATGGCGGGCATAGAGCGCACGGTAGCAGTAGGCGCCGATGTCGCCAACATGAGCTTGGGCGGAACACTCGGTCACCCCGATTCGCCTTGGGCGCGCGCGGTTGACAACGCCGTCCTTGCGGGCGTGGCGTTTACCGTGTCCGCCGGCAACAGCGGGCCAGCCGAGCGCACCACCGGCACCTATGCCAACACCCGCCTCGGCATTGCCGTAGGTTGGGCGGACACAACGCTTAAGCCACTGGTGTTGCCGCAAGGGGCTACAGCCCCCATGGTCGGCTCGCTGATGACCTTCTCTCCGGCGCTAGCCCCCTTGGGCACTCCGGTTGAGTTTGTGTCGGTAGGCTTAGGGAACCTGCCCGCCGATTTTAGAGATGCGGGGGGAAATAGCCTCGTCACCGGACGTATCGCCCTGATGGAGCGCGGCGGGCAAGCGTTTGCGGTTAAGTCACGCAATGCTCGCGATGCAGGTGCCATTGGCGCGATTATTTTTAACAACGCGGCAGGTGCATTTGGCGGCACCTTAGGCAGTGTTCAGGCGGGAGATGTCCCGACGCTAGCTTTAACCCAAGCAGACGGCCACGCCTTACGCGCCATGGCCGCAGGCACTAGGTTTGTGACATTCTCAATGGGAGTTCACCACCTGATGTCGGCTTCGAGCTCGCGCGGCCCAGACGCTTTGCTCGGTATGTTGCCGCATGTCTCAGCCCCCGGGCAAGACATCACTGCCGCCTATCCCTTCCCGGGCACTGACGGCAGCCATGTTAGCGGCGCTTGGCAGCGCGTAGTGGGTGCTGGCAATCCGTGGTTTGGCACCATCAGCGGCACTTCTATGGCCGCCCCACATGTTGCGGGCGCGGCTGCGCTGATGCTACAGGCTAACCCAACGCTTACGCCTGAGCAAATACGCTCCATGTTAATGAACACGGCCACGGACATTCGTGAAATAGACGGACGCTCTTTCCGTCCGATTGACCAAGGCGCAGGCATGATTAATATCTATCGTGCCATTACGGCGGGTTTGCGTATTGACCCCGGTATGCTCAACTTCCGCGACGTAGCAGCCGGCAGAACACCGCATTTACTAGCTCTGCAGAGTCTTCGTACCAGCAGCGCAGTGTTCCGCACGCGCGTCGAAAAACGCAACCCAGCACATGCTTACGAGTTAATCATGCCTAGTCAAGTGACTGTCGGCGCGGGGGCGCGGGTCAATTTTCCCGTAGCGCTTTTCGTCGATGCCTCTCTGCCGCAAAGTGTACCCGGGGCAAGCGAATACACCGGCTATATCGTCTTTGAGAACACCACGAACCCTGCTGACAGCTACCGAGTGCCCTTCTTCTTTGTCAACGGGCAGGTGGTCAGCCAAGTCCAAGCCACGCCTGATGCATTCTCCCCCAACGGAGACGGCGTGCAAGATACCACCACCATCTCCTTTGTCCTCGGTCGCGCGGCCCACGCTACGCGAATCATGATAAGTGGCTTTGCACGCATTTCTGATGGAGCGCTTTTCCACGCTACAGTAGCGGCTTTCGGCCCGCTGCAACCAGGGAGATACTCCTTTGTCTGGAACGGGGTCGCTCCAACAGGCTTCACCTCCCCGGATCGATTTAGTCAGGTGCATGTCCAGGTGCAGCCGACGGTAGGTGCGGCTTGGGTGCCATCTGCCGTTAGCTCAGGCAACACCATCGCTCCTGGCTTTGCCCGCCTGTCTATAGACAGCACTCCACCTACGTTCCACAACATCACCCCCGTGATCGAGACGGCTACGGCTAATCGCGTGCGCATCCGTGGCGCGGTAGACGACCTCTTGATCAGCACCCTCATGAGTGACGGCGGCTCGGTCTGGGTTAACGAACAACTTGTTCCCATCCGCAGCCAGAACATACCAGGGTCCCCCGTCGGGAATTGGGCAGCTTTTGAGTCGCAGCCTATTACCGCTACTCTCCACGAGAGCAACACAGCCACCCTGCGTGCGCGAGACTCCGTCGGTAACCAGAGCACGCAAAACCTTACCTTCACCGGTTTAGTAGTAGACAACGCCCCCGTGGCAAATGTCCCCTCCGCTACCGCAACGGTGCGGGTGCAGGGAACAATCTTGCCGGGCATGACTCTCACCATTAACGGCAACCCGGCATCTTACACGACACTCGGTAGGTTCGACGTCACGCTGCCGCTTGTTTTTGGTGCCAATTCCTTTACCGTTACGGCCACAGTGCCAGAGTGGGCAGGCTTTGCGCCTATCAGCAGGACGTTTGCGGTCCACCGTGTAATGCCTGCCATACCGGTAACTGGCGTGACTGTAACCCCATCGGTAGTGACCCTAGCACTAGGGCATAACCGGCAACTAACTGCCACCATTGCACCAAGTGACGCCACCAACCAGGCCGTAACTTGGCGCTCTGATAACGCCGCGGTCGCCTCGGTAAGTGCCAGCGGTTTAGTCACTGCCCATGCAGTAGGTACGGCCACCATCAGCGCCACTTCTGTTGATGGCGCGCGCGTGGGTAATAGCGTCGTGACAGTGCAGCAGCTTGTGCAGCCTACCGTTCCAGTCACCGGCATAGTGCTAGAGCATGCGACGCCGGTCATCCCTGTCGGAGGTACACTGCAGGTTATCGCACGCGTTCAACCTGCCGATGCCACTAACCAGACTGTGACATGGCAGTCGAGCAACCCCGCGGTGGCCTCGGTGTCACCTGCCGGCTTGGTAACCGCCCATGCCCCTGGTCAGGCGGTTGTCAGCGCGGTGACGCAAGAAGGCAACTTTAGGAGCGAGGTGGCGGTCACTGTATCGCAGCCCACAGTGGTTGTACCAGTCACCGGCATTACAGTCTCGCCGCAGATGCACACCATGCAAGTGGGTGGCACAGTGACTATAGTGCCAATCATTATGCCCCACAACGCTACTAACCGCGCAGTCACGTGGATGTCATTCAACCCAGCCGTAGCCACGGTTGACGCGAGTGGCGTTGTTACCGCTCGCGGCCCTGGTGTGGCGCGCATCTTCGTCACCACCGTCGACGGGCCATTCTTCGCGGTAATTCTGATTTCCGTAGTTCCTGCACCAAATTAGGACAGTCAAAAGTCGCACCATACAGAGGGTTCCCCCGGTAGACAGCGCAAGCTGCGCTGCCGGGGGAGTTTCTTCTTTTTGTCGCTTTGTTACGGTATTCTTACAAAGAGTAAAGGCCTGTTGTGCGCTGGGGGGCTACTAGATATACTTGCTCTAAACCAAGGGGAGTCTCCGAGTATCTCTCGGCATTTCTTGCCCTGTGCGCCCTAAAAAGGGGTGCAAGGTCGAAGCAAGGGACGAAGAAAAGCACAGCTGTGCCTCCTGTGGTCAGACCCAAACATTGAAAGGGAGGGAAACCTTCAAATGAAAAAGCTTTTTGCAGTTCTTCTTAGCGTAGTCATGACCGTCAGCTTGTTTGCCGGCGTGGCTTTTGCTGCCCCTGTCTTGGAGAGCACGTTAACCGGGCTCCCCGCAAGCATAGTCGTTGGAGCTACAGTACAAACGACAACGACCATAACTGCCCCAATTTGGGCTTCGGACAATGCCGCGGTGGCAACTGTTAGTGCCACCGGCGTCGTAACTGGCGTAACGCCTGGCATCGCTGTAATCGTTGCCCGTTCGGCAGATGGCAATGCTGTCGCCACTGGTGTGGTCACGGTAACTCTAGGCACAATCCCAGTCACCGGCGTTACACTGCCAGCTGCGGCAAGCGCAGTTGTTGGCGCAAACCCAGCGTTAACCGCTACAGTTCTCCCGGCTAACGCCACGACCAGAACCGTAGCATGGGCTTCGAC
>Ga0209413_1000171_pt1 | contig 10825 bp, 7 predicted proteins | sample JTO22cmmetaG_FD_184157 | JGI IMG/M metagenome (GOLD analysis project Ga0209413, IMG submission 184157) | Freshwater bacterial and archeal communities from Indian Creek, Illinois, USA - JTO22cm metaG (SPAdes) (version 3) | ecosystem: Environmental > Aquatic > Freshwater > Unclassified ...
GCCAGTGGGCAAAGGCGCGCTGCATCTTGCGGTTGACACCGCGCACCTCTTGCAGGCAGACCAGATCGGCGTCGAACTGCTCGACCGCGTGCACCAGGTTGTGGATTTCGAGCCGGCGCGCCGGGCCTAGGCCTTGTACGCCCTTGTGGATGTTGTAGGTGGCAACGCGCAGCGAATTCATGCCCCAATCATGCCAGCAAAGCGTGTGGGGGGCGGGGGCATTCGACTAGGCCGGGCTAGGCGTCCGCGCCCCACTCCACATCTTGATAAATCTCATCGACGCCGAGTTCGGCCTCGAGGCAGTCCACCGCCAGCGTCTGGCCTGCTGCGTAGTGCGCGGGCAGCCAGCCTTGGGTGCGCCTGTAAACCGCGGCTTGCGGCGTGCCGCCGGGGTCAGGGCCACCGCCAGGGCATTTACGATCAGGTTATGCCGGTCGGTGGCGCCCACCATGGCATAGACTTGGCCGTCGATGTGCTCGTGGCGCCACTCGCTCTGGCGCTCGCCCGCCAGGTACGCTTCGGGGCTGAGGTGCGGCTTGCAGGCGGGCAGTGGGGGCATGGCACGGGGCTCCTGGGGCGGTTGCGGGGTCGAGCGGTGGCGGGTTCAAATTCTGGCTGCAAGCTGCGCTAGGCGCAAGAATATTTGCGACTGCGCCCTCAAGTTTACGCGCTCACACCCGAAAACCTACATAACGGACTTGCACAAGGGTTCGTCGTCAAGCCAGCATGGGGTTGGTTTTGGCCCTCCGGCCTAGCCGGTGTGATTCGTAACTGCTTCCAAGGAGCTGCATCATGGTCATGTCCATCAACACCAACGTCAATTCGTTGAACGCCCAGCGCAACACCCTAAATACCCAAAACTCGCTCGCCACTTCGATGCAGCGGCTCTCGTCGGGCCTGCGCGTCAACAGCGCCCGCGACGACGCCGCTGGCCTCGCCATTGCCGACCGCATGAACACCCAGGTGCGCGGCATGAACGTGGCCATCCGCAACGCCAACGACGGCATGTCGCTGGCCCAAACCGCCGAAGGCGGCTTGGCCGCGATGGGCGACATGATGCAGCGCATGCGCGAACTGGCGGTGCAGGCCATCAACTCCACCAACACCACGGGCGATATTGTCACCCTGAACCAAGAATTCAGTCAGCTGCGCGACGAAGTCAACCGCACCATCAGCGCAGTGCAGTTCAACGGCACCAGCCTCTTCACCGCCACCGCAAACTTTGATTTCCAAGTGGGTGCCAACTCGGGCCAGACCATCACCATCGCTGGAACAGCCCTTAACATCAACGCCTCGACTGGTGGCATGTCGGGGGTGACGCAAGCCGGTGGCGGGGCCACGGGCCTGGTCACCGCAACGAACTCGGCCAATGCCGGCGTGCTCACAGCGCTCGACACCGCGCTGGCCACCCTCAACGCCACCCGCGCCACTTTGGGCGCGGTGCAGAGCCGGTTCGAAAACACCATCAACTTCTTGCGCACCGCTGTCGAGAACCAGTCTGCCGCCCGCGGCCGCATCATGGACGCCGATTTTGCCGCCGAGACCGCCAACCTGAGCCGCGCGCAAATCCTGCAGCAAGCCGGCACTGCTATGATCGCCCAAGCCAACCAGTTGCCCCAGGGGGTTCTGGCCCTGTTGCGCTAAAGCAGTGTGGGGAGCGCGCGGGGAGCGCTCTTACAAGGCCAAGGTCTGCACGCCACCCCCGTGCTGACCTTGGCTTTTTTGCGTCAAGTCGGCTTGGCACGTGCCACCGGTGGTCTTTTTCTGGCTTGGCATTTTCGGCACTCCCTGCTATAAACGGCGGACTGCGGTTTGCCACCATCGCGCCCATCCGCCTTAGGAGTTCATCATGGCCCTCTCATCGCCCGGCATCGGCAGCGGCCTCGATGTCAACGCCATCGTCAACCAGTTGGTGGCCATCGAGCGCCGCCCCATTCAGCAGCTGCAAGCCCAAGCCACCGGGCTGCAAACGCGCATTTCGGCCTACGCCCGGGTGCGCGCCGACCTCGCCGGCCTGCAAGACGCCGCCAGCCGCCTGCTCGACCCCGGTTTGTGGGGTACGCGCAGCTTCAATACCTCCAACAACAACGCCGTGAGCGGCAGCGCCACCGCCACCTCCCTGACCGGCAGCTTTGCCGTACAGGTGGCGCGCCTAGCCCAAACCCAAGGTACGGTGACGGCTGCTCGCGCCGTTGATAGCCCCATAGCTGAGGCCGGCACGCTTGAATTTCGCACCGGCACCTGGAGCGGCAACAGCTTTGCCGGTGGCGCGCCAGTGGCGGTGGCGGTGCAGGCTGGCGACACCCTGAGCACCCTGGCCAGCCGCATCAACAGCACAGCCAATGCCGGTGTGAGCGCCATCGTGGTGCGCAGCGGCGGCCAAGAGCAGCTCTTGTTGCGCGGCAGCAACACGGGCGCGGCGGCTGGTTTTGAGGTGCGTGCACTCAACGCCGGCGGCGCCGCCGTGACCGACGGCACGAGCGCGCTGGGCAGCTTCAACCACTTTCACAGCGGCACCGCCATGATCGGCATGAGCCGCACGCAAGACGCGCTCGACGCCCAATTCAGCATCGACGGCATTGCCCTCAACTCGCCCACCAACACCGTGCGCGACCCAGTGCCCGGCGTCACGCTCAACCTGCAGGCCACCACCACCGCCAGCCTACCCGGCAGCGCAGCCACGGCGGTGCAGGTGAGCGTGCAAGCCAACCAAACCGTGGTGCGCGAAGCGATCGAAAGCTTTCGCAGCGCCTTCAACCGCGTCAGCGCCACCCTGGCCGAACTCACCCGGGTGGACCCGGGTGGGCGCAACAACGGCGCGCTGCAGGGCGACGCCACCGCCATCGGGCTACAAAACATGTTGCGTCAGATGGTGGGCAGCCCGGGCGGACCCACGGGCGCTGCCTTGGGCCGCTTGAGCGACATGGGGCTGCAACTGCAGCGCGACGGCAGCCTGAGCAGCAACGCCACGCGGCTGGATGCCGCGCTGCAAAACCCGGCCGCCTTGCGCAGCCTGCTGGCTGACACCGCTGGCGCAGACAACGCTGGCGGCGTGGCGCGGCGCTTACGCGACTTTGCCATGGCCGCCAACGGCATCCAAGGCGCCGTGAGCGGGCGCAACAGCGCCTTGCAAGCCAGCGCCGAGCGCAAGCAAGACCGCATCGAACAGATGGAAGAACGCTTGGTGCGCACCCGAGCCAACCTGCTGGCGCAATACAGTCGGCTCGACACCTCGCTGGGCGCCCTCAACGGCTTGGGCAGCTTTGTGACCCAGCAGCTCGCACAGTGGAACCGCAACACCAGCTAATACGCTGCGCCCAGCGCGCACCTTAAGCCCGGCAGCGTTTAAACGCCGTTAAGCCGGCCATTAGCCCCGTTTATCGGGGTTTTGTTTTTTTGCACCGGATGAACAATTCGTTCAACACCCGGTGAGCCTGCGCAGCGCCCTAAACAGCAGCTCCAGCCGCGTGGATTGATACCTCACGTCGATCCTTTTCTTGGAGAGCTCCCATGGCCATGACCATCAACACCAACGTCAGCTCGTTGAACGCCCAGCGCAACACCCTAAATACCCAAAACTCGCTCGCCACTTCGATGCAGCGGCTCTCGTCGGGCCTGCGCGTCAACAGCGCCCGCGACGACGCCGCTGGCCTCGCCATTGCCGACCGCATGAACACCCAGGTGCGCGGCATGAACGTGGCCATCCGCAACGCCAACGACGGCATGTCGCTGGCCCAAACCGCCGAAGGCGGCTTGGCCGCGATGGGCGACATGATGCAGCGCATGCGCGAACTGGCGGTGCAGGCCATCAACTCCACCAACACCACGGGCGATATTGTCACCCTGAACCAAGAATTCAGTCAGCTGCGCGACGAAGTCAACCGCACCATCAGCGCAGTGCAGTTCAACGGCACCAGCCTCTTCACCGCCACCGCAAACTTTGATTTCCAAGTGGGTGCCAACTCGGGCCAGACCATCACCATCGCTGGAACAGCCCTTAACATCAACGCCTCGACTGGTGGCATGTCGGGGGTGACGCAAGCCGGTGGCGGGGCCACGGGCCTGGTCACCGCAACGAACTCGGCCAATGCCGGCGTGCTCACAGCGCTCGACACCGCGCTGGCCACCCTCAACGCCACCCGCGCCACTTTGGGCGCGGTGCAGAGCCGGTTCGAAAACACCATCAACTTCTTGCGCACCGCTGTCGAGAACCAGTCTGCCGCCCGCGGCCGCATCATGGACGCCGATTTTGCCGCCGAGACCGCCAACCTGAGCCGCGCGCAAATCCTGCAGCAAGCCGGCACTGCTATGATCGCCCAAGCCAACCAGTTGCCCCAAGGTGTGCTGCGGCTGCTGCAGGGCTGACGCAAGTCTGATATGTGAAGCTCTGCTTGTGCACGCCCGCATCAGCCTGAGCCCAAGTGTCGCATACAGTAAGCCCAATTTAGCGCCAGCTGCGGGTTGCTGGTTTGGATGCACGCATTTATGGAAAAAATCATGCCACGTTTGCGCGATCTGCCCACCAGTGCAGCGTGCTACCGCGTTTCGGTCCAGCCTTATTACATCGTCGCCCCCGATTACGCCGAACAATCGGCCGGGATGCGCTTGCTGCACGAGTTGTGCAGCCTGCTCAACCAGCTCGGCTACCCTGCTTACATCGCAGCGGCGCGCACCAACGGTGCGCTGTGGACGCCGCACCTCACCCCCGCCATCCAGTTGGCGCACTGGCAGGGGCGCCAAGTGCCGATCGTGGTCTATCCCGAGGTGTCGGCCAGTCACACCATGGAGTTGGGTCTGCCGGTGCGTTTCCTGCTTTACTATCCCGGCGTGCATGGCGGCCCCAAAACCTTCGACGCCGACACGCTGGTGTTCAAACTCGGCGGCGACGTGCTCTACCCCGGCGGGCACAGCTTGGAACTGCCGACCATCAAGACCGAGCTGTTTTGCCCCCCCCAAGAGCCCAAGCCACGCGACCGGGTGCTGTACTACTACAAACGTTACAGCGGCAAACTGCGCGATTTTGGCCCCGACGCAGTCGAAATCTCACCCAAGCAACCCAAAACCCTGGCCGAAACGGCGGCGCTTTACCAAAGTGCCAGCGTGCTCTACTGCTACGAGTACTCCACGGCGGCACAGGAAGCGCGGCTGTGCGGTTGCCCCGTGGTGTACCTGCCCAACCCGGAACGGCTGCCCACCCTCGACCCGAACATCCGTTTCTGGGGCATGAATGGCGTCGCTTGGGGCGACGACCCCGATGCCGTGTTGCAAGCACGTGCCAGCGTGCACCTGTTTGCAAACGATTACGCCCAGCGCATGGCCAACTGGCGCCAAGACGTGCTGCGCTTCATCGAAACCACCCAAGCCGCCGCCAGCGCCCTGCCCTTCGAGCGCGCTTGGCCCCAAGCCACCATCGACCGCTTGCCCGGTGCCTACACCCAAGCCGCCGATTTGGCCGCACGCGCCGACCGGCTGCATTGGCAAGCCGTGCACAAGCAATACGCCCAGTGGTGCCAGCGCAGCACGCTGCGCGAGATCGACGCCGACATTTACGCCCAGCACCTAGCCGCCGGCCGAGTGCAGCCGCTGAGCGTGGTCATCGACCAGCGCGGCGCCCGCACCGACGCGCTGGCCGACACGCTCGACAGCCTGGGCCAGTGCCTGGGCCAGCCGGCACAGCTGCACATCGTGGCGCACGAACCGGCTCCGGCGGCCTTGGCCGACGCCCCTGGCGTTGCTTGGCACCAACTGCCGGTTGGTGGCTCTTTGGCGGCCTTGGATCTGCCCAGCACTTGGACGCTGCTGCTGTGCAGCGGCACGCGCTTGAGCCCCCAAGCCCTGATGGAATGGGGCTTGGCGCCGGCGCAGTTCCCCCAAGCCCGGCTCATCTACGCCGACGAAGACCAAGCCCACCCCGACGAGCAGCAGCGCTACCCGTTTTTCAAGCCCGACGCCAACGTCGAGCTGCTGCGCTGCATCAACTACCTCGGCCCAGCCGTGGCGCTGCACACCCACACCTGGCAGCAACTGGGTGCGCCCCTGCCCGGCGCCGAGCTGTACGCGGCGGCGCTGGCGCTGCTGCAGCAGCACGGCCGCGCGGCGCTGGGCCACATCAGCACCGTGCTGGTGCACGCCGCGCCGGGTGCCACCTCGGCAGCCGAAGAAGCGCGCGAGTTCGACGCCGCCGCAGCCCTGCTCGTGCCCGCCGTGGCCACGCGCCTGCAGCCCCTGCCGCGCCTAGGCACCTGGCTGCCAGAGCATGCGTTGCAGGACCAGCCGCAGGTGTCGCTGGTGGTGCCCAGCGGCTTGCAAACCGGCTATCTGCGCTGCCTGCTGCAAGCCACGGCCAAGCTGGACGACCTGCCACTGCACGAGGTGATCGTGGTTTGCCAGCAGGCGCAAGCCGACGAAGTGGCGCGCGCTTGCGCGGGTGTGGTGAGCGTGCCCCTGCACTGCGTCACCCTGCCCGACGGCGAGTACCAGCACGCCGCCGCGCTCAACGCCGGCGTGGCGCGCGCCAGCGGTGAGTTTGTGCTGGTCTGCGACGACGACACCGAAGCGCTGCACGCCGGCTGGCTGGCGCGGCTGGTGGCCATAGCGCAGCAAAACGACGTCGGCCTAGTGGCGCCGCGCCTGCTCTCGTCCAAAGAGCGCGACCCCAAGGTGGTGGGCGGGCCGGTCTTTCTGGGCATCCAAGGGCTGGCGGCGAGCTACTGCGGCGAGCAGCAGTGGCTAAACGAAGCCGGCGCCTATTCGCGCCTGCAGCTCACGCAGGATTGCAGCGCCGTGGCCGGCCACTGCTTTGTGCTGCGCAAAGCGCACTGGGAGCGCGTGGGCGGTCTGCGTGCCGAGCGCTACCCGCTCTACTTGCCGGTGCTCGACATGTGCTTGCGCCTAAGCGCGCTCGGGCTGCGCCACGTCTGGACGCCCTTGAGCAACTGCGTGCACCACGGCGGCAAAACGCTCGAGCAGCGCCGCCACGACATCCACGACCGCGTGCGCCTGATGGACCAAGAGCTGGCCGAACGCCAGCAGATTCTCGCCGACTGGGCCGCCGAACTGGCGCACGACCCCCACTACAACCGGCAGTTGTCGCTGTTCAAGCCCTTTGACATCGAAGACCACATCGTGATCGACTGGAACCCGAAGCGGCGCGACCGGCCGCGGGTGCTGGCGCTGCCGCTGCGCAGTGGGGCCGGACAGTACCGGGTGGTCGAGCCGCTCAACGCCCTGCAAGACGCCGCTCTGGTGCAAAGCTGCGTCGTCATGCCCATGCCCAAAGGGGCCAGCCGGGTGCTGCAACCGCTCGAGCTGCGCCGCGCCGAACCCGACTTGCTGGTGCTGCAGCACTCGGTGGACGACGCGCAGCTGAGCCAAGTGCGCCACTTCAAAAGCGCCGCCCCAAGCATCCCCATCGTGCAGATGGTCGATGACCTGCTGGGCGAAGTGCCCGAAAAGCACCCCCACCGCGTGTTCCAGAGCCGCGAAGGGCACCAGCGCATGTTGCAAGCCCTGCGCGCCAGCGACCGCCTGATCGTCACCACGGCAGCGCTGCAGCAGCATTATGGGCAATACCTGAGCGATGTGCGGCTGGTGCCCAACAGCCTCGACAGGCAGTGGTTCGGGCTCGAGCCCAAGCGCAACCCGCCCGGGGCGCGGCTGCGCGTGGGCTGGGTGGGGGCCGGCCAGCACCAAGGCGACCTAGAGCTGATCGAGCCCATCGTGGCCGAGTTTGCACACGAGGTCGATTGGGTGTTCATGGGCATGTGCACCGACGGCATCCGGCCCCACCTCAAAGAGTTTCACCCCTTCGTCTCCATCGCCGACTACCCGGCCAAAATGGCCACATTGGGGCTGGACATCGCCATTGCGCCGCTTGAAGACAACCTGTTTAACCGCTGCAAGAGCAACCTGCGCCTGCTCGAATACGGCGCCATGGGCTGGGCGGTGGCGTGCTCCGATGTCGCCACCTACCGCACCGACGCGCCCCCGGTGCTGCACTGCGCCAGCCTAGACGACTGGCGCGCCGCGCTGCGCCGCCTGATCGACCAGCCCGACGAACGCGCGCGCCTAGGGGCTGCGTTGCACCAGTGGGTACGGCGCCACTATGCCCTGCGCGGCCTGCAGCAGCGCTGGTTTGAAGCCTTGTTTGAAGCCCCACAACCCTGAGGCGCCGCCGCCATGAAAGTCTGCCACTGCAACCGCCAGTATTTTTACCAGATTTTGGGCGTGGCTTTTACGGCGCTCAAACAGCAGCCACGCATCGCCGAACTTGGCGTGTTGCGCGGTGAAAACGCCGCCCGTCTCTACGACCTGCTCAAACCCCAGAGCATGTTGTTGGTGGACCCCTGGAGCAGTGCGGCCACGGCGCTGTCCATCCAAAGTTCTGATGACCCGGTGCCGTGGATCGATCCGCCGCAAGCTTTTGCCTATTATTACGGCGGCGATCTGGCCGACCAAGCCACCTTTGATCGACTCTACGAGGATTGCCGGGCGCGTTTTGCCGCCCACCCCAATGTCGAAATCATGCGCTTGAGCACTGCCGCCGCCATCAAGGCCTTGAAGCAGCGCGCAGAGCCGCCGCTGGACCTGATCTACATCGACGCCAACCACCAATACGAGTGGATTTTGCGCGATCTGCTGGAGTGGAGCGAGCTGTGCGCACCCGACGGCGTGCTCATGCTCAACGACTGCTGCCACAGCCCGGCCGGCGTGCGGCAGAACTTGGGCGTGCTCGAGGCCGTGAGCGCCTTTGTCAAACGCAGCAATTTCATCCCGGTGCTGCTGACCCACACCGATTGGTCCGACCTGATCCTGTGTCGCAGTGCCGGCGTCATGGAGCTTTTGCTCGACCAGGTGGTGCGCAGCATCGACCTGCGCTACGTCGAGGTGCCGCACCAGCTCTTGCCGGCTGCGCGTGTGGTTCAATCAAGCCATGGCATCAACATCAGCTTCAAGTGAACCTAGTTCTTGGGCGCGCCCCACGCCTTGGGACGCTTTGATTCTGGGCTGCCCGACTTTCGAGCTCTCCGACGCCGACTCCGCCACCTTGCAGCGCGCCTGCCAGCAGCCGGGCCACTACACGGTGCGCGTCGCGCCGCTGGCGTGCACGCAGGTCTTACACAGCCACGGTTTTTACTATTGCGACACCCTGATCGAGTCCTACTGCCGGCCCGACTGGCTGCTCGAGCACCCCCACCCCGAGGTCGGCCTGCTGCCCCAGCCGCCCCTGAGCGAGCTGTTGGCCATCGCCCACGGTGCTTTTGTGCATGGCCGCTTTCACCGCGACCCCGCCATCAACCGCGCCCACGCCGAGGCGCGCTACGCCCAGTGGTTCGAGCAATTGCACACCAGCGGCAAAGTCTGGGGCCTGACTTGGCGACAAGATTTGCTGGCCTTCATTGCGGTCGAGGGCAATCAATTGGTGCTGCACGCCACGGCCAGCCATGCGCGTGGCCAAGGCAAAGCCAAATACCTTTGGTCACCCCTGTGCCGCTTGCTGTTCGAGCGCGGCCAAACTACCACCGCCTGAACCCATGAACATCCCCTTCAACAAACCCTACATGACGGGCAAGGAGTTGTTTTACATCGCCGAGGCCCATTTCAACGGCAAACTCGCCGGCGACGGCCCGTTTACCCGGCGCTGCCACGAATGGCTCGAACAGCGCACCGGCACGCGCAAGGCGTTGCTGACGCATTCGTGCACGGCGGCGCTGGAGATGGCGGCGCTGCTGCTCGATCTGGCCCCGGGCGATGAAGTCGTCATGCCGTCCTACACCTTTGTTTCGACCGCCAACGCCTTTGTGCTGCGCGGCGCCACGCCGGTGTTCGTTGACATTCGGCCCGACACCCTGAATATCGACGAGAGGCTGATCGAAGCGGCGATTACACCGCGCACCCGGGCCATTGTGGTCGTGCATTACGCCGGCGTCGGCTGCGAGATGGACACCATCATGGCCATCGCCCAGCGCCACGGTTTGTTCGTGGTCGAAGACGCCGCCCAGGGGCTGATGGCCAGCTACCGCGGACGGGCCTTGGGCTCGATCGGGCACTTGGGCTGCCTGAGCTTTCACGAAACCAAGAACATCATCTCGGGCGAAGGCGGAGCCTTGCTGGTCAACGACCCGCGCTGGCTGGAGCGGGCCGAAATCTTGCGCGAAAAAGGCACCAACCGCAGCCAGTTTTTTCGGGGCGAAGTGGACAAATACACTTGGTGCGACGTGGGCTCGAGTTTTTTGCCGGGCGAATTGGTGGCGGCTTTCCTGTGGGCGCAATTGCAGGAGGCCGACCGCATCACGGCGCAGCGGCTCGAACTCTGGCAGCGCTACGACCGTTTTTTTTCGGCCGCCAGCCGCTCGCTGCGCTTCCATCGCCCCTACGTGGCGCCGCACTGCCAGCACAACGCGCACATGTACGCCATACGCCTGCGCGATCTCGATCAGCGCAGCGCCCTTATCGCGCACCTCAAGCAGCAAGGCATCCACAGCGTGTTTCATTACGTGCCGCTGCATTCGGCGCTTATGGGCCAGCGCTTGGGGCGTTGTGCCGGCACGATGGAAACCACGCAGCGCGAATCCGAACGTTTGGTGCGTTTGCCGCTGTGGCTAGGGCTGGAGGCGCAAATCGAGAATGTGCTGGCCGCCATCGACGGCTTCGTTGTTGAATAAGTGGCCGCCCCTGAAAAATCCCCAACCCCTTGAATTACCTTGCAAAACCAGCTATTTTCTGGTAAAATTTCCCCCAGTTTGATTCGCCTATGCGTTGATTTCTGGGAGTTTTTCATGCTCACCTGCCCCGCCACCGAAGATTTCTTCCGCTCACGCATCGA
>Ga0209413_1000172_pt1 | contig 10793 bp, 8 predicted proteins | sample JTO22cmmetaG_FD_184157 | JGI IMG/M metagenome (GOLD analysis project Ga0209413, IMG submission 184157) | Freshwater bacterial and archeal communities from Indian Creek, Illinois, USA - JTO22cm metaG (SPAdes) (version 3) | ecosystem: Environmental > Aquatic > Freshwater > Unclassified ...
GACCCCCGACCAGCTCGATGAGCTGCGCAACCACCTGCACACCTGGGCGTTCTCCAACGTCAAGGACGTCCAGTCCTCCTACCAGGCCATCTTCCCCAACAAGAGCAGCCGGCAGGAGGAAATCTCGGCACCCCTGCGGGTCATTGCTGCTTTGTCGGGAGACGAAGCGGTACGTCAGTCCCTGGAGCGCGCACTGGACAAGCAGTCCAAGCTCAAGAAGGACCCTGACTCCCCCGAAGAAATCCTGGCGGAAGCCGTGCGCAGCATCGTTCGGCGCTCCATCGAGCGCACGGGCATGGTGCAGACCTGGGTCACCGTGACTCAGGTCATGCTCGAAGCCCAGAGCATGGTCGACAGCAACTACGGCAAGGAATTCACCACCTCGCTGTCGGCCATCGAGAAGCCGGAGTGGATTGGCCGCACGATTCGCCAGGTCTACGCCAAGGACCCCAACAACCTCTCAGCCCGAACCAACATGTACGGTAAGGGCCTGCGGGCATACGAGCTGTCCGACGAGTTCATCTCTGATGTGATGGGGCAGCTCGAAAAAGAGTCTCCCGACCTGTTCAGGCTGCCGTTGAAGTCCACCTCTGACTTCAAGGCGTTCTGCGCTGGCTGCCCGACCTGCCCCTATCGCAGCCGGTGCGATATGCAGAGCGAGCGGGAGAAGTCAGAAGCACGCAAGTCCGGAGGGTGAGCGAAAGCTCACCGATACAGTAAGAACGATTGGTAAGTTACAAACGATACGTAACGTTTTGAACTTAAATACTTTGTGAAGGGTGCACACATGGCAGCGACGATTATCTCGGTGGGTAACCAAAAGGGTGGGGTGGGCAAGACGACCGTGACGATGCAGCTGGCCGGGGCGCTTGCCAAGAAGCACCGAGTCTTGGTCGCTGACGCTGACGAGCAGGCCACCGCTTCCAAGTGGGCCGCCATGTCCGATGGGGAGCCCTTTCCCGCCACGGTGGTGGGCCTGGCCGCTGCCGGGTCAAAAATCCACCGCGAGCTGCAACGGCTGTCCGAGCAGTACGACTACATCCTGGTCGACTGCCCGCCTTCCGTGAGCTCCCCAGTGCCGCAGGCAGCCTTCCTTGTCTCTGACCTGGTGCTCATCCCAACAAGGCCGTCCTTGCCCGACATCTGGGCGGTGCAGGAAACCATTCGCCTGGTGGAGCGGGCCAAGGCCATCAACGAGAACATCAAGACCGCCATCTTGGTCAACGCCCTGCAGCCGAACACCCAGCTTGGCCGAGATGCGGTGGAAATCCTGGCCCAGTTCGACGCCCACCTCCTCAAGACGGTGCTCCGGCAGCGGCAGGCCTACCCCCAGAGCGTGGCTTTCGGTGGGACAGTGGCTCAGGTGTCCGGCGCCAAGCCAGCCCAGGCGGAGGTGACCGCTCTCGTCAAGGAAATCCAGGCGCTGCTCGGGTTACAGTAAAAACCGTATGTACCGTATGAAAGATACGCACCATGGCTAAACCTTCTCTCAAAGAGCGCCTGGCTGCAGGCGTGGCACAGAAAGACAAGTACGCAGCCGCCGACCAGGCCATGTCGGCCGGGGTCTTGTCGCCAACGCAGCCTGTTCCTTCTGTCGTGCCTCCGCTCGAAGTCCCGGCCGCTCCGCAAAGTGCGGAGACGCCCACCCCGGCGAAGAAGCAGAAAGCCGTGAACGCTGGCATCGTCAAAGGGGCGCGTGTCACTCGAAAAGAGCCAAAAGGGGAGAGCGCCATCATCCGGGAGACCTTCTCGTTGCCCCCGGACGAGAGCCGACGCATTGACGGCCTGCGTATGCGGGCCGCGCAGGCGGGTGTCATGCTCAATCGAAGCGAAGTAGTCCGCGCCGGTATCGCCGCGTTGGCCATGTTGAATGACACCCAGTTTTCGGCCGTCACGAACGACGTGCCTAAGCTGAAGACCGGTAGACCCGCCGCGTAAGATACCCCCGCGAGGGCGCAACCTATACTTGAATCGACAGGAGCCCTCAATGGTAAGCAACCCCCGCAAAGCCACCGACCAATCTGCCTTTGCGCTGCAGCGAGTCAGCGTGGGGCGCATGCTTGAGCAGGCCAAAGTGCTGCACGAACAAGGAAAGCTGCGCAAGGTCACCCCGCAGACCAGTCGTGTCCGCAGCAAAGCCGAACCGCTGAGAGTCCAGGCCGTAAACGCCTGAGGGCTCTCGCACGGATGACACAGCCGCCTTTGGCGGCTTTTTTCATGCCCATTCGCAGGCTTCAGTCCGCCAAAGACCTGGGGACCGTTTAGTCAACTAAACGCGCGGTGCCGAAGTCCTGCTTGTCCTGTCTGTCTTTGCCACCGCAGAGCAGTTCAGGTGGGAATAGAGGCTCCACCCCTGCCTCGTCTTTCAAGACAAGACAGACAACACGGACAACCTGGACAACGGTTGCTCAACCTACTTGCGCTCGGTTTTTAAATGCTGTAACATAACGGCAATAACATAACGTAACGTAACAACCGAAAGAGGTGTACCATGGGCAGAGAGTCAGTCATCACGCAAGAAGAGGTCAACGCAGTCGCAGACCAACTACGGGCGACTGGCGTCAAGCCCACCGCGCGGGCGGTTCGCGAGGCCTTGGGCACGGGCAGCATGGCCACTGTGTTGAAGTACCTGCAAGCCTGGCAGAGCAGGCAAATCCGCCCGCCGGAAACACAGGCGGGTCTTCCTCTTGGCTTGCAGCGCGCTCTTGTGGATTTCGTCGCGCAAGAAGTGGCCGCAGCCAAGGCGGCCATCGAGGGGGACCTGGTCTCAGCGCAGCAAGCGAGTCAAGACCTGATTGCTGAGTCCGAGCGCCTGGCGGCTGCTCTGGAGGGCGAGCAGGCCACCGTGGAAGCGCTGCAGTCTGACAACGCAGAGCTGTCTGGCCGATTGGCTCAGCTGGGCAAGGACTTGGAGGAGGTGAAGGCCGAGGCCGCAGCACAGAGGGAAGCAGCTGGACTTGCCCGAACCGAAAAAGCGAAGCTCGAGCTTCGACTGGAAGGCCTACCCCGGCTCGAGGCTGAAATTGAGCGTTTGAAAGCGGCCCTTGAATCAGAGCGTGACGCCAAGGTCGCTGCTGAGCAGAAGGCAGCAGTGGCTCAGGCTCGACTGCAAAGCATCGAGACCCAGCTCACCGAGGCAAACACCACTGCGCCGCGCCTGGCGGCCGAGCTCGCAAGCCTCAAGGCATCTCTTGATGAAGAAAGGTCCGCTCGCACAACGGCTCAGCAGCAAGCGGCGGTTGCTCTGGCGAAGCTCGAGAAGACGGAAGCACAGGCAGCTGACCTGGGCGCACGGCTGGCAAAAGCGGAGGGCTGGCTGGATGAGGCGAGGGGGAAAGGACCCTCAAGCACCTGAGTCAAGCGGCTCCCGGTCTGCCTGATGCTGACTTGCACGCGTCGGCAAAAAGTCTTCGCTGACCCGTAGGCCGCGATACAGCGTTGCTCGACCGACCCCCAGCGTTTTCGCGACTGCGCTGGCGGGTGTGCCGGCCAGCAGCAGTTTCCGTGCTGCATCGAGCTTTGAGGCGTCCATCGCTCGTTTTCTTCCGCCCATGCGGCCCCGTGCTCTTGCTGCCGCAAGTCCAGCATTGGTGCGCTCTCTAATCAAGTCCCGCTCCATTTCTGCAAGGGCGGCCATCACGTGGAAGAAGAACCGGCCCGCCGTGGTGGCTGTATCGATGCCATCAGTCAGGCTGCGGAACTGGATGCCCTTGTCTTGGAGTGTCTGCACCAGGTCAACAAGCCCTTTGACCGTGCGGCCGAGTCGGTCCAGCTTCCAGACCACCAACGTGTCCCCCGCTCGCAGGTAGGCCAGCGCCTCCTCAAGCCCTGGCTTGAGCTTGGAGGCTCCCGACACGTGGTCAGCGAAAAACTTCTCACAGCCGGCGCCTTTCAGGGCGTCGAGCTGTAAGTCGAGCTTCTGGTCTTCGGTCGATACGCGGGCATAGCCGACAAGCATGGTGGTCTCCGTCTCAAATCTCAATCCAGAGTATAGCAATGAGACGATGAAAACGAGACAAGATTTTGAGACATCAGCTTACCAGGGAGTGGTCTGGTTTTCGAGCGCTGACCTCGACCATCTCAAAAACGCTCGTTTGTGAGACTTAGAAGGCGTCGCATCCAATCTCTTCTAGAGAACAGTACATCCGCCCAACCTCCGCTACGAACAACTCCGCCTTTGGAGAACGCATTCTTTTGGTGACGTAGCGTTCATGGGCTTCTCGCTTATCGATGGTTTGTGAATCAAGAAGAGGGCTTCATCAGCTACCAGTTTTATGTTGAGCCGTAACCGGCCGGGAGGCTAAAAACCTCTCCTACACGAGCTACCCCCTAAATCGGAGTAGCTTGTGAAATCTTTTAAATTTGTGGACCTCTTTGCCGGGATTGGCGGCATGAAGATTGCATTTGAACGCGCTGGTGGCCGCTGCGTAATGACCAGTGAAATAGACAAAATGGCGCTAGCAACGTATCAAGCCAATGCAAAACTAAGTACTCGCTCACATAAATATGCGGGAGACATCACCAAAATTCTTGATGCCGATATCCCGGAACACGACGTTTTGGTAGGCGGGTTTCCTTGCCAACCGTATTCAATGGCCGGCTTGCGAAAAGGGCTTACCGACCTTAGAGGTCAGCTCTTCATGGACATCTTGCGGCTCATCCGTGTCGCGCAACCGCGGGCAATTCTTCTTGAAAACGTTAAAGGACTTGTCGGCCATGACAGCGGTAAAACATTTGAATTCATGCTAAACGAAATTCACAAGCAAGGGGCTTATGCTCTCCACTGGAAAGTGTTGAACAGCATGACAGCTTCTAACGTCCCGCAAAACCGTGAGCGAGTATTTATTGTTGGTATTCGAAAAGACCAGCGCGAGCCCGAACACTTCAAATTCCCGGGGCCTGTTCCTCTGATGTTGTCGATTAAAGACATCCTTCAACCCAATGCCGAAGTTGACGAACGGTATTTTTACGACTATCGCTACAACTGCTTTGATGAAATCCAAAAAGCTGTCGTTGAAGAAAACGTTGTTTACCAGTGGCGCCGACAGTACGTGCGTGCAAACAAGAGCGGGGTTTCGCCAACCTTGACTGCAAACATGGGTGGAGGCGGCCACAACGTTCCTTTGGTTCTAGTCGACGGCCGTATCCGAAAGCTTACCCCTCGTGAATGCGCGCGACTCCAGGGATTTCCAGATGACTTTGTTCTGCCAGAAATCGCAGACAGCCATCTGTACAAACAGTTCGGCAACAGTGTCACGGTCCCCCTCATCGAGAGACTCGCAAAAGAACTCGTGTCTCACTTGAACGCGTAAGCTACGGTAGACCGCTGCCTATACGTCCAGTGCAAACTTCACTGGACGTATTATGCTTTTTGGGCCAAGCCATCCTAACTTCGAATCCTACGAGGACTATCTTCAGCTCTCCGCATCTCTTACGCGCCTCTTTTCTTCCAAGCCGGGTAAAACGCCACATATCGACCCGAAGTGGTTAGAGCAACTTTTTTGTGAGGCTTTCAAACTAGAGAACGTTGCGTCGAGCAGCAAGTCATTTGACGCGCTTCAAGGCCCGCCAAAATCTACGCGAATAGGAGTAGGCCTTAAGACATTTTTAATGGAGAACTGGGCACCAAAGTTTGAAAAAATCGCTGAATTCAACAAGGCGTATTCTGCTGATGCCTGGGACTTGTCCGATAAAGAAAGTCTTATTGCTAGGGTGGCGGACTGCCGGAACAAGCGAGTTATATCTGATGCCGTTGAATACGGCGTGGACCCATTAAAGTCTATTTATCATTGCGTCGGCAGGTCGGCGGCAGGAAGTACGGGAGGTTTGCTTGTTTTCGAAGAGCCGTACCCTTTAATTGAGGTGGCCAAATTACGTCTTATTGAGAGTAGCGCTCGAACGTCTCTGGATTTCAGTGACGGTTCCGAAGTTTATAGATTTGTCGCGTCCAAAAGTGTTCTTTATAAAAAATTTGGCAACTCTCTGGAGAAAGAAGGAGTAAAGGTATCTACCCGCATAATTGATAACCCTCTGTCAGAGCTTCTGAGCTGGTACCACGCTAGGGAAGCCTGTGTTACGCCTACTCAAAAAAACGCTACTCTTCCACTGGGGCCTGTAAGCAGTGCGCCCCCGAGCGTTCCTGGCGTTGATTACCTAGTCTTACCCCTGTACTCGACACGAAACAAGCAGGTAAAGTTTGTCCCAGAGCGGTCAGGGCTGAATCAATGGAACGCAGGAGGAAGGACTCGCGATTTTGGCGTTTCACACGGAAGACCATTCGGGGAAATGTATGTCCCCGTCCCAGCCCCTATTAGAAATAAATTTAGAAGTTTTTTCCCGCAAAAAGATGAAAGCTTTCTCCTCATCACCCCGGCTGGTGAGGAATTAAGGGCGTCTCTCTGCCAAGAAGGCGAAAAAGCGCTCATGTCCAATCCCAACAAGGCCCTTTCTTCTTGGTTGTTTAGCATCCTTAACTTTACCCCAAGAGCCGAAAGGCCGTTGACATACCGAGAACTCGAACTGGTAGACAAAGATGCAGTTCAGATTGATAAAATCTCGACGGGTAGGTATGCAATTAGGCTTTGCTCCTTAGGTTCCTATGAAGAATTTTGCAGCGCTACCTCGCTAGTCCCCTCCGAGCTAGGTTGAGTTCAGCCGAGATAAAGGCTTCCGTCGTTTTAGCCGCGGGCTCCAACGCGCCACGGAACTTGGTACGGGGTCTGTTTAGTCTGCTAGCATCCTTGCGAACAGGGCGCTCTTGTGCCCATCCGACTTACTAGGTGGCCTGGTCGCGCTTGCGTCTTGGTCCCAATGGCGCTAGGCGCAGGGAGACTGACCAGCGATGCCTTTCCTTGACTGGGTCAACAAGAACCAATCCAAAGAGACAGCCCGGGCTGTCCCGTATCACCTGCTCAAGAAGGAGCAGGCCTACGGCAGCGAACACGATGCCAACGGGAATCTGATTGTTCAGGGAGACAACCTTCTGGCTCTGAAGGCGCTGCTCCCCTTCTACGCCGGCCAGGTCAAGTGCGTATTCATTGACCCGCCGTACAACACGAAGAGCGCGTTCGAGCACTACGACGACAACCTGGAGCACAGCCAGTGGCTGTCGATGATGTACCCCCGGTTGGTACTGCTCCGAGACTTAATGGCCGAGAGCGGGAGCATCTGGATAGCGGTAGACGACAACGAGGCCCACTACCTAAAAGTGCTCCTGGACGAAGTGTTTGGGCGGAAGAACTTCGTTGCCAACGTCATATGGGAGAAGTCCGATAGTCCAAAAATGGACTCCCAGTACTTCTCATCGCGGCATGACCACGTCCTGGTGTACGCCAAGAACCTGTCGAAGTTCAACCTCGGGCGTGTTCAGCAAGAGACGCAGGAGCACTACAACCGAACAGACGAGGCCGGCCGGCGGTACTACACCAAGCCTTTGCGAGCGATGGGCAGCGGTGAAGATACCCGTGCTGCTCGACCCAGCATGTTTTTTCCCTTGATTGCACCGGACGGAACGGCCGTGCTTCCGATGAAGCCTGACGGCACAGAAGGCCGCTGGAGATGGGGTCCTGACAAGGTAGCAGAAGAAGGTGACCGAATCGAGTGGGTCAAAGGCCGAAACGGGTGGGCGGCGTACTACCGCATCTATGAAGACACCTCGAGCGGAAGGCCGCCCGAGACTATTTGGCCACATGCCCTCGCAGGCAGCAACAGAACTTCAAAGGCCGAGGTCAAAGCCATCTTTGGCTCTGAAACGACTTTCACTACGCCCAAGCCTGAGAGCTTGGTGAAGCTGATACTCGACGTCACGACAGAGCAGGGGGACATAGTCCTCGACTCGTTCCTGGGCTCCGGCACAACGGCTGCTGTTGCCCACAAGATGGGTAGGCGGTACATCGGCATCGAGATGGGCGAGCACGCCAAGACCCATTGCCTACCGAGGCTACTCAAGGTCATCGAGGGCGAGCAAGGTGGCGTCAGTCAGTCACTGGGCTGGACTGGCGGCGGTGGCTTCTCGTTCTACACCCTGGGCCCCGCGGCCTTCGACGAGATGGGCCGCATACGGCCCGACGTGGACTTCGAGACCCTGGCGGCCTACGTCTGGCACCTGGAGTCGGGTACACCAAAAAAAGAAGTTTTCGGCACGCCGCTGCTGGGCGTGCTCGAGGACACCGCCTACTTCCTGCTCTACAACGGCATCCTGGGAGACCGCCGGCCAGCAGGGGGTAATGTGCTCACCAACTCTGTCCTGAAGCTTCTGAGGGAGGCGCACCCTAGTGGGCCCATGGTGGTCTACGGCGAGACGTCCAGGCTGGGCACGGTTCGCATGGCGGCCGAAGGCATCACCTTCAAGCAAATCCCCTATGACGTAAGGATGCGCTGACATGCACAAGCTCAAGCGATACCAAGAAAACACGCTGGAAGCGCTGCAGCGCTTCCTCGAGCGCAGTCGGCTCACCACCATTCACGAGGCCTTCCGGGAGTCGGTTGCGGAACAGCACCGCAATGACCCCTACCAGGACATCTTTCCGGATGTGCCATGCGTGTGCCTGCGCGTGCCCACTGGGGGCGGCAAGACCCTGCTGTCCGCACACGCCGTGGCCATTGCGGGCAAGTCCGTCAAGGACTCGGACTCGCCGGTTGCCCTGTGGCTGACGCCATCGGACACCATTCGGTCGCAGACCATCGAGGCGCTGGCCAACCCCAAGCACCCCTATCGCGAGGCTCTGTCTCACCACTTTGGTGACAGGGTTCGGGTGTGCGACCTGGAGAGCCTGCAGACCATTGGCACCAACGATGTCGGCAAGTCGTGCGTCATTGTCGTGACCACGATTCAGTCCCTGAACGTCTCGGACACCTCCAAGCGCAACGTCTACATGTTCTTCGAGGAGTTGGCCGAGCACTTCCGCGAGCTGCCCCCTCATGTGACGGCCAGCCTGGAGAAGGTCTCAGAGGCCGACCTGGCGGCGCAGCCCTTCTTGACCCAGAAAGACCTGGGGAGGGTGAAGTGGTCGGTGGCCAACTGGCTCGCCCTGCAGCGGCCGGTGGTCATCGTCGACGAGGCCCACAACAACAAGACGCACCGGTTCTTCACCACGCTCTCCCGGATGAACCCGAGCTGCGTCATCGAGATGACGGCGACGCCTGTCGCCGGCAACAACGTTCTGTATCACGTCTCGGCGCAGGAGCTGCGAGCAGAGCAGATGATTAAGATGCCCATCGTCCTGGCCGAGCACCCCACGGGGTGGCGGGACTGCCTGGGCGACGCTATCCGCACCCGGAACACCCTGGAGCTGGCCGCACAAAAAGAGTCGGACTACTTGCGGCCCATTGTGCTGATTCAGGCAATGCCCGCAGGGCAAGAGGCGACCGTGGACGTCGTCAAGGCGCACCTTATCAGCCAGGAGAACATCCCCGAGTCCCAGATAGTGGTGGCCACCGGCTCCCAGAAAGGGCTCGACGGCGTCAACCTGTTTGACCCAGCCTGTGAGGTGCGGTACGTCATCACCATCGAGGCATTGAAGGAAGGGTGGGACTGCTCATTCGCCTATGTGCTGTCCAGCCTGCAGTCGGTCAGGTCCTCCAAGGATGTCGAGCAGCTGCTCGGTCGGGTGCTGCGCATGCCCTATGCGCGCGAGCGCTCCCAGGAGTCCTTGAACAAGGCCTATGCACACATCGTGGAGTCGTCGTTTGCCGTGGCGGCTTCCAGCCTGCGCGACCGGCTCATCAACAACATGGGCTTCGAGCGCCTGGACACAAACGGGCTTATCGTCCCCCAGAAGCCCTTGTTTCCACCTGGTACCGACGACCAGAACCAGACACCTCCGCCGCCCGTTGTGCCTGACTGCTTCGTGGAGCTGCCGGCAGCTCCACAGACCGAGCACTGGCCCGACGAGCTCAAATCGCAGGTGGAGATACGCCCGACCTCGCAGGGTGCCACGCTCATTCTCAAGGGCAACGTAGACGCCGAGGTGCTTCGCCAGGCCGAGGCGTTCGTGGTGGCCAGCTTGCCTGCCAAGGCAAAAGAGAAGGTGACCCAGCAGTTCGCGGACCACCGTGCCATGCGCCAGGCCATGCGTGCACCGGCCCAGCTGGGCCTGAGCTTCGCGGCCATCCCTCAGCTGTGCCTGATGCTGGACGGTGAGCTCGAGGTCGTGGAGAAGTCCACCCTGGCCTACCTGAGCGAGTGGAGCCCGCTGGACTATCCCGTGCAGCTGGCCGGCTTCGCCATTCACGAGACGGTGAACTCGTTCGAAATCGACATGAACGGGGAGAAGGTGCGCTTCAAGCACGTAGACGCCCAGCAGCTGCACCTCAACGAGATGACCAGCAACATCACGCGGGAAGACCTGGTGCGTTGGCTGGATGTCGAGCTGCGGCAGCCGTTTCTGTCTCAGCAGCAGATGCAGGCATATCTGTCCAAGCTGCTAAGTCACCTGGCAGAGAAGCAGTTCACCCTCACGCAGTTGGTTCGGGCCCGCTTTCAGCTGGCCACCGCCATCCGGGCTGAGCTTGAGCGGCTGCGCCGCTTGGCGATGCAGAAGGGTTTTCAAGGCCGGCTTTTTGAGATGCAGGCGCCGAAACTGGAAGACACCGCGGTCTACAGCTTCAGGTTCGACGCAGGCCGTTACCCGGCCCGCAACCTGTACCAGCCAGGCTATGAGTTCTCCAAGCACTTCTACCCGGTCATCCACGACCTCAGGGAAAAGACGGGTGCAGGCTCGATATCCGAAGAATTCCGCTGTGCCCAGGCCATCGACCGACACCCAAAAGTGAAGCACTGGGTGCGCAACATC
>Ga0209413_1000174_pt1 | contig 10761 bp, 12 predicted proteins | sample JTO22cmmetaG_FD_184157 | JGI IMG/M metagenome (GOLD analysis project Ga0209413, IMG submission 184157) | Freshwater bacterial and archeal communities from Indian Creek, Illinois, USA - JTO22cm metaG (SPAdes) (version 3) | ecosystem: Environmental > Aquatic > Freshwater > Unclassified ...
GGCGGGTGGGTTCAGGCGGGGTCATGGGGCTCGGGCAGTGCTGCTTGGGGTTTGTCGGCGCTCCAGCCGCCGCCCAGGGCTTTGTAGAGGCGCACGTGGTCGGCGCTCCAGGCGGCGCGGGCGGCCGACAGCTCGTACTGGGCGCTCAAGAGGTTTTGCCGCGTCTCGAGCCAGATGCGGTAGTCGATCAGACCGCTGGTCAGGCGCAGCAGGGCCAGCGCTTCGGTGGCGGCCGCAGCGTCGGCGGCCTGCTGCACGTGCTGCAGGCGCTGGGCGCTGGCTTGCAGCGCCAGCAGGGCGTGCTCGACTTCGCGCAGCGCCGTCAGCACCGCCGCCTCGAGCTCGAGGCGCGACTGCTCCAGCGCCGCTTGTTGGGCTTGCAGCTGCGCCCGCGCCGCGCCGCCATCGAACAGGCTGGCGCTCAGGCGCAGCAGCAGGGTGCGGGTGAGCGCGGCCGGGTCGAACAAATCGCTCACCCGCGGGCTGCGCCAGTCGAGCGTGCCGCCCAGGGCCAGCGTGGGCAGGCGCGCGGCGTCGGCCTGGGCCACGCGCGCCGCTGCTGAACTCAGGCGCTCTTGGGCCCGTTGCACATCCGGGCGCTGGCGCAGGGTGTCGGCCGGGATGGTGCGCGCCAGCTCCAGCCCGGGGCTGGGGATGGGGCCGGCGGCGGGCAGATCGAGCGCGCTTTGCGGGCTGCGCCCGGTGAGCAGCGCCAGCGCGGCCTCTGCCTGCCCCTGTGCGGCCTCGATGTCGGGCAGGGTGGCGCGCAGTTGTGCTAGGTTTAGGCGCGCTTGCTCAAGGTCTTGGCTCGACATCAGGCCGGCTTGCAAACGCCAGCCCACGATCTGCACAAACTCCTCTTGCAAGGCCAGGCGGCGCTGCGCCACCACCCAACGCTGCTGCTGCAAGCGCCACTCGAAAAAGGTGAGCGCCACTTCGGCTGCCACGCTCACCTGCGCCTGCGCCACTTGGGCCGCCGCCGCGCGCGCCTCGGCTGCCGTGGCCGCACGGGCCTGCTGGCGCTGGCCAAACCAGTCCAGCTCCCAGGTGGCGTCGAGCCCGGCGCGCCAAGCGCTGGCCGCCGACGCCGATCCCACCTGGGCGCGCTGGCTGCTGGCCGTGGCCTGCACCTGCGGCCCCTGCGCAGCGGCGCTGACGGCATCGAGCGCACGCGCCTGCTGCAGCGCCGCTTGCGCGCTGCGCACGCTGGTGTGGGCCTGCAAGGCCTGCCCGATCAGGCGGCTCAGGTGCGGGTCGTCAAAGGCCAGCCACCACTGCGCCAGGTCGGTGGCTGGGGGGGCGGCGGCGGGAGACGCTGGCTTTGCAGCCGGGCTTGGCGCCGCGCCAGGTGTGACTTCGGCGCCAGCCTCAGGCCAGGGGCTGCGCCATTGGGGCGCCAGCGGCTGCGCCAGCACCGCGCTGGCCGCAGCTGCGGGTTCTGGGACGGCAGGCAAAGCGGCGCAGCCGCTAAGGGCCCACAGCGCCAAGCCGGCCAGCGCGCCCGCACTGAGGCGGCGCGCTGTAAACGCCCTGGCAGGGCCCGCAACACCCACATCACCTACAGAGGGGCGCGCTCCACAAAAGCAGTGACAATCCAATCGCATTCCAAGCCAAGCCAAGCCGCGCCCAAAGGGGGCGCCTGCATGGCTAGATTGTGCCTGATGATGGCACGCTGGGTGCAAGCTGGCGCTTAAATGCCCGCCACAGCGCGGGTGAGCGCTTGGGTGTTGTGGCGCAACATCTCGACGTAGGTCGGGGCCGTGCCGCCGGGGGCCGAGAGCGCGTCGGAGTACAGCCGCCCGGCCGGGCGCAGACCGGTTTCACGCCCGATCTGCTCGATCAGGCGCGGGTCGGTCACGTTTTCGACAAACAAGGCCCGAATCCGCTCTTCGCGGATCTGCTGCACCAGCCGGGCGATGCCGCGCGCCGTCGGTTCGCTGTCGGCGATCACCCCGCGCGCCGCCATGAAGCGCACGTTGTAGGCCTGGCCGTAGTAGGCAAAGGCGTCGTGGGCGACGATCACGCGCCGCTGCGCCACCTCGATAGGGGCCCAAGCGGCGCGGATCTCGGCGTCGAGTTGGGCCAGCACGGCGTCGTAGGCCTGCGCGCGCTGGCGGTAGAAGTCGCAGCCGGCGGCGTCGGCAGCGCACAGGGCGTCGGCGATGTTGCGCACATAGACGCGCACGTGGGCCACGTTCTGCCAAGCGTGCGGGTCGTGCTCGCCGTGGTCGTGCCCGTGCCCGTGCCCGTGGGCATGGCGGTGGCCGTGGCCGGGGTTGCGCAGCGGCTCGATGCCGCGGCTGAGCACCACATGCTGGCCACGGAAGTTGGCGCTTTGCAGCAGGCGCGGCATCCAGCCCTCGAAGCCCAGCCCGTTGGAAAACACCAGCCGCGCCTGCCCCACCAGGCGCGCATGCGCTGGCCGTGGCTGGAACACGTGGGCGTCGCTGTCGGGCCCGATGAGCTGGGTCAACTGCACCCGCTCGCCCCCGACCTGCTGCACCAAATCACCCAAAATGCTAAAACTTGCCACCACTGGCAGCGCGGCGGGTGTGGCGGTGGCCCAAGCCGCGCCACCCACCCCCGCCAAGCCCAAGCCGGCCACCAAACCTTGGCCAAAAATCCGTCGTTTCATGCGTTTACCCTTTCAAATGCACTGCAGACACCGAGCGCTGCCGCCAAACCCCAAAGCGGCCCAAAATCATCGACAGCAACCACAGCGCGCCCAACGCGATCACGATGGCTGGGCTGGTCGGCCAGTCGGCGTGGTAAGAAAGCAGCAAACCGGCCACGCAACACAGCAGCGCCAGCGCCGGCGCCAACCAGAGCAGCGATCCGATGCGACGCACCCAGAACCGCGCCGCCGCTGCGGGCAAGACCATGATCGCCACCGCCATCAGCGTGCCCAGGGCATGGAAGCCGGCCACCAGATTGATCACCACCAGCACCAGAAAACCGTAGTGCGCCAGCGCGCTCCAGCGCGGGCTGTGGGCACGCAAAAAATCGGGGTCTAGGCATTCCAGCACCAGCGCGCGGTAGAGCAGGCGCATGGCCAGCAGGGTGATCAGGGTAATGCCCAGCAGCAGCGCCAGCGCAGCGTCGTCGAGCGCCAGCACGGTGCCAAACAGCACGTGCAACAGATCGACCTGGCTGCCGTAGGTCGAGATGATCAGCACCCCCAGCGCCAGCGAGAGCAGGTAAAAGGCCGCCAGCGAGGTGTCTTCGCGCAGCACCGTGCTGCGCGCCACCAGGCCCGAGGCCACCGCCACCACCAGCCCGGCCACGATGCCGCCCAGCGTCATCGCCCCCAGCGACAGGCCCGAGATCAAAAAGCCCACCGCCGCGCCCGGCAAAATAGCGTGCGCCATGGCGTCGCCGGTCAGGCTCATGCGGCGCAGCATCAGGAATACGCCCACCGGCGCCGCGCTAAGGCTCAGCAACACGCAACCCAGCAGCGCGCGCTGCATGAAGCTGTAGGCCCACAAGGGCTCGAGCCAAGCCAGCGCCGCCATCAGTGCACCCCGGCTGCGCCTGCCGGCGCTGCCTGAACCTGGGGCCGGGGCGGTTGGGCGCTGCGGCCGGGGCCGTGCACCTCGTGGCCGTGACCGTGGCCATGCGCATGTACGTGCTCGTGGCCGTGCGCATCGAGGCCGTGCGCAGCCGGCTCCGCCTCGGCTTCGCACCAAGGCGCGGCTTCGTCGAAGGCTTCGCGCATGTTCATGGCGCGGCGCAGATTGGCTGGCGTGAGCACGGCGGCGGTGGCGCCAAAAGCAATGGGCTCACGCGCCAGCAGCAGGGTGTGGGCAAAGTGCCGGCGCACCAGGCTCAGGTCGTGCAGCACCACCAGCACGGTCTTGCCGGCGGCGCGCCAGCGCTCGAGCAACTGCAGCAAGTCGAGCGTGGTGCCTTCATCGACGGCGGCAAAGGGCTCGTCGAGCAGCAGCAGGTCGGCGTCTTGCAAAATCAGACGCGCAAACAAGGCGCGCTGAAACTGCCCGCCCGACAAGGTGTCGATGGTGCGGCGCTCAAAGCCCTGTAGGCCGACGCTGGCTAAGGCCTCGAGGCAGCGCTGGCGTTGGGCCGAAGTCCAGCGCCCGAGGGCGCCGCTCTGGTGCCACAGGCCGTACTGCACCATGTCTTGCACCGTGACCGGAAAGCTGCGGTCGATCTGCGGCGTCTGCGGCAGATACGCCACGCGCTGCCCAGCCAAGCCGTCGATGCGCCCGGTGAGCGGCCGCAACTGGCCCGCCAGCGCCCGCAGCAGGGTCGATTTGCCGGCGCCGTTGGGGCCAACGATGGCCAGTTTGGAACCCGCCGGGCAAAACAGTGACAAATGGTGCACCGCCGGGTGGCGCTCGTAGCCCAGCGTCAGGTTGTGCAGCCCCAGCCCAGCTGCCGGCTGACCGTCGGGCGCAGCAACAAACGCACCCGCTCCCGCACCGGCCCCAGCGGCATAAGGCGGGGCTGCAGGCGGTGCAGGCTCAGGCACGCGCAACTGCGCCGCAGCAGCCAAAGCCGAAGCCGAGGCAGCCAGCGGCTGGAACCAAGAAAGTAAAGGCTTGATGAGCACCTTGTTGCAACTCGATTGCGTTAATATCGGGATCATAACGCAACTTTGTTGCAGCAGCCGAGTCCCATGACCATGCCCCAAACCGCCGCCCCCTCATCCAGCCCGCTCACGCCCGAGCTGCTCGAGCGCTTGCACCGCGCCGGCTTGCGCGTCACGCCGGCCACGCGCGCCGTGCTGGGCCTGTTTGCCGCCGACCCCTGCGCCGCGCGCTGCCACTTCGAGGTGCTGGCGCAACTGCAGGCGCGCGGCCAACTCATCAACCGCGTCACCTTGTACCGGCTACTCGATCGGCTCGCCGCCTGCGGTGTGCTGGCGCGCCACGCCGACGCGCACGAGCGCCGCTGGCGCTTCACCTGGGCCGGCAACGGCGCCGCCGCGCTGGCGCAACCGCGCTTCGATTGCGACGCCTGCCACTGCCTGCTGCCGCTGCCTGCGGCGGCGCTCGAGGCGCAGCAGCTGGCGCAGATCTGGAGCGAGCGCATGGCCGCGCTCGGGCACCAGCCGCAGCGACTCGATTTCACCCTGCACGGCACCTGCGCCGACTGCCTTCAGCCGAAAGCCCGCCCATGATTTTCAGTTCCGCCCTGCGCTACGCTTGGCCCAACGGCCCGACGCTCGACTTTCCCGACCTGGAGCTGGCCAGCGGCGACGCGCTGCTGCTGCGCGGCCCCTCGGGCAGCGGCAAATCGACCTGGCTGGCGCTGCTGGCCGGTCTGCTCACGCCCAGCGCCGGGGTGCTCGAAGTCGCCGGCACGCACCCGGGGCAGCTGGCGCAAGCCGAACGCGATGCCTGGCGCGCGCGCCACATCGGCTTTTTGCCCCAGCGGGGCCTGCTCAGCCAGGCCTTGAGCGTGCACGACAACTTGCAGCTGGTGGCCTACGCCGGCCAGCGGCCACTGGATCGCGCGCACACCCAGCACCTGATCGAGGCCCTGGGTCTGGGCGAGCTGCTGCAGCGGCGCCCGCACCAGCTCTCGACCGGGCAGGCGCTGCGCGTGGCGCTGGCGCGGGCGCTGTTGCGCCGCCCGGCCGTGCTGCTGGCCGATGAGCCCACTGCCAGCCTCGACGACGAGCTCGCCGCCCAAGCCATGTCGCTTATCAGCCAGCACGCGCAGCAGCACGCCGCCACGCTGGTGGTGGCCACACACGACCAGCGTGCCGTGCAAGCGCTGCCGCACGCGCGCACCCTGCGCTTGCAGCCACACGCGGAGGCTGCGGCATGAACACCCTCGGCCTGTCGTGGCGCTACCTCTGGTCGCGCCCCCTGAGCACGGTGCTCAACCTGCTCATGCTCACCTTGGGCGTAGCGGCCATGGTGTTCGTGCTCAGCGCGCGCGAGCAGCTCACGCACACCTTTGAGCGCGATCTGGCCGGCATCGACGCCGTCGTCGGCGCCAAGGGCAGCCCGATCCAGCTCATCATGTCGGGCGTGTTTCACCTCGACGTGCCGCCGGGCAACATCCGCTTGGCCGATCTGGAGCAACTGCGCCAACACCCGCAAGTGGCCGCGATCATCCCGCTCAGCCTAGGCGACAACCTAGGCGGCTACCGCATCGTGGGTACCACCCACGACTATGTCGCGCTGTATGGCGCCGAACTGGCCCAGGGCCAGCTCTGGAACGCGCCGATGCAAGCCGTTCTGGGCGCCCAGGTGGCGGCCAGCAGCGGCTTGGGGCTGGGCCAAAGTTTCGTCGGTGTGCACGGGCTGGATCCGGTCGGCAAGGCGCACGATCAGTGGCCCTACACCATCACCGGCATCTTGGCGCCCTGCGGCTGCGTGCTCGACCGGCTGGTGCTCACCGCCACCGAATCGGTCTGGCTGGTGCACGACGATCTGCACGGCATGGCGCAGATGAGCCCCGAGGAACGCGCCGCCGTCGAGGCCGAGCGCGAAGTCACCATGGCCCTGATCCGCTACACCACGCCGCTGGCCGCGGTCACCTTCCCGCGCTTCGTCAACGAGCAGACCAATATGCAGGCCGCCGCCCCGGCGCTCGAGCTCACGCGGCTGCTCACGCTGCTGGGCGCGGGCACCCAGGTGCTGCAGGGCTTTGGCCTGACGCTGCTGCTCATGGCGGCGCTGTCGGTGTTCGTGGCGCTGTGGCAAGCGGTGCGTGAACGCGAGGCCGATCTGGCCATGCTGCGCATGCTGGGCACGCCGCCGCGGCGCTTGGTCGCTTTGTTGCTGACCGAGGCTTTTGCGCTGGCGCTGCTGGCGCTGCTGCTGGGGCTGGCGCTGGCCCAAGGCCTGCTGGCGGCCTTGGGTGGCTGGCTGCCCACGGGTGCCGCCACCTTGGTGCAAGCCGCACACTGGAGCCCGACGCTGTTGTGGGTGCCGCTGGGGGTGTTGCTGCTGGCGCTGCTGGCGGCGGCTCTGCCGGCATGGCGCGTCCACCGGCTCGACGTTTTGACCCTACTCAACCGGGGCTAAACCCCCATGAAACCCATGAAAACCACCCACCGCACCCTGCTGGCCCTGCTCGCCAGCGCCGCCTTGGCCCTGCCCGCTTGGGCCAGCCCCGCCACGCCAGCCGCGCCGCACGGCCACACCCACGGCCATCAACACACCCCGGCGCAGATTCAGCAAGACATTCAACGCCACAAGGCGATGGCCGCGGCGCACCAAGCGGCCGCCGAATGCCTGCAAGCCGGGCGCGGCGAACGCGTCTGCCACCAGGCCCTGCGCGCCGCCTGCACCGGCATCGCCTTGGGCAACTACTGCGGTATGCGCCATGTCCACTGACGAGCGGTTTTGGCTGCGGCGCACGTGGTTGCGCCACGCTGCAGCCCTGGGCGCCACCGCCATCGCAGCACCCGTGTGGGGGCAAAATGCGCCCGCGGCTGGCTCGGCTGGTAGCCCCAATGCGCCTGCGGCTCCCGGCGCAGCGGATGCAAGCGGCGTTGCAGGCCACCCCAACCCACTGGCTGGCGGCACCGGCATGGGCTACCACAGCCCTTTGAGCGCCTTTGCCCCGCTGCCCCAGCGCAGCGATGTGGTGCCGTGGTCCACCCTGGCCGATTTCACCACCCGCACCGAACGCCAGCGCGTGGTGCAGGTGTATTCCGCCGCCATATTGGCGCTGGATCAGCGCACCGTGCGCATGCAGGGCTTCATGACGCCGCTCGACCCCGGCACGCGCCAAGTGCATTTTTTGCTCAGCTCGGTGCCGCTCACCTGCCCCTTTTGCAGCCCCGGCGGCCCCGAGAGCCTGGTGCAGGTGCGCGCCCGGCGCCCGGTGCCCTACAGCATGGGCGCCATCGTCGTCGAAGGCCGCTTTCACGTGCTGCACAACGACTCGTTGGGCTTTTTTTACCGCATCACCAACGCCATCGAGGTGGATTGAGCCAAGGACTTGGCGCGCAGCACCACCTTGACCTTGGTTGCCATCAGATCGTCCAAGGAGGCCACCTGCAAAACGGCATCGTCGGTGAAATCTGGCTCGCCCACGCGGCCAAAATCAATCGTCCCGAAAAACGAGAGCTTCACATGCTCGCGCTGTGCATTTCCACTGGGAACCAGCACCACCCAACTGTGGTTGCGGTCTTGCAGCGTCGTGGCCTGCTCCAAAAACGGCAAGGCCGCCTTGAGGGCTTCCCGATCCAGCGGCTTTTCCGTGAAAAAATCGAAATCGACCGAATTGCGGTGCCCCAGACGCAGCGCAATCGCGGTGCCCCCGTACAGTGTGAACCCAAGCCGGGCGGCAGGGCCGAGTTGCGGCCACAGGTTTTTTTGCGCCGCTGGCAGCACATTCAAGCAGGGGGTGAACTGGCGCATCAAGCCCAGCCCCGCACCGGCAAGGGCGGCACACCATCCACGCTCGCCAAGCCCAAGCGGTAGTGCCAGTAGGCCCAAGAGCGCTCGTTGAACTGGCCAGCCTGGGCGTGCGTCAGCACCTCGTCGCCCACCTGCGCGGCCAGTGCCTGCACGTCAGGGTAGTCACCGAGGTTCATGACTTGGGCGATGACGCGTTCGGGCGTGGCTGCGGCCTCCTCTGGGCTCTGCCACCAGATGTATTTGCTGGCAAACGATTGGATCGACTCTGGGCTGATCTGGGTCATGACGGCGGCTCATTGGCGGTGCACTCGCCGCTGATTTTATGCTTGCCCACAGGGTTTGCGGTGGGTAACTTATTCCACCCCCTGGCCCACTGCGCGCTGCAGATCTGGGCCAAAGCTACGCCGCAAACGGCCTATACGTCACCCGGTCGCCGTGGACGATGGTCTGGTTGGGCGCTTTGTCCACCAGGCCGTCGGCCCAGGCGATGGAGCTGAGCACGCCCGAGCCTTGGTTGGGGTAGAGCTCGAGCCCGCCGTGGGCGTTGCGGCGCACGCGCAAAAACTCGCGCCGCCGCTCTGGCTTGGGCCAATCAAAATGCGCAGGCAACTCGATCGGCTCGGGCAGACCGTTGGCCGCTGGGCCTTGCACCCCCTGCAAGCGGCGCACGAAGGGCTGCACCAGCAGCATGAACGTGACGTAACTGGCCACCGGGTTGCCGGGCAGGCCGATGTAGTGGCAGCGTTGGTCTGCACCCGAATCTGCGCCCGCACCCTCTCCATCGCGCTCCAGCCAGCCGTGTGCAAAGGGTTTGCCGGGCTTGATGGCGATCTGCCACAGGTGCAGGCCGCCCAGCGCCTGCACGGCGGCTTTGAGGTGGTCGGCTTCACCCACCGACACACCGCCGGTGCTCAGCACCAGGTCGTGGTTTGCTGCCGCTGCGCGCAGCGCCGCCACGGTGGCGTCGAGCCGATCCGGCACCGGCGCGCACACGCTCACGCTGCAACCCAGGCGCTGCAACAGAGCGCGCAAAAAATAGCGGTTGCTGTTGTAGATCGCACCCAGCGGCAGCTGCTCCGGGGGCACGCTGCCGGGTTCGGTCAGTTCGTCGCCGCTGCTCAGCAGCGCCACGCGCAGGCGCCGGTGCAGTGGCAGCTGCGCCGCCCCAAGGCTGGCGGCCAGCCCGAGTTCGGCCGGGCCCAGCAGGGTGCCGGCGGGCAGCACGGTCTGGCCGCGGCCCAGGTCTTCGCCCCGGCGGCGGATGTGCTGCCCGAGCTGCGCCGGCTTGCGCAAGCGCAGCTGCGGCTGGCCGCTGGCATCGGTGCTGGCCTCAGCCTCTTCTTGCGCCAGCACCGCGTCGGCCCCGGCGGGAATGGGGGCGCCAGTGAAAATGCGCGCCACCGTGCCGGGCTGCAAGGCGGGCGCCGACCCTGCCGCAGCGCCTTGTGCACCCCCGGCACCCACAGGCCCGGCGGCGATACGCTGGCTCACCGGCAGGGCAGCCCCGGCCGCGTGAGACGCAGCGGCTTCGGCGGCGCGCACCGCGTAGCCGTCCATGGCGCTGTTGTCAAAACCGGGCACGTCAAAGGCGGCTTGCAGCGCCTGCGCCAGCACGCGGCCGTCGGCTTCGTCGAGCGGCACGGGCTCGATCTCGCGCAGCGGCTGCGCCGTCGCCAGCAGGGCCGCCAGCGCGTCGTCGAGCGCCAGCAGGCCGGGTCGGGCTTGGGTTGGGTCGGCAGCGGGGTGGTTCATGCGGGTGGGTGCGGGTCTGGGGCGCGGGTCTAGGGTGCGTGTCTGGGGTGTGCTCAGGCGGCGCATTGCTCGGCAATGTAGGCTTTTACGCGCTGCACATCGGCCGGCAGCAGCCGCACCCGCTTGGGCAGCTTTTCGATGCCTTCGAGCGCCGCGGGCCGCTCGGGCTCGCGCCCCAGCGCTTCCACCAAGGTGGCGGCAAACTTCACCGGCAGCGCGGTTTCCAGCACCACCATCGGCGTACCGGGCTGCTGGTGCTGGCGCGCCACTTTCACGGCGTCGGCGGTGTGCGGGTCTAGCATCTGGCCGCTGTGTTGCCAGGCGGCGCGGATGGTGTCGAGCCGATCGGCGTGGCTGCTGCGCCCGCTCACGAAACCGTAGCGGCTGCGGATCTGGGCAAAGGCGGGGTCGGCGCTGAGGTCGAAGCGGCCGCTGCGCGCCAGCTCGGCGCCAAACAGGGCCTGGGTGCGCGCCGCGTCGCGCCCGAGCAGGTCGAACACGAAGCGCTCAAAGTTGCTGGCCTTGGAGATGTCCATCGAGGGGCTGGAAGTCTCGAAGGTCTGCGCGCTCGGGCGCACGCGGTAGCAGCCGGTGCGAAAGAACTCGTCGAGCACATCGTTTTCGTTCGTCGCCACCACCAGTTGCTCGATCGGCAGGCCCATCA
>Ga0209413_1000175_pt1 | contig 10703 bp, 8 predicted proteins | sample JTO22cmmetaG_FD_184157 | JGI IMG/M metagenome (GOLD analysis project Ga0209413, IMG submission 184157) | Freshwater bacterial and archeal communities from Indian Creek, Illinois, USA - JTO22cm metaG (SPAdes) (version 3) | ecosystem: Environmental > Aquatic > Freshwater > Unclassified ...
TTGTGCTAGATACCGACCTCCGGCGACCGTCACTACACAAGGTCTTCAAGATTTCAAATCCGCTTGGTCTCGTAAATCTTCTCGCGCAAAATGTCGCCATCGAAGTTGCCTTGCGAGACGTGGGTGTTCCTAACCTCAAGGTGATTACCTCGGGCCCCATTCCCCCGAATCCGGCCGAAGTACTCGGGAGTATGCGTATGCGTGAACTTCTGCAGACTCTAGCGAACTCTTTTGACATTATTATACTGGACAGCCCCCCCGTCCTTGCCGTAGCAGATTCCACAATACTATCTTCCGTGGTCGATGGCGTGGTGTTAGTAGTATCTGCCGCCGAAGTGTCGACGGACAAGGCACGCAAGGCCAAAGCCCAGCTAGAGGGAGTAAAGGCCAATTTGCTCGGGGTTGTGCTTAACGGAATGGAACATGATGCGAGTGACGATTACTACTACTATTACTACGGCGCGCGCAACAAAAAAAGCTGATCACACGAAAGGGTGGGAAAGGTGGCCGCAAAGCTGAACTATAAGTTTGTACTCCTCGCAGCGGACATGTTGGCTCTCGTGGTCTCTGGCTTTGTAGGGCTCTACTTGCGCTTTGATGGCCTGCCCCCCGTCTCTTCATACTGGACATGGGGTCGCTACATGCTTTTGGCCGTACCCCTCTTTGCCGTCATTTACTATTTCTTTGGCCTCTACCGCCGCCTGTGGCAGTATGCGTCCGTACAAGAGCTCATCGTCATCGCTTCAGCAGTGACCCTAGGTATGATAGCTCTGTTTGGGGCCATGCGTATTAATCCGACCACGACTTTTCCACGTAGCGTGCTGGCCTTTGCCTGGCTGCTCAATATCGCCGCGGTGGGTAGTTTGCGGTTTAGCGTACGTATCTTGGCGGATTACAAGAAGAGAGCGGGTAGAACCACCGGCAAGCCGACGCTGATTGTCGGCGCAGGCGATGCCGCTAGAATTTTGCTAGAAGAAACAAAGAAACACCCGGAACTTGATTGCAGGATCATGGGGTGTCTTGACGATGATCCCCGCAAGACGGGGCTACTGATTGCAGGGGTGCCGGTTCTTGGCCCTTTAACATTGCTGGAGCGACTGGCGCGCGAGCAAAGTATCGCGCAAATCATCATCGCCATGCCTTCAGCGTCGGTGTCCAAAGTGAAAGAAATTGTCCATCGCAGTGCTGCTGTAGGAGTCAAAGCCCAGATTATGCCGGGTCTTTACGCCGTTATGACCGGGGGTGTAGAAATTAGCCCCATCCGGGATGTGCGCATAGAGGACTTGTTGGGCAGACCCGAAGTGAAGACCGACTTTGCTAAGGTATCCGCCAGTGTGCACAGTAAGCGCGTGTTAGTGACCGGAGCTGGCGGTTCTATTGGTTCAGAACTGTGTCGCCAGTTAGCGCAGTTTGCCCCCAGAGAATTGCTGCTTCTAGGGCGGGGAGAAAATAGCATCTACGAAGTGCATAGAGAATTAAGACAAAAGTACCCCGCACTATCCATTACCCCAATTATAGCTGACGTGCAGGATACCAAGCGCGTCGAATCGGTCTTTGCCTTATACTCACCCGAAATCGTCTTCCATGCCGCTGCCCACAAGCATGTACCACTTATGGAATCTAACCCTACCGAAGCGCTGAAGAACAATATCTTTGGCACCAAGAGCGTGGCCGAGGCGGCACTTCGTCATAAGGCAGAGTGTTTTGTGCTCGTCTCGACCGATAAAGCCGTCAATCCCACTAATGTCATGGGTGCCACCAAGCGCATAGCCGAATTGTTGGTGCAAAGCTTGAACAGGGCGGGGGGCACAAAATTCATGGCGGTGCGGTTTGGCAATGTCCTGGGTAGCCGCGGCAGTGTGGTGCCATTATTCAAAGAGCAAATTGCCCAAGGCGGCCCTATTACAATCACCCATCCTGACATGACGCGCTATTTCATGACCATATCCGAAGCTGTTAGGCTGGTCATCGAGGCGAGTGCTATGGGGAAGGGGGGCGAAGTATTTGTTTTGGACATGGGTCAGCCAGTAAAAATAGCCGATTTGGCAAAAGATCTTATTACTCTCTCTGGTCTCAAGCCAGAGGTGGATGTACCGATAGTGTATACTGGTTTGCGACCGGGAGAAAAACTGTACGAAGAATTGTGGGCGGCGGGAGAGACGACATCGGCCACCAGCCATCCACGTATTCGCGTCGCGGAGCAGAGTTTCTTACCGCGCCTGCATTGGCAGGATTCCCTTGTGCGAGCTGAAACATTATGCCAGCATTGTAGCGCTAAAGAGGTGCTGGGGCTACTACAGTCTATAGACGAAATATCCCTCGACCAGGTAGCCGCAGCCGCGAGCGGATAGTGAGAAAGAGGCTTGCTCATGGTGAACAAAAAAACAGTGTTCAAAGCGGCTCTGGGTTTAAGCCTCGTGTCCATTCTAAGCAAATTGCTCGGCTTTGCCAGGGAACAGGCCATTGCTTGGCGCTTTGGCGCGGGTGCGGCAGTAGATGCCTATGTGGCCGCGCTTGTCATCCCGACCATTATCTCTGGCGTGGTGGGTGGTGCCCTTTCTACTGCCTTTTTACCCGTCTATAGTGAATGGCGAAACACGGCAAAGGGCAAAAGGTTAGCGGGTTCGGTTTCTTGGCTCAACTCGCTCCTTGGGCTACTAGGGAGCATCGCTGCCCTATACTTCGCCCCCTTCTTAGTGCGGGTGCTAGTCGGCAACTTCCCGCCGGAGCAGCAGAAACTTACGGTAGAGCTTCTTCGCATACTCTCTTTTGGCACGCTCTTGATGAGCGTTTCTTTCTTTTTGACTATGCTTTTTAACAGCCATCAGTTGTTCTTACTTCCTGCTCTTAATCCCGTCATACAAAACGTGATTATTGTCGTTGGTGTGCTCGCCTTTGGCGCTGCTGGCATTGTGGGCGTCGCCTACGCCGCGCTTATAGCCATGGTTCTGCCCGTGGTGCTGCTTTTTTGCTGGGCGCTTTACAAAAACTACCCTATCTTAGTGAGGCCAAAATTTCTCGATCCCCAGTTTTCGAGAGTGCTCAGGCTTTCCGTGCCCATTTTTGTGGCTGGGCTGTTTGGGCAGCTCTACGTCGTGGTGGATCGCCGCTTGGCGTCTGGCCTAGATATAGGTAGCATCGCCGCACTTAACTTTGCCAATCGCTTGGTGCAACTGCCCTTTGGTATCTTTGTCATGGCACTCTCTACGGCCGTCTTTCCAACACTCGCCGACCTCGCCGCGCGAGGAGACAAAAAGGCCTTTGCCGAGGCCTTAGTGGCCAGCCTGCGGGGCTTGCTGCTCTTACTGGTTCCCGCTTCGGTAGGGCTCTTGGTGTTGCGAGAGCCTATCGTGCGCTTAGCTTTTGAGCGTGGCTCCTTTGACGCTGCCGACACCGCCAAAACCGCCCTCGCCCTAGGTTTTTATGCCCTAGGTCTCCTCGGCCTTTCTGCCGGTACGGTGATGACGCGCGCCTTTTACTCATTGCAAGACACGCTTACTCCCGTCAAAATTGGTGCTCTAACGGCCCTCCTCAATGCGCTACTTGCCGTGCTACTTGTCGGCCCCCTCGAGCACGGCGGCTTGGCTTTAGCCAATTCCCTCGGCGTTTCACTAAGCGCCCTGTTATTGCTAGTATTGCTCAGAAAAAAGCTTGGGCCAGTGCCCATGGGGCTATTGCCACTTCTTGGCAAAGTAATGCTTTGCTCGCTTTGCATGGGAATTGTCAGTCACTTTGTCTATGCTCTGTTTAGTCCCTCAGGCGAGCTCATTTCTCTCGCTGCTGCGATGGGTGGTGGCGTGGCAGTCTATGGAGCAGGGATACTTGCCATGCGGGTCGACGAAGTCTCTTGGATACTCAATAAATTTAGGCAAAGGACACGTTTATAGCGCACTACGAACAGGCCAAGTGGCCTGTTTTATTTTGCCGACAAATTTCGAGCTTTTTCGCCATTAAGTGGTGTTATGATGAATTAGTTAACTGAATGTTAGGGGAGTGGAATGTAAGTGCGGTCAATTCGCATGCTTCTGGGTGCGCTACTAATCCTGTGGTATCGCGGCGGTCCCACTAACCGTTCTTAGCGGGGTGAGGTAAGAACGCCTACCCATGTGCTCATTTTCGCTTTATCCTTGAGCAACTCGGATTTGGTGTCGAGTGGTTGGAGAGAGACTTTGCTATTGAGGCCATTAGGAGGCCTTAGTTGATGCTCAGTGACAATGAAAATGGGGGTGTCAAAAGTCTTGGACATAGTGTTGGTTGCGGGCATTGGAACTGTCGCGCTCTTTGTACTGTGGCGGTTTGATCGGCGCAGAAGCAGGTTACAAAAAGCCAATCGGTGTCAGTCCGGCACGTGGCGACAGTCCGACTATTATCGGCGTTTCCTCGCCGGGCTTGATGCCGCAAATCGGGTGAAATTCCTTGCGTTCGGCGAGCATGAGCAGTACAAATTGTACTTAGATTGGACACTGCGCGAAGGCTTGCGGGGACGCGAAGAACAAAGCAATATTTAGAAGGCGCAAGCATTTTGCAACTCGAACCTACTCGCTCGGTAAGATAACAGATGAGCGATTGCGGATGATTGACAATTGGAAAATTATAAGTGATAATCTATGCAAGCATCAGCAAAAATAGAGGAGGAAACTCAATTGAAACGAAAAGTTCTATTTTTTGTCGGTCTCTTGTCGATTTCGCTGTTGATTGGGGCAACTGCGACTGTAGCACTTTACGAAGTGCCAAGTGTCCCTGGTATCGGTCAAGTGACCCCTAGGCCAGGTGGCGTGACGGAGATTGGCGTCGTGCCTGCACCTGCTGTGGTGGGGGTTAGCACTGCAACCATAGACATGGCGGCTATTCCAGGCATCAGAGCCAATCACCAAGCTGGTGGATCAGTGGTTTTTGATGTGGCATCACCTCCCTTGGGCACTGTCGAGACGCTCATTCCCGCCAACGTGCTTAATGCTGCTACGGGTATGGCGGTGAGAGTGCAAACAACGTCTGCAGCCGTTGAGCTGCCTGCAAGCCTAGTAGCATCTTCAGCTCTAGCTGGCAGAACTCTTTCTGTAACCATAAGCACGCCTGCCCCCCAGGCACTTGACGCAGCGCGTCCAAGCGGCACCGTGCGTGTGGGCTCTCCTATCAGCGTTCAGACCAATTTCACAGGCGAGATGCGTGTGACAATTCCGCTAGGCCTTTTTCTGCCGACAGAGCCGCAGGCTAGGGCAGCTTTCATAGCTAGGCTCCAGGTTTTTGGGCTTGTGGGTGGGGTAGGGTCTACTCAATCGGACTTAAGTTTTACCATCGATGAAACGGCAGTGCCCCCCGTGCTTAGAGGCGTGACTTTCTCCACCAGGAATCCTGGGAGTTTCTCAGTCATCAGGTGATCTGCCTGGCCTTGAGCAGGTTTTCCCCCGAGGTTTCACGAAGCCAACGACAAAGATGCTAATTTAGGCCACGCGTTTCTCAGCCGTTTTCGCCTATGGTCACAATGAATCACATAGCAAAAGCCCGCACACTCTGGTCGCGGGTTTTTTTGCGCCGTAATTTTACCAACTCGCCAAAGTGCGATAAGTACAATGTCTATGGTAGGATAAGACATAAGCACGTTGTGAATGTTTTGCGGGCAGGAGAGTGAGCGCTATCCATCATAACTTGTCACGAGAGACTGTTGCTAATTGCACTCAGGCCAGGCCATTTAGTTATGCCAGCCTCGCAAGAGAGACTTTATTCTTCACATTATGCGTAACTGTCGCCGTTGCGCCCCTTCTTCAAGGGTTGTACGCAGCGAGAGAGCGATTTATTGTGATGGCTCTGGTCTTTGTCTGCACCGTGGGAGTACTAGCACTCTCTGGCCGCTCTAGGACGATATCGGTGGCCGTGTTAGGCGGGGCTAGTTTGTTCGTACTGTATGTCATCGGGTTAGTCACGCCTGCTTCAGCTACTGGGGCAATTAATGGATTTGTTGTCATGGCCGCCTCAATAGCCATGTTTTGGGCATGGAGCTCCAGTGACCTAAAAGGGCAAGCTCAGTTGCAGCTAGGTGCTGCCATAGTGTGTTCCGCACTGCTGGTGGCGATTTGGGGATTGCTGACCCATATCGGGCTACTCGCAGGGGATGCATTCGTCGGTGGTCGCCTCGCGGTTGGATTCGGGTATCCGAACGCTACGGCCTCATGGCTTGGCTTGGGGTTTGTATTATCAATAATGTTCCCTCGCAAAACATTGTCATGGGCTGGAGCGGTGGCATTTGATTTTTCGGCGGTGTTAATTGGTGCGGCCCTGCTCTTTACTGGCTCCCGAGGAGCATGGCTAGCGGTAGCAGTCGCCCTGGGGATCGGTTTTGTAACGAGTCGAAGGTATGCCGGTGCAGTGTTAGGCCAATGTGTTACCCTCGTTGTGACGAGTCTTGTAGCCTCGATTGTCCTGTTGATGCAACCGGCCACCACTACGCTTGTCTTTGTCGCAATCGGAGCCCTCGCTTTTGGACTGCTTTCAGGATTAGCCAGAAATTGGCTTAGGCTCTCCGGCCTGTGGTTGTCCTTATTGGTGTTAGCCGGCGGAACCTACATCGCGATGCAGTTATGGCAGGGCAATAATTATACGCTGTCGAACCACGGTGAGGTTGATACTTGGTCGTCGATTCGATTGGGTGTCGCGCGAGAAGTCCTCGGTAATGAGGTCACTTTCACTGCGAATGTGTTGACGCGGAATCCAGAAGAAAAGCCATTTGCTGGCCAGTTGAGTATTTGGGCTACAAAGGGAGAAAAAGAGATACAACGCCTTCACCTCGAAGTTTTGGATAATGGAGAACGAGTGCTGGAGTTGCCGTTGACCCTGCCAGACACCGCCGAAGGCCTTAGCATTATACTTGTGAATGTGCATGCCAACACAAGTGTGACCATGCAAAATCCACGCTTTCTCCTAGCCGATGGAGGCGAGTATATCGTCAGCGACCTAATTTATCGCGTGCTACCCAATTCATTGGCAGTGCGAGCACAAGGTTTAGCGCTAGAGCGTTTGGTGGACGATGGTCGCCGGCAGTTCATTCTGGACGCACTACTAGCTGCGCGACAAGCGCCTTTTTTCGGTAGAGGGGGCGGGACGTGGAAGGCAGTCTACTCTAGCTTCCAAGGCAGCCTCTATGGCACTGCTCGCGTGCACTCGGACTATGTGGAAGTGCTTCTCGACATCGGGCTTGTGGGCCTAGTGGCTTACCTTCTCTTTTTGGCAATCGCTATAGGGCCAAGCGTAGTTAGTGCACGCAGTACCGCAGTCGAAAGGGCCTGTGCCGTTGGAGCACTCACCGTTTTTGTACACAGCGGCTGGGAGGCACTCCTGAGTTTTCCTAGCATCTACTTGGGCGCATTCGCCCTAATTGGCGCGGTGCAAAACCGCGCCCTGCTGGTTTCGCCCCGACTGGCCGCCCGCATTTGGCTTGCGGTCAGAATAATGTCCCTTGCTGCCTTTTTCTTAACTTTGTCCTTAGCCGCAGCAGAGTTCGTCGCTCAATCTGGGGACAGCAAGCCTGCCCTTGTCACGGCTCTCAAGCTTAACCCCTGGAATGCCGCGCGGCACGTGGAGCTTGCAGTCATGATGGAGGAGGACGGCAGGCAAGACGAAAAAGCAACAACACATTACGAAGTAGCAAAACAGCTCGAGCCTTACAGCGCAGTTTATACTTCTTTGCTTGGGCAGCACTACGCCCGCACAGGGAACCTGATAAAAGCCGTTGGTCCTCTAATGAGTGCTATCGACTTGCAACCTATGAATGTGGTGCACTACAACAATGCAGCCCGTGTTGCCGCGTATACTGCCGAAGCGTTCTATTTTACGTCGACAGACGACGCTAAGCGCTACGCCAACAAGGTCCTTGAGGTTTACTCTCGTCTCACGCAAATCTTAGGCAGGGCAGACGAGCGGTGGCTACGGGAGAATCCTAGTTTTAGACTAAATCCTGCCTTGGCGGTAGATGTAGGCAGAGCTTTAGCAATGGTGGGGAAAAGGGGCGAATCTTGGCCATACCTGATGGCGGCGGCTGAAGAGGATGATGGTAGCTTATTCGTCATTGCTAACCCCTGGCTAGACCGAATGTTCGGTTATACCTTTCGGCCTCACGAGGCGCACAATCTGCTGCCAACTACGGTAAGTTTCGTGGCGCGCAACCAAGGCTTTCTGAGTCATCGTGCTTCTACTCAGCTTGACAGCAGCATTTTTAAGGTAGGGTCTGGGTCTTTGCGCGGAGTGGCTACAGGTGCAGGGCTCTATGGCCTTGGCACCTCTGACTTCGTCACCGTTAAACCGGGGCAGACATACACCGCGAGTGTATACGTCAGGCAGGCGCCCGCTAAGCCCGTAATGCTACGCATAGATTGGTTTAGTGATGCGGGCAGAACTGGCTTTGCACACGGCACTCATATTGTCGCAGGCGACGCTTGGCAGCGCATTATTGTCACCGGAATTGCGCCAGACAACACCACGCGCCTAAGGTTGTTCGTCTTGACCGACAATAGCGCACAACAAGGCGATACTATGTGGGTGGACGCCTGGATGGTAGAGCAAGGAATCCTGGCTAGCCCTTGGGTGCCAGGCCAGTTTAGATGACTTGACGGGCACCCAAAAACAGGCCGCAGAGGCCTGTTTTTATTTTTGCTCGACATATTTCGCGGATCATCGCAAAAATGTACTGATAAGCTAGGTCAAATGAGGCAATGTGGGGGGAATGAAAATGCGGTCAATACGGCGATTCCTAGGGGTGCTCTTGATAGTGTGGTATCGTGGCACCTTTCTTGGTCGCCTGTAGCAGGCAAGGCCAGTAGCGGTTGTGTCCATGTGCGCTGCCGCGCGGGTAGAAAAAGAATTTGTCATCAAGGTTGGGCAGTAGTATCGAGTAAGGCAGGGTGATATCAATAGAGGGGGTGCAAAAGTTTTGCGGGGAGTACCATGGCTAGCAGTAGGAGTTCTTATCCTAGGGACACTATGGCTGATTTTATGACGGAGAAGTAGGCTACAAAAGGCAGGTCGTCGTCTGTTCGGCACTTGGCGACAATCCGATTACTACAGGCGTTTTGTCACAGGGCTCGACGCCGCCAGCCGGCTGAAATTTCTCTCGCTTGGCGAGAATGACCAATACAATCAGTACCTAGATTGGACACTACGTGAAGGTTTAAGAGGGCGGGGGAGCGAGCGGTAGGCCGGAGCCTACCGCCTTTATTTGGGATACGGTTTCAACCACAGAGTACACAGAGGCGTGGAAAAGAGAGGAACAAGGCGTTTGGGCATACGGTGCCTTTATTTCCATGTTCCTCTCTTGCTTTCTCTGTGATCTCTGTGGTTAAAAAACGCTCCCTCCTCGTCTTGCCTCTAACCTCTAACCTCTGGCCTCTACTCTCTAACCTCTAACCTCTAGTTGCCGAAAGGAGACATGCCTGTGGTAGTTAAACGCGCCGTGTTCAAAGCGGCTCTCGGCCTAAGTATGGTATCAATTTTAAGCAAATTACTCGGGTTTGCCAGAGAGCAGGCCATCGCCTGGCGTTTTGGCGCCGGTGCCGCGGTGGACACCTATGTCGCTGCCCTTGCCATCCCTACGCTTATTTCCGGCGTGGTGGGTGGCGCGTTGTCTACCGCCTTTTTGCCGGTGTACAGTGAGGCGCGCAGCACTAAAGAGGGTAGGCAGTTGGCAGGCATAGTGTCGGGGGTCAATGCCCTGCTCGGGGTTTTAGGCTCACTCGCCGCATTCTACTTTGCTCCCTTCCTCGTGCGGGTCTTAGTCGGCAATTTCTCTCCCGACCAGCAGGCTCTCACGGTGCAGTTACTCCGCATACTATCCTTTGGCACGCCTCCGCCTTAACGACCCCCGCTTTGCCAAGGTGCTTAAACTAGCACTCCCTATTATGGTCGTCGACCGCCGCCTAGCCAGCGGACTTGACGCCGGCAGCATCGCCTCGCTTAACTTTGCCAATCGCTTAGTGCAGCTGCCCTTTGGCATCTTCGTCATGGCGCTCTCTACAGTCGTCTTCCCCGCCTTGGCAGATCTCGCGGCACAGGGCAACAAAAAGGGCTTTGGCGAGGCCCTCTCGGCCGGGCTACGCGCCATGGTCATCTTGCTCGTGCCGGCCACCGTGGGGCTAATCGTTCTCAGGCACCCCATCGTACGCCTCGCCTTTGAGCGCGGCTCTTTTGATGCCACCGACACCGCCAAAACCGCTTTCGCACTCGGTTTTTACGCCTTGGGCCTCCTTGGCCTTTCTACCGGCACAGTGCTCACGCGCGCCTTTCCATGGGGGTGACCGCCCTTTTAGGCAAAGTTGCGCTCTGCTCGTTCGGCATGGGGCTTGTCAGTCACCTGGTCTATGGCTGGCTAAGCCCGCTTGGCGCCATAGTCGCACTTGCAGCTGCGGTCGGTGGGGGGGTGGCTGTATACGGCGCAGGGTTGCTGGCCTTGCAGGTAGAAGAAGCAACTTGGGTGCTGCGTAGGATCAAGAGCAATTTCTAACCATGCCGCTCCTCCTACCAGCCCGAACGAAAAGCACGCTCCCAGCGTTACCTTCCCCCAGTGGTTTACCCATTCCGCTTATCAATATGTTAGAATAGTGCTAGAAAATGGGCCCGTTCCTATTGCTCGAAGATTAGGAGGCATTGAGATTCGCATGAAATTGAAGTCAATCGAGATCGAAGGCTATAGGCCATTTAAGGACTTTAAAGCAAGTCTT
>Ga0209413_1000182_pt1 | contig 10521 bp, 8 predicted proteins | sample JTO22cmmetaG_FD_184157 | JGI IMG/M metagenome (GOLD analysis project Ga0209413, IMG submission 184157) | Freshwater bacterial and archeal communities from Indian Creek, Illinois, USA - JTO22cm metaG (SPAdes) (version 3) | ecosystem: Environmental > Aquatic > Freshwater > Unclassified ...
GGACTTGCTGCGCCCGATCTACAGCAAAACCGCCGCCTACGGCCACTTCGGCCGCGACGAACCCGAGTTCACCTGGGAGCGCACCGACAAGGTGCAGGTGCTGCGCGAGCTGGCTGGGTTGAAGTAAATTGCACCGGCGGTGCCGGGCCGGTTTTCATATAGGATACAATTCGTGTCCTATATGAACCGTGTCCTGCGCATCACCCTCAACACCTCGCCCGAGCAGAGCGAGCGCTTGCGCGCCTTGCAGCAGGCGTTTGCCCAGGCCTGCAACACGCTGGCACCGCTGGTGCAGGCGCAGCGCTGCTGGAACCGGGTCGCGCTGCACCACATGAGCTACCGCCAACTGCGCCAAGCGCACCCGGCGCTGGGCTCGCAGATGGTGTGCAACGTCATTTACTCGGTCTGCCGCGCCGCACGCTTGGTGTACCAAAGCCCGGGCAGCCCCTTTAACGTGGCGCGCTTGGGCAACCAGCCGCTGCCGCTGTTGCGCTTTACCGACACCTGCGCGGTCTATTTCGACCGCCACACCCTGAGCTTGCGCAGCGGCCAGTTGTCGCTGTACACGCTCGATGGCCGCATGCGCTTCGATCTGGCGCTTGCCGCCGCCGACGAGCACGCCTTTCACGGCAGCAAGCTGCGCGAACTGGTGCTGGCGCGGCGCAGCGACGGTACCTTTGAGCTCATCTTCACCCTGCAAGCCAGCGCCGACGCCAGCGCGCCGGCTGCCCTCCCCGCCCCCAGCACCAGCGGCCATGCCGCGCCCGCTGCCCTTACCGCCCCAGAACCCAGCGCGCCCGAGCTCCCGCAGTGGCCCGAGTTCGTAATGGTTGAAGCACACCCATGAGCCCCCAGCCCCCCTCCCCACCCAACACCGAATTGCGCGACGCCATTTGGGCCTTGACGCCGTATTTTCGGCGCGCCTTTTTGTTTGGCCTCATCGCCGGCCTGCTCATGCTGGCGCCGGCGCTGTACATGTTTGAGGTCTATGGCCGCGTGCTCAACAGCCATAGCCACCAGACCCTGCTCATGCTGACGCTGCTGGTGCTGTTTGCCTATCTGATCATGGAGGGGCTGGAGTGGGCGCGCTCCGAGACCATGCGCGAAGCCGGGCAGCAGTTTGACAGGCGCATGGCCGGGCGCATCTACGACGTGATTTACCAAGCCAACCTGAAGCGCCCGAGCTTTTCCAACCTCTACACCATGGGCGAATACCGTGGGCTGCGCGATTTTTTGCACCACCCAGTGCTCAACGCGCTCATGGACGCGCCCGTGGCCATCATCTTTTTGGTGCTCATGTTTGCCATCCACCCCCTGCTGGGCTGGGTGGCGCTGGCCGCTGGCGCCTTGCAAGCCGGACTCACCTGGTTTAACGAACGCCTCACCTACGGCCCCATCCTCGAAGCCAACCGCTACGCCCTCGAGGCGCAGCAGTACGCCGACAACTCGCTGCGCAACACCGAAGTCATCGAGGCCATCGGCATGTTGCCCGCCATACGGGCGCGCTGGCTCAAAATCCAGCAGCAGTTTTTGCACAAACAAGCCTACGCCTCCGAGCGCGCTGGCGCCTTTCAGGCCGGCACCAAATTCATCCAAACCACCATGGGCTCGATGTTTTTGGGGCTGTCGGCGTGGCTGCTGCTGGGCGACGCGCTCGCCGGTGGCGCCGCCATGCTGATGGTGCCTTCCATTCTGGGTGGGCGCTTGCTCGGGCCGCTGGTGCAGGCGGTGAGCCAGTGGCGCAGCGTCGTCAACGCGCGCGACTCGTGGCGCCGCATCCACAACTTGCTGCAGCAAAGCCCGCCGCCGGCGCCGGCAATGAGCCTGCCGCCGCCCAAGGGCGTTTTGAGCGTCGAAAACCTTGTCGCCGGAGCGCCGGGCAGCCCAATGCCCATCCTCAAGGGGCTGAGCTTTGGCCTGCGCCCGGGCCAGCTGCTGGCGGTGGTCGGGCCGTCGGCAGCGGGCAAAACCACGCTGGCGCGGCTGCTGGTGGGGCTGTGGCCGGCGCTGCAAGGTAAGGTGCGGCTCGACGGTGCCGACGTGCAGCAATGGGACAAAGACGAACTCGGGCCGCACCTGGGCTACCTGCCCCAAGGCGTGGAGCTGCTCGACGGCAGCTTGAGCGACAACATCGCCCGCTTTGGCGCGCCCGAGCCGGCCAAGCTGCGCAACGCCATCGAGCTCGCCGGCCTTGAAGAACTCGTCGCCAGCCTGCCGCAAGGCCTGCAAACGCCCATCGGGCGCGAGGGCGCCATGCTCTCGGGTGGCCAGCGCCAGCGCGTGGCCTTGGCGCGCGCTCTCTACGGTGAGCCGGCGCTGATGGTGCTCGACGAGCCCAACGCCAGCCTCGACGAAGTGGGCGACGCCGCGCTGGCCCAGGCGCTGCAGACCCTCAAGGCACGCGGTACGGCCATTGTCGTCATCACCCACCGCACCAGCGTGCTGGCGCTGGCCGACACCATGCTGGTGCTGCGCGACGGCACCCAGCAAGCCTTTGGCCCGCGCAACGAGGTCATGGCCGCGCTGCAACAAGCCGCCCAAACTGCAGCCCAAACCGCCGTCACCCAAGGCGCTCCCGCCACGCCCCGTCTTGCAGGAAAACCCGCATGAGCACCCTCAGCGCCACAACCAGCCCGCCCTTGAGCGCATCCGCCAGCGTCAGCAGCGCCAGCGCCCCCAGCGCCCCCAGCGGCCGCAGCGAGCTCATCAACGCCCTGCGCACCTTCCGCACCGAATTCGCCGTCGTCGGGCTCTTTAGCGGCATCGCCAACCTGATGATGTTGGCGCCCACCCTGTACATGCTGCAGGTTTTTGATCGGGTGCTGGTCAGCCGCAGCGAGCTCACGCTGCTGGTGGTGTCGGTCGTGGTGCTGTTTTTTATCGTCATCATGGCGCTGTCGGAATGGTTGCGTTCGCTGGTGCTGGTGCGTGTCGGCGTGCGCATCGACGCCGCCTTGAGCACCCGCGTCTTCAACGCCTGCTTTGATGCGCGCTTGGGCAAAACCAGTGTCATGCACGAGCGCAGCTTTGCCGACCTGACCGAAATCCGTCAGTTCATGACCGGCAACGGCGTCATCGCCTTTTTCGACGCACCCTGGTTCCCGATCTACATCGCGGTCATGTTTTTGCTGCATCCGCTGCTGGGCTTGCTCACCATCTTTTTTGCCGTGCTGCAACTCGGCGTGGCTTGGTGGGGCCACTGGCAGGCGGTTCGCCCGTCCGAAGACATGTTTGACGCGCAGACCGAAATCACCCAGTTCTTGCAAGGCAAGCTGCGCAACGTCGAGGCCATCGAGGCCATGGGCATGGGCAGCGGCATCAAGCAGCGCTGGCAGAAGCGCCACGACGAGTACAACCGGCACCACGTGCGCTCGCACCGCATCAACCACCGCGTGACCGCCTGGAGCAAGTTTTTGCGCTTCAGCCAGCAATCGCTCGGGCTCGGGGCTGGGGCCTTATTGGTGATCGACGGCCAGCTCAGCCCCGGCGCCATGATCGCCGCCAACGTGCTCATGACGCGCGCATTGTCACCCATCGACCTGATGATCAACACTTGGCGCAGCTTCCTGGGAGCGCGCCAAGCCTTTGGCCGGCTCGAGCGCTTGCTGGAGCAAAACCCGCAGCGCGACCAAGCCCTGCAGCGCCAAGCCCCCAGCGGCCACATCAGCCTCGAGGGCGTGAGCGCGCACGCCCAAGGGCGCGCCCAGCCCATCCTCGAGCACATCGACCTGAGTTTTGAGCCTGGCAAAGTCACTGTGATCTTGGGGCCCTCGGGATCGGGCAAGTCCACCCTGGCGCGGGTCATGGTGGGCCTGTGGGAGCCCAGCGCCGGGCAAGTGTGCTACGACGGCAAGCCCGTGAGCCTGTGGCGGCGCGAAGAAATCGGGCCGCATTTGGGCTACCTGCCCCAAGACGTGCAGTTGTTCGAGGGCACCATCGCTGAAAACATCGCCCGCTTCGACCAAGTGGACTCGGGCCGCGTGATCGAAGCCGCACGCATCTGCGGCCTGCACGAGATGATTTTGCGCCTGCCCAAGGGCTACGACACCGCCTTGGCCGAAGTGGGCGGCATGCTCTCGGGTGGCCAGCGCCAGCGCGTGGCCCTGGCGCGCGCGCTCTATGGCCAGCCCGCCATCGTGGTGCTCGACGAGCCCAACGCCAACCTCGACGACGTGGGCGAACAAGCCCTCACGCAAGCGGTGCACAGCCTGCGCCAGCAGGGCCGCACCGTGGTGCTGATCTCGCACCGACCCTCGGCCATCGCCTTGGCAGACGATCTTCTGCTGCTGCAATCGGGCCGCATCGAAATGCAAGGCCCGCGCGAGCAGGTGCTGGCCGAACTCCAGCGCCGCCATGCCGCCTCGCAATCCGCTCCAGCCAGCGCTAGCCCCGCTGGCAGCGCCACCCCCTTGACCCCGCAGCCGCCCCCGGCAAGCGCCTAAGCCACCATCACCTTGCCACCCGACCGCACCATGAGCACGCCACCACCCCCAACAGCCACCCCCCTAGGCTCTGCTACCGACACCAGCAACCCGCCCGAGCCCCAAAACAACGACGCGGCACCCGAAGCCCAGCCCAGCAGCCGTGCGGGGCGCTGGGGCTTTGCCGCGCTGGCGCTTGCGCTGGTGGGCTTTTTGCTCTGGGCCAGCATCGCGCCGCTCAACTCCGGCGTACCCACCATGGCCCAGGTGACCGTCGACACCAAGCGGCGTCCGGTGCAACACCTCAGCGGTGGCATCGTGCAAACGGTGCTGGTGCGCGAAGGCGAGGTGGTGCAGGTCGGCCAGCCCCTGATCAAGCTCAACGACGCCATGGCGCGCGCCAACTACGAAAGCGTGCGCCAGCGCTACCTGGGCATGCAGGCGGTACAAAACCGCTTGCAGGCCGAACACGCCGGGGCCAGCAGCATCGCCTTTGCGCCCGAGCTGCAAAGCGCCGCCAATGCCGACCCCCAAATCCAGCAACAGCTCGCAATCCAGCAGCAACTGCTGCTCAGCCGGCGCAGCGCGCTGCAGGCCGAGCTGGCCGCTATCAACGAAAGCATCAATGGCCAGCAAGCCAGCATCGTGGCCATCGAGGGCATGCGCGGCATGCGCCAGCAGCAGCTGGCACTGTTGCAGCAAGAGCTGGGCCACATCAGCACCCTGGTGGCCGAAGGCTTTGCGCCGCGCAACCGCCAGCTTGAGCTCGAGCGCAACGTGGCCGAGCTCCAGTCCTCGCTGCTCGAGCTGCACGGCAGCCTGCAGCGCGCGCGCAGCGCCATCGCCGAACTGCGCCAGCGCGCGCTGGCGCGCCAGCAGCAGCAGCGGCTCGAAATCGAAACCCAGCTCACCCAGGCCAGCCTCGAAGTCCAGTCCGACGCCGAACGCTACAACGCCCTGCGCGACGAACTGCAGCGCAGCCACATCAGCGCCCCGGCTGCGGGCCAAGTGGTGGGCCTGCAGGTGCCCGCCGCCGGCGGCGTGATCCAGCCCGGCGCCGTGCTCATGGACATCGTCCCTGTGGGCGAGCCGCTGCTGCTCGATGCGCGCATCGAGCCGCACCTGATCGACCGCGTGCGCACCGGCCAGCGCACCAACGTGCGCTTCACCACCTTCATGCACCAGCCGCAACTGGTGGTCGAGGGCGAAGTGGTGTCGCTGTCTAAAGACGTGTTGACCGACCGCAACACCGGCGCCAGCTTCTACTTGGCGCGGGTGCAGGTCACGCCCGAAGGCATGAACACCCTCGGCCAAAACCGGATGCAGCCCGGTATGCCGGCCGAAGTGCTCATCGTCACCGGCGAGCGCACACTTCTCACCTACCTGCTCGGGCCGCTGCTGCGCCGTGTTGCCATGTCCATGACCGAAGAGTAAAGCACCATGCCCCCCCTGCCCCTGCCCCTACCCACCGCCACCGCTGCCGCCGTGCTGGCCAGTCTGTGCCTGACCGCTCCTTGGGCACTGGCCAGCGCCAGCAGCACCCAGCCCGCGCCCCAGCCCGCAAGCGTGGCCAGCACCCCCCCGGCCACACAGGCCGCCGCCCAAGCCCCCAGCGGCTTGCTCGAGTTGTTCGACCTCGCGCTGCTCAACGACGCCCGGTGGCGCGGCGCCCAAGCTGCCGCTGCCGCGCAGCAAGAGCGCCTGCCGCAAGCCCGGGCACAGTTGCTCCCACAAGTGGGGCTATCGGTTTCGCGCCAGCACAACGACCTCGAGCGCACCCAGTCCGACTTCAGGGGCCAGCCCGTCACCACCCAAGAGCGCTTCTACGGCCAAAACCAAACCCTGAGCCTGCGCCAGCCGCTGCTGCGCCCGGCGCTGCACGCCAACCTGCGCCAAGCCCGAGCGCTGGTGGAAGAAGCCGATGCCACGCTCGAGCGCGAGCAGCACAGCCTGGGCGAGCGCGTGCTGCTGCACTACCTCGAAGCCCTGCTCGCGCTCGAGCAGCAGCGCCTGCTGCAAGCCCAGCTCGAACTCACGCGCAACCAATTGCAGGCGGCGCAGCGCGCCTTTGAGCTTGGCAGCGGCATCCGCACCGACATCGATGAAGCCCGCGCCCGCCTCGACCTGCTCTTGGCCCAGGCGCTGCAAGCGCGCCTACAAGTCGAACTCACGCGGCGCCAGCTCCAAGCCCTCACCAGCAGCGCGCTCGGCACCCTACAAGCCCCCCCGGTGGCAGCGCTGCCGCGTCAGCGGCCCGACCCACTCGAGCTCGCGCACTGGATTGAGCGCGCCCACAGCCACAACCCCGAGCTGCTGGCCCTGCAAGCACGGCTGCAAGCGGCGCGCCATGAAATCGAGCGCGCCCAAGGCGGCCGCTGGCCCACGCTCGACGCCACCATCCAATACACCCAAAGCGCCAGCGAAAGCCTGACCTCGCCCCATGCGCGCCACACCAACCGCATGATTGGGCTGCAGTTCAACCTGCCGCTCTACACCGGCGGCGCCATCAGCTCGCAAGTGCGCCAAGCTGTGGCCCAGCACACCCAAGCCCAAGAAGCGCTCGAAGCCGCCCGGCGCGACCTCGCCCTGCGCGTGCAGCGCGAGCACGACGCCGTGGTGCAAGGCAGCGAGCGCATCAGCGCCCACGAGCAAGCGCTGCGCTCAGCCGAAACCATGGTGACCTCGAACCGGCGCTCGTTCGAAGCCGGCGTGCGCACCGTGCTCGACGTGCTCAACGCCGAACAAGCGCGCCAGCAAGCCGAGCTCGATTTGCTCAACGCCTTTTACGAACACACCTTGGCCAGCTTTCGCCTGCACAGCCTCGCCGGTGCCGAGCCGCGCAGCGCCCTAGCGGCCCTGCAAGCCAGTTGGGCTGGCGCTGCGGCCCAACCGCGCTAACTGGGCTAAACTGCCGCATCCCATGCTTTTTAGCCCCGGATGCTTGCCACCATGACTTCTCTGCAACGCATCACCACCGAGTACTTCCAGGGCGAAGACCGTGTACGCCTAGCCGGTGCCAACAGCCAAGGCCAGACTGTGGTGCTGTGGCTGACGCAGCGCCTTACAAACCGGCTCATTACCCACCTGTGCCGCTGGCTCGAGCAGCAGGGCGGGCAGTCAGGCGCCGCGCCCGAAAAACCGGCTACACCGCAAGCCATCGGGCAAGAAATTGCGCAGAGCTTTGCGCAGCAGGCGGCGGCGGCCGCACTGACCACCGAACCAGCCGTGAACGCCGCAGCCGATGCCCCTCAAGTGTTGGTGCACAGCGTAGATGTAAGTGCTCATGCCGCTGGGGTGCGTCTGCTGTTCAAGGCGCAATCAGCGCCCCATGCCGAACCACCCTGCGTCAGCATGAACGCCGTGGCCCTGCGCCAGTGGTTGGGCATTGTCTACGCCCAATACCGCAAAGCCGAGTGGTCCACCGCGGCTTGGCCTCAATGGATGGAAGAAGCCAGCCGCCCCGCTGCACCGCAAGCGCAGCGGGTGCTGTGGCACTAATCACTTCACCAGTTGCCAAAGTTCAGCGTGCCATCGCGCGCTAAAAACTCGAGGTCCAGATCACCGTTCGAGCTCACTGGTAGCTTGCTTTCCGCTTGGTGTGCCGCTTGGGCGTGGGCTTGCGCCAGCTGACCCAGCGCGTGAACGTGCTGCATCGAAATCAGCTGACAATAAGCCAACATCAAGGCGCCGGTTTGCTGCAGCCGCTGCAGCGCCTCGGGTTCCAGGGTGTTGAGCCGTGCCTCGTCTGTGCGGTACAGGCCTTGCAGCTCGCGCTGCCCCTGCTCGCCCTGCAGCGTAAGCGTCCACGGCACGATCAGGCCGTGCGCCTGCAACACCGCGCACGCCTGCTCGGTGCGCTGGCGGTTGGCGTGCACCTGCTGCAAAAAGTTGAACACATCCTTGACCGGGGGCGTGATTTGGCCCTGTTCGTCAAAAAAAGCCAAATCGTGCGTGCTGGCATCGGCTGCGGCCACCCATGGGCTATCGGCATCGGTGCACAGCACCCATTGGTCGGCGGGCGTGCGGGCCAGTGCAAACGGCTGCCCCCTGTAGGCCGCCGGCACGTAGGCACCCAGCCAGCGCCCATTGGGCGCCACCAGCAGATTCTGACCGGTCTGCAAGCCCAACACCGCCGTGGGCACAAACTGCTCACCTTGGGGCAACCAAGCTATGGGCAGGCAGGTGCAGGCTTTGGGCAGCTCTTGCGCCACCAGTGGCGCCAGCGCATCGCGGGCAACAAATTGGTAATTGTCGTAGCGCTTCCAGCACAGCGCCGCATGACTGCTGGGGCTTAGGGCTTGAAAATTGGGCATATGTGGTCCGCGGCCTTGGGCAATCAAACGCCACCCAACTGGCGCAGCAGCGGCAGACGCACGAGGCTAAACTGCTCCACCGTGCGCTGCACCAGGGCCTGCTTTTCGACTTCGTCGGTCACCGGCTTGCCGTCTTGGGCTAGGCTGCGGTTGAGCGCCTTGAGTCCAGCCATGAGCGCCTGCGGCCATTGCCCCGGTGCCAGCCCTTGAAAGTGGGCGTGCAGCAGCAGGTGATCGGTCTCGCTCCAGTTGAGCGCTTGGCCGGCCCGCGGCGCGCTCACGTAGCGGTAGGGTGCGCCCTCGGCCGCTGCGGCCGCTAGGGCGCTGTTCACGCGCACGCCCACGGCGCGCAGCTCGTCTAGTGCGGCGCGCGCGGCGGCCTTGTCGCTTGCTTTATCGCCGGCCTTGGCTTTGAGTACCGGCTGTGACGGCTGCATCGGCAGCACCCAGCCGCCGTGCATCATCATGCTCATGGCCTGCACCACCGAGGCGCGGTACTTGTCTTCGGTCTGGGCGTTGATCAGGTCTTGCACGCTGGCGCCTTCGGGGCGCGCCTCAATCTGGTTAAGCAACGCGTTGTAAAAACCGGCTTCACCATTGAGCTCCACGCTGCCGCCCTTGATCTTGAACGGCTGCTCAGGCTCGGGGCGCGCCACCAGCGGGTTGGCCACAAAGCGGCACTCGCGCAGCAGCGCCTGGTGTGCCAGTGGCCACGGGCGGCTTTGGCCCTTCACGTAGAGGTCGCGCCTAAAGCTCTGGTTGAGCGCGTAGTCGCGCAGCTGCTCGCGCACCAGTTGCGTGGGCTGCTTGTCCAAGTGCTCGCGCACCGCCTGCGGCAGCACGGCATCAAAGGCTTCGGGCAAAGTGGCCGAACCCAGGTAGCCCAGCTTCACGCGCCCCAGGTCGTCCATCATCTGCGTAACAAACACCGGCGCCCAATGCTGGTTGTTGTACTCCTGCACCAAATAGGCTGGGTCAAGGTTTTTCATCGACTCCAGGCGCTGCTCCAGCGCCGGCAGCAGCTTGAACAAGCCGCCGGCGTTTTCTTTGATGTGCGCCATGTGGTCTTGCGCCGCCCGCAGCGCCAATGCCCCGGTTTGGCTGCGCTGCTCGAGCAGCACCAGGTGCTGAAACGGCGCCGCCGCCAGCCAGCCAGGGTAGGTGTTGTAGCTGTTGTAAAACAAGCCACCGGGCTTGAGCACCTGCCCAATCAGCGCAAACAGCGCATTCTTGACCGGCGGCGCTATCCAGGTGGTGATGCCGTGGCAGACGGCAAAATCAAAGGGTTCGGCCAACAGCGGGTGCGCCTGCGGCGCGCGCGCCAGCTCCACAAAATCGCCCTCGATAAACTGCACATTGCGCAGCCCGCAGCGCTCGGCCAGCCATGTGGCGTGGGCCACGTGTTCGGGCAAAAAATCAATGCCCACAAAGCTGCTGTCGGGGTGAGCGGCGGCGGCCAAAATCAGGTTCAGGCCCTGCCCACAGCCGGCGTCGAGGTAGCGAAAACCGCTGCGCGGCACCTGGTGCCCCTGCAAGAGCGCGGCCCAGTGCAAGCGCAGCGGCAGCGTCTCGGGGTAGTAACCGTATGTGTAACCGCTGTCGGCGTAGTAGCCGTGTTTCCAGGTGCTCATGGGTGGGTGCTGCAAAAGTGATGCGGCATTGTAGCGGGGGCCAATCCACTGCTCCGCATCAAGTATCCGCAGGGCGCTTTTGTGTGTCGAACAGCTGCCGCTACGTGCGGGATGGCCACGGGCATCATGAGTGACATGCAGCGGGGGTTCGCCTTA
>Ga0209413_1000183_pt1 | contig 10467 bp, 8 predicted proteins | sample JTO22cmmetaG_FD_184157 | JGI IMG/M metagenome (GOLD analysis project Ga0209413, IMG submission 184157) | Freshwater bacterial and archeal communities from Indian Creek, Illinois, USA - JTO22cm metaG (SPAdes) (version 3) | ecosystem: Environmental > Aquatic > Freshwater > Unclassified ...
GTAATGACAGGACATTCAGGATGGGAAGGAGATCAAGTATGGCAACCTACTAATATGCCGGGGAACGAAGTAGGGAGAATCTTGGTGAACCCACGTGGACCAGTTATAAACAGGGATAGTGATGCTGCCTTTGTTGCCTTTACCGATATTACCTCAACAATTTATCCCAGAAGCCCAATAACTGGCATCTCAATAACTGGTTGGAGGGGCGTTGCACACACTCCAATCGGAACTTTGGTTTGGATGGAAGGAAAAACGAGCGGTATGGGTATGGGAACAATAACTCACATTGGAAGTCTATTTTGCAATATATACCAGCAAATACTGGACAATCAAGTTTGGACAAATATTTCACGCGCTGCAGGTGACAGCGGTGGACCAGCATTTCATCTTCATGGTTTTAATATGCGCGATGCCATTATACACGGCACTGTTACCAGGGGAGGTGCAACCAGTTCCATTTACAGCCCCATATGTAATATAGCCAGAGACCTTGGCTTGAGATGGGGACCATAATGAAAATCATAATAAAAACAGTGGTTATAGTTGGAGTTGTTGGTCTAGCGATAGGATATATTTCTTATTTTACCTTTTTTAAGCCGCCTGATCTCCCTGAGATTCCTCAGTTCAAAGTTGTTGCTGAATTAGCCAAGACTCAGTATCAAGTGGGTGAGGATATCTGGATAATGCCATCCCTTATTAACACGAGTGAGCAACCCATCACCATTCACAGCGGCGATACTCTCCTTTTCGCTAAGATCTATGATATAAATGACAAAGAAGTTTTGTATCTCCCTTTATTACCACCGACACTATCATTAGTATCTCATATCCTTAAACCTGGAATACCTTATACAGAAGATTATATCTTTACATTAGACCAGCCAGGTAGATACAAAATAGTAGTTTGGGCTGAGCTTAGTTTGAACGAAAACTTTGCTGACCCAGTGCGCATCTATGCTAAGCCCATCTGGATAGAGGTTTCGGATTAGTCCCTAAATTTCCTCCTATCTCTCCATAGTTGGTCTTTCTTTGTATTTTAACTTCTCAGCAGCTTCAGGCCCAATAAGCTTTGATAGATTAGCTTTAGCTTCGTATTCGTCCCATCCATTACTGTGGCTAATTCTTAGCGCTTGCAGAGATCCAAGAATTGAATCTAGTATATCGATTCCATGTTTTGCAAGACAAGCCGTCTGTATGCAAATTATGTCTGTTTGACAATCTGTCTGTTCTTGCCGATTCCAGAAGCCTCCACGCTCTAGGACGTCCCAGAAATCAACTGTTTCATTGAGTACATCGTTTAGGTCTTTAAACCGAGTAAAATCGTTTTTAAAGGCAATTATGACGTTCTGATAAGTATTTATTTGGCGTTCGAGGGTATCACATTCTCGTTTACCGCTATTTATTTGTTGTTGGAGATCGATTTTATCGTGTTTGAGAATATTGATTTCGCTTTTAAGAGTGTTGATTTGACCCACAAGGTTTTTACTTTCACTTTCAATTCTTGCTTTCCTTTGCCCTTGTACTTCTTCCATAGCCAAAACTTTTTTTTCTTCAATGCCTAAGAAATTGTTTTTTTTGATTAACATCTGTTCTCTATTTTCTGCCTTTTTTTCCTCAACGTTTAAGCGATTAACGTATGCGTCATATTTCCCCTTCCTTTGTTTGAGATCGTTTTTTTCACATTCAAATTCCTCTTTTTCCTTGTTCAACTTCTCATATCTGGTTTTAATCTTATATTCCTCAACATCTAGATGTTTGCGTTCTGAATCAGGATTGCCTCTTTGCAAGTCAAAACCGTGTTCTCTCATGTGTCTATGATAATCATCCTGCAATCCTCGAAGCTCCTTAGGTGTGAAAATACTTTTGGCACTCAACCGATTATCTGAAGTCACGGGAACAATGTAGCAATGCAGGTGTGGCGTGGTTTCGTCATAATGAACCTTTGACGAAATAACATTCCTTTCCCCGTATCGCTCTTTCAAGAAATCATGACTTGCCTGAAAAAATCTGTCTTTTTCGGCTTGAAATAATCCCTCGAAATATGCTTGATCAGAAGTGCATATAAAACCACAGGCAACAACAGCGTCTTTCCGGATTGCCTTACTCAAATTCAATTCCTCAATGCGCTCTTTAATCCGCATATAATACGTCCGTTCATCTTTAGCCAGCAAGTCTTTATTGAGATGGCTTCTCTCATAGTCGATGTCGGGATTGGTACGGCTGGTTTTTAATCGCTCGTTATGATTTTCAATTCCACGAATACCACCCGCTTTCAATTTTTGCATATGAATAACGGCGTATGACATTTTCAATCCTCCTAACATTTTTTGGTATTTATATTACAACGGAAGAGAGAGGGGAGGGAAGTAACTCGAAATTCCTCTCCGACCTTCAAAGAGAAGTATAGCACATTATACTTTACTTCGTAAAGCCCATGTGCCTCTGCGGAGGACGGAGAGGAAAACGGAAGAGGTTCAAATTCCCCGCGGGGAATTTGTTCCCCCGGGACGGTCTAAACTGTCGAGCTTGCTGACGCTTCGCTACCGCTACGCTGGCAACTCTCCAGTTTAGTTTAACCGGTCGCTACGCTCCCTCACCGTCCCGAAGTTAAAGAAACGCAAAGGAAAAAATCCTGCGAGGATTTTAATTTAATTTGTGCCGGTACAAAATGAAAGAATGAACACTAACGAAAACAACAAGTGAACGATGTTTATTGACACTCGCTAACGCTCGATGAGAAACGAATTAAGAAAAACAAAAACTTCTTCGGCTGTGATAGTTTTATAAAAATTCTTTAACTGTTGTTTGCCCCCATGCCGCAGAGTCGGTCCGGACCAGACTAGTAGAGATGGTGGTGAGCTGTCGAACCGGTCCGGATTTTATTTTTGTTTATTTACCCGTTCTTCGCGAATGTCAATGAGCGTTAGCACTCTATTTTCGATAGAATTCGTTAAACCTAAAACAAGTTTAAACTTTAATAAAAAAATTGACTTCAATAATTTTTCATAACACGCAAACAACGAGAAGGATTTAAATCGGTTTTTTGAGTTAATTGAATAGGTGGATATTGTTTTTTATATAAGAACATAGTAAACTATTGCTGGAGGTGTTTTGATGTGGAGATTTTAACGCCAAAAGAAGCGTCTGAGCTACTAAAGATTTCCGAATATACTGTTTTAGATTATGCTAGGAAGGGAAAAATTCCGGCTAAAAAAATAGCAAACCGATGGCGATTTTCCAAAGACGAACTAATAAACTGGTTTGGCACTTCTGTCTTAGATATTCTAGTAAGAGAAGCAGAGCAAGAATATCGAGAAGGTAAAACAACACGGCTTTGGCCTAGCGAGTAATAAATGTGGGAAGTACATGGTACTACACGAGTTACTAAAAACTTAAATAAATTGCAAAAAAATATTTGCGAGGCTATTAATAAAGGCCTTTCAAATTTGGGTCAAAATCCGTTTAAAGGCAAAACTTTGAAGGGTTACAGTAACTTGCGTTCTTTAGCAATTACTACCCCGGGTGGAGAATATCGTATTATCTATACCCTTAAGCCGGAGGACAAAGTAGTTTTGGTTATTTTAGTTGGACCTAGAGAGGGTTTTTACGAACAATTAAAAAAACTACTAGAATAAACAAAAACTCGGATATCTCGGATATCTCGATTCCCTTCAGGGAATTTTTTTGATGTTAAGGAAATTATGGTGGGTTCGTATTTCTTGATGTTAAGGAAATTATGGTGGGTTCGTATTTCTTGTTAAGGAAATTATGGTGGTTTCATATTTCTTGTGACTTAATTAGCGTTAATAAAACAATAAAGAGCACTATTATTAAAAAACCGTTCTAATTCCGTAAAAAACCCCTTTATAATAGAAAAGAATAGAACATGGTCGAAAATGCTTAGAAACCTTGATATTTCAAGGATATTTAGACTTTGTTTTGTATTGATATATCAATATGTTTGTATTGATATATCTGCACAATTTTACGATTGACAAAGCACAAACGTACTTATAAAATATATTTAATTAATTAATATTTAGGAGGGTTGATAATGATCCAAACGCTGATAGGAAAACAAAAAAAGCGCTTAATAGATCAAGATACCGGAGAAGTTTATGAGGTAGATCAAATAACTAAACGGTCTTTAAGTCAAAAGCAATTCTGGAAGGTTTATCTTATTGATTTTTTACAAATTTTAGGAGTACTTAATAGCAAACAGGTAGAAGTTTTAATCTATATACTAGAGAGCGTGAATCCAAGCAATAATACCTATATTGGGACTTTTAGAAAAACTGCCGAAGGTTCTGGAGTTTCTCTGGATACTACAAGGAGGGTTATTAAAAAACTTCAAGAACAGAAGGATGGAAGTGGAATTCCATTCCTTAAGAAGGTGCAAAACGGAGTATATCAAGTATCTCCAAATATCATGATGAAAGGTTCTGACCATAAAAAGAGCCTATTGCTTAATTATTATGACGATAGTGCAGTTGTTAGGCTAGAAACAAGATTATAATTTATCGGTTGGGAGAAGAAAATGAAGCGACTGGTTAACCTCGAACACATCGATCACATCATCACGGAGATCATGTTCATCCGAGGAATGGTTGCCGATGAGAGGACAAGCAATCGGCTTTCGATTCTGCTTGAATTTGTCGAAACCGCTCTACTCGACCCTGATAGAGACACACGAAACGAGATCAAGAGAAACATCTACCAGAAAATCAAGCAAGCTAAGAATCCGGACGAGGCGAAAGCCTGGCATGAGGTATATCAAAACATAAACAGAGTATTTTCGGAAAGAAAGGAGTGATTTCAATGACGAAGATTGAGGAATTGGAAAGAATAGCAGAACAATTTGAGCAGGGAATTAACCCAACGGAGCTGATGAACGAGATGGAACGTATTTTCAAAATCCCTGCACTCAACGATCCAGATTTCAATGAGGAATATCTGGAAGTGATTGAGCTATACCGAAAAATCAGTAAGTCAAGGAGAGTGTTTGACAGATAGACTAAATTTAAATCTCAGTGCTTGATAGCTCATCAAAAGATAACCCGAAAAACCATTTGACAGTCCGGAGGGAAAAACATATTATAAAATTATAAACCTTATTTTTTGAACCTAAATCACACTCCATATATCTATTTTATAAAAACAAATATACAAGGAGGATATAAGAAACATGAAATGCTATCTGCAAAGATTTTTCAAAAACAAGGCTAAAATGAGAGTAGGTCTAATCACTTTCATTGTGGTAATGTTGGTTTTAGTAATGACATTGGGTTCTGCTATGGCATTAAGTGACACTGCAACTTCTTTACATCCTTTACCTCCTGAGAGCGATGAATGTTTTCCACCACAAGTTTGGGAAAATAACACTAAACTTTTGGAAGTTTCAGAAAGACTTATCTTAACTGACTTGGCTGCTATAGGTATACCTCTAGCCGGCTTCTATGTGGACGCTTGGACTTGTACTATCTATGTGGGACTTACTGAAACAGAGGATCATTATACTAGGCCTATAAAATCTATAGTAAATAAGGTCGAAGGCGTAAATCTTGAGTTTTTTAAGACTAAGTTTACTGAGACAGAGCTTGAAAATCTTAAAAGAAAAATTAGAGAGGTACTCTGGGCTGATGAAGCTATTCTTAAAGAAGAGCCCTTTATAACTTCAATGAGAGTAGATATTAAAAACAATAAATTAAAAGTTGCTCTTAGAGAGCTAAAACCTCAATATATTGAGGCCGTATGGGAAATTGTCGATATTGAGGCTCCTATTAAATTTATAAAAGAAGAGCTTCCACCGCCTCTTATGAATAGAACTGATAGGTTTAGACCATTGCTGGGAGGTATACAATTAACGAGCTGGGATTCTGGCGACAGGCACTTTGCAAGAAGCACTTTAAGTTTTAGGGCAGTCCGTCAAGATGGAACCATAGGCTTCGTAATGACAGGACATTCAGGATGGGAAGGAGATCAAGTATGGCAACCTACTAATATGCCGGGGAACGAAGTAGGGAGAATCTTGGTGAACCCACGTGGACCAGTTATAAACAGGGATAGTGATGCTGCCTTTGTTGCCTTTACCGATATTACCTCAACAATTTATCCCAGAAGCCCAATAACTGGCATCTCAATAACTGGTTGGAGGGGCGTTGCACACACTCCAATCGGAACTTTGGTTTGGATGGAAGGAAAAACGAGCGGTATGGGTATGGGAACAATAACTCACATTGGAAGTCTATTTTGCAATATATACCAGCAAATACTGGACAATCAAGTTTGGACAAATATTTCACGCGCTGCAGGTGACAGCGGTGGACCAGCATTTCATCTTCATGGTTTTAATATGCGCGATGCCATTATACACGGCACTGTTACCAGGGGAGGTGCAACCAGTTCCATTTACAGCCCCATATGTAATATAGCCAGAGACCTTGGCTTGAGATGGGGACCATAATGAAAATCATAATAAAAACAGTGGTTATAGTTGGAGTTGTTGGTCTAGCGATAGGATATATTTCTTATTTTACCTTTTTTAAGCCGCCTGATCTCCCTGAGATTCCTCAGTTCAAAGTTGTTGCTGAATTAGCCAAGACTCAGTATCAAGTGGGTGAGGATATCTGGATAATGCCATCCCTTATTAACACGAGTGAGCAACCCATCACCATTCACAGCGGCGATACTCTCCTTTTCGCTAAGATCTATGATATAAATGACAAAGAAGTTTTGTATCTCCCTTTATTACCACCGACACTATCATTAGTATCTCATATCCTTAAACCTGGAATACCTTATACAGAAGATTATATCTTTACATTAGACCAGCCAGGTAGATACAAAATAGTAGTTTGGGCTGAGCTTAGTTTGAACGAAAACTTTGCTGACCCAGTGCGCATCTATGCTAAGCCCATCTGGATAGAGGTTTCGGATTAGTCCCTAAATTTCCTCCTATCTCTCCATAGTTGGTCTTTCTTTGTATTTTAACTTCTCAGCAGCTTCAGGCCCAATAAGCTTTGATAGATTAGCTTTAGCTTCGTATTCGTCCCATCCATTACTGTGGCTAATTCTTAGCGCTTGCAGAGATCCAAGAATTGAATCTAGTATATCGATTCCATGTTTTGCAAGACAAGCCGTCTGTATGCAAATTATGTCTGTTTGACAATCTGTCTGTTCTTGCCGATTCCAGAAGCCTCCACGCTCTAGGACGTCCCAGAAATCAACTGTTTCATTGAGTACATCGTTTAGGTCTTTAAACCGAGTAAAATCGTTTTTAAAGGCAATTATGACGTTCTGATAAGTATTTATTTGGCGTTCGAGGGTATCACATTCTCGTTTACCGCTATTTATTTGTTGTTGGAGATCGATTTTATCGTGTTTGAGAATATTGATTTCGCTTTTAAGAGTGTTGATTTGACCCACAAGGTTTTTACTTTCACTTTCAATTCTTGCTTTCCTTTGCCCTTGTACTTCTTCCATAGCCAAAACTTTTTTTTCTTCAATGCCTAAGAAATTGTTTTTTTTGATTAACATCTGTTCTCTATTTTCTGCCTTTTTTTCCTCAACGTTTAAGCGATTAACGTATGCGTCATATTTCCCCTTCCTTTGTTTGAGATCGTTTTTTTCACATTCAAATTCCTCTTTTTCCTTGTTCAACTTCTCATATCTGGTTTTAATCTTATATTCCTCAACATCTAGATGTTTGCGTTCTGAATCAGGATTGCCTCTTTGCAAGTCAAAACCGTGTTCTCTCATGTGTCTATGATAATCATCCTGCAATCCTCGAAGCTCCTTAGGTGTGAAAATACTTTTGGCACTCAACCGATTATCTGAAGTCACGGGAACAATGTAGCAATGCAGGTGTGGCGTGGTTTCGTCATAATGAACCTTTGACGAAATAACATTCCTTTCCCCGTATCGCTCTTTCAAGAAATCATGACTTGCCTGAAAAAATCTGTCTTTTTCGGCTTGAAATAATCCCTCGAAATATGCTTGATCAGAAGTGCATATAAAACCACAGGCAACAACAGCGTCTTTCCGGATTGCCTTACTCAAATTCAATTCCTCAATGCGCTCTTTAATCCGCATATAATACGTCCGTTCATCTTTAGCCAGCAAGTCTTTATTGAGATGGCTTCTCTCATAGTCGATGTCGGGATTGGTACGGCTGGTTTTTAATCGCTCGTTATGATTTTCAATTCCACGAATACCACCCGCTTTCAATTTTTGCATATGAATAACGGCGTATGACATTTTCAATCCTCCTAACATTTTTTGGTATTTATATTACAACGGAAGAGAGAGGGGAGGGAAGTAACTCGAAATTCCTCTCCGACCTTCAAAGAGAAGTATAGCACATTATACTTTACTTCGTAAAGCCCATGTGCCTCTGCGGAGGACGGAGAGGAAAACGGAAGAGGTTCAAATTCCCCGCGGGGAATTTGTTCCCCCGGGACGGTCTAAACTGTCGAGCTTGCTGACGCTTCGCTACCGCTACGCTGGCAACTCTCCAGTTTAGTTTAACCGGTCGCTACGCTCCCTCACCGTCCCGAAGTTAAAGAAACGCAAAGGAAAAAATCCTGCGAGGATTTTAATTTAATTTGTGCCGGTACAAAATGAAAGAATGAACACTAACGAAAACAACAAGTGAACGATGTTTATTGACACTCGCTAACGCTCGATGAGAAACGAATTAAGAAAAACAAAAACTTCTTCGGCTGTGATAGTTTTATAAAAATTCTTTAACTGTTGTTTGCCCCCATGCCGCAGAGTCGGTCCGGACCAGACTAGTAGAGATGGTGGTGAGCTGTCGAACCGGTCCGGATTTTATTTTTGTTTATTTACCCGTTCTTCGCGAATGTCAATGAGCGTTAGCACTCTATTTTCGATAGAATTCGTTAAACCTAAAACAAGTTTAAACTTTAATAAAAAAATTGACTTCAATAATTTTTCATAACACGCAAACAACGAGAAGGATTTAAATCGGTTTTTTGAGTTAATTGAATAGGTGGATATTGTTTTTTATATAAGAACATAGTAAACTATTGCTGGAGGTGTTTTGATGTGGAGATTTTAACGCCAAAAGAAGCGTCTGAGCTACTAAAGATTTCCGAATATACTGTTTTAGATTATGCTAGGAAGGGAAAAATTCCGGCTAAAAAAATAGCAAACCGATGGCGATTTTCCAAAGACGAACTAATAAACTGGTTTGGCACTTCTGTCTTAGATATTCTAGTAAGAGAAGCAGAGCAAGAATATCGAGAAGGTAAAACAACACGGCTTTGGCCTAGCGAGTAATAAATGTGGGAAGTACATGGTACTACACGAGTTACTAAAAACTTAAATAAATTGCAAAAAAATATTTGCGAGGCTATTAATAAAGGCCTTTCAAATTTGGGTCAAAATCCGTTTAAAGGCAAAACTTTGAAGGGTTACAGTAACTTGCGTTCTTTAGCAATTACTACCCCGGGTGGAGAATATCGTATTATCTATACCCTTAAGCCGGAGGACAAAGTAGTTTTGGTTATTTTAGTTGGACCTAGAGAGGGTTTTTACGAACAATTAAAAAAACTACTAGAATAAACAAAAACTCGGATATCTCGGATATCTCGATTCCCTTCAGGGAATTTTTTTGTTAAGGAAATTATGGTGGTTTCATATTTCTTGTGACTTAATTAGCGTTAATAAAACAATAAAGAGCACTATTATTAAAAAACCGTTCTAATTCCGTAAAAAACCCCTTTATATAGATAAGAGCAAAACAAGGATGAAAATACTTAAAAGTCTTGATATTACAAGGAAAATTCGATTTTATTTTGTGTTGATATATCAACATATCTGTATTGATATTTCTGCACAATTTTACGATTGACAAAGTACAAATGTACTTATAAAATAAATTTAAATAGTTAATATTTAGGAGGGTTGATAATGATTCAAACGCTGATAGGAAAACAAAAAAAACGTTTAATTGACCAAGATACCGGGGAGGTTTATGAGGTAGATCAAATAACCAAACGGTCTTTAAGTCAAAAACAATTCTGGAAGCTTTATCTTATTGATTTTTTGCAAATTTTGGGAGTACTTAACAGCAAACAGGTAGAAGTTTTAATCTACATATTAGAGAGTGTGAATCCAAGTAATAACACCTATATTGGAACTTTTAGAAAAACTGCCGAAGGTTCTGGAGTTTCTTTGGATACTACAAGAAGGGTTATTAAAAAACTTCAAGAACAGAAGGACGGGAGTGGAATTCCATTTCTCAAGAGGGTACAAAATGGGGTATATCAAGTATCTCCGAATATCATGATGAAAGGCTCTGACCACAAGAAAAGCTTATTGCTCAATTATTATGACGATAGTGCAGTTGTTAGGTTAGAAGCTAGATTATAATTTGACTTAATTTTTTTATTATGCTAATATTATCCATTGTTATTTATCATTTTGGAAACAGAATATGAT
>Ga0209413_1000187_pt1 | contig 10350 bp, 9 predicted proteins | sample JTO22cmmetaG_FD_184157 | JGI IMG/M metagenome (GOLD analysis project Ga0209413, IMG submission 184157) | Freshwater bacterial and archeal communities from Indian Creek, Illinois, USA - JTO22cm metaG (SPAdes) (version 3) | ecosystem: Environmental > Aquatic > Freshwater > Unclassified ...
CCATCAGCCTGCCGCCGTACTGCCCCGGCGGCAGGCTGATGGAGTGCAACACCAGCAGCGTGATGCGTGCCCCCGGCGGGCGGGCGCCGTGGTGCGGGCTGGGGCAGCGGCGGGGGGTGGGCACGGTGGTCGTGGAGGTGGTAGGGCAGGGTGTTTTGTTCTAGTGCTGTAGTCTATCTGGAGTAGTCGGCACCATGACCGATAGCCTTCCAGCCTTTGAGCCCAGACGAAAAGCCCAATTACCCACTGGGCTGGCTTACACTTGCCGCCATGCAAGCCGATGCCAGCCCCCCACCTGCCCCCAAATCCGATCCCGATTCGGGGGCCTGTGTAGCCGCCGCACCGCCCCCGCCCCCAAGCCTACCCCCGCCGCGGCGCATCAAGGGCATTTACGTGCTGCCCAACCTGATCACCCTAGCAGGGCTGTTCGGTGGTTTTTATGCCGTGGTCATGGCCATGAACGGCCGCTTCGACCTGGCCACGCTGGGCATTTTTGCGGCCATGGTGCTCGACAGCCTCGACGGCCGGGTGGCGCGCCTGACGCGCACGCAAAGCGCCTTTGGCGAGCAGATGGATTCGCTGGCCGATATGGTCTCGTTTGGCGCCGCGCCGGCGCTGGTGGCTTACGAGTGGGCGCTATACGACCTCGGGCGCTGGGGCTGGATCGCGGCTTTTGTCTATTGCGCCTGTGCGGCGCTGCGGCTGGCGCGTTTCAACGTCAACACCGCGGTGGTCGATCGGCGCTACTTCCAGGGCCTGCCCTCACCGGCGGCGGCGGCGCTGGTGGCGGGCTTCATCTGGCTGGCGACCGAGTTCGAGGTCAGCCCCCCCGATCTGGTCTGGCCGATGTTCGCCCTCATGCTCTACGCCGGGCTGACCATGGTTTCCAACATCCCCTTTTACAGCTTCAAAGACCTGAACCTCAAGCGCAGCGTGCCCTTTGTGGTGATCGTGCTGGTGGCGTTGGGGATCGCGGTGATCAACATCCACCCGCCGCTGGTGCTGTTTGGCCTGATCGCCGGCTACGCCGCCTCGGGTTACGTGTTGTATGGCTGGCGCAAGCTGCGCGGCGAGCCCACCAGCGTGGTGAGCACCAGCACCCACGACCCAGACGAAAAAGACCTGCACCGTTGAAGGTGATAGGCAGGGGCAATCGCCCGCCCAGCTGGGCATGTTATATTGCTCCCATGCAAAACCTGCGCGCGCTTTCGCTACTACCTTTGGTTCACCACGGGTCGGCGAGCTAGCGCACGCCTTTTTTGCACAACGGCCCGTTTGCACCCGCAGCGGGCCGTTGGTGTTTTAGGGGCTGCGGGCAACATGAAGTTGCGGTCACACCGCTTGGAGCACTCACATGAGCGACAAACTGATCATTTTTGACACCACCTTGCGCGACGGCGAGCAGTCGCCCGGCGCTTCCATGACCAAGGACGAGAAGCTGCGCATCGCGCGCCAGCTCGAACGCCTGAAGGTGGACGTGATCGAGGCCGGCTTTGCCGCCGCCTCCAACGGCGACTTCGAGGCCGTCAAGGCCATCGCCGACGCCATCAAGGACAGCACCGTCTGTTCGCTGGCGCGCGCCAACGAGCACGACATCAACCGCTCGGCCGAGGCGCTGGCCGGTGCGCGCAGCGCCCGCATCCACACCTTCATCGCCACCAGCGCGCTGCACATGGAAAAAAAGCTGCGCATGACGCCCGATCAGGTGTTTGAGCAGGCGCAGCAGGCGGTGCGGCTGGCGCGCCAGCTCTGCCCCGATGTCGAGTTCAGCCCCGAAGACGGCTACCGCAGCGACCCCGACTTTTTGTGCCGCGTCATCGAGGCGGTGATCAGCGCCGGCGCGCGCACCATCAACATCCCCGACACCGTGGGCTACGGCGTGCCCGAGCTCTACGGCCACTTCATCCGCGACCTGCGCGAGCGCGTGCCCAACTCCGACCTCGCGGTCTGGAGCGTGCACTGCCACAACGATCTGGGCATGGCGGTGGCCAACTCGCTTGCCGGCGTCAAGATCGGCGGCGCGCGCCAGGTTGAGTGCACCATCAACGGCTTGGGCGAGCGCGCCGGCAACTGCGCGCTCGAAGAAATCGTCATGGCCATCAAAACGCGGCGCGATTACTATGGCCTTGAAGTCGGCATCGACACCACGCAGATCGTGCCCGCCAGCCGCATGGTCAGCCAGACCACCGGCTTTGTGGTGCAGCCCAACAAGGCCGTGGTCGGGGCCAACGCCTTTGCCCACGCCAGCGGCATCCACCAAGACGGCGTGCTCAAGGCGCGCGCCACCTACGAGATCATGCGCGCCGAAGACGTGGGCTGGAGCGCCAACAAGATCGTGCTCGGCAAGCTCAGCGGCCGCAACGCCTTCAAGCAGCGCCTCGACGAGATCGGGATCGCGCTGCACAGCGAAGTCGAGCTCAACGCCGCCTTTGCCAAGTTCAAAGAGCTGGCCGACCGCAAGTCGGAAATCTTTGACGAAGACATTCTGGCGCTGGTCAGCGACGAGAGCGTGACCCCCGATCAGGAGCATTACGCGCTGGTGGCGCTGGCCCAGCACAGCGAGACCGGCGAGCGCCCGCAGGCGCGGGTGGTGTTCACCATCGGCGGCAAAGAGTACTGCGGCCAGGCCGAGGGCAACGGCCCGGTGGATGCGTCGCTGAAGGCGATCGAGACCCACGTGCACAGCGGCGCCGAGTTGCAGCTGTATTCGGTCAACGCCATCACCAGCGGCTCGACCGAGAGCCAGGGCGAAGTCACGGTGCGGTTGCAGCACGCAGGCCGGGTGGTCAACGGCGTCGGCTCCGACCCCGACATCGTGGTCGCGTCGGCCAAAGCCTACCTGAGTGCCCTCACCAAGTTGCACAGCAAGGCCGAGCGGGTGCAGGCGCAGGGCTGGCCGGTCTGAAGCGCAAGCCGCCCGGGCTGCGCTGCGTGGGCATTGAGCGGCCTAGGGAAAACCCTTAAACGGCCGCAAAAATCTTGTGATGAGGGCTGAAAAACCCATCACAAGCGCCTGAATCTGAATTGTTTTTTGATTTTTCCCTCTATACTGACAGGTCCAGCGCCTGTTTCTAGAGGGTAAAAAACATGAACCGATACCAAATTGTGCTGCGCCCAGGCTGGTCGGCGGCCCTGCTGCTCGGGTGCACGGGTTTGCTGCTGCCCGTGCACGCCCAAACGCCTTTTCCTGCCAAGCAGCGCGTGGCGGCGCCCGAGGTGCGCATCGAGGGGGCTCGGGCCGCGCCTGCTCAGGTCAACAGCCCCCGGGCCGAGCGCGGTCGCGCCACAGCGCCGCAGGCCAGCCGCCCCAGTGTCGCCCCAGCCAGTGCGGCTAGGCCCGAGTCTGCAGGGCAGCGCTTCGCCGCCAAAGAACAAATCGCATCGGATGCGCAGATCGAGCGTGCGCGCCATGCGGCGGCGCAGTCGCAGCGGGTGTCGGTGGTGGTGGCAGCGGCGCCGACCCAGCCGCTGCGTGCCGCCATGCCCGCTGCCCCCGCCGTGGGCAACGCATCCGCCAGCCCGATGCAGGCCGAGCGCTTGGGCTTGCGTGTGGCCGACGACCCGCTCGAGCTCGATTCAGGCGTGGCGCTGCTGGTGGATGCCAACACGGGCGAAATTTTGCTCGGCAAAAACGACACCGTGGTGTTGCCGATCGCCTCCATCACCAAGCTCATGACCGCGATCGTCGTGATCGACGCCCGGCAGGATTTGAACGAAGTCCTGACCATCACCCAGGCCGATGTCGATCGGCTGCGCGGCAGCGGTTCGCGCCTACCGGTGGGGGCCGAGCTCACGCGCGGCCAAGCCCTGCATCTGGCGCTGATGTCGAGCGAAAACCGCGCCACCCACGCGCTGGCGCGCCATTTCCCCGGTGGGGTGCAGCAGTTCGTGCGGCAAATGAACCGCAAGGCGGTGGAGCTGGGCATGCACGACACCCACTTCGCCGACCCCACCGGTTTGTCGGGCGGCAACCGCTCCAGCGCCCGCGACTTGGCCATGCTCACGGCCGCCAGCTCGCACCGCCCCCTAGTGCGCGAGCTGTCGGTCTCGCCGCAGTATCAGCTGGCGCTTGGACCGCGCACGATCACCTACCGCAACAGCAACGTGCTGGTGCGCAACGGCGACTGGGAAATCAACCTGCAAAAAACCGGCTTCATCCGCGAGGCCGGGCGCACGCTGGTGATGCAAGCCGATGTGTTGGGGCGTTCGCTCATCTTGGTGCTGCTGGGCGCCAGCAGCAGCCAGGCGCGCGCCACCGACGCCGAGCGGCTGCGCCGCTGGGTGCTGCGAAGCCTGTTTTCGAGCGGCCCGCGGCCGGCCGATGCGGTGTCGGCCAGTGAGCGCGAGCGTTCCGGGTTGCGGCAGCCGAGCTAAACGCCACCACTCGCGGCGCGCTCGATTGGCAGGGGGCCGCCCCCGAAGCGGTGTGGCCGCTCAGGCCATAGCGCCGAGCCAACGCATCAGGGTCACGGCATCAGGGCAGGCTCGGTTCGGCTTGCCAGCCCAGCGCGGCGCTGATCTGCCCCGCGGTGGCGCGCAGCTTGGGCAGCCAGCTTTCTTCGAGCCGATCGGCCGGGGCCGAGATCGACAAGCCCGCCACCAGCCGGCCTTGGTCGTCGTAAATGCCGGCGGCCATGCAGCGCACGCCCAGCTCCAGCTCCTCGTTGTCGCGCGCCACGCCGTGGCGGCGGCACAGCGCCAGTTCGCGCTCCAGCAAGGTCAGCTGGGTGATGCTGTTGCGCGTTTGGCCCATCAGGCCGGTGCGGCTGGCGTAGGCGCGCAGGCGCTGCGGCTCGTCGGCGGCCAAGAACAGCTTGCCGACCGAAGTCAGGTGCAGCGGCGCCCGGCCCCCGATGGCGCGCACCACCTGCATGCCCGAGCGCTCGCTGTAGGCGCGTTCCACGTAAATGATTTCGTCGCCTTGGCGCACGCTCAGGTTGACCGGTTGCTGGATTTGTTTGTGCAGCTCGCGCATGGGCAGCAGCGCCGCGTCGCGCACGCTCAGGCGGCCCTTGACCAAGTTGCCGAGCTCGAGCAGGCGCATGCCCAGCCGGTAGGCCCCGGGTTCGGGCCGCTCGACCAAGCGCCCCAAAGCGAGGTCGTTCAGGATGCGGTGCGCCGTGGAAGGGTGCAAGCCGGTGCGCTCGCTGATCAGCTTGAGTGGCACCGGCTCTTCGTGCGCGGCCAGCACCTCGAGCAGCTGAATGATGCGTTCGATCACCTGCACGCTGGGCTTGGGCGGCGAGATGGGCAGGGGAGCGCTGTGCGGAATGCGGTTCATGGTGCGTAGCCCTTGGCAGAAAGCATGGCAGCGCATTTTACTTGGTGAAAAGCCATCCCGCGCTAGCCATTCCACGCTAGGTATGGCGCGCTTGTGCCGGTGTGCACGCGGTGGCGCGCGATGGGTGGTGTGCATGCGCCGGTACACCCAAGCCACGCACCAGGCTGGTACACCGCCAGCGCAAGCTAACTGGCAGGCGGCGTTTGCCAGCGCCCACCGAGCAGCAACTGGTGCGGCTGAAAGCGGCTTTTGTAGCTCATCTTGGGGCTGGCCTCGATCCAGTAGCCCAGATAGAGGTAACGCAGCCCCAGCTGACGCACCTGTTCGAGTTGCCACAGCACGCTGTAGCTGCCGTAGGTGGCGCTGGGGTCGGCGGGGTCGTAGAAGGTGTACACGGCGGACAGGCCGTCTTCGAGCACATCGAGGATCGAGACCATGCGCAAGGCCTCGGCGCCGCCATCGGGTGCAGGTTGGTTGAACTCGACCAGCCGCGTGTCGGCGCGGCTTTGCAGCAGAAACTGGCGGTACTGTTCGAGGTCGTCGTGGTCCATGCCGCCACCGGGGTGGCGCTGGCGTTGGTAGCGCAGGTACAGCTCGTAGTGCGCCGGCCGCAGGCCCAGCGTGAGCACGCGCGCTTGCAGGTGGGCGTGGCGCTTCCAGGCGCGGCGCTGGCTGCGGCTGGGCTCAAAAGCATGTGCATCCACGCGCAGCGGCACGCAGGCCTGGCAGCCGTCGCAATGTGGTCGGTAGGTGTAGAGCCCGCTGCGCCTGAACCCTTGGGCCACCAGTTGCGCGTAGGTGTCGCCCCGGATCAGGTGACTGGGCGAGGCCACGAGCGAGCGTGCCGTGCGCGCGCTCAGGTAGCTGCACGGGTAGGCGGCGGTGGCGTAAAACTGCACGGTTTGCAGCGGGAGTTCCTGCGGGTGCGTCACGGTGATGTTGGGGTGCTGGGGTTGGAGGCCAACAGGCTGTGCCAGTGTACGGGCTCGAAGCGCCAAAGCGGGCTGGGCGCAGCCATGGCCTGTTTGGCAATGCGCAAAAAGTCGCTGCGCGACAGGGTGTGGGCACCGAGTGAGGCCAGGTGCGCGGTGTCTTGCTGGCAGTCGATCAGCGGCACTTGCCAAGCGCGGGCGCACGCCACCAGCGCCGCCAGCGCGATTTTGGAGGCGTTGGGGCGGCGGCTGTACATCGATTCACCAAACACCATGCGCCCCAAGTTGACGCAGTACAGGCCGCCGACGAGTTCGCCCCGGTGCCAGGTCTCGACGCTGTGCACGCTGCCGGCCTGGTGCCAGGCCAGATAGGCGTCGATCATCGGCGGCACGATCCAGGTGCCGCGCTGGCCGTGGCGCGGGCTGTGGGCGCAGGCGCGCAGCACGTGCTCGAAGGCGCTGTCGATTCGGATCTCGAGCTCACCCGAGCGCAAGCCGCGCCGGATCTCTTTGCGCAACGAGGGGTGGAGCCTAAAGTCGGCCGGGCGCAGCGCCATGCGCGGGTCGGGGCTCCACCACAGGATGGGTTGCTCGCCGCTGAACCAGGGAAAGATGCCGCTGGCATAGGCGCGCGTCAAGGTGGCGCAGTCGAGCGCGCCACCGGCGGCCAGCAGACCCGGAATCGGGTCGCCCTCTGCCCAAGCCTGCTCGACCGGCGGAAAAGCCTGCCCCGGCTCCAACCAAGGCAGGGCGAGGCGTGGGCCGGGCGGGTGGCTCATGGGCGTGGTGGGGCTGAGGCCGCCGCATTTGGTGGCGCCGAGTCGCACCATGCTACCACGTGGCACTGGCCGCACAGGGGCGCGCGCGCCCGGCAGACGTAGCGCCCGTGCAGGATCAGCCAGTTGTGGGCGTGGCGCAGATACGCCGGCGGGATGCGCGCCAGCAAGCCGTGCTCCACCTCGAGGGGCGTGCGCCCCGGCGCCAAGCCGCTGCGGTTGGCGAGCCTAAACACGTGCGTGTCCACCGCCAGCGTGGGCTCGCCAAAAGCCACGTTGAGCACCACATTGGCGGTCTTGCGCCCGACGCCGGGCAGGGCCTCGAGCGCGGCGCGGCTGCGCGGCACCTGGCCGCCGTGGCGCTCGATCAGCAGCTGGCAGGTTTGCAGCAAATGGCGCGCCTTGCTGCGGTACAGCCCGATGGACTGGATGTGCGCCTGCACCCCCTCGAGCCCGAGGGCCAGCATCTGCGCCGGCGTGGAGGCGGCGGCAAACAGGGTGCGGGTGGCGCGGTTCACGCTCACGTCGGTGGCTTGGGCGCTGAGCAGCACCGCGCACAGCAGCTCAAAGTCGCTCTTATACTCCAGCTCGGTTTCGGGCTCGGGGTTGGCTGCCGCCAAGGCGGCAAAGAACGGCTCGATGTGTACTGGTTCCATGGCGAGGATTTTCACCCATGAGCGCACCCCATGCGACACCCAATGCGACACCCAATGCGATCCGTTTTGCCGATCGCCTATCGCAAGTCGAGACATCGGCCATCCGCGAGCTGTTCAAGCTGCTGGGCCAGCCCGGCATCATCAGCTTGGCGGGCGGCTTCCCCGACGCGGCGCTGTTTGACGTCGAGGGCATTCGCGCCGCCAGCGAGCGCGCCCTGAGCACCGACCCAGCCGCCGCCTTGCAGTACGGCGCCACCGAAGGCTACCAGCCGCTGCGCGAGCAGCTGGCGGCGCTCATGGCCGGCAAGGGGGTGCAGGGGCTGGCGCCCGAGCAGCTCATCGTCACCACCGGCAGCCAGCAGGCGCTGGACCTGATCGGCAAGACGCTGATCTCGCCCGGCGACAAGGTGATCGTCGAGGGGCCGACCTTTTTGGCCACGATCCAGTGCTTTCGCCTCTACGGCGCGCAGTTGATCACGGCCCCGATCGACGCCGACGGCGTCGATGTGCAGCGGCTCGAGGCGCTGATCGCCGAGCACCGGCCCAAGTTCGTCTATCTGGTGCCCAGCTTTGGCAACCCCAGCGGCGCGCTTTTGAGCCTGGAGCGGCGCCGGCGCGTGCTCGAACTGGCGCTGCGCACCCAAACCCCGATCGTCGAGGACGACCCCTACGGCGACCTGTATTTTGGCGCCGCGCCGCCGCCAAGCCTGCTGGCCCTGAGCGCCGAAGTCCCGGGCAGCCGCGACTGGCTGCTGCACTGCGGTTCGCTGAGCAAGGTGCTCAGCCCCGGGCTGCGCATCGGCTGGCTGGTGGCGCCGCCCGAGCTGCTGGCCAAGGCGGTGATGTGCAAGCAGTTCAGCGACGCCCATACCAGCACCTTTGCCCAAGCCACGGCGGCGCAGTACCTGCAAGGCGGCCGCTTGGCGGCTGCGCTGGCGCGGGTGCGCGTGGTCTATGCCGAACGCGCCCAAGCCTTGGGTGCCGCGCTGCGCAGCGAGCTCGGGGCGGCGATCGACTTTGTGCCGCCACAGGGCGGTTTGTTCATCTGGGCGCGCCTGACGGGGGCCGGCGGGGCCTGCGCCGACGGCCAAGCGCTGGCGCAGCGCGCCGTGCAGCAAGGCGTGGCCTTCGTGCCGGGGCGGCCCTTTTATGCCTGCGACCCCGACTTGGGCACGCTGCGCCTGAGCTTTGCCACCGTCGATGCAGAGCGCATCCGCGAGGGCGTGGCGCGGCTGGCGCGGGCGCTCAAAGAGGGCTGAGAGGCTGGAAGGCCGGGAGTAAGTAGGCTCAAAGACTGCGGCGGCCTAGAACCAGTGCGCCAGCCATAGCCGCAGCCGCATCCCGGCCCCGGTGGTGAAGCCCACGGTGGCAAAGCGCAAGCGGCCATCGGTGTCGATCACCGCAAAGGCCGGCACCGAGCGGTAGCCCAGCGCCTGCGCCAGCGTGCCGCGCGCGTCGATCACGCTCTGCCACGGCAAGCCGCGCTGCTGCTGATAGCGCAGCACCTGCGCCGCCGGGCCCGATTGCATGGCCACCGTGAGCAGCGGCCAGTCCTGCCCCAGCCGCGTCACGCTGCCCTCCATGCCGCGGCAGATGGCGCACCACTCGGCCCAGATATAGAGCGCCACCGGCCGCGTGCCGGCGTCGGGGTGCTGCCCTAGGCGGGCGGCGGCCAAGGCCTGCGCCAGGCTGCCGCTGTGGCTGCTGCCATCAGCGCCCAGCCACTGCACCGGCTGGTTGAGGTCGAGCACGGCCGGCACTGCGCGCGTCTGCCAGGCTTGCACGCCCAAAAACACCGCCAGCACCAGCGCCACGGTGAGCAGGTGCGAGCGCCAGCGTTGCCAGCGCGAGGGTGGGGTGGGGGTATTCATGTGCGCCCGATTATCGCCGTTCTGGCCCCGGCGTGCTGGCGCGCCGCCGGGAGGCTCCAGCGGCGTGCTACATTGGCGCTGTGCAGCAGCAGAGCTGTGCCCACTGGTGTCTGCGCGCTCGCCCCTACTGCCATTGCCACCAAGGAGATCGCATCTTGACCCAAACCACCAAGTACCTGCTCGACGAAAGCCAGCTGCCGCGCAGCTGGTACAACATCGCCGCCGATTTGCCGCAGCCCGCGCCGCCGGTGCTGCATCCGGGCACCTTGCAGCCCATAGGCCCCGACGATTTGGCGCCGCTGTTTCCGCTCGAGCTGATCAAACAAGAGGTGAGCACTGAGCGCGAGATCGAAATCCCCGAGCCGGTGCGCGACATCTACCGCCTCTGGCGCCCGGCGCCGCTGTACCGCGCGCACCGGCTGGAAAAGCTGCTGGGCACGCCGGCCAAGATTTTTTACAAATACGAGGGCGTGAGCCCAGCCGGCAGCCACAAGCCCAACACCGCCATCCCGCAGGCTTTTTACAACCAGCAAGCCGGCGTCAAGCGCCTGACCACCGAGACCGGGGCCGGCCAGTGGGGCACCTCGCTCGCCTTTGCCGGCTCGCTCTTCGACCTCGAAGTGCTGGTGTTCCAGGTGCGCGTGAGCTACGACCAAAAACCCTACCGCCGCGCCGTCATGGAAACCTACGGCGCGCGCTGCGTGGCCTCGCCCTCCACCGAGACCGCCTATGGCCGCAGCGTGCTGGCGCAGCGCCCCGAGCACCCGGGCAGCCTAGGGATCGCGATTTCTGAAGCCGTGGAACTGGCGGTGCAGCGCGAGGACACCAAGTACG
>Ga0209413_1000191_pt1 | contig 10286 bp, 9 predicted proteins | sample JTO22cmmetaG_FD_184157 | JGI IMG/M metagenome (GOLD analysis project Ga0209413, IMG submission 184157) | Freshwater bacterial and archeal communities from Indian Creek, Illinois, USA - JTO22cm metaG (SPAdes) (version 3) | ecosystem: Environmental > Aquatic > Freshwater > Unclassified ...
CACCCAGGCTGCGCAGACGGCCGCGCAAGCCAGCGCCACCCAGTCCGACCCTGAGCAGGATTTGTACGGCGGCTTCGTGGGCGACGCCGACCGCCTGCGCCTGCTGGAGTTGCGCCAGCGATCAGCCGACGACCCGGCGTGGACGCACACCCAGTTCGAGGACCCGCGCTTGAGCGAGCTGGTGTGGCGCTACCGGGCGCGCAGTTTCCCCGATCTGCTCAGTGCCGACGAGCAAGCGCGCTGGCGCGCCCACTGCCAGGCGCGGCTGCTGCATGGCCTAGGCGGGGCGCTGACGCTGGAGCGGCAGATGGCGCGCATCGACGAGCTGGCCGAGCAGGCCGGCGAGCGCGGCGACGAACGCGCCGAAGCCATTTTGGGCGAGCTGCATGACTACTCACAGAGCTTGGCCGAGGACCTGACCTAGCCCCCCTGACCTAGCCCGTACCTCCAGCCCTTTAGAATGGAGGGTTTGCTGCAAGCGCTGCGATCGCTTGCCCCCAATTTTTAATCCATTCGAGGCTTCAGCCATGGCAGGGCATTCCAAATGGGCCAACATCCAGCACCGCAAGGGGCGTCAGGATGAAAAACGCGGCCGGGTCTGGACCCGCGTGATCCGCGAAATCATGGTGGCGGCGCGTCAAGGCGGCGGCGGCGACGCGGCGGCCAACCCGCGCCTGCGGCTGGCGATCGACAAGGCCAAGGCGGCCAATATGCCGGCCGACACCATCAAGCGCAACATAGACAAGGCCACGGGCAACCTCGAAGGCGTGCAGTACGAGGAGATCCGTTACGAGGGCTACGGCATCGCCGGTGCGGCCGTGATCGTCGAAACCATGACCGACAACCGCGTGCGCACGGTGGCCGAAGTGCGCCACGCCTTCAGCAAGCACGGCGGCAATTTGGGCACCGAAGGCTCGGTGGCGTTCCAGTTCAAGCACTGCGGCCAGTTCATCTTCGCTCCCGGCGTGCCCGAAGAGCGGCTGTTCGAGGTGGCGCTGGAAGCCGGGGCCGAAGACGTGCTCGGCAGCGACGACGGCGCTTTCGAGGTGCTCACGGCGGTGACCGATTTCGAGGCCGTGCAGCAGGCGCTGCAAGGCGCGGGCCTGCGCCCCGAACTGGCCGAAGTGACGCTGCGCGCCGACAACCCGGTGGCCTTGAGCGGCGACGAGGCGCTGCGCATGCAAAAACTGCTCGACGCCCTAGAAGACCTCGACGACGTGCAAAACGTCTATCACAACGCAGAACTCAACCCATGAACGCAGAACTCAAGGTGCTGGTGGTCGGCGGTGGCGGGCGCGAACACGCGCTGGCCTGGAAGCTCAAGCAGTCGCCGCGCGTGGCGCAGGTTTATGTGGCGCCGGGCAACGGCGGCACCGCGCTCGACCCAGCGCTGCAAAACGTGCCGATCAGCGACCCGACCGAGCTCGCGCGCTGGGCGCAGCAGCAGGGCATCGCCCTGACCGTGGTCGGCCCCGAGGGGCCGCTGGCGGCGGGCATCGTCGATGTCTTTCGCGCCCAGGGCTTGCGCATCTTTGGCCCCACGCAGGCGGCGGCGCAGCTCGAGAGCTCCAAGGCCTTTTCCAAGGCCTTCATGCAGCGCCACGGCATCCCGACAGCGGCCTACCAAGTCTTTGCCGAAGCACCCGCCGCCCACGCCTACGTGGAGCAAATGGGCGCGCCGATCGTGGTCAAGGCCGATGGCTTGGCCGCTGGCAAGGGCGTGGTGGTGGCGCAAACGCTGGCCGAGGCGCACGCCGCCATCGATTTCATGCTGCAAGGCCAAGCGCCGGGGCTGGCCCACAACGCCGGCGGCGCGCGGGTGGTGATCGAAGCCTTTTTGCAGGGCGAAGAAGCCAGCTTCATCGTGCTCTGCGACGGCGTGCAAGCGCTGGCGCTGGCCAGCAGCCAAGACCACAAGCGCCTGCTCGACGCCGACCAGGGCCCCAACACCGGCGGCATGGGGGCCTACTCGCCGGCCCCGGTGGTCACGCCCGAGGTGCACCAGCGCGCGCTCGACGAGGTGATTTTGCCGACGCTGCGCGGCATGGCCGCCGACGGCATCCCCTACACCGGCTTCCTCTACGCCGGGCTGATGATCGGCCCCGACGGCAGCGTGCGCACGCTCGAGTTCAACTGCCGCTTGGGCGACCCCGAAACGCAACCGATCCTGCTGCGCCTGCAAAGCGATCTGGCCGCGGTGTTGCTGGCGGCCACCGAGCAGCGCCTGCACGAGATCGAGCTGCAATGGGATGAGCGCGTGGCGCTGGGCGTGGTGCTGGCCGCGCACGGCTACCCCCAGCAGCCACGCACGGGCGACGCCATCGCACTCACCGCCCCTGATAGCCCAGATGCCGTGCTGTTCCACGCCGGCACGGCCTTGCAGCAGGGGCGGCTGTGCACCGCCGGCGGGCGCGTGCTCTGCGCCACCGCGCTCGGGGCCGACGTGGCGCAAGCGCAACGCCGCGCCTACCAACTGGTGCAGGGCGTACACTACCCCGGCATGCAATACCGACACGACATCGGCTTTAGGGCCTTGCCCGCATGAGCGGCGCGCCCACGGCCGCCATGCGCGACTACCTGCTGGGCTTGCAGCAGCGCATCACCTCGGCCATCACCGAGATCGACGGCCAGAGCTTTGTCTCCGACGCTTGGGAAAAGGCCCCCGGTGAGCCCTTGCAAGGCAATGGCGTGACGCAGATTCTGGAGGGCGGCGCGGTGTTCGAGCGCGCCGGTTGCGGTTTTTCGCACGTGCAGGGCCCACGCCTGCCGCCTTCGGCCACCCAGCACCGGCCCGAGCTGGCTGGGGCGCCGTTCGAGGCGCTCGGGGTCTCGCTGGTGTTTCATCCGCGCAACCCCTACGTGCCCACGGTGCACATGAACGTGCGCCAGATCACCGCACTCACCCCGGGTGGCGGCGCGCCGGTGAGCTGGTTTGGCGGCGGCATGGACCTCACGCCCTATTACGGTTTCGAGGAAGACGCGCAGCACTTTCACCGCACCTGCGCCGCCGCCCTGTCCCCCTTTGGCGCCGACAAATACCCGCGCTTCAAAGCCTGGTGCGACGATTATTTTTTTCTCAAGCACCGCAACGAAGCGCGCGGCATCGGCGGCATCTTCTACGACGACCTGTCCGAACTCGGCCTCGAGGGCGGGCTGGCGCTCACCCAAGCGGTGGGCGACGCCTTTTTGCACGCCTACCTGCCGCTGGTGCAGCGGCGCCGCGACACGCCCTACGGCGAGCGCGAGCGCCAGTTTCAGCTCTACCGGCGCGGCCGCTACGTCGAATTCAACCTGGTGTGGGACCGGGGCACCCACTTTGGCCTGCAATCGGGCGGGCGCAGCGAATCCATTTTGCTCTCGATGCCGCCGCTGGTGCGCTGGGCTTACCAGGAACAACCGGCGGAGGGCACGCCCGAACACCGGCTGACGAGCGAGTTTTTGCCGCGGCGAGACTGGCTGTGAGCGCCACCCCCGCGGCCGCGCAGCGCATCGGCGTGTTTGGCGGCGCCTTCGATCCGCCGCACTGGGCGCACCGGGCGCTGGCCGAGACGGCGCTGGCGCAACTGGCGCTCGACGCGCTGCTGATTTTGCCCACTGGCCACGCCTGGCACAAAAGCCGCGCACTCACGCCCGCGCCGCACCGGCTGGCGATGTGCAGGCTGGCCTTTGATGGGCTAGAGCGCGTGCACATCGACGCGCGCGAAACCCGCCGCCCCGGCCCCAGCTACACCGCCGACACCTTGCAGGAGCTGGCCGCCGAACACCCGGGGGCGCAGCTGTTTCTGGTGCTGGGGGCCGACCAGCTGCTCGCCTTCCAGAGCTGGCAGCGCTGGCAAGAGGTGCTGCGCCACGCCACGCTGGCGGTGGCCAATCGGCCCCTGCACGCCGACGGACCGGTGGCCGAGCCCGACCTGAGCGGCGTCGATCTGCCGTTCGAGCGCCTGCACATGCCGCTGCACCCAATCAGCGCCACGGCGGTGCGCGCGCGCGTGCAGCGCTCGGGGGGCACGGGTGGCTTGAGTGGCGTTGGCGCCTCCCCAAGTGGCCAGGGCGGCCAAGGCGACCAGGGCGATTCCACCAAAACCACAGACCATGCCCACCCCGGCCCTTTGCACCTGCACCACCAGGCGGCACCCGCGCTCGAACTGCTGGTGCCGACCGCCGTGGCGCGGTATATTTCCGATCATCACCTTTACCTACAGCCAGAATGAGCAGCCCAACCCGCAGCGCACCCAGCCCCCAGCCCACTGGCCCCAAAAGCCTCGGCCCCTTGGCGGCTGCCGCCGCTTGTGCCACCCCAGCCGCCTTGGGCGCCCCAGCCGCCAGCCCGCAAAGCGAGACCGCAGCCAAGCGCACCACCCAAAAGCTGCAACGCGCCGCCGTCGATGGCCTAGAGGACGTGAAGGCGCAAGACATCCGGGTTTTCAACACCGAGGCGCTGTCGGCGCTGTTCGAGCGCGTGATCGTGGCCAGCGGCACCTCCAACCGGCAGACCAAGGCGCTGGCGGCCAGTGTCTGCGACGCGGTGCGCGAGGCCGGCTTTGACAAACCGCGGGTGGAGGGCGAAGAAAACGGCGAGTGGATCGTCGTGGACTGCGGCGCGGTGGTGGTGCACGTGATGCAGCCCAGCATCCGCCAGTACTACCGGCTGGAAGAAATCTGGGGCAGCAAGCCAGTGCGCTTGAAGTTTGGCGCGCCGGCGCCGGCGGCCCGACCCGCTGCCATGGCGGATTCCAAGGCCTCAAAGGCCCCGAAGGCCAAGCCCGCCAAGCCCAAAGCCACCGATAAGTCCAAAGCCAAGCCCAGCGCGAGCGATGCGGCTGCCGCCAAGCCTGCCAAAGCGGCCAAGCCGCGCAAGCCCGCCCAGCCCAAGGCATGAAGCTGGTGCTCGTCGCCGTCGGGCAGCGCCTGCCCGATTGGGCGCAAGCCGCCTGCGACGATTTTGCCAAGCGGCTGCCGCCCGAGGCGCGCTTCGAGCTGCGCACGGTCAAGGCCGAGCCCCGCGGCCACAAGGCGGTCGAGCAGCTGCTGGCGGCCGAGCGCGCGCGCATCGAAGCGGCGCTGCCCAAAGGGGCGCGGCTGGTGCTGCTCGACGAGCGCGGCAGCGCCTTCACCACCGTCGCGCTGGCGCGCCAGTGGCAGCAGTGGCAGCAGCAGGGCGCCGACGTGGCGCTGCTCATGGGTGGGCCAGACGGGCTAGACCCGGCCTTGAAGGCCGCCGCGCAGCAGAGCCTGCGCCTGTCCGACTTCACCTTGCCGCACGCGCTGGCGCGGGTGCTGCTGCTCGAGCAACTGTACCGGGCTTGGTCGCTCAACGCCGGGCACCCCTACCACCGCGAGTAAACGCCAATGCCCGACCACGCTGCCGCCCCCTGGCTGTATCTGGCTTCGCAAAGCCCGCGCCGGCGCGAGCTGCTGGCGCAGTGGGGCTGGCGCGCCGAGCTGCTGCTGCCCGATACCGAAGCAGAGCTGCACGCCCTCGAGGCCCTAGAAGCCGTGCAGCCGCACGAGGCGCCAGCGCGCTACGTACAGCGCGTGACCCGGCTCAAGCTGCAAGCGGCGCTGCAGCGGCTGCAGCACCGGGGCTGGCCGCCGGGGCCGGTGTTGTGCGCCGACACCACGGTCGCCCTCGGGCGCGAGATTTTTGGCAAACCCGCCGATGCTGCCGAGGCCGCGCAGATGCTGCAGCGCTTGGCCGGGCAGCGCCACCGGGTGCTCACCGCCGTGGCGCTGGCGCACCAAGGCCAAGTCTGGCAGGGCCTGAGCCGCTCCACGGTCGAGTTCGCACCTTGGAGCGCAGCCGAGATCGGGCGCTACGTCGCCAGCGGCGAACCGCTGGGCAAGGCCGGGGCCTACGCCATCCAAGGCCGCGCCAGCCAGTGGATTCGGCGCATCAGCGGCAGCCACAGCGGCATCGTCGGCCTGCCAGCCTTTGAGACGGCGCAACTGCTGCGCGCCGCCGGTCTGGCGCTGCCCTAGGCCGCCGCCAGCCTCTGCAGCGGCACTAAACTGTTGCCAGCCCTGCCAATCCCCAGCCATCCAACCCCCTCCCACCATTTCCCCCAAGGCCCCATGACCCAAGACATCCTTATCAACTGGTCGCCGCAAGAGACGCGGGTGGCGGTGGTCGAGCACGGTGCGGTGCAAGAGGTGCACATTGAGCGCACCCTCGAACGCGGCCTGGTGGGCAACGTCTATCTGGGCAAGGTGGCGCGCGTGCTGCCGGGCATGCAGTCGGCCTTCATCGACATCGGGCTCGAGCGCGCCGCTTTTTTGCACGTGGCCGACCTGCTGCCCAACATCAGCGCCCGCCATCTGGGCAAAGAGCGCCCGCCTGCGCCAGCCACACCAGCCACACCAGCCACACCAGCCACACCAGCCACACCCGAGCCCGCCGAGGCCGCCGAGCAAGCCGAAGCGCCCACCGAGGCCAGTGGCGCCCTGCCCATCGAGCGCCAGCTGTTCGAGGGCCAGGCGCTGCTGGTGCAGGTGCTCAAAGACCCGATCGGCTCCAAGGGCGCGCGCCTGACGGCGCAGATCAGCATCGCCGGCCGCCAACTGGTGTTTTTGCCGCAAGATCAGCACCTGGGCGTGTCGCAAAAAATCCCACCCGCGCAGCGCGAGGCCCTGCGCCAGCGCCTGCAAGCGCTCACGGCGGGCGAGGGCGGCGGCTTCATCTTGCGCACCAATGCCGAAGACGCCAGCGACGAAGAGCTGACCGAAGACGTGGCCTACCTGCGCAAAATCTGGGCCCACATCAAGGCGGCGGCGGCGCGTTTGCCCGCCCCCAGCCTGTTGCAGCAGGATTTGAGCCTGTTGCAGCGCGTGCTGCGCGATCTCGCCAGCGCCGAGACGCAATCGATCCAAGTCGATTCGTTGGAGCAGTTTGCCCAGTTGCAGCAGTTTGCCCGCGCCTACATGCCCGCCATGCTCGAGCGCATCGGCCACTACCGCGGCGAGCGCCCGATTTTTGATCTGTACCAGATCGACGAAGAAATCGCGCGCGCGCTCGGGCGCCGGGTCGAGCTCAAATCGGGCGGCTACCTGGTGATCGACCAGACCGAGGCGTTGACCACGATCGACGTCAACACCGGCGGCTTTGTCGGGGCGCGCAACTTCGACGACACCATTTTTCGCACCAACCTCGAGGCGACGCAAGCGATTGCGCGCCAGTTGCGGCTGCGCAACCTGGGCGGGATCGTGATCGTCGATTTCATCGACATGCTGCGCGAGGTGCACCGCGAGGCGGTGTTGGCCGAGCTGCGCAAGCAACTGGCGCGCGACCGCGTCAAGACCAGCACCGGCGCGTTTTCGCAGCTCGGGCTGCTCGAGATGACGCGCAAGCGCAACCGCGAGTCGCTGGCGCAGATGCTGAGCGAAAGCTGCCCGACTTGCGGCGGCAGCGGTCGCGTCAAAACCGCGCGCAGCGTCTGCTACGACATCCTGCGCGAGATTTTGCGCGAGGCGCGCGCCTTCAGTCCGCGCGAGTTTCGCATCGTGGCGGCGGCGCCGGTGATCGAGCTCTTGCTCGACGAAGAAAGCGCGCACTTGGCGGGCCTGAGCGAGTTCATCGGCAAGCCGATTTCGCTGCAAAGCGAGGCCACGCTGCGCCCCGACCAGTACGACATCGTGCTGCTGTAGCGCTTGAATGGCCGCCGGCCACACCTCATTCCAATTATTTCATTCCGACCATTTGCCTCCTAAGCTAAGCGCGTGCAGCCGCGCATACACGCCGTTGGCGGCCAGCAGCGCCTCGTGGCGGCCCTGCTCGACGATCTGGCCCTGCGCCAGCACCAGCACGCGGTCGGCGTGTTCGATGGTCGAGAGCCGGTGCGCGATCACCAGCGTCGTGCGCCCGCGCATCAGCCGCTGCAGCGCCTCTTGCACCAGGCGCTCGGATTCGTTGTCGAGCGCTGAAGTGGCTTCGTCCAAGATCAGGATCGGTGCGTCTTTGTAGATCGCGCGCGCAATCGCCAGCCGCTGGCGCTGGCCGCCCGAGAGCTCGGTGGCGTTGTGCCCCACCGCGGTGTGCATGCCCTGCGGCAGGGTCTGCAGCAGCTCGCCCAAGTTGGCCGATTCCAGCGCCTGGCGCACCCGTTCCTCGTCGAACTCGGCGCCTAGGGCCACGTTGGCCGCCAGGGTGTCGTTGAACATCACCACGTCTTGGCTGACCATGGCGTACTGGCGCCGCAGGCTGGCCAGATCCCAGTCGGGCAGGGCCACGGCATCGAGCCGCAGCGTGCCGGCGCTGGCCTCGACAAAACGCGGCAGCAAGTTGGCCAAGGTGGTTTTGCCCGAGCCCGAGGGGCCCACCAGCGCCACCACCTCACCGGCCGCCACCTCGAGGTTGATGCCGCGCAGCGCCGCGTCGTCTTTGCTGCCGTACTGCACCCAGACCTGCTCCAGGCTCAAGCGCCCGACGGCGCGGTCGGTGCGGTGCGTGCCGCCATGCTGCACCGGGGTGTGCTCGATCAGCTCCAGCGCGCGCTCGAGTGCTGCCAGCCCGCGCGTGATCGGGGTCACGAGGTCGGCCAGTTGGCGGATCGGGCTGATGAGCATGAGCATGGCGGTGACAAAGCCGACGAAGCTGCCCACCGTCACGCCGCTGGTCGCACTTTGCCAGAGCGCAATCATGATCACCGTAGAGAGCGCAGCGGCGGCCAGCATCTGCGTCAGCGGGGCCACGGCGGCCCCGGCCACGGTGGCCTTGAGCGCCAGCCGGCGCAGCACCAAGTTGAGTCGGTCAAAGCGCTGCGTCTGCTGCGCCTGGGCCCCGTGCAGCCGCACCACGCGGTGCGCCAGCGCGTTTTCTTCCACCACGTAGGCCAGCTCGTCGGTGGCCAGTTGGCTGCTGCGCGTCAGGCGGTACAGGCGCTTGGAGAGCACCCGCATCACCCAAGCCAGCGGCGGAAACAGCGCCAGCACGATCAGGGTCAGCTGCCAGTTCAAAAACAGCAGATAGGCCAGCAGCGCGATCACGGTGAGCACATCGCGCACCAGCGTCAGCACGCTGTTGACCAGCATGTGGGCCCCGGTCTGCACCTCATAGACCAGGGTGTTGGAGAGCTTGCTGGCGCTTTGCTCGCCAAACAGCGTCAGTTCGGCGTCGTTGAGGCGCTCGAACATGGCGCGGCGCAGCTGAACCATGGCCCCCGCCGCCACGTAGCTGAGCGCGTACTTGGCGGCAAAGGTGGCCAAGCCGCGCACCGCAAACAGCCCCATCAGCGCCACCGGCACCAGCCAGAGCGGAAAGCTGCCGGCCACAAAGCCTTCGTCGAGCAGGATTTGCAGCAGCGCCGGGATCGCGGGCTCGGTGAGCGCGGCGATGAGCGCACCCAGAAAAGCCAGCCCCAGCGCACCCTTGTGCGAGCGGAAATAGGGCCAGACCCGCAGCAGGCGTTGGCCCAGAGAGCGGGCATCGGTCGGGGCGGCGCTGGCGGCCTCGTGGGCGGGGGCAGGGCGGTCGTGCAAGATCGGTGCGTGTAAAAACGGCGGGCAGCAAGCGCTGCCGTGGCGTGACCCGCAGCACGCCGGTTTTGGCAGCAGGCGGGGAACTTTTGGGGCTTGCGGCTCCCCCCAAGAGGTACGAAGCGCAGCACTTCCGCTATTATCGGTCTGATGCGCCGGTGGTTGGGGCGCTGGCAGCTTGCCAGCCAAGCCCGGCCGCTTTCCACTGTTTTTGCTTCTTGTTTCATGCACCAGACACCCTTGCAAACGCCTTTTCCCCCACCCGCCAGCCTGAGTCGGCGCCGCTTCCATGCCTTGGCGGCGCTGGGCGGGGCGGGCTTGGCCTTGGGTGCGGTGGGGCCGGCGCAGGCGCAGTTCCGGGTCGAGGTCACCGGGGTCGGCTTGCAGCAGATCCCTTTTGCCATCGCCCCGTTTCGGCTGGCCACCGGGCTGCCGCAAGATGTGCCGGCGATCGTGCGCGCCAACCTCGAGCGCAGCGGCCAGTTGCGTGCCCTGCCCGGGGGCAGCGCCATCCTCGACGAAAGCGCCCGGCCCGACCTGGCCCCTTGGCGCGCCGCCGGTGTCGATGCGCTCATCACTGGCAGTGTGAACCGCTTGGCCGATGGGCGCTTCGATGTGCGCTTCAGGCTCTGGGATGTGGTGCGGGCGCAAGACCTCGGGGGCTTGAGCTTCCCCGTGCCCGCCAGCGACTTGCGGCTGGCGGCGCACCGCCTGTCCGATTTCGTCTATGAGCGCCTGACCGGCGACCCGGGTGTTTTTGCCACCCGCATCGCCTACATCTCGCGCCACGGCGAGCGCCACAACCTGTGGGTGGCCGA
>Ga0209413_1000192_pt1 | contig 10200 bp, 9 predicted proteins | sample JTO22cmmetaG_FD_184157 | JGI IMG/M metagenome (GOLD analysis project Ga0209413, IMG submission 184157) | Freshwater bacterial and archeal communities from Indian Creek, Illinois, USA - JTO22cm metaG (SPAdes) (version 3) | ecosystem: Environmental > Aquatic > Freshwater > Unclassified ...
AGGGCTATCATCATGTAGACTCTCCTTGAGCTTGCGTCAGATCGTACACCAGCGCCCTCATCGCCTCACGAGCGATGAACAACGGATAACGCTTCGAGTCTATACAATCATCGGGGATGCGACAATCTATCACATCCCGAATGATTGTATGGCTGGTTGATGAACAGCTCTTGGGGGGCGGGAAGTACATCAATGGGTTGGGGATATTTTACGAGCGACCAATAAAAGTTTTAATCACTCTAAATCCGTTTATCGTCCATCGCACTATGGGCTGCGGAATTAGGCAACAAAAAAACAAAAAAGGAACGGTGTGAACATTTTTTGGAGCTGCTTTTAGAATGTAGCTAAAGTTTTTTATCACCAGACCCAAACTAATTGCACCATGCGACCGCATCACAACTAAAAATCGCCAGTTAAAGAACCATGTATTAACAGAAGCCAACCGTTTAATCGTTTCATCATAGGGGAGCATATTGATTGATTGCACCCAATTGACTGCTCCAATTTCTATTGCCGAGCTTGTAGTTGACCAATTCCGTTTAAGTGTTGAAGCAGCAGCCAAGCCCTGGATAGACACTGCCTGACACCAGTAAAGTTTAAAATTGTTTTTAGCACAATAATCTACAACACAGCACATTTGCTGATAGCACGAATGCTCATACAACGTAACATCGAACGATTTAATAACCCTAGACGAAAAAACAGTTGCCGCAAGGCATGAGAGAACATCTTTAAGATTAACTAACACAACATCAGCATTGTCCAGAACCCCTTCATTACAGGTATTATTCATAAGACCGAATTTAGAGCTCGGTAAGTTAAAAACGATTGCATCAACATCTAAGCTAATCTGCATAATCGCGATTTTTAGGCACTCTTCACTGATTTGATTCCCATCACCTATTGGCCATACATACCTAGCATCTGGAAGATTTATGGCATCCCAAATATTTTTAATCGGGCCTACATTCGCTGATTGCCGTATGTATCTGATAATTGGAAAAGCTCTAATCCATTGCTGAACAACTTGTTCAGTATCATCAGTTGATGCATTGTCATAGATGTGCAGAGGAACGTTATATCCCGCAAAAAGCGGAGCGTGGGCCTGCAGAAATGCATCGAGTAATCGGGATCTGTTATAGGTCGGGACAGATACAACAAGATCAGGAAGCGGCTTTTTGTTCAATTTATTAAAAAACACTCAATTACATAGTTGAAGTAATACCCCAACGCCGAATGGCTTCTTGGTGCCTGTCGGCGCCTGTTCGCGCCAGCGCTCTAGGGTTGGCACCCCAACGCCCAAGTCTTGCGCAACCACGTGCAGTGCTGCGCTCTCGGGTGCCAGCAACCGGGCTAACGCCTTGTCCTTGAATGCTTGTCCGTATCGAGCCATTTTTGTCCTTCATCGCCGCCCCAGTGGTTGTTCTATCGAGGCGATAACTATTCTGACGTATGGGGCTGTCGAGGTGCAGAAAAAAGAAGTTTCTTACTTGCTTGCTGGCGTTTATCTGGTCAAAGGGGAGAAGATGCTTGCTTTCCACGGTGAAGGCTTGGTAGCCGAGCTGACGGAAAAAGTCAAAAACCTAGTTCGGGTCATAGCAGAACCTGGCGGACTAATTGCGCAGGATCTCCGAAAAAAAGAACTGCAGGTCGCGCGCGAAGCTGGCGCTGCCTACACAAAACACCAGCAGTTCCGCGGCTTATACGTCGCACTTGATGAGATCGACCGGCTGGCCCAGTGTGGCAGAAAATTCTTCAAAGGTGCGCACTTGCTACTGGATGCGTTAATTGTCGGAGCGGCCACTGACCTTGACAACCTAGGTGTTGCTCGATTCTTCGGCGTAGTGAAAGAAGTCTAAGGTACCGGCTTGGTCAGAAAAACCAAAGGGGTGCGCTCGCACCTAGTGCAGTGCGGTGAGCGCTAAGTTGTGTTGCAGATAGCCGAGTTGCGCGGGACCGGCTCGAAACCTACCCTACCTATCAGCGCCAGAAAGAATGGCGGCTGTTTCCATCAATAAGCCATCCCATGATGTAAGACTGGGCTGATAACCGTAACCCGATGCGCGTAAATTGCGTGAGTAATAGTTAAGCTTTGTTCCAGTGGAATTCACGCCTACAGGTGCTTTCAAAGTCTGGTACCGCAGACCGAAGTGGCTTTGCATGGCCGCTAACAGCTCTGACTTACTAATCGGAGCTCGCGTATAGCAGTCGACTGCTTCATTAAAAAATGGGACTTCAAGCACGCTCCTAACTAGGCTAAAAAAATCTGAGGGATGAAAGAAATCACGGACAATGTCATTGGAAGAGGTTTCCAAAACAGATTTATCGCGGATGGCTCGCACCACGTCTGACATCAGAAACCTTGCTGATATGTCTTGCGTGCGGCTAAAATAACTGAAAACACGGATATCAATAATAGGGAGGTTCTTCAAGGCACGATGTCGACACTCTGCATAAAACTTTGCGATGCCATACCAGTCCTGTGCTTTTAACATATTAATATTAAACTGTGCAGGTGTTTCCTCGGTAACGGCTTGATCAAAATCAGATCCATAGGCCGCTCCACTGCTTAGAAAAATATAGCGTGTTTCTGGACGATTCTGTAAATAGTTTAGCGCCAAAGTGTCAAATTCGTGTGTAGTATCTAGAATCGAAGAACCCATGTTTTGTGCCGCTGCTGGATCACCAACTCCCACAAAGTTTATAACGGCATTAAACGATGAATTTGATTTAAAGCTATCATAATCTCCTACCTGCTTAATGTGCAGCAACTGATTTTGCGCCACCCATTCCTTTACAGCGCTCGGACGCCGAGCGTAGAGACTAAAATCATACTCGGCCTTATTGTCTGCAGTAGTGATAAAGTCTCTTGCGATTTGACTAGTCGCTCCCAGAACAGCGATATGCATTATAGTTAATTCGTTTTAGATAAGAAGGTTAGGATTTGCTTTTCGATTGAGTCACGATCAAGCCCATGTTCCTTCAGTAGGTACTCATAGGTCCCACAATGCTCAGAAAAACGATCCCTCACCCCTACACGCAAAATGCGCACTGGGGCATGCTCACTTGCGATTTCCGCCACCAAGGAGCCAAGCCCACCATGAATGGAGTGTTCTTCAAAGGTTACGATAGCCCGGCTACTATGACAAATGTTGATAATCTGAGAAACATCCAGCGGTTTTATGAATGGTGCTGACCAGACGGATGCCTCGGGAAAGGTGTAGGTTGCGATATCCAGTGCGCAGCGCGTCAGTGATCCGGTAGCGATGAACGAAACACAACCGGGTTCACTGTGCTGGAGTGCAATCAGCCCGCCTAAGGGAGTGTCGGGCACCTGCTGATGAACAGAGCCACGATCAGACTTTCCCATGCGCAGATACACTGGGGCACGTGACTGGTATGCAGACTTCATGCATAGTGTTATTTCATACGCATCAGCAGGCGAGTAAACCTGCAAATCCGGTACGGCCCGCGTGCATGCGATGTCTTCTGTGGACTGGTGGCTTGTTCCCAAATGGCTGTAAACGAAACCGGCACCATCGCCTATGAAGATTACTGGCAGCATATCATGAGCGACATCCAGCTTGATCTGTTCAAGTACACGCACCGGGACAAAAGCACTCAGACCATAAACAATAGGGCGAAAGCCGGTACGCGCTAAACCTGCAGCCATTCCAACCATATTCTGCTCTGCTATCCCTGCGTTTATGTACTGGTCTGGGCAGACACTTCGGAACCCATCAAATAGCGCATAACCATGATCACCTGTTAGCAGAAGAACATTGGAATCGGCGGTTGCAAGATTGACTAGTGCCGTTGAAAATGCATCCCTCATAGTACGACATCTCCGGTTACAGCAGAAACTGCACGCGCATATGTCTCAGCAGTCAGACGTGTGTAATGCCAGATGTTATCGTTCTCCATAAAAGGAACACCTTTACCCTTGACCGTCTTGGCGACTAGGGCCCTTGGTCGATCGGACGGTCTGGCCCACAACTCTCGAATGGCCAAGTCAATCTCTGCTTCGTCGTGTCCATCTACGGTGCATGCAATGAACCCGAAGCTCTCGAATTTCGTTTGAATTGAACCAAGTTCCAATACATCCTGTGTAGTACCCATAGCTTGAAAACCGTTTTCGTCAACGATTAGCATTAGATTTTTCAGCCGGTGGTGGCTTGCGAATAGAGAGCCCTCCCAGATCGGACCTTCGTTAATTTCACCGTCGCCAACGAGGACATAGGTTTTCTGGTCCGAGCGCCTGAACTTGGCGCCAAGTGCCATGCCCACACCGACGGAAAACCCATGACCCAGCGAACCAGATGTCACTTCTAGCCCGCGTACTCGGGAATCAGAAAGCCCTTTGAGTGCGGTACCATCCGAAAAATAGCCGCTAAAGGCTTCATCTGGCAACCAGCCGAGTTCACGCATACAAGCATATTGAGCCATAACTCCATGGCCCTTACTCAGTATGAAATAGTCTCTGCCCGGTGCAACAGGGTCGTTACTTGGAAAGCGCAAATGATCGCGATAGAGCACAGCCAACAGTTCGATGATAGAGAAGGCGCAGCCGATGTGAACGGTGGAGCCGGCATAAGCCATATCCAGAACCGTCTTGCGCAGGCGACGGGCGTCGAAAGATTGTACGGGTGTGCTCATTAAAGGCTGCTTAGAAGTTTACACCCAGATAGGCTTCGATCTGGCGCGCAGCGTAGTCAAGCATGTCGCGCGTGAGCGCGGGCTGGACCCCGATCCAGAAGGTGTTGTTCATCACCGTGTCGGTGTTCGTGAGAGCGCCGCTCACTCTATAGTTTTGGCCCTTCATGTACGGTTGCCGTGTGAGGTTGCCAGCAAACAACAATCGGGTGCCCACTTTGTTCTGATCGAGGTAAGTGAGTAAGTCCAGGCGGGTGACAGGGCTGGTTTCCTTGAGCGTGATGGGAAAGCCGAACCAGGAAGGATCGGAATGCTCGGTGGCCTGCGGCAGTTGCAAAAACTCGGTGCAGCTTTGCAGGCGCTCATGTAGGTATGCGAAGTTGTCTTTGCGCGCCTGGATGAATTGTGCTGCCTTTGCCAACTGCGCCAAGCCACAGGCAGCCTGCATGTCGGTGATTTTGAGGTTGTAGCCGAGGTGGCTATAGGTGTATTTGTGGTCGTAGCCCTCGGGCAGGTCGCCGAGCTTCCAACAATAGCGCCGGCCACAGGTGTTGTCTTTGCCCGGCGGGCAGTAGCAGTCGCGCCCCCAGTCGCGGATGCTCTCGGCGATGCTGCGTAGCTCGTCGTGGCGGGTGAACACAGCCCCGCCTTCGCCCATGGTGAGGTGGTGTGCCGGGTAAAAGCTCAAGGTGGCGATGTCGCCAAAGGTGCCCACCATCTGGCCGCGGTAGGTGCTGCCCAGCGCGTCGCAGCAGTCTTCGACCAACCAAAGGCCGTGGCGTTGGCACACGGCCGTGACGGCATCGAGGTTGAAAGGGTTGCCTAAGCTGTGCGCGAGCATGACCGCGCGGGTGCGCGCTGTGATGGCGGCCTCGATCAGGCTGGCGTCGATGTTGTGGGTGTAGCGGTCCACATCGACGAACACCGGCACTGCGCCACACTGAAGTATGGGGTTGACGGTGGTCGGGAAGCCGGCCGCCACGCTGATGACTTCGTCCCCGGGGCGGATGGCTCGTTGGCCGAGCTTGGGCGACGTGAGCGTGCTGAAGGCTACCAGATTGGCTGAGGACCCGGAGTTGACGGTGATGAGGTGCTCGATGCCGATGAAATCGGCCAGCTTGCGCTCGAACTCGGCATTGAAGCGTCCGGTGGTGAGCCAGCCGTCGAGCGAGGCTTCGACCATGAGTTGCAGTTCACGTGTGCCGATGAGCTTGCCGGATGGTGGGATGACTGTTGCGCCGGGCACAAATGGGCGTGCAGCATAAGCGCTTGCCGAAAAGTGCGAAACCTCGTCTTGAATGACGTGACGCAGCACGGTTTGCAAGGCTTGCGGCGTGAGCTGAGCCAGTTTCTTGACTGCCAGGCCGCCATTGAGCAGCATCGACTTTTCAGGGCGAACAAAGCTTGGGAATGGCAGGCCCGGGCCGGCAAAGTCGTCTGACCCCAAGGGCAGGCGTTGGGCTGGCGGCACTGCAGGGGTGGTGGTAATGAAGACGAAGCGTGCGTCGCCCGTGCTGTCGGGGGCGGTAATGGCGAGTGCGGGCCGGAATTTCTGCTGAGCCAAGTCAGTATAAGGGAAAGGCAGCTTGTAGATGCCGCCTTGTTGGACGGTGAGTTCAGACATTGTTCCAGCAATCTTCAGCAGGGTTAAGCAGCACGGATTGCGCAAATCGGCTTTGGCTTTGCAGGTGCAGTGCGGCTTGTTGCTCGGGGCTGGTGCCCTTGGGTGCGCTAGCCGCTTCGGTGTCGAGAAAAACCACAACGACTTTGGCGTCGTGCGGAAGCCCTTCGGTGGGCAATTGAATATGCCCGTCGCGGCAATGAGCCTGGATGGCTAGCATGGCGGTGCTCCTGTTTGCGTTTGCAAGTAGTCTTGAATTTGCTGATGGGTGTAGGGCTGCATGTCGGCTGCCTCCAAGTAGGCTTGGTGCCAGTTGACGGTTTTTTGCAGGGCAACTGCCAGTGACCAGCGCGGTTGCCAGCCCAAGCGGGCTTTGGCTTTTGCAATGTCAAGCATGAGGTAATTCGCTTCGTGCGGATGTATGCCAGCGTCTAATTGCCAATCGGCACCGTGGCCCCAACTTTCGACCAAGTGTTCAACTATCCATTGCACCGGCTGTGCGTCCTCTTGCCTGGGGCCAAAGTTCCAGCCCTCGGCGCAAGCATGACCATGCGTGTACAGACGTTCGGCCAGGGTGAGGTAGCCGCTCAGCGGCTCCAGCACATGCTGCCAGGGCCGGATGGCGTGTGGGTTGCGAATCACCACAGGTTGCTGGCGCTCGAAGGCGCGCAAGATGTCGGGGATGAGGCGGTCTGCGGCCCAATCGCCGCCGCCAATGACGTTGCCGGCACGGGCGCAGGCCAATGCCGCAGTGTCGGGCGTGTTGAAGAAGGAGTTGCGATATGCGGCGCTGACCAGCTCGGAGCAACCCTTGCTGTTGCTGTAGGGGTCAAGGCCGCCCATGGGCTCGTTTTCACGATAGGCCCATTCCCACTCGCGATTTTCGTAGCATTTGTCGGTGGTGACGTTGACAATTGCGCGCAGGTTTGGGCATAGTCGCGCGGCTTCGAGCACATGCACCGTGCCCATGACGTTGGTGGCGTAGGTTGCGACCGGCTCGCGATACGACAGACGCACCAGCGGTTGCGCCGCCATGTGGATGAGGAGGTCGGGGTTGAATGCCCTTAGGCTGGAGCTTATAGCGGACAGATCGCGGATGTCGCCGATCTGCGATTCCATGCCGTCACCGACCTTTGCGACGTGGAACAGCGCGGGCTTGGTAGGTGGCGCAAGCGCATAGCCCTTGACCAAGGCACCCATGCTTTGCAGCCACAGCGCCAGCCAGCTGCCCTTAAAGCCGGTGTGGCCGGTCAGAAAGACCTTTTTGCCGTACCAGAAGGCGCGATTGACGTTTGTGTTCATAGGGGAGCTCAGTCCCAAGTTTTCCAAGGGGCTTTGCCGCTGTGCCAGAGTTCTTCGAGGTGGGTTTTGTCGCGCAGCGTGTCCATGGGCTGCCAAAAACCCGTGTGGTGGTAGGCCGCAAGCTGGCCCTGGCGTGCCAGGGTTTCGAGGGGTTCGCGCTCCCACAGGGTGTGGTCACCTTCGATCAAATCGAGCACGCTGGGCGAGAGTACAAAAAAACCTCCGTTGACGGCAGCCCCGTCACCCTGGGGTTTTTCGCGAAACGATTGCACTCGGTCGCCGGCCAAATCGAGCGCGCCAAAGCGCCCCGGCGGCAAGGTGGCGGTGAGGGTGGCGAGCCGGCCGTGCGCTTGGTGAAAGGCCAGCAGCGCAGCGATATCCACCGATGCCACGCCGTCGCCGTAGGTCATGCAAAAGGCGCTTTCGCTCGCCAGATAGGGGGCGACGCGCTTGAGCCGTCCGCCGGTCATGGTGTCGAGCCCGGTATCCACCAAGGTAACGCGCCAAGGCTCGGCAAAGCGCTGATGCACCTCCATGCGGTTGTTCGACAAGTCAAAAGTTACATCGGACTGGTGCAAAAAGTAGTTGGCAAAGTACTCCTTGATGACATAGCCCTTGTAGCCACAGCAGATTATGAAATCATGTATTCCGTAATGGGAATAGGTTTTCATGATGTGCCAAAGAATCGGTCTGCCTCCGATTTCGACCATGGGCTTGGGGCGCAACGCGGTTTCTTCGCTGATGCGGGTGCCTAGGCCTCCGGCCAGGATGACGGCTTTCATGTGTGGAGCGCTCCTGAAAGCGCAGCAAAATGCATGATGAATGGCATGGCTTTATCTTCTGCTGGATGGAAGTATTTTAATAAGCGAATCTAAACGGCAGTTACCCCACCCACCCCCACCCGATAAACCCGATCACAGCCCCGCAAAGTGGAGGTGCGGTGCGCGATCAGGATTACGGTCAGGCTGCGGCTTAGGGTTTCGATGGACTGCATCACGGCTTGCTCGGTTTCGGTGTCGAGCGCGCTGGTGGCTTCGTCAAACACCAGCACGCTGGCGCGTTTGTAGAGCGCGCGCGCGATGCCGATGCGCTGGCGCTGCCCGCCCGATAGGCGCACGCCGCGCTCGCCCACTAGGGTTTGGTAGCCTTGCGGCCAAGTGGCTATGGCGGCGGCGATCTGGGCTTGTTCGGCCGCTTCGTGTACGCGCTGCAGGTCGATTTGCTGCGCGGGCACGCCAAAGGCAATGTTTTCGGCCACGCTGGCATCGGCCAAAAAGATGGCCTGCGGCACGTGCGCAATCTGGGCTTGCCAGGCGCTGCGGTTGGCGTCTGTCACCGAAGTGCCGTCGATGCACAGCACCCCGGCGCTGGGTGGCAGCAGGCCCATGATGATGTCGACTAGCGTGCTCTTGCCGCTGCCGGTGGCCCCCACCAGCCCAACCCGCTCGCCCTTGTGGATGCACAGGTTGACCCCGTGCAGCACCGCTTGGCCGCCGCTGGGGTAGGTGAACGCCACCTCGCGCAGCTCCAGCGTGCGCTCAAAAGGGAGCGGCTGGCGGCTGGCGGTTGCGTTGTGCTCGGGCATGGGCTGCTCGAGCAGAGTGCAGACCTCGTTGGCAAAATGCAGGTTGCCAGATAGCTGAGACACGGCGTAGTAAATATTTTGCGCCAAAGGCAGCAGGCGCTGTGCCGCCAGGGCGAGCGCACCCAGCAGCGGCACCACGCCCTGCAAGCCGTTGGCGCTGCCATGCGCCAAGGCAAAAGCCAGCACGGCGATGGCCGTCATGCCCAAGGCTTCGACCATGAAGCGCGGCACGATGCTGGTCACGTTGATGGCGATGCGGGCGCGCTGGAGCTTGAGGTCGGCTTGCTCGAAAAGGCGGCAGAAGGTGCCTTGGGTGCCGTCGAGCAACAGATCGCGGATGCCACCCATGCCCTCTTGGATGGCCTTGACGCGCTCGGGAGCGGCTTGGTTGGCGCGTGCGCTGGCGCGCAACTGGCTGCCGCGCGTGGCGCGGTGGATGAGCAGGTAGATGCCGCCCAAGCTGGCAAACAGGCTTAAAGCCACCACCGGCTGCAAGACCAAAAGCGCCACCAGCACCAGCAGAATGATCAACGCCGCCACGATGGCCAAGACCATAGGCGCCAGCACGCCAAAAGTTACCCGCTCGACCTTGGTCAGGATACCGTCGATGATCTGGCTGCTGTTGCCGGCCACGTGTACGGTGTAGGGCTGATGCAGGGTGCGGCGAAAGATTTGCGCAGCAAAGTCTACCCCCACCATGACGGCGTACTTGAACCCGAGCCAAAACAGCACGATGCGCACCAGCGCCGCCACCAGCACCGCCGCCACAAAGGCCAGCGTGATGGGCAGTATGAGCTGCTGCGGCTGCTCCAAGCCCAGCGTTTGCACCAGCGGCTGCGCCCAAGGGTGGGCAAACACGGCCTCGGGCGCGGTGAGCACGGCCAAAAACGGGATGAGCGAACCGATGGACACCAGCTCGGCCAAGGCCCCCAGCAACGTAAAGCCCAGCACCAGCACCCCCTGCGCACGCCGCCTGGGGCTGAAGTTGCGCCACAGGCGCAGCAGGGTTTGGGCACTGCCGGGGGCAGCGGCCTGCGGC
>Ga0209413_1000193_pt1 | contig 10187 bp, 10 predicted proteins | sample JTO22cmmetaG_FD_184157 | JGI IMG/M metagenome (GOLD analysis project Ga0209413, IMG submission 184157) | Freshwater bacterial and archeal communities from Indian Creek, Illinois, USA - JTO22cm metaG (SPAdes) (version 3) | ecosystem: Environmental > Aquatic > Freshwater > Unclassified ...
GGCGCACTTTGACCAAGCCAACACCCAGAAAGTAGCCAACCGCCTGCTCAAACGGCTGCAGAGCATAGGCTACAACGTGCAGATAACGCCGGCTTGAATGAGTCGTGGAGTCTGGTTTCACTTCAGCACGCCCAGGGCGTCGTTGAGCATCAGCATGTTGGGCCGCAGATCCCACTTGGTGGTGGCACGCTGCAGACCTTCGCGTGTGCCGTCGCCGAACCACTCGTGGCCGGCGATTTCGGCGCCGCGCTTCCATGCTTGGAAGAACGCTTCGGGCGCTTGGGAAAAATGCAGATCCTCCAGAGCGATCAGGTCGAGTACGTCTTGGGGCAAGGACTGGTTCATGAGGAATCTCCTGGCGAGAGGGTTTCAAGGCTTAAGCCGCTGTTGCCAGTGGCCTGTCTCCAGGGCATGGCGGGCGGCCTGGTACGAACGGAAGTACTGGACGGACTCACGCGAGACCGGACCTTCTGCATCGGTGGTGCCGATGTAGTGGCCGGCGGCGCTGTGGCAGACCTGCAGGGGCAGGCGCTTGCCGATGTGGACCAGGGCCAGATGGCCGATGGAATCGGCACAGGCCTGTGCGGGGCTGGGAAGCACCGCTGGGGGCGGACGGGGCATGGCAATCTCCTGGCGAAGGTCGGAGGCCACATCCCGAACGGGAGCGGAAACCTCCCGGTGGATGGAACAAAGCAGGCATCGGCGCCGCGAGGGCGTGCGTCCGCGGTGGTCGATGCGAAGCGGACTGGGCGGGTCGCACGGAGGAGCTCCGCGGCAGCCGGATGACCCTGGCTGCTGGCATGGTGCTGACGAGTCAGCGACGCATGATGGGAGGATCGGCGCGAGGAGGGTCGCTGTGGTCCAAGAAACAGAAATCCGTCATCACCGCAATGCCGCCGAATCCGGCTAGTGCCCTATGCACCAGGACCCGGTTGGGTACGACTGGTGCTGCGACGAAGCGATGGCGTATTGCGTATTGCGTATTGCGTATTGCGTATTGCGTATTGCGTATGAAGGCTGCGCCAGATGCTCCAGTGCTTGAATGCACCGAAAAGTCACTGCCTGACGGGATGAGATGGCTACACTGCGAGCGTTGCACCATTACGGCGATGGGGGCACATGGAGCGGAATGGACACAACGAGAGACTTCGACTTAGTGGAGCCGCTGATCGGCGAGACATGGGTGGTGGATGGGAAGGTGGCGGCCTCACCACCTGGCGAGATCGATGCGCTGTATATCCGGCCGATGCTGCACCAATGGGGATCGGTGCCATCGGGCTCGAAGGTGCTGCATTCACTGGTGCTCGACAACAATGTGCTGACCGACATGGTCGAAGGCCGTCGTTCGGCCAACACCGACTATCTGGAGAACCTTCTGCGCTCGAAGCCGTTGGAGCTGAACCCGGTGATGGCCATGCTCGAACAGCGGCAGAAGTTTGGAGGCGCCAGCCAGGCACTGCATGATTTTGCCGAGTTGCTGGGGCAGCGCTTTGGTGCCTGGGCGGCCAAGCAAAATGCCGGATACTTCGACAGGTTGCTGGAGGACGGCAAGCCTGAGCTTGCGCAGAACATAGCCCTGCTGTCGGGCTACCTGCCAGCCATTCTGTACATCTACCACCAGCCTGGCAGTGCGGAATCCAAGCTGGAGTGGTTGAGTGGCCTGATCCAGGCGGTGGATCTGCCATTCCTGCAATTGCCCTTCTATCTTGCTGCGTTGTTGTTTCTCGTGAAGGAACAACCTGCGCTGTTCCGCAACAAGGTCATCCGCAAGGTGAAGAGTGACACCAAGTTGATGGCCAGCCTTGAGGAGCAGAAGAAGGCGGTGCTGAATCTTGCGCACGATGTGATGCTGCCTGCGGTAGCGATTTTTCCTGCCGGTGTCGAGGGCACGATCGTGTTTCCATACATCGCCACCCGCGACTACTTGTTGCAGGATTTCCTGGGGGAAATCCGTTGCCGTGCCGTCGTGGCGATCCCAGGTGGTCGAGCCAATGGCGCTTGGGAGTTGAATCCAACCGGTCATATCCATGCGCGACTAGGCGAAGTCGTCGCCCGCTGTCTACCCAAACGCGCGGGGCCTGGAACTGTGGCGGAGCAGTCGGTGCGTCGCGCGAACCTGCGAGCGTTCTCGGACAGCTATCTGGCGAAATGCCTGCTGCTGAAGAAGCAGCCCGGCACGCTTGAGTGAAAGCTGGCAGGTCGGCAGATCTCCATGAGTCGTTGAGGTCATGGTGTTTCCTGTTCGGGTTTCGGGAAGGCTGGAAAAAGGCGCCGAAGACCTGCAGGTCTTCGGCTATCGAACAAGAAACCACCCGTGGGCTGGCACAGCGCCTGGCCGTCGTCGGAGCCGTCCGCTGTCGCAGCATTCACACCCGACCCGTGTCGTGGTTGGGGCCGAAATCCTTTGGCACGCATACGCGCACAAAGGGAGCCCGTTGTTCCGCCGGCGGGCACCGGCACGGAATACCCTCGGCCCAAGGGGCCTCCTCACGGCTCGCGCGGCGGCAAGGCGTCAGGAAGCCCCTCGTGACCGAGGCAAGGCACACCGATCAAGGGAATGGCGGCGGGCGCGATTCGTGGGAGCAATGACCTTCTCGCCCCGTCGCCCGATGGCGGGCAGACGGGGCGCGCACACCGTTGCAGAAGGAGACGCGCGCTTTGGAGTCCCGCGCGGTGCGGGACGTTTGCCTCGCCGCCAGTGAAGTGGCCGGCGCGGCAGGGGGAAAGCGAGGATCAGGACGCCTTGGAGGCAGCGCGCCGCTTGCGCGGTGCGCTGCGCCGGCCCGTCGGGGACTCGATCGGCAACGTACCCTTGCAGTCCGGGTAGCGCGAGCAGGACCAGAACGCGCCGCTCTTGCCCGTGCGCTGCTGCATCGGTGCGCCGCACTGCGGGCAGGCCGGCGCCGGCGGCAGCTTGAGCGAGAGCGTTGCGCCGCGGTACTGCTGCACGAGCTGGCCGACCCACACGGACTGCTTCTCGATGAAGGTGTCCAGCGCCATCTGGCCGGCCTCGATCATGTCGAGCGCCTGCTCCCACACCGCCGTGGTGCCGGGGTCGGCGATGGCCGAGGGCACCGCGTCGATGAGCGTGAATGCCGCGTCGGAAGCGCGGACGGCGCGGCCTTTCTTGACCAGGTAGCCGCGACCGATCAGACCGTTGATGATGTTGGCGCGTGTCGCCTCGGTGCCGATGCCGGTGGTATCTCGCAGCTTCTGTTTCAGGCGCGGGTCGGTCACGAACTTGGCGACGGTCTTCATGGCCTTGATCAGCTCGCCCTGCGTGTAGGGTTTGGGCGGCAGCGTCTTCAGCGCCTTGAGATCCACCTTTCCGACCGGGCAGGACAGGCCCGCATGCAGGGCGGGCAGCACCTGGCTGCGCTGCGCATCCTCGCCATCGGCATCGTCCGGCCCCGGCGTCGCCAGCACCTCGCGCCAGCCGGTGACGGCGATCTGCTTGCCCACGGCCGCCAGCGACTGACTGCCGCACGAGAACTGCGCTACCGTCCGGTCGAACTCATGGTGCGGGAGGAACTGCGCGAGGTAATGGGCGCGGATCAGCCGGTAGACGGCCAGTTCCTTCTCGTTCATGGCCGACAGGTTGGCGGGCTCCAGCGTCGGGATGATGCCGTGGTGAGCCGACACCTTGCCGTCGTTCCATGCACGCGAGCGCTGTTGGCGATCCAGGCGGTCGATCAGCGGCCGCAGGCTGGGGTCGGTCTTGACCAGGCTGTCGAGTACGGTCGGCACCTCGGCCAGCATGCTCTCGGGTAGGTAGCCCGAATCCGAGCGCGGATACGTTGTCGCCTTGTGTGTCTCGTACAGCGCCTGGGCAATGTCCAGCGTCTCCTGCACGTCGAGGCCCAACTGCTTGGAGCACACCTCCTGCAGCGTGCCCAGGTCGAACGGCAGCGGCGGCCCTTCGCGCACGCGCTCGGTTTCTACCGACAGCACCTGAGCGGAGTCGGCCGTCCGCAAGCGCTCGGCGGCCTGCTGCGCCACCGGCTGTTGCAGGCAGCGGCCCTCATCGTCGGCGCTGCCTTGCGGCGGCGTCCAGCTTGCGACGAAGGACTGGCCTGTATGCGAAAGCGCAACCTCGATGGCCCAGAACGGTACGGAAGCGAAGCTCGCAATCTCGCGGTCGCGATCCACCACCAGCTTCAGCGTCGGCGTCTGCACCCGGCCCACCGACAGCACACCGGTGTAGCCAGCCTGTCGACCGAGTAGCGTAAACAGCCGGCTCAGGTTCATGCCGATCAGCCAGTCGGCGCGCGATCGGGCGAGTGCGGAGAAATACAGCGGCAGCGTCTCGGCGGACGTCTTGAGCGCACCCAGCCCCTTGCGGATCGACGCATCGTTGAGCGCCGACAGCCACAGGCGCTGAATCGGCCCGCGGTAGCCGCATAGGTCGATGATCTCGCGGGCGATCATCTCGCCCTCGCGGTCGGCGTCGGTCGCAATCACCAGTTCGCTCGCCTTGGCGACGAGCTGCTGCACGACCTTGAACTGCGCTGCGGTCGCCGCCTTGGGCTCGACACGCCAACACTCAGGAAGAATGGGCAGTTGCTCGATGGCCCAGCGCTTGTATTGCTCGCCGTAGCCTTCGGGCGGAACCGCTTCGACCAGATGACCGATGCACCAGGTCACGACGACACCTGCGCCGGTGTAGTAGCCGTTACTGCGTTGACCGGCGCCCAGCACACGGGCGATGTCCTTGCCCTGGGACGGCTTCTCGCACAGAAAAACGCGCATGAAGCCTCCCTGTGCATGTGCGGTTAATCGGATGAGGGTCAGCTTGGCGGGATCCGGAGATGCCAGCAGCAAGGAAGCCGATTGCTGCGGACACCGCTTTGCGATCGGCAGGCGGTCCGTTGCTGCAGCGGTGCGCGTAGACCGCGGGAGTTGGCACAGCAAGAGCGTCGTTTCGGGAGGGCGGCTGGAACGCCCTGGACAACCTTGGAGCCATCCCCTGGGGATCGCTCGCTGGTGCATCGCGGGCGTATGACGATTGCTACAGCCGCCCTCGGGGAAGCGACGATGGGGGAACTACTGTCCGCCGGCCGGTTTGGCACTGAGCGCCACCGACTCGATGCGGTACGGCAGGATGCCCACGCGCCGGGCCTCGACCTTGAAGGTCACCCGTTCGTTCTCGTCGGCGTCCTCCCATTCGTCGCGCACGGTGCGGCCCTCGACCAGCACCCGCATACCTTTCTGGTACAGCGTCTTCCAGTGCTCGGCGTCGCGGTGCCACAGCTCCACGGGCGCCCAAAAGCCGCCGCGATCTTCGTACTCGCCGTCCTTCTTCGGGATCGGGTTGTCGAAGTAGACGTTCAGGCGAAGCAGCCGGCGCGGCTCGTCGTTGCCGTTCGGAAATTCGCGGTAGTCCGGCGCAGAACCGATGTTGCCCTCGCCGACGAAGTGCGTGCTCATGGTGACTCCTTGGTGGTGGGTGGAACGGACGCGGTATGCCCGTGGACGCGCCGCAGGTAAGCCGCTTCGGCCTGCGCGGCCTTGTTGGCGCATTCCAGGGCTTGGCGAGCGATGCTGTGGGTCAGGCTGATCTGCATGTTCAGCACGATGCGCTGCAATTCGATCGCGTACAGCTCGTCGATCAGCGAGGCCGGCGTCGCGGGGTTGGCCAGCAGGGCCTCCCACAACGCCACGCCCATGGAGGAACGGTCGAGGTTGCGCCAGCGCAGGAAGGTCGTCCCTGCGCCAGTGGCCTGCTGGGCCAGTTGCACGTCGAGCAGACTGAAGGGGTAGGCGCGCGCCTGGGGCAGCACACGCCGCTGCGCCAGGCCAATCATGTCGTCGCGCAGCGCTGCGCACTGGCTGGCCCAGGTCTCCAGACTCCCCTTACCCTTAAAAGGCTGTAAAAGGCCTTTTAGGTAGCCTGCGTGTTCCAGCCGCTGGAAGTCCGCCTGTTCCAGCGCCACGAAGCGCGTGGAGTGACCGATGGGGGGCGATGCCGTCATGCGTCAGCACCCTCACTACCCGTCGCCTGATTGGCTGCGCCATCCGTGTGAGCCGGCGCATCGGGCTCGATGGCGGGCGCAGCAGGCGGCGTGCCGGGCTTGGTCGTCCGCCGCGCGATCGGTGGCGCGAAGCGCGAGCGGCGCGTGCCTTCCAGCACGTCCTGCGGCAACTCGCCGAACTTCTCCAGCGCCGCTCGCGCCGCAGCGTTCTTCGCCGCGAAGTCGTCGCGCGTCGTGCCCGAGTAGCGGTACTGCTGGGCCAGCGAGAACAGGCTGCGCAGCGCGTGCGCGCCATCATTGAGCCAGCGCTCCAAGGTGCTGCGGTCGATCAGCGCCGTGTGGTGCGCCAGGATGAGTTTGCGCGCCAGGTCGTCGTAGTCGGCCAGCAGGTACACCGCCATGAAGCCGAGCTGGGCGTTCACGAACAGCGGCAACTTCACCGGCTGCACGTTCATGTTCTCGCCCAGCGACAGCGCCGCTGGCACGTCGGCCAAGGCCTGATCCACCTGTTCGCGCAGGGTCTGCAGACGGGTCTTGGTGTCGGCGAGCTTGTCCTCGATCCGCAACATCCACCAGTCCGAGTACGGGTCGTCCTGCTCGGCGCCGCGCTTCATCTTGTTCATGGCGCCGATGAAGCCGTTGAGACCGATGATGCCTGGGCGCCCCTCGGTCGGCGCGCGGCCGTGCCAGATGCGCGAAGCGTGGTGCGTGTGCAGCGTCAGCGACATCGCGCTGCGCAGCGATCCGAGATTCAGTTGCAGGGGTTCTGTGCGTTCGTTGGCCATGGGAGCGACTCGCGGTGAATTGGCGAGTCGCCAGCATCGGCATCGGCCGGAAGGCTGTCAGTCAACAAACCGCAGCCCATGCGCGCCCGGTTTGTTCCGCGCGGAAGGCTGTGTGTGCCGGCTATCCCCTGGGGATAGCTCGGCGGATGTGTTCGCGGCTCGCGCGGAGGTGAGACCGCGTTGCGGGGCTATGCTTCGCGAGGCCTGTACCAGGCGGCCCGTTGCCCCTCCACCTCACGGTAGCGAAGCTCGAACAGGCGGCACTCGTGCACCACCTGCCGCCAACTGCTGCAGCCGTACTTGGCTGGAAGCTGCTCGGGATGCCGGTCCGCGATCCAGCGGCCAGCGGCGGCAATGGGTGTCCAGCCATCGACGGCCAACTGCGCAGCGGCCTCGCGCAGCGCACGAACGATGCCGGCGGCCGACCAGTCCACCGTGCCGTCCGGCGCGATGCCATTGACCACCAGGTCGTGGAACACGTCCGACTGGACGAATTCCGCTGCCAGGCGCCGCGCCTGATCCATGTGCTCGGCCCAGCCGCGCAGCTGCTCGAAGTGTTGATCGACGCGCGTGTAGGCGGAACCGAGTTCGTCCTGTGCAGCGCGACACCCGTCCACGGTCCATAGATCGTGCTGGTCGATGAAGTGGTGCACCAGTGTGTTGCGCAGCGATACCAGGTCTTTGAGGTCGGCCTGGGTCTTGGCGTAGTCCTGCGCAGACAGGCTCAGTTGCACGCGCGTGCGAAAGGAAATCACGTCGCCGGGAAGATCGTCGTCGCGTTCCTCGCCACCATTTCCATCGGTGACGACATACGAACCAAACAGTTGTCCGACCAACGTGCCCAGGGTCTTGGTCGCGGCATCTTCAATCCGCGCTGCACGAAGGGACTCCAGCGAATGCGCCGGGCCTGAAATCTCGTGGTGGGCCACGATGGCTTTCATGAGGCGCTCGTATTGTTGAAGGCGCAACAGGCATCTGCCCAGCAAGCGCTGAACGTCTCGCTGTAGTGGTTGCAGTGCGATTGTGGCGGGGGAAGTCGTCATGTCCATCGTCGGCCGGGCTCGTGCGTGGCTGTCCTCGTCTGATTCACAGGCGACAGTTTCGCCTGCCGTTCGGCGGGCGACAATCGAGCGCGGCGGAAAGATGTCTGTTCCAGCTATCCCCTGGGGATAGTCAACATCAGCGATCACGCAAGGCTTCTCGGAGCTGTGCCAGGTAGGCACGTGCCACCTCGGGGTCAGCCGCACGGGATGCCGGCGGTGACGATGGCGCAGGTGGCGGGGGCGCTGGCGGTGCCGATGCACTTTCTCCGGCCCAGGCCTTGAACTCCCCGCGGACCGCCTTCTGGATGATGCCAAACAAGTAGCCGGCGGGATTGCGCACCGTGCTGCCGCCACAGCGTGCCGCCCACTCGTCGAGAACGGCCTGCCGCTGCGCCTCGTCCACCTGCTGCAGCGCCACCAGCGCGCCGGCCTGCTGCTCGTCCTTCAAGCGCAGGAAACGCTCGGGCAGCCGCAGGTTCTGCAAGGCCCTCGCGCGCGGTACTGTACGTACTTCATTTATACGATCATTACGTACTGTACGGTCCTCCTTCGGAATCCGAAGAGAGCCGTCCGGCGCGGGTTTCGGTCCTGCTTCGGATTCCGAAGACGGGCGCGCAGCATTCCGAAGAAGGGCTTCCTGGCCTTCTTCGGATTCGTGGTCCGCACCCTCCTGTGGATAACCTGGCGTCGTCCAGCCATGCAGCGCCATGCGCTGCGCCAGCACCTGCAAGCGGGTCGGCAACGTGCGGCCGCTGAGCAGCGGGTCTTCGGCAATCTCCTTGAGCGTGTGCATGCCCACGATCTGTACCGCCTTGGCGGCATGGGTCAGCGCCTGGCTGACCAAGCCGAGGTAGTCGGCATCGAGCTGCATCGCCTCGAAGGGCGACAGCGGCTCGTCGTGCAGCACGTAGAGGTTTCCCTGGATGCGGCCGGTCTTCGGGTCGCGCCGTCGGCGCACCAAGCTCAGCCAGCGCGTCAGCCGCAACAGCGTCAGGGCGCGCGCCACGGTCTCGTGCGAGGCCTGCGCCGCGCAGGGCATCGAGGCCAAGTAGGGGCGCAATTGGTCGTAGGTGGGAAAGGCGGTCACGCCGTCGTCGTTGAGCTGCAGGCGGAACACCTGCCAGGCGTTGCGCTCCAGCGGCGTCAGGCGCCGGTCGAGGAACAGCCTGCGCGGCACGCTCTCATGGCGGTTGCCGCTGTAGAGGAAACCGTCGGCGGCCGGCGCCGTCCCCTGCGCCGACTGCAGGTGCTGCAGGGCCTCATCGAAAAGCGCGGACAGCGCAACGGGGCCTTCGCGCCGTGGTGCGCCGCCCGTGGTCATGGCCTACACCAGCCCCTGGTCGATCCAGTTGCGTATCGCCGACCAGATCACCGACATGGGCAGGGTCATGGCCTCGGCCAGGTCCATGGTCAGCGCCAGCATCGCCATGTCGTCGGTCAGGGCGACATGGCGCTCGGCGACGCCGGCCTTCCAGCACTCCCACAAGGCCACGTCCTGCGCCTCGTCGAGTACCGGATGCCGGCCCTTGCGCTTGGGCAGCCCGAGGATGTCGCGGCGCAGCGCCACTTCCTGATGCGTGAGGCCGTAGAACTTGCTGACCATCTCCGTGCTCGCCCCCAGGCGCAGCATGCGGTCCACCGTGGCGATCTCCCGCTCCACGTCGTGCACCTGGCTCAGCAGCCGCTTCAACACTTCCCGGTTCACCGATACCGAACACCACGACACCGTGGCATTCACCAGCATGCTCACGAGCTCGGGGTGTTTCAGCGCATCCAGCTCCTCCTCGCCGAAGCCCATGGCCTTGCAGCGGCGCAACTGGCCGTTGCGCAGGTCATGCAGGGCCTGGGCGATCACGGCCTGGTTGAGCGGGTGCGGTGCCGACATACGGGAGCCTCCTGCGCTCAGGAATCCTGGCTCGCTACGCCGGCTTCCAGATCCAGCAGCCGGCGCGCCAGGCGCAGCAGACGGAACAGCTTCACCAGCGCAGCATCGCTCAGGCGTGTGGCCGAGCCGCCGTGGCCATGCAGCAGCGCCGCCAGCTCGTCGGCCAGCCGCGCGCGGTCCAATCCGTTCGCGGAGGGCGGAGCCGCACTCAGCACATGCAGCAGGGTCAGCACCGCCCGCGCGAACGCCGGCAGCGCCTTCGCCTGGCCCACAACCGGCGCCGCGCAGACGAAGCCGATGCCGCCGACGCTGGCCTCAATGTGGTCGGCGACCGCCGCTTCCTCGCCGATCTCGCGCGCGAACTGCGCGATGTGCACGCGCAGGCGATCCGGCACGTCCAGCCCCGGCTCGACGTACCAGACGTCCGAGATGGGATAGAGCCCGCCGACCTGCACGGGGATCGCACGCAGCGCATCGGCCTCGAAGTCGGGCAGCTTGTCGC
>Ga0209413_1000196_pt1 | contig 10181 bp, 11 predicted proteins | sample JTO22cmmetaG_FD_184157 | JGI IMG/M metagenome (GOLD analysis project Ga0209413, IMG submission 184157) | Freshwater bacterial and archeal communities from Indian Creek, Illinois, USA - JTO22cm metaG (SPAdes) (version 3) | ecosystem: Environmental > Aquatic > Freshwater > Unclassified ...
CAGCACGATCCCGCGCAAGCGGCTGGCCGACATGCTGCTCGCGATCCAGCAGATGGAGCGCAAGTACGGCCTGCGCTGCTGCAACGTGTTCCACGCCGGCGACGGCAACCTGCACCCGCTGATCCTGACGTCCTTGATCAGGTCCTGCCAGTTGACCGAGCTGATGGTGTAGATAGGGAGCGTCGCGGGCAGACGTGTGCGCAACTGGCGGATGGCTTCCGAGAGTGCCGCGCCGCCGGCAATCAGGACGATGGCATCCGGACGCTGCACATGCAGGGGAACGATCGCATCATCTACCGACCGGGCCATGTCCGCCGGGTTGGACGACGGCGCGAACTGCTTCCGGTGCACCAGTTCAAGGCCGGCATCCCTGACGATCTGCGGGAAGGCTTCTGCAAGCAGCGGACCGGATCCCGCGCTCCACGCGACGAGGGCTATCCGCCTATGCTGCATCGCCTTTGCATGGGCGACGATTTCGGCAAGTTCAGCCTCATAGGATACGCGTATCGGGAAAACATTTTTTTCCGCCAGAAGACTGGAAATGCCGGTGGAGGGACCGATCAGCGCGATATCGTTTCTGGTCAACAACTGTTCCTTCACCACGAGAGACGGGCCGGGCGTACCGAGATAACCCACCAGCGCAATAACATTGTCTGCCTCGATCAGCTCACGCGTCAGCGACAGGGTCCTGTTCGCGACATAACCGTCATCCTTTTGGATCAGGCGAATCTTGCGGCCGTCGATACCGCCTTGGGCGTTGACCTGCGCAAAGTACGCTTCATACCCCGATTTCAGTTCATTGCTGATGTCACCGACCAGCGGGCTGCTGACCGACACCACCTGTCCGAGCAGGATGTCCGCCTTTTCGCCTGCATGGCAGAGCGGTTCAAGGACCAACAGCAGCAGCAGGGCGAAAAGCTTGTTCATGCACGAAGCCTTATCGAAGTATGACTTTAAATTTCTATGATGCAAGGTTAGAATTGATTACCCATAATGACAAATAGCATTTGCGGATGTCATCCATGCGGTTTTGATATAGGTGGAGGGAAGAGCGACCATGAATTTCCGTAAGCTGCGCTACTTCTGCACGATTGCCGCCGAAGGCAGCCTGAGCAAGGCTGCTGAAAAACTGTTCGTTGCCCAGCCAGCGCTATCCCGCCAGTTGAGCGAGCTGGAAGAAGAGGTCGGGACAGCTCTTTTCAATCGGCAGGCGCGGGGGGTCACGCTCACTGCCGCAGGAAAGTCCTTCCTTGCGGACGCGGCAAAGATTCTCGAAGACATGGAAGAAGCAAAGAGCCGCGCCCTGCACTCCGCCCAGGGACGGCTCGGGAACCTGGATATCGGGCTGATCGAGTATTTTTCCTGGCACAGGTCAGTTGTTCAGCCCATCAGCCTCTTCCGCGAGAACCATCCGGGGATATCGATGAAGCTGTCCACCTGGGAAACCTCGATCGACATCCAGAACAGGTTGATCAAGGGGGAGCTGGACTGCGGTTTTTCCTTTAACCGCCCCGCGGATGACAAGCAACTTTGCGGCATGTCGATATTGTCGGTCGGGTTCCTGCTGGCCGTTCCGTCGAATTCCCCGTTGGCGAAACGCAGCTCGATTTCGATGCGTGAACTTGCACACGAGTCTTTTGTGTGGATTCCCCGCGACGTGTCCCCTGCGCATTACGACCGGTGCCTGATGATGTGCAACCAGGCAGGGTTCTCGCCCCGCATTGAACAGAACGCGACCACCGAAAGCGGTCGCCTGAGTCTCGTCGCCGCGGGCGTCGGCTGCTCCATCGTGACGTCGGCAGGCATTTACTGGAAACCGGAGCAGGTCTCCCTGGTCACCCTATCCGATGTCGATTTGAAGATCGAACTTGAACTCGTCTGGCATCGGGACAACCCGTCTCCGACGCTGGCAAATTTCGTCGCCGCTGTCAAAGCGAGCTGCGACCCGACTGACGCCGCGATGCATATGAATGCGACCGATGCCTGATTCGGCACGCTGGCCTGCCGGGCGCCTGCTCACTTCCCGGCCGCATCCATAGGTTCTGCCGCGCCCGATGGCCAAGGCACATGTCGAACGCAGCGAGCTGTTTCCCTTGTTCGAAGACTGGCGTTCCGATTCCATGCCGCTCTACCTTGCGTTTCCGCCGAATCGTCATGTCAACGCCAAGGTGCGCGTGTTTATCGATTGGATTTCTGATCTGCTGGCACACCATGCGCCTGTCCAAGCGCACCACCACTCGTAACGCCATTCAACCGCCCTCGGCCTTCCGACTCGATACCGCACCGCTCGATTCATCGTTCATCGGGGAATCGACCTGATTCGCCTTATGGCTCGAACTGGATGCGCTGCTTGCTCTCCAGCGGCCGCATCACATGGTCGAGCGGCAGGATGTGGGTTTGTTTGACCTTGTTCAGGGTAATGTTCGAACGGACAGTCGTCACGCCGGAAATACGCAACAGGCGCATGTTCATGAATTCCGAAAATGACGCCAGGTCAGGGGTAACGACGCGCAGGATGTAATCAGCTTCCCCCGCGAGGGAAAAGCATTCGAGCACCTGCGGCAACTGCGCAACTTCGCGTTCGAACTTTTCGCCGGAATTGGCCCCCTGGCGATCCAGTGTAACCAGGGTGAAGGCCACCACATGCAGGCCGACGGCGGCTGGATCGAGGATTGCGGCGTAATGATCGATCACCTTGGCCTCTTGTAGCCGCTGCACGCGGCGGCTCACTTGCGAACTCGACAGGTGGACTTGTTCGCCAAGGGCGCTATTGGTGGCGTGGCCGTCCCGTTGAAGTTCGGCAAGAAGCTGCAAATCGTAGCGATCAACCGTAATCGTGGATGGCATTTTTATCTTTTCCATGAATTACGCACGTTTTGTGCATAAACGCCTTCTATTCTCACACAAAACGCTTCCCCGTTGCATCAACTGAAATATAGACTTTGTCTTACAAGTCCTACGGAGATAACGGACAGGCATGTCGATCCGGCACGGCGCTGAACGCATGCAAAAGGACGCCGCGTCGGACCACGCCGGCGCGCACCATTCACCCATAGAGGAACACATGTTTGAACACGTCGACGCCTATCCCGGCGACCCCATCCTTTCCCTGAACGAGGATTTCAAGAACGATCCGCGCGCGGAGAAAATCAATCTCAGCATTGGCGTCTACCTGGATGAGCAGGGCCGCCTGCCCGTGATGCGCGCGGTGCGCGAGGCTGAAAGCGCGCTGCTCGCGACGATCTGCCCGCGCCCTTACCTGCCGATGGAGGGTTCGCCCGATTACCGCAAGGCGGTGCAGCCGCTGCTGTTCGGGGCTGACCGTGAAGCGGTGGCGGCAAAGCGCATCGCGACCGTGCAAACGCTCGGCGGGTCCGGCGCATTGAAAGTGGGTGCGGATTTTCTGCAGGCCTACTTTGCCGGTCGCCAGGTCTGGATCAGCGATCCCAGCTGGGACAACCACCGCGCCATCTTTGCCGGTGCGGGTTTCGACGTCCAAAGCTATCCCTATTACAGTCCCGAGACGAAGCAGGTGGATTTCGCACGCATGCTGGCCGCGCTTGAGTCCGCGCCACAAGGCAGCATCGTGCTGCTGCATGCCTGCTGCCACAATCCGACCGGCGCCGATCTCAACCAGTCGCAATGGCGGGCATTGGTCGACGTCGTCAGGAGCCGCGCATTGCTGCCTTTCTTCGACATTGCCTACCAGGGTTTCGGCGATGGACTGGAAGAGGATGCGTTTGCAATGCGTCACTTCGCCGACGAGGGAATTCACTTTCTGGTCGCCAGTTCGTTCTCCAAAAACTTCTCCCTGTATGGCGAGCGCTGCGGATCGCTCAGCATCGTGTGCGCGGATGCGAAAGAAGCCGATACCGTGCTGGGGCAACTGAAGGCCGCGGTCCGCCGCAACTACTCCAGCCCGCCTGCGCACGGCGCGCGTATCGTCTCTGCAGTGCTCGGGAGCGCGGAACTTTTTGCCGCCTGGAAGGAAGAGCTCACCGAGATGCGCGTGCGCATCAAGGCCATGCGCAAAGGCTTGCACGCGGCCCTGGTCAGCAGGATGCCCGGGGGGAACTTCGACTATGTGCTGCAACAGCACGGCATGTTCAGCTATACCGGGCTGAATCCTGAACAGGTCAGGACACTGCGTGAGGAATTCGGCGTCTACCTCGTCGGGTCCGGACGGCTGTGCATGGCGGCGCTGACGCCAGACACCATCGCTCCGGCGGCGGATGCCATCGCCAGGGTGCTCGGACAGGAGATGAATCGATGAACAAGCTCGACAGCGCCCGGCGCCAATCGCTGCCGGCACTGGTGCCGGGCTGGCGGCACGAGCCCGAGCGCGATGCGATCCAGCGCGAATTTGTTTTCGCCGACTTTACGCAGGCGTTCGCCTTCATGACGCAAGTGGCGCTGGTAGCGGAAAAGCACGACCACCATCCAGAATGGTCGAACGTCTACAACACCGTTTCCGTCACGCTCACCACGCACGATGCGAGCGGGCTCACGGAAAAGGATATCCATCTCGCACAGGCCATGAACGCAGCGTATGCGCGATTCACCGCCTGATACAGGACTTTCGCAGGAGACACGACATGCAACAAGCAGCATATGAAACATCCGGGCACGGGCTGGCAGCGGGCGACGCCTACCAGCCGGAACGCCCGGACTGGACCATCGACCAGGGATGGAAAAACTACAGTGCCGAAGAACATGGGGTCTGGAAGACCCTGTATGAGCGCCAGATGAAGCTGCTGCCGGGCCGCGCCTGCGACGAATTCGTGGCCGGCATGCAGGACCTGCCGATCGACGCCGACCGCATCCCTGATTTTCGCCGCCTGAGCGAAGTGCTGATGAAGCGTACCGGCTGGCAGGTCGTGGCCGTGCCCGGGCTGGTGCCGGACGACGTGTTCTTCGAACACCTGGCGAACCGGCGCTTTCCTTCCGGACAGTTCATTCGCCGTCCGAACCAGCTCGACTACCTCCAGGAGCCGGATGTCTTCCACGATGTGTTCGGGCATGTGCCGATGTTGATGAATCCGATGATCGCCGATTACATCCAGGCCTATGGCGAGGGCGGCCTGCGTGCCAAGCAGCTGGGCATGCTCGACAACCTGGCGCGGGTCTACTGGTACACGGTGGAGTTCGGCCTGGTGGAGCAGAAGGATGGCTTGCGGATCTACGGCGCGGGTATCGCGTCGTCGTATACCGAGTCGATCTTTGCGATCGACGATGCGTCGCCCAACCGCGTGCGATTCGACCTTGAACGGGTCATGCGCACGCAGTACCGCATCGACGACTTCCAGGAAACCTACTTTGTGGTGCGCAACCTGGACGAGCTGCTGGAGCTGGCACGCATTGATTTCGCGCCGGTCTATGAACGCGTCAAGACACAGGAAGAACTGGTGCCGGGCCGGCTGCTGGCAAGCGACAAGGTGCTGGCGCGCGGCACCGGCGTCTATCACGCGGAAAAGCGCCGGAAAATGCAGGACGCTGCTGCGTGAACATGCATGCCAGCGATGACATCGGCCTATCAGGTTAAACGAGGAGACAGCGAATGAATTTCAAGAACAAAACCATCATGATCACGGGCGCGGCGGGCAACCTCGGACGCGCCGTTGCCAATGTCTTTCACCAGCTCGGCGGCAACCTTGTCCTGGTGGACCGCCAGATCGAAGGCCTGCAACGTGCGTTCGGCAAGGACCAGGAACGGTGCGCGCTCGTCGCCGTCGACCTGCTCAACCAGGCGCAGGTCAAGGATGCGGTGGAAAGCGCCGCCAGCCGTTTCGGCAGGATCGACGTGCTGTGCAATATTGCCGGCGGTTTCCGCATGGGCCCGCCGATACACGAGACGCCGGATCAGGACTGGAATTTCCTGTTCGACCTCAATACCCGCAGCCTGCTGCATGCGGTGCGCGCGGTAGTGCCCGGCATGCTCGCGGCGCGCGGCGGCAAGATCGTCAATATTGCCGCCAACTCGGCGCAGAAAGGCGTTGCCAACATGGGCGCGTATTGCGCCTCCAAGGATGTGGTCATCCGCATGACCGAAGCAATGGCGGCCGAGCTGCGTGACAGCAATATCAACGTCAACTGCGTGATGCCAAGCATTATCGACACGCCGGAAAATCGCGCCGCGATGCCGGATGCCGATTTCTCCCGCTGGGTAGCTCCTGAAGCCCTGGCGGATGTCATCGCGTTCCTCGCCTCCGACGGCGCACGCGCCATTCATGGCGCGGCGCTTCCTGTCGTCGGGCGCAGCTGACGCCGCATTGCTTACCCCAAACGCTACAGAAATAAGCTGCCCGCAGGCGGCAAAACCAACTGGAGAAATAATCATGACGGAATCTGCATACAACCCGATGGGCCTGATGGGCTTTGAATTTGTCGAGTTTGCGTCGCCGACACCCGGCGTCCTGGAACCGATCTTCAAGGCGCTCGGCTTCACGAAGGTCGCCACGCATCGCTCGAAGAAGGTCGACCTGTACCGCCAGGGCGAGATCAACTTCATCGTCAACAACGAACCCAACAGCATCGCTTCCTACTTCGCCGCCGAACATGGCGCCTCGGCCTGCGGCATGGCGTTCCGCGTCAAGGATGCGCATAAGGCCTATGCGCGCGCGCTCGAGATCGGCGCGCAGCCAATTGAAATTCCGACCGGCCCAATGGAATTGCGCCTGCCCGCGATCAAGGGCATCGGCGGCGCGCCGCTGTACCTGATCGACCGCTACGAAGACGGCAAGTCGATCTATGACATCGACTTCGAATTCATCGACGGCGTGGACCGCCATCCGAAAGGCGCCGGTCTGAAAATCATCGACCACCTGACGCACAACGTCTATCGCGGCCGCATGGCGTACTGGGCCGGCTTCTACGAGAAGCTGTTCAACTTCCGCGAGATCCGCTATTTCGACATCTCCGGCGAGTACACCGGCCTGACCTCCAAGGCGATGACCGCGCCCGACGGCATGATCCGCATCCCGCTCAATGAAGAATCGGGCAAGGGCGGCGGCCAGATCGAGGAATTCCTGATGCAGTTCAACGGCGAAGGCATCCAGCACATCGCCCTGCTGACGGACGACATCCGCACGACGATCGACGAGCTGAAGATGGCCGGGGTGCCGTTCGTGCCGGCTCCTCCTGAGACCTACTACGAAATGCTCGAAGAGCGCCTGCCCGGGCATGGCGAGGAAGTGTCTACCCTGAAGACGCGCGGCATCCTGATGGATGGCTCGACGAAAGGCGAAAAGCGCCTGTTGCTGCAGATCTTCTCCCAGCCCGTCTTCGGCCCGGTGTTCTTCGAGTTCATCCAGCGCAAGGGCGACGAAGGCTTTGGCGAAGGCAATTTCAAGGCGCTGTTCGAATCGATGGAACGCGACCAGATCCGTCGTGGCGTTCTCCAGACCGCTTGAATATAAGGAGCGATCATATGACTATCCAACGCATCCATCACGTCGCGTACCGCTGCAAGGACGCCAAGGAAACCGTGGAGTGGTACGGCAAGCACCTGGACATGAAATTCGTGCTCGCGATTGCCGAAAACGAAGTGCCGTCGACCAAGGCGCCGGATCCCTACATGCACGTCTTCCTCGATGCCGGACAAGGTAACATCCTCGCCTTCTTCGAGCTGCCGGCACAGCCGCCGATGGACAGGGACCGCAATACGCCGGCGTGGGTGCAGCACCTCGCCCTGAAGGTGGAATCCGTGGAGAAGCTGCTCGAGATGAAGGAAAGACTGGTAGCCGCCGGCATCGACGTGCTCGGACCGACCGACCACACGATTTTCAAGAGCATCTACTTCTTCGATCCGAACGGCCACCGCGTCGAACTGGCGGCCGACTGCGGCACGCCCGAGATGCACAAAATGCTCGACGAGGTGAAATGGGACATGCTCGAAGAGTGGAGCAAGACCAGGCGCGCGCCGCAGCATGCGCGCTGGATGCATGACGGCAGCATGTCCAATTGAGGGGAACGGATGACCATCTTGAATGAAACCCACGATCCGGCGCTGCGCAGCTGGGTTGTTTCGGCCAATGCGCCGGGCAGCGATTTCCCGATCCAGAATCTTCCGTTCGCGGTATTCAGGCGGACAGGGAAGAACGAAGCGTTCCGCGGCGGCGTGGCAATCGGTGACCAGATAGTCGATCTGGCCGCGCTTGCCACCAGAGGCAAGTTCAGCGGCGATGCCGGTGCCGCAGTCAATGCCGCCGCCGCCGACAAGCTCAATGCACTGATGGCACTCGGACCTGCCGCGTGGAGCGCGCTGCGTCTTGCGTTGTCGCGCGCACTGCGCGAAAGTGCAGCGGAGCAGGACTTTCTGCAAGCCTGCCTGGTACCGCAGTCGGAGGCGGAATACGCCCTTCCCGCCCGGATCGGTGATTACACCGACTTCTATACCTCGGTCCACCACGCCACGAACATCGGCCGCCAGTTCCGGCCCGACAACCCGCTGCTGCCCAATTACAAGTGGGTGCCGATCGGCTACCACGGACGCGCGTCGAGCATCGTGGTGTCGGGCAACGCATTCCGCCGCCCGGTCGGGCAAACCATGCCGCCCGGCGCCGAACAACCCGCCTTCGGGCCGAGCAAGCGCCTGGATATCGAGCTCGAACTCGGCATCTTCATCGGCGCCGGCAATGCGCTCGGCGAACCGATTCCCATTGAAGAAGCGGAAAACCATGTGTTCGGCATCTGCCTGCTGAACGACTGGTCGGCACGCGACATCCAGGGGTGGGAATACCAGCCGCTCGGCCCCTTCCTGTCGAAGAACTTTGCGACCACCATCTCGCCGTGGGTCGTGACGCTGGAAGCACTTGCTCCCTACCGCGTGCAGTGGCAACGCCCCGCCGACGATCCGCAGCCGCTTCCGTATCTGCAGAGCGATGCAAACCGCCGCCAAGGCGCATTCGACATCCGGCTGCGCGTGGGACTGCAGACAGCCGGGATGCGCGCCGCCGGGCATGGCGATGCTGCAATCTGCCAGACCAGCTATCGCCATGCGTACTGGACGGTCGCGCACATGGTCACGCATCACACGGTGAATGGCTGCAACCTGCAGCCGGGCGATCTGTTTGGCAGCGGCACCCTGTCCGGCCCGACTCTGGCCGAGGCAGGCGCATTGATCGAACTGACCACCGGTGGCAAGAACCCGGTGCAATTGCCCAACGGCGAAACACGTACTTACCTGGAAGACGGCGACACGGTCCGCATTACCGGTTGGTGCGAGAAGCCGGGCGCCGCGCGCATCGGCTTTGGCGAGTGCGTCGGCACCGTGTTGCCGGCGGCACGCAAGGAGCCTGCATGACACCCATCCTGTATGGCTATTTTCGCAGCAGCGCCGCCTACCGCGTGCGCATCGCCCTGAATCTCAAGGGCATCGCCTACGAACAGCGCCCGGTACACCTGCTGCGCGATGGCGGTGAGCACTTGAAGGAAGACTTCAGGCGGCTCAATCCGCAGGGGCTCGTGCCTGTCTGGGCTGACGGGAAAGTCACACTCTCGCAATCGTTGGCAATCATCGAGTACCTGGACGAGACGGACGACGGGTTTCCGCTGCTTCCTGGCGATCCGGCCGCGCGCGCAGGAATCCGCCAGTTCGCACTGGCGATTGCGTGCGACGTGCATCCCATTGCCAATTTGCGCGTGCTGAAGTACCTCACGCAGGAACTGGGTGTGACTGACGACGCGAAGACTGGATGGATTCGCCACTGGATCACCTCCGGCCTGCAGGCGCTCGAAGCCGGATTGGCTGCATCGGAAAGACTGGGCAGGTTCTGTTTCGGCGACCAGCCGACGATGGCCGACTGCTGCCTGGTGCCGCAGCTCTTCAATGCACGCCGCTTCGGCGTCGACATGGATGCATTCCCGTTGCTGGCCGCCATCGACCGCGAGTGCACGGAGATGGACGCCTTCAGGCAGGCGCATCCTGGCATGCAGCCGGACGCCGAATAGCGCCACGAATAACAAAAATGGTGGAGGGGGATAGGAAATCCAACCGCATGAGCACAAGTATGGCACACGTTTGGGGCGTCTCAGGCATGCACACAGGGGACTGCTGGGTTGATTTCTCAAAGCCAGTTGCCCGAGATTTTTCGGTATGACCCGTTTTTGGCGGTGACAGGCGCAGCGCTGCCTCGCAACGTTGGCAAAACCACTGTTAACCGCTGTTGCCACCCTACCAACTG
>Ga0209413_1000207_pt1 | contig 10024 bp, 11 predicted proteins | sample JTO22cmmetaG_FD_184157 | JGI IMG/M metagenome (GOLD analysis project Ga0209413, IMG submission 184157) | Freshwater bacterial and archeal communities from Indian Creek, Illinois, USA - JTO22cm metaG (SPAdes) (version 3) | ecosystem: Environmental > Aquatic > Freshwater > Unclassified ...
GGGTGAAGGTTCCCTTGAACTGCCGGGCGGTGGCCTGCATCGCCTGCGTCAGGTCACCGCACTTCGCGTACTCGCGGGCGAGCAGCGCGGCAGCCACCTCGGTGTCGGTCTCGCTGCGGAACTTCGCGCCGTCGGCCTGGAGGTCGGCCTTGAGCTGGGCGAAGTTCTCGATGATGCCGTTGTGGATGACGGCGAGCCGGTCGTCGTCGGCGAGGTGCGGGTGGGCGTTCGTGTCCGTGGGACCACCGTGCGTGGCCCAGCGCGTGTGGCCGATCGCGGCGGTCGCCTCGGGCAGCGGGTGCTCCTCGAGCTCCGAGACCAGGTTGCCGAGCTTCCCGGACTTCTTGGCGAACGCGATGGAGCCCAGGCCGGGGCCGGTCAGCGCGACTCCGGCCGAGTCGTAGCCGCGGTACTCCAGACGGCGGAGCCCTTCGAGCGCCACCTCGAGCGGGTGCCGCGTCGCCGCCGGCGCCCCCTCCGTGCCGCCCTCAACCAGGCCCAGACCGACGTAGCCGACGATTCCACACATGTGCGCGAGTCTAACCATGACCCGGCACGATGGACGGCGATCCGCGGTGGTGCACAATCGGGGCGTGGTGGCCCCCTCTGACTCCAGCTCCCCGTACGTGGACCTCGACCGGTCGGCGTGGAGTCGCTTGTCGGAGTCGACGCCGCTGCCACTGACGGACGCCGACGTCGAGCGCCTGCGCGGCCTGGGCGACCCGATCGACCTCGCCGAGGTGGACGCCGTCTTCCGGCCTCTGTCGCGCCTCCTCAACCTGTACGTCCAGGCCAGCGGCGGCCTGCATCAAGCGACGTCGACGTTCCTGCGCGAGGCCGCCCCGCGCACCCCGTACGTGATCGGCGTGGCCGGCTCGGTCGCCGTCGGCAAGTCCACGGTCGCGCGCATCCTGCGCGAGATGATGGCGCGCTGGCCCGACACCCCCGATGTGGCCCTCGTCACCACGGACGGCTTCCTCCACCCGAACGCCGAGCTCCAGCGGCGCGGGCTGATGGACCGCAAGGGCTTCCCCGAGTCGTACGACCGCCGCGCGCTCGTGCGATTCGTCAGCCGGGTCAAGGCCGGGCACGCCGAGGTGCGCGCCCCCGTCTACTCGCACGTCACCTATGACATCGTGCCCGGCGAGGAGGTCGTGATCCGCCGCCCCGACGTCCTGATCGTCGAAGGCCTGAACGTGCTGCAACCGGCGCGGCCCAGCACGACCGAAGGCTCCACGGTCACGGTCAGCGACTTCTTCGACTTCTCGATCTACGTCGACGCCCGCACCCGCAACATCCGCCAGTGGTACGTGGACAGGTTCCTCGACCTGCGCAAGACCGCGTTCTCCCGCCCCGAGAGCTACTTCCGCCGCTACGCGGACCTCACGGACGCGCAGGCCACCGCCCGCGCGCTCGAGATCTGGGAGGCGACGAACGCCCCCAACCTCCAGCAGAACATCCAGCCCACGCGTGGCCGGGCCACGCTCGTGCTCACGAAGGGCGCCGACCACTCGGTTCAGCGGGTGCGGCTGCGGAAGCTGTGACGCCGAGCGCGTCGTCCTGCACCGAGGCGCCAGCACCGCCGTCCTGCACCGAGGCGCCCGCGCCGCCGTCCAGCACCTCGTCGTCGAGGGCGTCGTCCACGTCCACACCGCGCCGACGCATGACCAGGTGGACGAGGCGCTCGATGAGCAGGCCCACGAGGACGCCCAGCACGATGCCGGCGGCCATCGCCAGCAGGGGCCGCTCGTACAGCCAGACGCTCGCGAGCAGGCCCATACCCAGGGCGTAGAAGCCCCAGAGCACCGCCGCGACCGCCGAGTACTCCATGAACCGGCGGCGCGAGTAGCCGACGGCACCGGCGGTCATGTTGACGGCGATGCGGCCGACGGGGACGTAGCGGGCGGCGATGATGAACGCGGCGCCTCGCCGCGAGAGCGCCCTGCGGGCCCAGCGCACCGTGGCCTGGCCGCGCCGGCCGCGCAGGAACCGCACCCGGTCCGTCCCGACCCGGCGGCCGATCGCGAAGGCGATCTGGTTCCCGCACCAGGCGCCGAGGATCGCGGCGAGCAGCACACCCCACAGGCGCGGCCCTTCGCCGGTCTGGGCGGCCACCGCCAGCGTGATGACCACGGACTCGCTGGGGATGGGCGGGAAGAAGCCGTCGATGACGGTCATCGCGAAGAGAGCGGGATAGGCCCACGGCGCCCCCGACATCGAGAGGACCCATGCCTCGATCTGCTCCAGCAGCATCGCGATGTCCACGCGGCGGGTGTCCTCTCGTCGTCGGGCCGTCGGCCCAGCGGCGCCTCGGTCGGCGCACCCCACCAGTGTAGGGGGCGCCGAGCGGGCCGACACCAGGGGAAACCCTGGAACGCCCCCGAGAAGCCGGACGTTCACCCCCTGCACACGTTTCCCTCGCCGCAGCCCCCGGAGGCCGTGACGAAGGAGCGGGGTCAGTGCGCGGGGACCTCGAAGCCGAGCGCGGCGGCCACGGGGTGCGGGTCGAGCCCGCCGGCCCAGAGGTCGACCAGGTTGACGTTGCTCGTGAGCGAGCGCGGCACCGCATGGTCCAGGTACAGCTCGCCGCGGAGGTGGTCCGTCTCGTGCTGGACGATGCGGGCCGGCCAGCCGGTGAGCACCTCGTCGACCGCCGCGCCGCTCTCGTCCTGGCCCGTCAGCCGCACCCGGTGGTGACGAGCCACCAGAGCGTGCCAGCCCTCGACGGACAGGCAGCCCTCGAAGAAGGGGGCACGCCGCACCGCGCCGCCGTCGGCCTCGGGCGCAGGCTCGTAACGGGGGTTGACCAGGACGCGGAACGGCAGGGCGCTCCGTTCGCGAGGGTCGCTCTCGGCCCCGCGGTCCTCCACGACGGCGATCTGGAGGCCGATGCCGATCTGCGGGGCCGCCAGCCCCACGCCCGGCGCGGCGTGCATGGTCCGTCGCATGACCTCCACGAGCTCCGGCAGCAGGTCGCCGAGCTGGCCCGTGTACGGCAGGGCCGGGGTGCGCAGCACCGGGTCACCGGCCTGGACGATCGGGAGCACGCCCTGCGGCCCGAGCGCCGCCAAGAGCTCGCCGATCGCGCCGCGCAGCTCCGCGTCCACCGGTCCGGGGAAGCCCGGACCCGTGGTCGTGCTCACAGGGCCAGCCGCTCACGCACGACGGCGGCCAGCGAGTCCGCGACGCCGTCGGCCTGCTGCTGGGTGGCGGCCTCGACCATGACCCGCACGAGCGGCTCCGTGCCCGAGGAGCGCAGCAGCACGCGGCCGGTCTCCCCGAGGAGCGCCTCGGCGGCCGCGACGGCGGCGAGGACGCCCTCGTCCGTGCCGGCACGTGACTTGTCGACGCCCTTGACGTTGACGAGGGTCTGCGGGAGCCGCTGGATCGTGGCGGCCAGGTCGGCCAGGCGCTGGCCCGAGCGCTTGACCTCGGCGGCCAGGTGCAGCGCGGTCAGAATGCCGTCGCCGGTCGTGGCGTGCTCGGCCAGGATGATGTGGCCCGACTGCTCGCCGCCCAGGCCGTGACCGTGCGCGCGCATCTCTTCGAGCACATACCGGTCGCCGACGCCGGTCTGCACCGTGGTGATGCCGGCCTCCTTCATGGCGATCAGCAGGCCGAGGTTGCTCATGACGGTCACCACCAGGGTGTCGTTCGGCAGGCGGTTCTCTGCCTTCATCGACTTCGCGAGGATGCCGAGGATCTGGTCGCCGTCCACCAGGGCGCCGCCGTGGTCCACGGCCAGGCACCGGTCGGCGTCGCCGTCGAACGCCACCCCGAAGTCCGCCTCGGCGGCCACGACCACGGCCTGGAGCTGCTCGGGGTGGGTGGAACCGGCCTTCTCGTTGATGTTGCGGCCGTCGGGGCTGGCGTTCATCACGACGACGTCGGCGCCCGCGCGGCGCAGCGCCTCCGGACCGACGACGCTCGCCGCGCCGTTGGCAGCGTCCACCGCGATGCGCAGGCCCTCGAGCGGGCGGCGGTCCGCCGTGGTGCCGATGCTGGAGACGAGGTGCTCGACGTAGCGCTCGACGCCCGCCCCGTTGTCCGACCGGACCCGGCCGACCGCGGCGCCGGTCGGCAGCTCCCACGTCCGCGAGATCCACGCCTCGATGCGGTCCTCGACGGCGTCGTCGAGCTTGAGGCCACCGCGCTGGAAGAACTTGATGCCGTTGTCCGGCATGGGGTTGTGCGAGGCGGAGATCATGACGCCGAGGTCGCAGTCCAGCTCACCGACGAGGAACGCCAGCGCCGGCGTCGGCAGCACGCCCAGGTCGATGACGTTCACCCCGGCGCTCGCCAGGCCGGCGGTGACGCCGGCGCCCAGGAACTCGCCCGACGCGCGCGGGTCACGCCCCAGCACCGCACGGGGGCGGTGCCCTGGCGCGTGGGACTCGGCGGCGAGCTCGTGCGCCGCAGCGCTGCCGAGCGCCAGCGCGAGCTCCGCGGTCACGTCGCGGTTCGCGAGCCCTCGCACTCCGTCAGTACCGAACAACCGAGCCATGTGTCTTCTCTCCTCGTCACGGAAATGCCCACCGCATCGTAGTCCGGGAGTGTCCCGGCTCCGTGCGCAGGCGCGGGTGGGTCCTTCGCCGGACAGGGCAAGGCCCCGCCGGACGACGTCCGACGGGGCCTTGCGGAAGCGGAGATCGCGAGGATCAGCGCTTCGAGTACTGCGGAGCCTTGCGGGCCTTCTTGAGACCGGCCTTCTTGCGCTCGACGGCGCGCGGGTCGCGGGTCAGGAAGCCGGCCTTCTTCAGGGCCGGGCGGTTGGCCTCGCGGTCGATCTCGTTGAGGGCGCGGGCGACGCCGAGGCGCAGGGCGCCGGCCTGGCCGGACGAGCCACCACCGGTGATGCGGGCGATGACGTCGAAGCGGCCCTCGACCTCGACCAGCTTCAGCGGGGAGTTGACCAGCTGCTGGTGCACCTTGTTCGGGAAGTAGTCCTCGAGGGTGCGGCCGTTGATCTTCCACTGGCCGGTGCCGGGGACGAGGCGGACGCGCGCCACGGCCTCCTTGCGGCGGCCCAGGGCCTGGCCAGGGGCGGTGATGGACTGGCCGCGGTTGGCGACGGGCGCCTCGGTCTCGGTCGTGTAGGTGCTGGGCGCGTTCTCGTCCAGCTCGGTGTCGATGGTGTCGACGGTGGTCTCTGCCACTTTGGAATCCTTCGTATCGCTACGCAGCGGCTCAGGCCTGCTGCGCGACCTGGGTGATCTCGAACGGCTGGGGCTGCTGGGCCGCGTGCGGGTGCTCGGCACCGCGGTAGACCTTCAGCTTGGAGAGCTGCTGGCGACCGAGGGTCGTCTTCGGCAACATGCCGCGGACAGCCTTCTCGATGGCACGCTCGGGGTTCTTCTCGAGCAGCTCGCCGTACGGGGTGGCACGCAGGCCGCCCGGGTAACCGGAGTGGCGGTAGGCCATCTTCGTCTCGCGCTTGTTGCCGGACAGGGCAACCTTGTCGGCGTTCAGAACGATGACGAAGTCACCGCCGTCGACGTGCGGAGCGAAGGTCGGCTTGTGCTTCCCGCGCAGGAGCGTGGCGACCTGGGTCGCAAGACGGCCCAGGACGACGTCGGTCGCGTCGATGACGTACCAGTCGCGCTGGACGTCGCCGGGCTTCGGGGTGTACGTACGCACGGTTCGTAACCTTCTCGTGTTCGGTAGTCGTCGGGCAAGAAGCGATGCCCGAAGAGACAAGGTGTTGTGCGCGGGAGGTTCCATGGATGACGCCCGGGCCGTGCGATCTCGGTACGAGTGGGCGCGTCGAGGATCGCGGGGTGTCGGAACTACAGCACAACGACTGATCAGACTACCCCGGGCAGACGTCGATCACCAAAGCGAGATCCATCACGCGCCGACGGCGAGCTCCCGCCGACGGCGCGGGCTCGCCGTCGTGGCCCGCGTACCGGTCTCAGCGGCGCCCGCCGCCGAGCAGGCCGCCGAGGCCGCCCAGGATGGAGCCGATGTCGAGGCCGCCGGCGCCGGCCTGCTGCGCCGGGGCGGTCGACCCGCCACCGCCGAGGATCGAGCCGAGGATGCTGCCCACGTCGATGCCGCCGGCCTGGGCCGAGCCCTGCTCCGCGTTCGGCGCGGAGGCCTGGGACTGCGGCGACCCGGCCTGCGGCTGAGCCTGGCCGCGGGCCGCGAGCTGCTTGGTGATGTACGAGAGGGCGATCGGGGCGAGCGCCGGAAGGAGCTTGGACAGGATGCTTGGCTCCGTGCCGGTGGTCTCGGCAACCTTCGCGACGACCTGGTCCTTCTGGCCGCCGAAGATGTGACCGGCGATCTTGGCGCCGTCCTCCGTGTCGACGTCGTCGAGGTCGATGCCGCCCTCGACGAGGCGCGGGCCGTGCTGGGTCAGCGCCTCCTGCAACGACGCGGCGCCCGCGGGGTCGTTCGCGTTGGCCTGGAGGCCGCCGAAGATCGCGGGCAGCAGGCCGCTCGCCGCCGCCTGCGCCTCGCCCGGGTCGACGCCGAGCCTTCCCGCGATCTGGTCGAGGGGCAGCGAGTTGAGCAGGTCGTCCAGTCCAGCCATGGTGGGGGCTCCATCGTCCTGTGCGCACCTTCCGCCGGCGCGCCTCCGAACGACCGTATCGCCCGCCTGAGGGCTCCGCGCGGCAGGGTCGGGCAGGGCGGGTGTGATCTGCGCCCGTGCCGCCGCCGGCAACGCCGCTCGGGCTGCGTGGCCAGACGCGCGGGGGGATCGTGGGTCCATGAGCGAGGACACACCGGCCACCACTCCCGACCCCGAGCTGATCGCCGAGGGCGACACCGACCAGCTGACGGCCGACGACACGTTGTTCGACCGGGGTGACTACGACCCGCTCGACGAGGGCGTCTCGCCGCCTGAGCGGCCTCGCGGCAACCACTGGGGCGAGACGCCGTGGGAGCAGGCGCACGACGAGCCCCTGGACCAGCGCCTCGCCGCCGAGGAGCCGGACTGGTGGGAGGAGGACCGCCACCGTCCGGCGGACCCCCACCGCGCGGGCCGGCTGGTCGAGGACGACGACGCCGACCCCGGCCCGGACGGGCGGCGCTCGAACGACGTCTACGGCGACGACGCCGGGATCGACGGTGCGGCGGCGTCGGCGGAGGAGGCCGCGGTCCACTGGGTCACCGAGCCCTGAGCCGGAGTGCAGCGCACGGTGGAGGCCGAGGCACGAGGCATCCGCCGGACGCGAAACGCAGGCTCAGGGCGACCAGAGAACACCGCGCCCCTGCGCCGGAGTGCAGCGCACGGTGGAGGCCGAGGCACGAGGCATCCGCCGGACGCGAAACGCAGGCTCAGGGCGACCAGAGAACACCGCGCCCCTGAGCCGGAGGCTCCTCCCAGGCGTCCTCGTCCATGCGTAGCGCCCGGATGCGTCCGGCGCGCTCGGCGAGCTCGTCGTCGGCGGGGTAGCAGACCTCTTCGAGGGTGAGCCCGTGGGCGGGGACGACGGCGGCGTTGAGCTCGCGCTGCTTGGAGGCCAGGACGGTCGCCGGCCAGTCGACGTGCTTGCGGCCCTCGCCGACGGCGATCGAGGCGCCGACCAGCGCCCGCACCATGTTGTGGCAGAAGGCGTCGGCCTTCACGCGCGCGACGACCAGTCCCGCGTCGGGACCCTCGGTGGGCCGCGTCCACGTGAGCTCCTGGAGCTCACGGATCGTCGTCGAGCCGGGGCGCGGCTTGCAGAAGGCGGCAAAGTCCCGGACCCCGCACAGCGGCTGGACGGCGGCGTTCATGCGCTCGGCATCGAGCGGTCGCCGGTGCCAGAGCACGTGGGTGCGGCGCAGCGGGTCGCGCAGGTCGGGGTGGTCGGCGATCCGGAAGGCGTAGCGCCGCGACAGGGCGCTGAACCGGGCGTCGAACCCGGCGGGGGCGATCCCGGCGCGGAACACCACGACGTCGGGCGGCAACACGCCCGCGAGCCGCGCGACGAGCGACTCCCCCGGCTCGCGGTCCGACCGGCCGGGCAGGCCCTCCCACCGTTCGACCGCCACGTCCGCGTGGGCGACCTGGCCCCGCGCGTGGACGCCGGCGTCGGTACGCCCCGCGACGGTGAGGCGCGGGGTGGGCAGGCCGAGGGCTCCCATCCGCAGCACGCGCTCGAGGCCCTCCTCGATCGTGCCCTGCACGGTGCGCAGGGCGGGCTGTCGCGCCCAGCCGGCGAAGTTCGTGCCGTCGTAGGCAAGGTCGAGGCGGATGCGGACGGTCGCCTGCTCGACCGGGGTGCGCGCAGGCTCAGCAGCGGCCACGGCGGGAGCCTCGTCGTCGTTCACCGCCCCATTCTTCACGACGACGCCGCCGGGACGGGCGATGATGGCTCGGTGTCAGACACGCTCACGCTCGCCGTCGACTGCGGTGGCGGCGGTATCAAGGCGGCGGTGCTCGACCAGGCCGGCACGGCGCACGCCGCCCCGGTCCGGGTGGACACGCCGTACCCGCTGCCGCCGACGCTCCTCGTCGACACGATCTCCGACATCGCCGCCTCCCTCCCCCGCGCCGACCGGGTCACCGTCGGCATGCCGGGGATGATCCGCCACGGCGTCGTCGTCCACACGCCGCACTACATCACCCGCTCCGGCCCGCGCTCCCGGGTGGAGCCGCGCCTCGCGGCCGCCTGGTCGCGCTTCGACATGCGCGCGGCGGTGAGCGCCCGGCTCGGGGTGCCGGCCATGGTCCTCAACGACGCGGAGGTCCACGGGGCCGGCGTCATCGCGGGCTCCGGGCTGGAGCTGGTCCTGACGCTCGGCACCGGTCTCGGCACGGCGATGTTCGACGGCGGACGGCTCGCACCGCACATCGAGTGGTCCCGGGCTCCCGTGCGGCGCGGCACCACCTACGACGAGTTCATCGGCGAACCCGAGCGGCGGCGCCTCGGCGACGGCCTGTGGTCGAGGCGCGTGCTGACCGTGGTCGAGGGGCTGCGGCCGGTCTTCTGGTGGGACCGCGTCTATGTCGGCGGCGGCAACTCGCGCTGCATCGTCCCGGCGGTCCTCGCCAAGCTCGGTGACGACGTCGTCGTCGTGCCGAACTCCGCGGCACTGGTCGGCGGCGCGCGGGTGTGGGAGCTGCCGGGCGAGACCTGGGCCTGAGCGTCAGCGCGACGCCGCCTCCTCCGCAGGCTCGCGGAGAAGACCGGCCCGGAGCGCGGAGACCGCCTCCAGGACCGTGCGAGCGAAGGCGACCGGCGCGTCCAGGCTGACCAGGTGCGTGGCTCCGGGGATGATCCGCAGCGACGCCGGCGCCCCGCTCGAGCGTGCGGCGGCCAGCATGGCGCGCTCCCCGCCGCGGAAGTGGTCCCAGCGGCCGTTGACCAGCCACACCGGGCTCCGGCCGGCGGCCAGCGCCCCCAGTGTGTCGCTCTCGCCCATCGCGCGAAGCACGTCGCACATCGCCTCGAACGCGAAGCCGCCGTCGCCCACGTCCTTGGCGGCCTCGGCGTCGAGCGTCAGGCCGACGAGGAGGTTGTTGAGCCGGGCACCGTGGTCGGGGCTCGCCATCAGCAGGCGGCTCAGCCCGAGCCAGGCGGCGCGCACCCGCGTCTGCGGGGCCGTGCAGCAGGACGCCGCGAGGAGCCCGAGCGACTGCTCCGGGTACCGTGCGCGGTGCTCGACGCCGAGGTAGCCGCCCAGCGAGAGCCCGACCACCAGGGCCTGTCCGCCCAACGCCTCGACGCCGTCGTGGATCGCAGCCACTCCGGCGTCGAGCGTGAACCGCTCTCCCGTGCGCGCGCCGTGGCCGGGCAGGTCGACGGCGAGCGTGGCGATCCCGGCGCCCTCGAGCACCCCGACCTGGCGGCGCCACATGGTCCGGGAGGTGCGCGCTCCGTGGGCGAGGAGCACCGGCACCGCGCCCCGTCCGCCGTCCATCCTGCCTCCGTCCTCGGCGCACCACCTCGCTGCGCGAGGTGGTGGGACATCACTCTGCCGGGTCTGTCAAGTTTTCGGTGTATCTGGGTGATTTGTGATGGTTAGCGGCGGTGCGCGCTGAGGCGCCCGTCGAAGGTGATGTCGAAGGCGTTCAGGGCCTGCTTCCACC
>Ga0209413_1000210_pt1 | contig 9850 bp, 7 predicted proteins | sample JTO22cmmetaG_FD_184157 | JGI IMG/M metagenome (GOLD analysis project Ga0209413, IMG submission 184157) | Freshwater bacterial and archeal communities from Indian Creek, Illinois, USA - JTO22cm metaG (SPAdes) (version 3) | ecosystem: Environmental > Aquatic > Freshwater > Unclassified ...
CGCCACGGGTGCAGCCGCCGCGACCGCCGAGACCCCCGCCCTGCCCGCCACCGCGGCGGGGGCGGCAGAGGCCGGGGCTTGGGTTGGGGCTGCCACAGCAGCGGCGGCCTTGGGGGTGCGCGCCGGTTTTTTGCTTGCAGCGGGCAGGGCAGCAGCGGCAATGGGCTCGAGGCTGGCGGCCACCTCGTCAACTGGAGTTGGCGTGGTGCGGGGCTCTGTGACGGACACCGGAGCGCGGGCTTCGGTTTGGGCTTTGGCGGTCGGTTTTTTGGAGCTCACAAACGGCGCTTTCTGCACGGGCTGCAACCCGGGCGTTGATTGGGAAGTCGGCGGTTCGAGGCCAGCCGACGAGCGTGGGGCAAACAGGGTCAAGCAAAATGCACGCGATCCTCCACGGGAGAGCGTGCGGCACAAGTTGTGGGGGCGAACATTTGGGGTGCAGTCCTTGCGAGGGCTGGTGTGTACCAGTGGCCGGGAGCGTTGAGCCCTTGTTGCCCGTGCGTGGGCGTTGGCCGGTTCGGAGGTGCTGCTGTCGCACTTGTGTAACTCTAGGAATGTATCATATCCAAGCGGTTGTGTGTGCGTGTGTCAAGCAAAAGCTGCAAAACCCCTTTAAGGTGTGCTGCCTTGGCTGCGCTGGCCGTCCATGTCACTGGCGGCCTCGACCACGGCCATGGCCAGCGGGTGGAAGTAATGCTCCTCGACCGATGCCGCCAAATCGATGATATCGCTCGGGCTGTAGTGGCGGTCAAAGGCGATCGAGTCGCTGACTTCGAGCCGGCCGGTGGTCAGGGCGCCGGTCTTGTCGAAGATGAAGGTATCGACCTCGGCCAAGCGCTCGAGCACGTCGGCGCCCTTGATCAGAATGCCGCGCTTGCCGACTTGGTACATGGCCGACTTGAAGGCCACCGGGGTCGCGAGCTTGAGGGCGCAGGCGCAATCGGCCTGCAGCATGGCAGCGGCGCGGCGCCAATCGCCCGAGAGCACGGTGCCATCGACGGCGATCACCACGCCCGCGCCAGCGATCACGGTCTGGCCGATCTGCAGCAGTTCAGACTTCAGTGCTTGGTGTTTTGCAGGGCCATGCGCTGCGCCGTGACCTCGCGGTAGCGCTGCATCTGTCCGGCGTCGGTTGCGGCATGGGCGATGAGCTCGGTTTCGAGCTGCTTGAGCCGCTCGATGTGCAACAGTCGCAGCAGTTCACGCAGTTCGCTGCGCAGGTCGCCGGACTCCGCTTCGTCGGGGGGGTCGGGGCGCTCGAGCGCCACGTCGGGGCGCGCAGCAGACGGCTCCAGCGCCATGCCACCGGTGTGCAAATCCAGCGCCAGCGCCTCGAAAGGCTGGCCGCGCAGCCCTTCACGCAGCGCCGCCCAAGGCTGCGGACCGTGCTCGAGCCACTGGGCTTCGAGCCAAGCAAACAGCGCGCCGTGCGGCGCCGGCTGCTGGGCCAGCAACTGGTGGTCGTCGGCGCTGAGCCAATCCCAAGCCTGCGGGCTGGCCAGCACGATGCGCGCCACCCGGTCGGCGCGCCCGAGCAGACCGCGCGGCGTGCGCCGCAGCGCACCTGGAGTGCGCCCGCCCGGCCCGGGCCAGCGCCCTGCGGCGGGCGCACCCGCCGGGGGTGGGGTGGACGGCGAAGTGCTGGGAAATGCGGCTTGGTGCGGCGGGCGTTCTGTGAAGCCCGCAGCGTGTGGGTCGGCTGCTGCCTCGTTGGCTGCCCCTGCGACCAAGCTGTGCGGCTGGCCTAGGTGGGTCGCCGTGCCCGCACTGGCGCGGCGCGCACGGGGTGCCGGCGCGGTTTTGGATTGCCGGGTCTGGGGCTGGCCCAGCTTGGGCTGCCAGAGCGCCAGCAGATCGCGCCCGTCTAGGGCCATGAGGTCGGCCAGTTCGAGCAGCATCTGGTGCTTGAAGGCGCCCTCGGGCAGCGCCAGCCACAGCGGCGCGGCTTGGCTGGCCAGGCGCGCCCGGCCTTCGGGGGTGTCGAGCGCGCAGCCCTCGGCCGCGGCGTCGAGCACAAAGCGGCTCAGGGGGGTGGCTTGCGCCAGCGCCTGCTCAAAGGCTGGGGCGCCGTGGGCGCGGACGTAGCTGTCGGGGTCGTGTTCGGGCGGCAGGAACAGGAATTTGACGCTGCGCGTGTCGCTGGCCCAGGGCAGGGCGGCTTGCAGGGCCTTGCGCGCGGCACGGCGGCCGGCGCTGTCGCCGTCGAAGGCAAACACCACCGTGTCGCTGAAGCGAAACAACAGCCGCACCTGCTCGGGCGTGCAGGCGGTGCCCAGCGTGGCCACGGCGTAGCCCAAGCCGTGCTGGGCCAGCGCCACCACGTCCATGTAGCCTTCGGTGACCAGCACGCAGCCGGCTTGGCGGATGGCGCTGCGCGCCTCGAACAAACCGTAGAGTTCGCGGCCCTTGGAAAACAGCGGCGTTTCGGGCGAATTGAGGTATTTGGGCTCGCCCGCTCCCAGCACCCGGCCGCCAAAACCGATGCACTGGCCCTTGACGTTGCGGATCGGGAACATGATGCGATCGCGGAAGCGGTCGTAGCGCTTGCCGCCGTGCGCCGCACCCGCTTCAGCCGCGGCATGGGGATCGGGCTCGGCATCGGTGGCGATCACCAGCCCGGCTTCGAGCAGCAGCGGGTTTTGGTAGTCGGGCAGCACGGTGGACAAAAAACGCCACTGCGCCGGGGCGTAGCCAATGCCATAGCTTTTGGCAATCTGCCCGCTCAGGCCGCGGCACTTGAGGTAATCGATGGCGGCGGGCGCCAGCCGCAGTTGCTGCTGGTAGCTGTGCGCGGCTTTTTCCAGCAACTCGGACAAGCTGCTGCGCTGCTGGCGCTGCACCGCCGCTTGGGCCCGCTGCTGGGGCGTTTCGTCGTCCAAGGGCACGCTCAGGCCGGCTTGCTGCGCCAGGTCTTGCACCGCCTCGATGAAGCCGGCGCCGGTGTGCTCCATCAGAAAACCGAGCGCGCTTCCGCTTTTGCCGCAACCAAAGCAGTGAAAAAACTGCTTGCTCGGGCTGACCGTGAACGAGGGCGATTTTTCGTCGTGAAACGGGCACAGACCCAGATAATTGGCCCCGCCTTTTTTGAGCGCCACGTGGCGGCCCACGACTTCGACGATATCGACGCGGGCCAGCAGCTCTTGCAAAAAGGCTTGGGGGATGCTCACGGGGATGCGGCCTCAGGCCCGCAGGACGCGGTTTTTGCCGGCCCGTTTGGCGGCGTACATGGCTTGGTCTGCGCGCTCCAGCGCTTGCGCCAGCGTCTCGTTTTCAAACAGCTGCGTCACGCCGGCGCTGAAGGTGATGAGCACGCGCTCGCTGCCGCTCAGGAACAGCTGGGTCGTGAGCTCGCGCTGCACCCGGCGCATCACCTCGAGCGCTTCGTCGGGCTCGATGTCGGGCAGGATCACGACGAATTCCTCGCCACCATAGCGCGCCAGCGAGTCGTGCGGGCGCAGCGCGGCCTTGGCCACGGTGGCCAGATGCTGCAAGGCGGCGTCGCCGCTGAGGTGGCCCAAGCGGTCGTTGAGGCGCTTGAAGTCGTCGAGGTCGAGCAAGGCCAGGCACAGGCTGCTGCCCAAGCGCTGCGCGCGCGAGGTCTCGCGCTCGAGCACTTCGGCCATGCCTTTGCGGTTGAGGGCGCCGGTGAGCGCGTCGTGGCTGGCCTGTTCGCTCACGCGCTGCAGCTCGAGGCGCAGCTGCTCTACTTGGGCTTCGGCCTGGCTGGCGCGCTCACGCAGCGCCCCCAGATCGACGCCGGTGCGCTGGCTGTCGAGCGCCAGGCTGCGCGCCGACTGGATCGCTTGCTGCAACACGGGAGTCATTTCGGCCAAGCTGGTGGAGCGTTCGAGCTGGTGCGCAAAGTGCTCGAAACGCTGCTGGTATTGCTCGCTGCTGGCAGCGGTCTCGGACAGGCGCTGCATGAACACGGCCAAGGTTTCTTTCATGGCGTTTTGCGCCACGATCATCTGCTCCTTGGTATCGAGCTGCAAACGCGTGAGGTCTTTGAGGCGCGACTGCGCGTCCTCAAGCCGGCGGATCGACAAGGGCGGCTGAGCCACGTCGATCAGCGCGCCGAGCTGCTTTTGCAGCCACGGCTGCTCGAGGTTGACGGCGCGCACGTTGTCGAGCACGGCGTGAAGCAGCTTGAGCAGCGTTTCGCGGATGGCGGCCTGCTCCTCGGCCACGAACGAGAGCCTGAAGGCAAAATCGGCCATGAGCTTGCGCAACGAGGGCGGGTGCTGCTCGGGCAAGCGCAGATAGTTCATCAATTCGTCGGCCAATTCGACCACTTTGCGGTCGTCGTTGCCCACGGCGGGCAGGGCGTTGCCCACGATGCGCGCCATCTGCTCGAGCAGTTCGGGCGGGAAGCGTTCTTGCTCCTGCACCACGGGTGCGAGCGCCACCGGGGTGGGCGCCGGCGCTTCGGCGCTGGCGCTTTGGCTGCGCAGCTGCTGCGAGAGCACCCGCTCCAGGTCGTCCCAGCTGTGCATCGACACCGCCTTGCCAAACTGCGACTTGAAGCGTTGCTGGGCCGGTGTGCCATCGGGCAGAGCCTGCGCGATCTGGCGCAGGTTTTCGAGCGGAAACGGCTTGAGCGGCCGCGTGCCCGCCACCTCGTGGTAGAAGGTTTGAAAATTCTCGGGCGTGGGCGGCAGTTTGCGCGCCGTCAGGCGCTTGACCGCTTCGCGCGCGATTTCTTGGGGGGTGGGGGCCGTCATGGCTGGCGTGGGGGAGGGCTGGGGTCAGCCGATCTTAGCGCCCCCGGCCCTACGATGGCGGCAGGGGCTTGACCCAATGCCCAAACCCGGGGGGCCACGGGCGCGCAACCTGCTGATTAGCGTGGCGGCAGCCGGATCGCGCCGTCGAGGCGGATCACTTCGCCGTTGAGCATCTCGTTTTCGATGATGTGCTGCACCAGCCGCGCGTAATCCAGCGGCCGCCCTAGGCGCGAGGGGAAGGGCACGCTGGCGGCGAGCGCGTCTTGCACCTCTTGCGGCATGCCAAAGAGCATGGGCGTGCCAAAGATGCCGGGGGCAATCGTCATGTTGCGGATGCCGCTGCGCGCCAGGTCGCGCGCGATCGGCAGCGTCATGCCCACGATGCCGCCCTTGGAGGCGGCGTAGGCGGCTTGGCCGATCTGGCCGTCGTAGGCGGCCACCGAGGCGGTGGAGATGAGCACGCCGCGCTCGCCGCTGGGCTCGGGCGCGTTGCGGCTCATGGCGGCGGCGGCCAGGCGGATCATGTTGAAGCTGCCGAGCAGATTGACTTGCAGGGTTTGGGCAAACAGCGCCAGCTCGTGCGCGCCGTCTTTGCCCACGGTTTTGGCCGCCGGCGCTATGCCGGCGCAGTTGACCAAACCCGCCAAGGTGCCCAGCTCGCAGGCGCGCTGCACCACCGCCAGCCCGTCGGCCTCGCTGGAGACGTCGCAGCGCACAAACACGCCGCCGATTTCATGCGCCAGCGCCTGTCCGGCCTCAACCTTGAGGTCGGCCAACAGCACCCGGCCGCCCAAGCTGGATAGGTGGCGCGCCGTGCCCTCACCCAGCCCCGAGGCCGCCCCGGTGACGATGAATACCTTGTCTGCGATCTGCATGGTTTGTGCTCCTGGTTGACGTGTGCGTCAATTATGGGATAAAAACCCAGCGAGAATCCCGACTGGTAAACCCTTGCAACCCATGACCTCTCGCTTCACCGACACGCAGCCGCAGCCCCCACAGCCGCCAAAGCCCTCCATCGCAAACCCGTCGAACGCGGCGCTCCAGCCGGCCTGCAACGGCCTGACGCGGCGCGCGGCTGCGGCCGGGATGTTGCTCGCGCTCACCGGCTGCGGCACGCTGCGCATGGAGCAGCCGCCCACACCGGCCGCCTTGCCACCTGCCCCGGCCCCGCTGCGCCCGCCGCGCTTGGGGTTGGCGCTGGGGGGTGGGGCCGCGCGCGGGTTTGCGCACATCGGCGTGATTCAGGTGCTGGAACGCGAGGGCATCCGCCCGGCGCTGGTGGCGGGCACTTCGGCCGGCAGCTTGGTGGCGGTGCTCTACGCCAGCGGCATGAGCGGGCAGCAGCTCGAACAGGCCGCGCTCGAGATGGAAGAGGTGGTGTTCACCGACTGGACGCTGCCGCTCTTCAGCCGCGGCCTGCTGCGCGGCGACGCGCTGGCGCGCTGGGTCAACCGCATGCTCAACAACCGGCAGTTGCAAGAGCTGGCGCTGCCGGTGGGCGTGCTGGCCACCGATTTGGGCAACGGCGAGGGCGTGCTGTTCAGGCGCGGCGACAGCGGGCAGGCGGTGCGCGCCTCCAGCGCCGTGCCGGGGGTGTTCTCGCCTGTGCCCATCGCCGGGCGCAATTACGTCGATGGCGGGCTGGTGGCCCCGGTGCCGGTGCAGCAGGCGCGCGCCATGGGGGCCGAGCGGGTGCTGGCGGTCGATATTTCGAGCGGTCTGAGCGATGACTATGCCACCGACGCCGTGCGCGTGCTGCTGCGCACCTTCACCATCATGGGCCAGAGCATCAACCGGCTGGCCTTGGCCGGCGCCGACGTGGCGTTGCGGCCCGAGCTAGACGGCATCGGCAGCGCCAACTTTGCGGCGCGCCAGCGCGCCATCGCCGCCGGCCGTGCGGCCATGGAGCGCTATCTGCCGCAACTGCGCCAGCAGCTTTTGCCGGTGTAGGCGCTGGCCGGTGGCGGTGGCCGGTGGCGGTGGCCGGGCGCAGGGCACCGGAGGGCGCGGCACAAAAAGCAGGCGCGCAGGCCCGCGCTATTTTTGCAGCAGCAGCTTGACCAGCAAAATCACCGGCAGCAGCCCGGCCAGCACGATACCCAGTGCCGGCACCGCTGCGCCACTCCAGACCGACTCGGCCGACATCTGCCAGACCCAGGTGGCCAAGGTCTCGTAGCCAAAGGGGCGCAGCATCAGGGTGATGGGCAGCTCTTTCATCACATCGACAAACACCAGCGCGCCAGCGACGATGATGCCCGGTGCCGCCAGCGGCAGGTGGATGCGCGTGAGGATGCGCCACTGCCCGGCGCCCAGCGTGCGCGCCGCCAGCGTCAGGTTGGGCTTGACTTTTTCCAGTGCGGCGTCGGTGCTCTGGTAGGCCACGGCCAGAAAGCGCGCGACGTAGCCGTAGATGAGCCCGATCACCGAGCCGGTGAGCACCAACCCGACGGTGACGTTGAACCAGTACTCGGTGGCGTAGTTGAGCGCGTGGTCCAGCGGCGTGAGCGTGAGCAAAATGCCCACCGCCAGCACCGGCCCGGGAATGGCGTAACCAGTGGTGGCCAGCGTGGCCATGAGGCGTGAAAAGCGGTGTCCCGAAACCCGCACGCCGCTCGAGAGCACAATCGCCAGCACCACCGCCACGGCGGCGGCCAGCGAAGCCAGCAGCAGGCTGTTGCCCGCCAGCTCGAGATAGACCTGCGCCGTGCCCGGCGTCATGTGCTCAAACTCGATTGCGGCCCAAGACATGAGCTGCGTGATCGGCAGCACAAAGGCCACGCCCAATACGCCGGCGCACAAAGCCGTGGCCAGCCACTTGCTGCGGCCCTGCAGCTGGGCGCGCGGGATGCCGGGCGACTTGCCGCCGGTTTCGTGGTAGCGCGTGCGCCCGCGCTGCGAGCGCTCGATCAGCAGCGCCGCCAAGGCGACGATGGCCAGCAAGCCCGCGAGTTCGCTGGCCGCTTGCAAGTCCATCATGCCGTGCCAGATGCGCACCACGCCGTCGGCCAGCGTGGGGAAGTTGAAAAAACGCACCGTGGCAAAGTCGGCCAGCGCTTCCATGAGGGCCAGCGCCACCCCAGCGGCAATGGCGGGGCGTGAAATCGGCAGCACCACCTTCCAGTAAAACTGGGACCGGCTGTAGCCGTGCACCCGAGCGGTATCAAAAGCCGCGGACGATATGCCGCGGTAGCCGACCAAGGCCAGCATATAAACGTAGGGGTAAAGCACCAGCGCCATCACCGTGATCGCACCCAGCGGCGAGCGCACCTCGGGGAACCAAGCCGCGCTGCCAAACCACTGCACCAGCGCGCCTTGCACCGGCCCGGCGGCGTCGAAGGTGGCCATGAACACGAAGCCCATGATGTAGGCCGGAACGGCCATGGGCAGCATCAGCAACCATTGAAACAGCGTGCGCCCCGGGAACTCGTAGGCCGTGACCAACCAAGCCAGCCCGGCACCCAGCAGCAGCGTGCCGATCCCGACCCCGAGCAGCAGCAGCAGGGTGTTGCGCAGCAGCAGCGGCAGCAGCGTGTCCCAGAGGTGTTGCCAGATTTCTGGCGTGGGGCTGAGCAACGTGGAAGCGACGATGAGCACTGGGAACACCGCCAACGCGGCCACCAGTGTGGAGATGGCAGTGGCCCCCAGATGCCACTGCCTTTTGTTTTGCACGACCGCAACGCTACCGACTGCTTGCGACATCATCTGGCTGTATAGGGCGCGATCGTGCGGGGTGGAGGAGACTTAACGGTAGCCGGCGCGGTCCAGCAGGCGGATCGCGTCGGCCTGCAGGCGACCGAGCTCGCGCAGATCGAGGCGGTCACCACGGAAAGTGCCAAAACCGGCGATGATCGGGTGCACCGGCGCGGCCGGGTTGGCCGGGTACTCGTGGTTGGAGCCTGCGAACAGCTCTTGGCCGCGCGGCGTGCTGATCCATTCGAGCAAGCGCAGCGCGTTGGCGCGGTTTTGCGCGTGCGTGGTGATGCCGGCACCGCTCACATTCACGTGCACGCCGCGGTCGCCGGCGGCTTGGTTGGCCCACATCAGGCGCACCGGGAAGGCTGGGTTGGCCTGCAGCAGGCGCCCGAGGTAGTAGTGGTTGGTGATGGCCACGTCGCCACCGCCAGCCGCCAGCACCTCGAGGATGCGGGTGTCGCTGTCGATCAGCTGCGGGTTGTTGGCGACCCAGCCGCGCACGATCTGCTCGGTGCGGGCCTCGCCGTGGGCGGCGATCATGCTCGCCACCAGCGATTGGGTGTAAGAGTGCGTAGCCGGGCGCATGACCAAGCGGCCGCGCCACATCGGGTCGGCCAGCGCCTCGAAGGTGGACAGCTGCGCCGCCTGCACCCTTGCTGGGTGGAACAGAATGGTGCGCACGCGCTGCGTCAGGCCGAACCAATGGTTGCCCGGGTCGCGCAGGTGCGCGGGAATGTTGCTGCTCAGGGCGGTGCTGGTGACGGGCTGTAGCAAACCCTGGGTGGCGGCCAGCGCCAAGTTGCCGGCATCGACGGCGATGAACATATCCGCCGGGGTGTGGCGGCCTTCGGCACGGATGCGCTCGCGCAGGCCGGCGTCGGGGCCGCTGGTGAAGCGCACGCGGATGCCGGTTTCGCGGGTGAAGGTCTCGAACACGCCCTCGACGCCGTAGTGGCGCGAGCTGTAGATGTTGACCACGCCAGCGCCAGCGGCGGCCGCGGGTGCGCCTTGGGCAAAGGCTTTGGGCAGCGCGGCAACCGACAGGGCGGCACCCGCCACCGATGCAGCCCCCAATTTAACGACCAGATTTCTTCTGCTGACTTTCATGTGTACCTCGATTATGCAATTGAACCAGACAAGTGCCGCTTCGTTGCCCGCAGACCCAAAGCAAGCCATGGTGCGCTAACTACGCATAGTGATGATAGCATGAACGCAAACCATTCTTGTTTATTTCTAAGGCGAAAATCGGGCGCAAAGGCGGTCTTGGTGCCGCACCAAACGCAAAAGCGCGGCCCCCAAACGGGCGGCCGCGCTTAAGTGCCAGCAGGGTAGGGTGCTCGGACTACTGTGGCTCAGCGTTTTTTGCTGGCGCTGGCGCTGGTGGCTTTGATGCCGCTGAGCGCGTTGTCGGCCATGGCTTGGAAGTTGGTCTGCGC
>Ga0209413_1000219_pt1 | contig 9669 bp, 7 predicted proteins | sample JTO22cmmetaG_FD_184157 | JGI IMG/M metagenome (GOLD analysis project Ga0209413, IMG submission 184157) | Freshwater bacterial and archeal communities from Indian Creek, Illinois, USA - JTO22cm metaG (SPAdes) (version 3) | ecosystem: Environmental > Aquatic > Freshwater > Unclassified ...
TGCACATGCTCGATACGCGCTTGGTGGGGCGCGAGCGCCAGGTGGACATCGGCGATTTGGCCGGCCTCAACGGCCCTGCGGCGCGCACTGCGGCCATCACCCAATACGCCAACCCCAACCGCCAGTTGCTGGGCACCGCACAGTTGCAGTGGTTGCAAGGGCAGCTCGCCGCCAGCAGCGCCACTTGGCAGGTGTTGGGCTCGCAGGTGCTGATGGCGCGCATGGAAATCCCGGCTACCATTTTGAGCGCGCTCAACCCCGCCAACGTGACCCCAGCGGCTCAAGCCGCCGGCCAACAGGCGATCAACGATTTTTTGACCGCTCGCGCCACGCCAGCGGCCCAGCGCACGCCGGCCCAAGTGGCCTTGCTCGATCCGGCCACCAACCCGCGCCTAGGTTACAACCTCGACGCCTGGGATGGCTACATTGCAGCGCGCGAAACCGTGCTCGGCACGGCGGCGCAGCTGGGGCGGCGCTTGGTTTCGCTGGCGGGCGACACCCACAACGCCTGGCACTCGAACCTGACCCTGATGGGGCTGGCGAACGCGGCGCAACGCGGGCTCAAGGTGGGCGAGGAGTTTGCCACGCCCTCGGTCAGCTCGCCCGGGCTCGAGGAGTATCTGCGCACCATCCCGCCGGCGCAAGTGAAAACGATTTTTGAAAGCGTGGTGGAGGATTTGCGCTGGATGGACGCCTCCAATCGCGGCTATCTGCTCATGACCTTCACCCCGGCCCAAACGCGCGCCGAGTGGTTTTTTGTCAGTTCAGTCAGCAGCCGCAGCTACACCGCCCGTTTGGCGCACAGCGCCACGTTGGCGGCTTGACCAGAGCGCGGCCCCGCCACCAAGCCGACGCGTGGGGCTTCAATCCCGCGTCACGCGCAGCAGTTCTTCGGGGCTGGTTTGGCCGCTGGCTAACCACGGTGACTTGGCTTCCAGCCTTGCCCTAGGCGTAGGCGGCGCTGATATCCATATCGGGCGCATTGGAGGTGGGTGGAAATTGAGGTCATGGATTCAGAAGGGGGGTGTAGAAGCCGCAAGTTGGTGTGTCAAGTCCACGCCCCTCACATGACACCAATGTGTTGATGGATCCTGTCCATCAGGGCCTCGAAGTCCGGCTGCCCTTGGTAGTACAGCGCGGCGGACTTGCGGTATTCCCGCGCAAAGCGCTGGCGCTGCTCAGCGTCGGCCAAGACAAAAGCAGGATTGCGGGCAATGGCCTGTTCGTCGCCGGTGCGGAACCGCTGCGCCTTGCGCGCCTGGTAAGCAGGCGTCCTCATGAAGGCCTGAACCTCCTCCAGCCCCAGCAGGCAGTAAACGTCGTGGTAGTGCCGAAGGAAGTTGGCGGGAAGCGCTTGGGTTTCGTCCAGTCGGCGGTACTTGGTGGAGATCGTCTGCAGCTTCTCGACGAAGGTGTGCGTAGGGGCATAACACGGTACGGCCACTGCACGGTTGTCCTTCACGGCCACCCCGCGCGCCACGGCCACATTCAGCGCCCACGACGAGATCGTGACCGGCCGATTCGGGGCGGTGTCATCGAACCCGAGTTCCAGCAGGATGCCATCCTTGATACCAGCGAGCGCGGGAACACGCGGTGCGTAGATCAGGCGAATGCCGGCACTGCGCATCTTGTCGTCGTCGAACTGCGTGTCGCGCTCTACGCTGTCGATGCCTGGAATCTGGATCCGTGTTGCCAGCGCGTCGTAGTACGCACGCCGTGATTCCACATGTGCAGGCTTGTCCTGGTTGCGGCCCGTCTTCACGTCCATGCCATCGGGCGGGTCGATGCGGATGTCGATGTCTTCGGAGAAGCGGTGGATGACACCGAACCCCTTCGACAAGGACGTGCCACCCTTGAGCTCGAACTGGAAACCTTGAGCCTGCAGTCCCCATAGGCAATGCATGATCCAGTAGTCTTTCTCGACCAGCACGGGATCAAGGCCGCGCTCATCTGCTACCACGGCCAACAACTGATCAAAGTCCCGTCGTTCGTGCAGGAAGTCAGCCAATCGCCCACTCCCGCAGGCGCTTGTGCGTGGCCACGCTGCCAAAGCTGTCGACGGCACGTTGCAAACGAGTGGGGTCGAATGAAAGCAGTTTGCTGCGCGCTTGGCGCAAGACTGCATCGCGGTCCTCCGCCAGTTCGTCTAGGTTGTTCAGCAGGTCCACGTACAGGAACTCCGGCGTCAGCTTCCGAGGGAAACGCGGCTTCACCCGGAAGTCGAACTGTCGGTTGCCGAGCTTGAAGATGCCATGGCGCTTGTGGTTGTAGACCAGCGTGCGGTTGTAAAGCTGGGTTGTACCCAAACCCACGGCGTTATAAGCCGAGGGAGAGAACACCAGGAAATCCTTGTCGCGCAGGAACCCGCCCACCACCTGTTCATCGGCCGGTGGCAGCGGACCAAAGCTGGACTGCTTCGGTGCGTGGTACAGGCCTTGTGCCAGCTTTTTTAGTTTTCCGGTAGCCACCAGTTCACGCAGGTGCCGATCCACCGCCGTGGATAGGCGTGCGAGATCTTCCCGCCGGTAAACGCACCCAGCTTGAAGCTCGCCTGCGAGGCGCGCAGCCCCAGCGCGCAGAGAGGCAGCAGGAGATTGGACGGCGGCGAGCATGGCTAATTTTCATTTAAGTTCCATGCATTTTAGGGCTTTTTGGTGGCTTGCCTAGGCGCGCTCTTTAACCACACCAATTCGGCACAAGGCCTTGCTGGTGCCGTGGATAGGTCTCAATCGCGCGTCACGCGCAGCAGTTCTTCGGGGCTGGTTTGGCCGCTGGCGAGCAGGCGCTGGCCGTCGTCGCGCAGCAGGCGCATGCCTTGGGCCTGGGCGGCTAAGCGCAAGTCGGCTTCGGCGGCGCGTTGGTGGATGAGGCTGCGCAGGGTGTCGTCGGTCTGCAGCAGCTCAAAAATGCCGCTGCGGCCGCTGTAGCCGCTGTGCCCACATTCGGCGCAGCCCACGGGGTGCCAGTGACCGTCGCTGCCCTGGCGGCGGCAGTGCGGGCACAGCAGGCGCAGCAGGCGCTGGGCCAGCACGCCCAGCAACGAACTGCTGAGCAAAAACGGCTCCACGCCCATGTCGCCTAGGCGCGTGACGGCGCTGGCGGCGTCGTTGGTGTGCAGGGTGGCCAGCACCAAGTGCCCGGTGAGCGAGGCCTGAATGGCGATTTGCGCGGTTTCGAAGTCGCGGATCTCGCCGATCATGATCACATCGGGGTCTTGGCGCAGGATGGCGCGCAGGGCTTTGGCAAAGCTGAGTTCGATTTTGGCGTTGACTTGGGTCTGGCCGATGCCGGGCAGTTCGTATTCGATCGGGTCTTCGACCGTCATGATGTTCAGGCGCTGCGCGTCCAGCGTCTGCAAGGCGGCGTAGAGGGTGGTGGTTTTGCCCGAACCGGTGGGGCCGGTGACGAGCACGATGCCGTGCGGCTGCGCCATGAGCTGCGCAAACCGCGCCAGCGTCTGGCCCTGCATACCCAGCACCGGCAGGGTGAGCTGGCGCTGGCTTTTGTCGAGCAGGCGCAGCACCGCGCGTTCGCCGTGGGCGCTGGGCAGGGTCGAGACGCGCACGTCGATGGCCCGTGTGCCCAGCCGCAGGCTGATGCGGCCGTCTTGGGGCAAGCGCTTTTCGGCGATGTCGAGCTCGGCCATGATTTTGAGGCGGCTGATGAGCGCGGCATGCAGGGCTCGGTTGGGTTGCACCACCTCGCGCAACATGCCATCGACGCGAAAGCGCACGCTCGAGTGGCGCTCATAGGGTTCGATGTGGATGTCGCTGGCGCCGTCGCGCGCGGCTTGGGTGAGCAAGGCGTTGAGCAGGCGGATGATGGGGGCGTCGTCGGCGGTTTCGAGCAGGTCTTCGATCGCGGGCAGCTCTTGCATCAGGCGCCCGAGGTCGGCGTCGCTCTCGACTTCGCTGACCACGGCCGCCGCGCTGCCGGCCTCGCCTTGGGCGTAGGCGGCGCTGATGCGCTGCGCCAGTGCTCCCGCATCCACCGCCTGCCAGGCGCAGGCGCCAAAGCGGCGCTGCACTTCGGCCACAGCTTGCAGCTGGGCCAAGGCGGCTTCGGGCTCGGGGCAGTGGCCGATGTGCAGCGTGCGCTGGCCGGATTCGTCGAGCAGCAGCAGCCGGTGGTGGCGCGCAAAGGCGTAGGGCAGCAGGTGGCGGCTCATAGATGGTGCGGGCGCTTAGTGCTCGGGGGTGGCAGGCACTGCCGGCATAGCGGGCGCCGCTGCTGCCGCGGGCGTCGCACCCGCCCCCGGCTCGAGCAGGCGCATGGGCAAGCCGCTGCGGCTCAAGTCGAGCGCCGGCAGCGCTGGGGCTTGGTTGATGGGGTGCACCGCGCTGGGGCTGGGCTGCTGGCGCTCTTGTGCGGCACGCATGAGCTCGTAGCGGTCCAGCGCCAGTGTGTCGCTGGCGCGTTGGTCGCGCACGATCACGGGGCGCAAAAACACCATCAGGTTGGTTTTGTTGCGGCTGCGGCGTTCGCTGCGAAACAGCGCCCCGAGCAGCGGCACATTGCCCAGCCCCGGCACCTGGTCTTGGGCGCCGCCGTATTCGTCTTGCAGCAAGCCGCCCAAGACCACGATGGCACCATCGTCCACCAGCACGTGCGACTCGATCGAGCGCGTGTTGGTGATGAGCCCGGTGGGCGAGCCGATCGAGGCCGGCACCACCGAGCTGACCTCTTGGAACACGGCCATGCGCACGGTGCCGTTTTCGCTGATTTGCGGCCGCACGCGCAGCGTCAGGCCCACGTCGCGGCGCTCGATGGTCTGAAATGGGTTCACCGCGCCGCCTTGACCACCGGCGTTGGTGAAGCTGCCGGTGACAAAGGGCACGTTTTGCCCGACGACGATGCGCGCCTCCTCGTTGTCGAGCGTGAGCAGGTTGGGCGTTGAGAGGATATTGGCCTGCCCGCTTTGCTCCAAAAACCGCGCCAAGGCCGTGAGCACGTGCGTGCCGCCCACGCGCTGCACCAGCCCAAGGTTGAGGCCGGCGGCGGGCATCAGGCCCGCGCCCATATTTTGCGTCGCCAGATTAATGATGTTGCTGCCGGCATTGCCAAAATTGGTGCCCAGTATCCCGATGGTGGAATCGCCTCGGCCGCCGATGGCTTGCTGCCACTGGATGCCAAATTCGCTGGCGGCGTCGGCGCTGACTTCGGCGATCACGCTTTCGACAAACACCTGGGCGCGGCGGGTGTCGAGCTGCTCGATGATGGCGCGCAGTTGCCTGAACACCGGTTCGGGCGCGCTGATGATGAGCGAGTTGGTGGCAGCATCGGCCTGAATCTGGCCTCCGGTGGTGCTGCGCGCTGCCGCCTGGGTGGCGCCAGCGCCTGCCGCAGCGCCCGCGCCGCCTGTGGCTGCGCCGGCTAGGGCGCGCCGCGCCGCTGCTGCTGGGGCTGCCGCTGGAGCGGTGCCCGCGCCGGCTGCTGTGCCTACGCTGTCGCCCGCATCGGCCGCGAGGGCGGCGCGCAAGGTGCTGGCCAGCTCGGCGGCATTGGCGTTGCGCAAGTGCACCACGTGGATGTTGCCCTGTGCGCCGGCGCTGGCGGGGCGGTCGAGCTGCGCCACCAGCGAGCGCACCAGGGCCACGCGGGCGGGGTTGGCGGCGCGCAGTATGAGGGCGTTGCTGCGCGGCTCGGCCAGCAACACGGTACGAAAACCCTGGCCGCCAGGCTGGCCCGGCGCGGCGGCGGCCACTGCCGCGCCCTCGGCGTCGATCAGGCGCAACACCACCGGCGCGAGCTCGCTGGCCAGCGCGTGTTGCAGCGGGATGACCTCGAGCCCAGTGGCGTTGGCCACGTCGAGTGCGGCAATGATCTGGGCGGCGCGGCGCAGGTTTTCGGCGTAATCGGTGATGACCAGGCTGTTGTTGCCGGGGTTGACGTTGATCGGGTTGTTGGCGCTGATGAGCGGACGCAACAGCGGCAGCAGGTGGTTGGCGTTTTCGTGCGTGAGGGTGAAAATCTGGGTCAAGATTTGCTGCCCGCGCGGCAGCTGGTCTTCATCCAGCACCGCGCCGCCATGCAGACGGGCATCGGCTTCGGGCACCACCTTGATCAGCCCGGCGCTGTCGATGACGGCAAAGCCGCGCAGCCGCAGCGCGGCGCCAAACAGCTGCAACGCATTGGCCGGCGTGACGTTGCGCTCGGTCTGCAGCGTCAGGGTGCCGCTGACGCGTGGGTCGACCACCACGTTGCGCCCGAGCATGGCCGCCATGGCGCGTGCCACAGCTACGATGTCGGCCTCGACGAAGTTGAGCGTCACCGGCGCACCGGCGCGCACAGCCGGCGGCGGGGTCTGGGCCAACGCAGGCAGCGCGGCGCCGCCTAGGGCCAGAGCCACCGCACAAGCCACACCCGAAGCCCAAACACTGGGCAGATGCGGCAGATACATGGGCAGACAGAGCGAAGCGCGTGCGTGGCGAGGGAGGAGCAAAGAGGCAGGCATGGGGGTTATCCGAGTCGCAAATGGGAGCGCAGACCGTCGCGCTGGCCCATGATGTTGAGCAGGTTGGAGAGCGCGCCGAGGTACTGGGGTTCGGTCTGCGCGATGCCGCGAAACTGCACGCGCCCGCCGCTCAAGCTGCCCGCACCGCTTAACTGCAGCGGGCCTGACAGGGTGCTCAAGCTCAATTGCAGCGCTGCAGCGGGTTCTGGGGGGGCGCTGGCTTGAGTCGGGGCGAGGGCTTCGATGCGCAACTCATAGCTGCCCAGCGGCCTCAGGGTCGAGAGCGCCGAGGCCAAATCGTGGGCTTGCAGCGTCAGGCTGCCTTGCAGTTGCCAGCCACGGGCGGACCAATGCAATCGCAGGCCGTCGGTGTGCAGATGCAGCCGCCCGTGCAGGCCGAGCGAGTTCCAGGGCGCACCCAGGCCGGCCAGCAGCGTCACGGGCAGCTCACTGCGGTGCGCAGACAAGTGCAGTACGGGTCCCAAGCCTCCACCTGGCTCCCCTTGCACACTCGCACCCGCGCGCCCAAGTTGCAACACGCCGCTCAGGGGTTGTGCGCTGCAGCACGGCAGCCCGATCTGCCAGGCCAGCGCCGGGCCAGCCTGCCAACTGGGGCGCAGCCGCCACCAAAGGCCTTGTTCCAGCGCGGTGCGGTCGCGGCTACCGGGCCCGGCGCTGAGCAGCACGTCGGCGCGCCCGCTCCAGACCGTGCCGCTGGCGTTGGGCAGCTGTAGACGTCCGTCGGTGGCATGGCTCAGCCCAGTGGCAAGCCAGCGTGCCGGGGCATGCGCCAGCAGCCCCAGGCCCAGGCCCAGCAGCAGCCCCAGCGCCCACAACCACCAGCGGCCCAAGCGCTCGCCGCTGCCACCCTCACCGGCTCGGGCAGCGCCACGGGCGCTGGGGCGCGCCAAGGCGGGGCGGCGGCTCAGCAGCTTCATGGCTGGGTCAACCCGGGGCCGCTCAGGCGCACGCTGCCGCTCCAGAGCACCGGCGCGTCGGGCGCCGGGCTGGTGCGGCGCAGATCGGCCTCGGTCGGCAGCAGGCGGGCGTTGAGGCGCAGCGCTTGCAGCCACTGCGCCAGCGCGTCGGCGCTGGCGTTTTCTAGGCGCACCGCCACCGCGTCGGCGCCGGGCTGTAGGGTGGCTTGCGCGCCCAAGTGCAAGCGCGTGGCCGCCTCCAGGCTTTGTAAAGTGGCGCTGCGGCTTAAGGGTGCGGTGCTGGCTGCGGCTTGCAGCGCCTGTGCTTGCGCGGCCAGGGTTTGCATCTGTTGCCACTCGGCCAGCGCTTGCGCCTGCTGGGCCGGGGCTTGTTGCAGGCTCTGCCACGCCGGGCTGATGCCCCACTGCCAAAGTACAAAGGCCGCCAGCACCGCCAGCCCAACACGGGCGCTGCGGCGATCACGCGGCGACAAAGCGTTCCAACGCTGCAGCAACTGCGCTTTCATGGCTGGCGCCCCCCGGGGCTGAGCAGGCTGCTCTCGGGGCTTTGGGCCTGCCACTGCCAGCGCGCTGCCGCCAGGTTTTGCTCCAAAGTGGCTTGGACGGCGGGGCTCAAGGGAGCGTGCCCAAGCTCGACAGAATTGGCTGCAAAGCGCAGTTGGCGCAGCTCAAACGGCGTCTGCTGCTGGATGCGCCCGAGTTGCTCAAGCAAGGGTTCGAGGTCGGCGGGCCCGAGCTCGCCTTGGGTTTGACGCAAGCGCTCGACCTCACGCTGCATTTGCAGCGGCGCGTCGAGCACCAGTTGCACTTGCGGAAAATGGCTGCGCAGCGTCTGCTGGCTGTGCGCGCGCAGATCGGCGATGCGCTGCTGAGCTTGCCAGGCGCTCAGGTTGAGGCCCAGCAGCTGCAGTGCCGCCAGCCCCGCTAGGCCCCAGCGCAAGGGCCGCCAGGCTGGGCTCGACCATCCTTGGCGCAGCAGATCCAACCCGACGCGCCAGCGCGCCGCGCTGCCTTGCAGGCTTAAATCGAACTGCGCCAAATCCCAACCGCTGGCGTGCGCCTGCAACCAAGGGTGCTGCTCGCGGCTGGCGCTCCAGGCGCGCTCAGGCAGCCAGCGTTCGGCCAGCGCCACCGCCGCCGGGCTGGCTAGGGCCGGCGTGTGGGCGGGCAGTCCGAGTGTCGCCAGCCAGCGCCCCAGTTGCTCGCGTTCAGAGGGTCCAGGCTCGTGTTGCGGTTCGATGGTCCAGTGCAGGCAGCCGTGTTCGCTCTGCGCCAGCAAGGCGGCGTGGTCGGCGCTGCCGTGCAGCCACAGGGGTGGGGCCGCCGGGGCCGCGGCCAGGGCGGGAGCCAAGGCAGGGACGATGCGCCCAATCCGGTGCCCACTGGCCTCGAGCTGCGCCAGCGCCTGCTGCAGCGGCTCGCGCAGGCAGCAGGCAACCCAGACCTCGGCGCTGCGGCTGCTGGCGTAGCCGGGGGCCAGGGCATAGTGCATCTGGGCGGCGTCGTCGAGCAAACGGTCTTCCAGCAAGCCATCGAGAGCGGCGCGCAATTTGCTGCCTTTGAGCTTGGGTAGGCGCACGCGCTGCCAGCTCAAGGCGGCGGCGGGCCAAACCAACACTGTGGCCGGTTGGCGCTCGATCGCGTCGGCGCGCTCACTGCCCTGGGCGCTGATGTGGCCTTGCGCATCCAAGCGCAGCCAGTCCCACGGTGCGCTGGGCGCGACACTGGATTGGGTGAGGCTAGGGGAGAGCAGCAGCACGTGGCGGGTGAGGGTGGGTGAGGATGAGGGAATGGGCGGCGACAAATATATCACTGGCCTGTTGCAGCGCTGGGCTCGGCGAGCACTACACTGCCGCGTTGGCGCCAAACGGTGCGCACGTTGATGCCTTCGCGCACCACCAGGGCGGTCTCAGACAAGGCCAAGTCATCGAGCCGGAGTTGCCCATGCAACAAAAAATACCGGCTGCTGACGGCAAAGCGCTCGGCCCCAATGTGTTGCGCAGCCGGCCCGAGCTGCTGCGCCGCTTGTTCGATGCGCTCAAAATGGCTGCGCTGGCGCAGTTGCACCAAACGCTGCGCTTGCGCCAAATCCAGCCCCGGCACGCTGGCTTGAATGACGAGGGCGCTGGCGGTGTTGAGGTTGAGCGGTGTGGGTTCGGGCAACCAGGTGGCGTGTGCGGCCAGTTGTTGCAAGGTGGGGCCCGACAGGCCCAGCCATTCGAGTTGCTCCCAGCGCTGCGGCAGCAAAGAGGCGGCGCTGGGAGCAACTCGAATGGC